>Ga0209633_10000089_pt1 | contig 105647 bp, 88 predicted proteins | sample Cruoilmetagenom1_FD_187290 | JGI IMG/M metagenome (GOLD analysis project Ga0209633, IMG submission 187290) | Oil polluted marine microbial communities from Coal Oil Point, Santa Barbara, California, USA - Sample 1 (SPAdes) (version 2) | ecosystem: Environmental > Aquatic > Marine > Oil seeps ... | reverse complement strand
TTTGACCAAATAAAGTTATATTTGACATAAGAGAATTTGTTTTTTGTTTTGCAACTCAAATTTAATTGAGATACTTTAAACTAATTCTCTTTTTTTACTTTTTTTTAAAACGTTTAGGACGGGATTGCTCTAAAACCTTTAAATACATAGACTTTTGCTTTGGAAAAGACAAAAATCATATTTTTTATTATGACACTAAATTACCACTAGATGTAAATCGTTATTCTTTAAATAATGACGGATTTATTTATGATAATACTACTATTTTTCATTTTCAAAATCAAATAACTTTAGACTCAAAAAGTTTTGAGGTTTTGGGTCAAAAACGAACTAAGAATTTATTTTCTCCTACGTATATATTGCAAGACAAAAACGGAAAATATGAGTATAATAGAAATTGGAAAAATGAAATAATTAAAATGATCTCATAAAAAATGGCACTAACAAAAAAGACTAAAATAAAAATCGCAATAAATAGTATAATGCTATTAATAGTATTATACACTTATATTTCAAAATATAAACCATCACTATTATATTTCATAAAAGGTGAGTACGTCTCAAAAGGTGGCGATCATTTTTTTGATGGAATGTTTCTTGATTTATTTCATTATGCAAATTTATTAGCATTTGGTATTATAAATATTGTTTTTATAATAAAGGGTTTTATTAAAAAGCAAAACAATAGTATCTTGATAGCAATTTTATCTATTATTTTAATGATAGGTATTCATTTTTGGATAAATAGTATGACGGATAATACCTCAATAAAAGTTCAAGAAAATATTATGGAAAATTAAAATTGATAATTTGAATGTAATATTTGGATTACTTTATTAGTAAGGTTAATTTGATTCATTTTTCACTTTTTATAAATTATTAACCTTAAAATAAGGTTGATACGAAGTCTCTCGTTTTAGCCAATATTATTCATTACAGTTACTACATTTACCAGTTAAAAATACTTCTAATGAATCTACGCTATAATTCTTTACTTTCGGAATAGAAATTTCTAAATCTAAACAATCTATCTTACCACAAATGTTACATTGAAAATGAGGATGTACATCAATATGTTGTTCAGAGGAACAGCCTTTACATTTGGCATACCATTTAAGGCCATCCCTTCCAATAAATGAATGCACCAAGCCATCATTTTCTAATCGGTCAAGTATACGGTAGACGGTTGTCTTATTCATTTGCTGGTCAAGAATGTTCACCAAATCAACAGCCAATATAGCATCGTCTTTAACTTCAAAAAGATGTAATATAGTCTTAACTGATTTTGTTTTTCTTACAACTGACATATTACAAATATAGTGCAATTTAGTTGCATTAACAAACAAATATATTATATTTGCAACTCAGTTGCGTTAACAAATAATATATTATATTTGCAACTTAAATACAATAATTAAAAAATTATCCATGAAAAAATATTTATTATCCTTTTGGCTTGTATTAAGTTGTTATTTGGGCTACAGCCAAATTACAATTACTGGAACAGTTATGAACGAAGCCAATCTGCCTCTTGAAAATGTAAACATTACTGTTTTACAATCTCTAAACGGTACAAAATCAAATAATAAAGGGTTTTTTATCTTAGAAATACCTAAACAGCTAGAATCTGTCACCTTAGAATTTAGTTATCTTGGATATAAGTCCACTTTACACAATATAAACCTTTCTAATACAAATGATAGGGAGAAATATCAACTTGATGTAACCATGATAGAAAGCATACTTGAACTTGAAGAAGTTACCATATCGGCAGGTTTCGCCAAAGAAAAAGATAAGTTACCTTATGTCATATCAACTTTAAAGAAAAAAGATATTGCTACCTCAGGGCAAAGTAACTTATCCCAAAATCTCACTAAAATTCCCGGGGTTTATAATATCAGTTTTGGTAATGGTGTAGGCAAACCTGTGGTGAGAGGTCTCACCAATGCTAATTTAATAGTACTCAATAATGGCGTAAAACAAGAGAGTTTCCAATTTTCAAGTTCACATCCATTTTTAATTGATGAAATGTCTGCAGAACGTTTTGAAATTATAAAGGGTCCAACCTCGTTACAGTACGGTTCTGATGCTGTTGGCGGTGTAGTGAATGTTATTAAAGAACGACCTGCATCAATCAATACCATTCAAGGAAATTTCACTTCTAATTACCATACAAATACTAATGGTTATCTAAATAGCATTGGTATAAAAGGTAGTGGTAAAAAAATATTTTGGGGCGTTCGTGCCAGTTTAAAATCGCATGAAGATTTTTCAGATGGCAATGAAGATGACGTTTTTAATACACGGTTTAATGAAAATAACTTTAGTGTCAATTTGGGTACTAGAACAAATATTGGAAAGTTTTCTCTAACCTATAGCTACACACAACCAGAATATGGTATTCAAAATAAAGCCAGTCAAAATTTAATTAAAAACAACCCAGAATTACTCAGTTCAGGTAGAAATAATCAGGTTTGGTATCAAAATTTAACCAATCATTTTATAGGGTCTAATAACACCATTTTCTTAAACAAAAACATACTGGATATTGACTTAGGTTATCAATCTAATTTACGAGAAGCAAATGGAGGAATGTTCAACCCGCAGCAACAAGCTTTGATAATCCCAACCTTTGCATCTATGCAACTCAACACTTTTACCTACAATATAAAAATGTCTATGCCTTTTGGTGATGATAAATTAATTTTTGGTATAAATGGTGCACTTATTTCTAATGATGCCGATGAAGAGAAACCTAATAATCCTTTACTCGATTCAAAAATCAATGATTTTGGAATTTATGCCATAGGCGATATTAAACTAAATGAAAAGATAACGGCTACATCAGGATTACGCTACGATTTTAGAAACATAACTTCCGACCCTATAGCTACACAAACAACAAACAGGTTTGAAGTGGATAATACATACAACAGTCTAACAGGTTCACTAGGTTTGGTCTATAACTTTAAAAAAGACCAGTTTTTAAAAGCAAATATCTCTTCAGGATTTAGATCTCCTACAATACCAGAGCTAACACAAAACGGCATTCATAGTGGTAGGTACGAGCGTGGTAATGAAAATTTAAAAGCACAGCGAAACTATCAATTCGACCTAAACTACCACTTTCATAAACCATGGATGACTATTGACGTATCACCATTTTTTAATAAAGTTGATAATTATATTTATCTCATAAAATCTACGGAAAATGCCCCCATAGGAAATGGAACTATCTTTCAACATATACAAAACGATGCCAACCTTTATGGCGGTGAAATTGCAGTGGATATTCACCCTAAACTATGGCTTGCATTTCATAGTTCTTTAAGTTTAATCAGAGCCGATTTAACAGATGCACCACTTAATGTTGAACACCCCACTTTTATCCCTCAAGATAGATGGAATAATGAACTTAAATTTCAAATGGAGAGCTTGGCGTTTCTAAAGCAACCTTTTGCTTCGGTAGAATTGATCAACTTTTTTGAGCAGAACCGTACTGGTCAAAATGAAAGAACGACTCCTGCCTATAATCTATTGAATATGCGTTTGGGTGGACAAATAAAAATATTTGGACAAAATACAAATATTTTTATTAACGGTTTTAATCTAACTAATGAAACCTATATTGACCATCTTTCTATAACTAGGCGATTGGACCTTAATATGATTGGTCGCAACATTGTAGTTGGATTAAATGTGCCATTTACAATCATGTCTAAACAAAATAAACTTTAAAACTATTTAATATGAAAACAATTAAATTAAGCGTGCTTGCAATAATCAGCTTCGTATTACTTTCCTTATCATCATGTAAAAATGATAAAAAAACAGAATCTAAAGAACCTGTTAAGCAAGAGGAAACTGCCATTAGTGAAGGAGAACACAAAATTATATTTGAAAATGTTTATGCTAAAGTTTCAAAAATCAGTTTGGCCCCAGGACAGGTTCAACCAATTCATCAAGGAGGAAGCCGTGTCATTTATGCCTTAACCAATTTTTCAATTGACTGGGAAGAGCAAGGCAAAAAATTAGGAACTAAAACTTGGAAAAAGGGCGATGTTCATTTTCATGATGCAGGGAAACATGCAGCAAAGAATAATGGAACAACAAAAGCCGAGTGGTTGGTATTTACCAAGAAAAATAAGGATTTACCGGATTCTGGAGAAAATACGGTTGAAAATGATGTGACTTCAGTTTCGCCAGATTTTTCGAAATCACTTTTTGAAAACGAAGCATTCAAAATAACTAAGGTCAACTTACCCAAAGGTGAAAGTATTCCGAAACATTCAGGTGTAAACCGCATCATATATTCGCTTTCGGATTATACCCTAAATTACAAATCAGATGCTAAAGGAAAAACGGATAAAGCATTTAAATCAGGCGATATGCACTGGCATGAAGCTAGTCAGCACGCATTGCAAAATAATGGAGAAACAGAAGCTAAATATTTAGTAATTAGCTATAAACGAAAATAAAAATAAAAGTACTGGCTACAATAACTAAGCATTCGTGTGGTGCGAAGCACCTAACATGAACGCCGCGTTGCTCTATTATGTGTTTCTCGTAAAGTTTATATATTTAGGATAGTAAAATTAATTTTACTTACTAACTCATCAAATTTTCTTTTTTTAATTTTTTTTCTATTTGATTAACTTTTTCTGCGTTTTCGATAGTTAAGTTTGATTCATTTTTCACTTTTTAGACACTATTTAAATTACACTTCTCTATAGATTTTAAAACACCGAATATAGTGACAGACAAGTAAATTAACAGTGTTAATTAATTATTAATCTGTAGCCATATTTCAGAACGAGATATTTAACGCAACCAAATGAACATTTTAACGTCTAACTAAAAATAACAAATTATGAAAAAAATAATATATCTTTTTGTTCTGACTTTAGGAATAATTTCTTGCAATAAAGACGATGATAACACTAAAAGTTCAAAAATGGATTATTCTTTTGATTTCAATAGTATTGGAATGGAAAACTGGATGAGCTTTTTTTCTGATTATCCTGAAGGCGAAGAGAATTTTTATGAATTAATATTTGAGTCTTCGAATTTACCCGAACCACTTGACACAAACCTCAAGGCATTAAAAATATCAGGTAATAATCATAGTGATGATTTATTTTCTGCTGTTTATAGAAAATTTGATGGCCTTCAGCCAAATAAAAATTACTCAATTACATTTGATATTGACTTTGCTTCAAATGCACCTACTAATGCTTTTGGTGTTGGCGGTAGTCCAGATCTCTCAATTGGTGCAGGCGGAATTAGCTATGTGCCAAAAAATACATTAGATAGCAATATTCAGCACTATCAGCCAAATTTTGAATCAAAACTACAAGGTCATTTATCAAATGAGGTATTTCAGGTTTTAGGAACGATAGGAGTTTCTGATATTATTCCAACTCCCTTTATGATTATTAATAGAAATAACTTAAATAACCCCATAGAAGTAATGTCAAATTCAGATGGCGAAGTTTGGTTAATGATTGCGACTGATTCTGGGTATGAAGCGACAACCACACTATACTATACGTCTATCAAAATAAGTTTTAAATGAGAAAGTCAAGTAGGTAATGGGGAATTACACCTCTTAACCTCTTACACCTACCCGTTCTATTCAGATGGAGAATCGTACGTGATACTCTTGCATCATACAGCTCTTCTTAACAAGTCAAGGCTTAAAACCATAGTGCCAATACTCAAATAAATTAGGTTAATACTTTGCTGTTTCCTGTAACCTTTTGTAAGCAAAGACCCATAAATAGGTTAAAGTTCCAAATACAGATTCAACAATAGCATAACTTTTGGTTTTCATCAGCCTTCCTCATTTTGATTATAACTCAAATATGAAAATTTTAAAAGTAACTCTAAATGGAGCAATTAGATGGAAGTCATATTATTGGGTATATTTAACGGTTGCTTTAAAAGGAAAATAGGTAATGGAATCTGGAAAGTATTTTTAGGTTTCTTTAATGAAAAACAATTAAGAAATAAAGAATCATCAACAGGGTTAGAAGCCAATTTAATGTAACATCTAATCTTTTACTTGTGTAAAATATGCATCTTATTGTTACGAATTGTTACGGAGATAAATTTCCAGTAGGTCAACCTCCTTGTGAAAAAAACCGACGAGTTGAGTTTAAATTTACTCAAAAAAAAGTTAACTAAACGTTTACTAATAACGACTCCTTTGAAAAGCACTAACCTAGTTCTTTAACGTTACTATTTTGGTGTTTATGTTTTCATTTTGTAGATTGATCAACAATAAGGTTAAGTCAAAATATAGTATAAGCTAGTTGTCTTAACGAAGATATGAAAAATCAATTTCAATACTAATTTCATAAATTGGCATTCTAATTGCTATATACTATTTAAAATAAACACATGAAAACATTAACAACCATAACACTGAGCTTAATAACTTTAATCATGTTTACACAATGTGCCAGCAGTCAATTTGATAAAAAACCACCTTTTACGGTAGATAGTGCCAAACATCAACAATGGGTTGGTGGTAAACCAGGTTCAAACGGAACTATAGTAAACATTGAATTAACCGAAACTGTCTCAAACAACATAAGCTTTGATTCTATTTATTTTAACGGAGAAGTTGTAAGGGTTAGCGTGAATTCTTTAGACGGTAAAACAACTATTTCTGGTCGATTTTCAACAAATTCATATAAAGATAGACCTATAATTATAGATTCAGATCCTAAAAAAGAATTTGGTAACAAAGCTCCTATTATATCTCGAAAAATTCCTTTTGAACTGGCTAAAAATGAATGTGTTATCAGCTATACTATCAATGACAAAAAGCACTATTATAAGCTTGGTGAATTGAAAAAAGGCAAAATGATAATTCATCAATAAAAATCAACCTTTATTTAGAAAGTGGCTTCAGAAAGTCAAAATATACACTTTAAAGTAATTTTGTCATTCCGAATGAGGCACGAAGAGGAATCTCGTTTTGAGATTTCTCAATCGCTTAAAAAAGCTCATTTCGAAATGACAAGTAGGCCTTTAAAAGTTTATAGAAAATAAAGTAACTGCAATCAAATTGCAGGGTTTTAACCTTTAACTAGATAATAAAACAACGATACAGTTGATAAACTGCATATATTATATCCTACTTACATTGTTTTAAATAAACTATTATAGACTAGAAGTCCATAGTTTTAAATAAAAAAATAATTTGTCATTCCGAATGAGGTACGAAGAGAAATCTCGTTTTGAGATTTCTCAATCGCTTAAAAAAGCTCATTTCGAAATGACAATAGGTCTTTAAAAATTTATAGAAAATAAAGTAACTGCAATCAAATTGCGGGGTTTTAACCTTTAATACCAATTTAATTATAAAGTTTGTAATAAATAAATTGGTATAACTAGATAATAAATTAGTTGTGTACCTGTCAGATAGGCAGGTTCGTGGCAAAAATTTACATCAATTTTCAATCCTAAAATATTTTTTGGCATAGTTTTGGTTTATACTATAGTAATAACATTAAAATTCAACCTTATGAAGGCTTTAAAATTACTTACCGTATTATTCTTAACCATTACCTTATTTGGTTCTTGTATTACAAACGATAGTTATTATGACGATTCAATTACACTTGAACAATTAGTATCTTCATATGATTTATGGTATATCGATTATAATAAAACTACAGGTAGTGAAGATGTGCCTTTTCTATCAAAAGCTTTTACAATATCATTCCATAACGGACGCTTAATAGCAAATAACAATTTAGTTGGTTTAGGTGCTGTCGGTGACGGATACGGAGATGAAATAGGATACTACGAAACTATAAATGGAGTTTTAGAAATAGATCACAAACAAGATGGTTTTATAGATTTAGAAGTTATACAATTGTCAAATGACGAAATAAAGTTAAGAGATACACAAACCAATACATCTTATTACTTAATAGGCTATCAAAAAAATAATTTCGACTATGACTTTGTATTCTATGACAATATTGAATATTTCTTACAAGAATATGAAGCTTGGGAAAAAACAGCTGTAAGTCAAACAGGTGCTTTAAATGAGTTTGACGATGAAAATTTCTTACAATTTACGCCTGAACAAAATACAACCTTTAGATCGTCTAAAGATGAGTTTGGCACGAATGTTGAACATCTTATATGGGATTTTGTAGGTGGTTATGAAGTGTTTGATGTAAATGGTCAAGATGACTTGAAAATTTTAACATTAGATTATGATTTCTTTGACAATGAAGAGTTCGAATTGAGCGTTATAAATGACAACGAAATAGATTTATATCATGCTGCTTCTGGTACAACATATACCTTTAACGGAAGAAATAACATTATCTTTAAAAAAGGTGTAGCAAAAGGAAAAATCTCAGAAACAAGAAAACGATTTAAAACAAATCGTAAAACAAAAACAAAGAAATAAAAAACTCCACTTCACTAAGTTTAAAGTGGGTAAAAATATAAAGATAAGGTTTGGTTAGTTGATTTTGGTTGATTAAGTTCAACCAATAATTCCGCCCCGATTACTCGGGGCGGTTTTTTTGTATCTTTATTTTCTGAAAAATCACAATGCTTAATAAACGTCTTTTAATTAAAAACTTACTCGCTTACAATGATGAGAACAGCTTTTATGATAAAAAACTACTATTAAATTTAGATACCAGAGAAGGTAAAGCAAAGTTTTTAAAACACGTTTGTGCCTTATCCAATTCTAACCCCGAAAACAATTCTTATATTGTTGTTGGAGTAGACGATCAAAGAAATAAGATTATTGGTGTCGATTTTTTTGACGATAGTAAAATACAAAACTTAGTAAATGCCTATTTTGAAAATCCTCCAAAAATTCAATATGAAAATATTGCTTTTCCAAGATTACCACGCTATAAAGTGGTGGGTTTAGTTACTATCCATCCAGAACAAAAAATTACATCACTTAAAAAGGGTGTTTGGAAATACCCTAAAACAAGTATGTTTTTAAGACAAGGTAGTAATTCTAAACCCGTACACAGCGTAACTTTAAAAAACACTAATAAGGTTATTGTTGAGGCAATAGAAAAAAATGCTCAAAACAATATCAAACTCACTCTTGATGGTGTTTTCGATTTCATAAATGAACATCAAAAAGAATTGAACCCAAATTATATTATTTTTAAAGATCATTTTGTATTGTGTTGGGCGGGTATTAAAAAAGAAATTGATGGTAAAAAACTCTATTCAAGGGTTGATATAGAGTTGATTAATGAACAAATTCGTTTGTTTTACTCTACTTTAGATGATGTAGAAATTGAATACAATCAACAGTCGTTTATCATTACAGAATATCTTCAAATAAATATCAACAAAACAAAAAAACCTTCTAGAGGTATAGAAGGTATTTATCCTTTAGAAAAAACAATCATTAATTTTAAAGAAAATGGGACTTATGCTATTGCTACAGAATTATTATTCAAGCCGCCTGTTTATGATCCTATAGTGCTAAAACATGTTTACAATAGCAACAACATTATTTTAGATAAATTAAAGAAAAATATTCCTTTAACTAAAAGAGATCAAATTGATTTACAGCAATTGCCAATTACCTACTTGATTTGTTCTTTAAACGGATTCAATGAAGCAAAAACAAAATTAGAATCGGCTAAACCTTATTTAAAATCTTTAGCTGATAAATCAACATACATCAAGTTAAAAGAAGCCATACGAGTTATACGAAAGGTAAAATATGGTAATGAATAACTTATTTAAATGTTCTTACATAATTTACAACGTCCCAACGTTGTTCATCAGTAAGTATTGGTCCCCATTTAATCATATCATTTCTACCATTTGTGATTTTCCAGAAAATTTCACCATCAGATTGAGATTGTACCATGCCTAAGGTTAAATTTTGAGGCTTTGGCGTTAAAGCTTTTCCACCAATACCATCACCTTTGCCTTGTTTGCCATGACAAACCATACATCTTGTTTTAAAGATTTTAGCTCCACGTGTAGCAGATGCACTTTTCTTTGATGTACTTATAGGGTTTTTAATCTTTTTTGCACCATCTGGGGCTTTCCATCGGTCTTCTTGAAGGGTAAAGCTCATAATGCCTAAAAAGACGATAGCACTAAATATATAAAGTAATTGTTTTTTCATTATTTCTAGGTTTTAATCATTGATAATTATCTTATTATCATAGCATCTAAGGCAAATGGTATGCCAAATTTTGGGATAAATGTAATAATCCACTTCAAATAAAAACGTTTATAATAAGTTTTTATTCTAAATGCAATAAAAATTTATACCAACTAAGTTTCAAAATACTCTATATAAATTCAAAATATTTTTTTGTTTTCCAATCTTTAAATTTTAAGCATAACCTTAGCTACGGTTAAAATTTTAAGTGAAGAAAAACGAAAAAAGATGCAGCATTTATCGGGTGTTTTGGTGTTTAATTGGTATTATCCTATAATACCATAAAAAATTAGTGGTAACCTGATTTTAAATCAGGTTACCACTACCTATATTTCTTTATAAAACCTAGTTATATACTTACAAATCAAACTTTATACCTTGTGCTAAAGGTAAGTCTGTTGTATAATTGATGGTATTGGTTTGACGTCTCATATAAACTTTCCAAGCATCTGAACCAGATTCTCGACCTCCACCAGTTTCTTTTTCTCCACCAAAAGCACCACCAATTTCAGCTCCTGAAGTACCAATATTAACATTAGCAATACCACAATCTGAACCTGCTACAGACAAGAAACGTTCTGCTTCACGTAAATTATTCGTCATTATGGCAGAAGATAACCCTTGAACCACTCCGTTTTGGATTTCAATAGCGTTTTCAACATCACCAAAATATTTTAATAAATACAATATAGGTGCAAAAGTTTCGTGTTGTACAATTTGGTAACTATTATCCGCTTCAGCAATAGCAGGTTTTACATAACAACCACTTTCATAACCTTCACCAGAAAGCACACCGCCTTCAATAACTAGGTTACCACCTTCTTCAACAACTTTTTTCAAAGCTTCTTGATACATTGCAACAGCGTCCTTATCGATTAACGGCCCCATATGATTATTTTCGTCAAGCGGATTACCAATCTGTATCTGCTTATAAGCATCAACAATAGCATTTTTTACTTTATCATACATACTTTCATGAATAATCAATCGTCTTGTAGATGTACAACGTTGACCAGCTGTACCTACAGCTCCAAAAACAGCTCCAATAACTGTCATCTTAATATCAGCATCTGGTGTAACAATAATCGCATTATTGCCACCCAATTCTAATAAAGATCTCCCTAAACGCTCAGCGACTTTTTGAGCAACAATTTTTCCCATTCTAATAGAACCCGTCGCAGAAACTAAGGGAACACGCTTATCTGTTGTCATTAATTCACCTACACGATAATCTCCATTAATCAAGCACGAAATCCCTTCTGGTAAATCATTTGCTGCAAATACCGAAGCTGCAATGTTTTGACAAGCAATACCACAAAGCGGTGCTTTTTCTGAAGGTTTCCATACACAAACATCTCCGCAAATCCAAGCTAATGCAGTATTCCAAGCCCAAACAGCAACGGGGAAGTTAAATGCAGAAATAATACCTACAACACCTAAAGAATGGTATTGGTCATACATTCTATGTCCGAAACGCTCACTATGCATAGTTGAACCGTCTAGTTGACGTGAAAGACCAACTGCAAAATCACAGATATCTATCATTTCTTGAACTTCACCTAACCCTTCTTGGTAGCTTTTACCCATTTCATACGAAACTAATTTTCCTAAAGGTTCTTTTAATTCGCGTAATTTTTCGCCAAATTGACGTACAATTTCTCCTCGTTGAGGAGCTGGCTTCACTCTCCATGTTTTAAATGCTTTTGTTGCTGTTTGCATCATTGCTTCAAAATCTTCTTGAGATGTTGTTTTTACTTTTCCTATTAACTTTCCATCAACAGGCGAATAACTTTCTATTATTTCTCCATTTGAAAACCATTTAGAACCTGTTGAAGTTCCTTCATTTATGTCTTTTACACCTAATTGCTCTAGTGCTTTTTCTATACCAAAATCTGTTGTAGTTACCATTAGTGTCAAATTTATTTCAAACAAAATTACAAAATAATTCTTCTAATTATCCATCAAAAAGAGAATATAATATTGCAACAAAAAAGTCGAATATTACTATTCGACTTTCTAGCTATATTTGGCAACCAACCAAATATAAATTAACCAACTAAAACCTATAATTTATACCTGCATAAACACCAAAGAAATAGGGTTTAAATCCACCCGAATTCTCAGAATACGTATTTAATTGATATTTAAGCATTGGTGATGTATTTATATATAAATTTGGACTGATATTATAATTTAAGTCAAGCCCAACATTTCCACTAAAATTTAAATCGTTAACATTAGAGGCTTCTCCTAATGGGATGTTGTTACCTGAAGAATTTATTGAAATCGCATTACCATGTAAAAAGTAAGTACTAAAACCACCTACTAAATTCACACCTAATTTTTTTTGAGTTAAAGCATATTTTGCTTCTAATGGCACTTCTACATAACTTAACTTTTGATACAAACTTCCTGAATTATTAAACGGAGATATTTTTCTAAAAGGAATTTGAGAAACTTCTGAAGCTTGACTTTGATGCATATCACTAGAGACTACTTGTGCTGTAGCTCCTTTAATATTAAAATTAATATTTGTATTTGATTGATCTAATAAGGAGGAGGATACAGAGACTGTGACGTTTGAGGTAGCATATGCCAAATCAATATTCTGAACACCTGACTGTAAACTAAACTTATCTGAAAATTTATAATTGACCTTAATACCGTAAGACAGTGAAACTTCACTGCTTTTCGAATTGTTAACCAATGACGGATCAATAGGCGAACCTTTCAATGAATTCATATATACTGGCCCAGTTGTAGAGCCAATAGACCATTTCTTAGTTTTGGTTTCTAACAACTCTTCAATATTTTCTTGTTCAAGAATCTCTTTTGTAATATCCTTTTTTTGGTTTTTAGTAGGTTGTTCTACATCCGTTAAAGCTATATGTTTTTTATCTATCTTTTGAAGTTGTTCTGCTATTTCAGAATGATTACTAATTTTATCTTGTAATTGTCCTGTGGTTTTTTGTTGTATAAACACCTCCTTAACCTCAACAATATCATTGTTTGTTGTTTTGTTGTTGAAATTGTTTTGAATACGCACATTCTTTGATGTTACATGCTGAATTGTTGAGTTTTGTTGGTCAGATTCTTGTTGTGTTGTAATCAACATTTCTTCTGTTTGGATTTTATCAGGCAGAACATTGCTTTTCTCTTTATCTTGTTGTTGTTCTTTTTTAGAATCCTTTTTCTCTTCAGAGTTGTCTATATTTGAAATGGTATTAGGTAAATTGTTTTTAGTATCATTAGTATTGTAAAACCGAGATCCTATAGAAATAATTGCAATTAGAATTGCCGCTGCTCCTGCAAAACGCAACCACAGCGGTACAATTCTTCTCTTTCTCTTTTTCACAAGTTCTTGCTCAATGCCTTTCCAAACATGAGTTTCAGGAAAAACTTCATAGTCTTTAAATTTTTCCTGAAATATTCTATCTATATTTTTTTTATCACCCATTATTAAAGTGCTTCATTTTTTTTTAATTGATACAGCTCAATTTTATTTCTTAAAATTACCTTCGCTCTTGATAAATTAGACTTTGATGTTCCTTCGGAGATACTTAACATACTTGCAATTTCTTTATGAGGATAACCGTCTAACACATATAAATTAAAAACCAATCGGTACCTAGTTGGTAAACCTTGAATTAATTCTAATAAATAATCTAATGAAATGTTTTCATCATCTATTTCTATATCAATCTCTTCAGGTATTTCTTCACTTACTAAGTTTAAAACATTTTTCTCTCTATACGTCTGTAAAGCTGTATTGATAATGATTCTTTTTAACCAACCTTCAAAAGATCCTTTAAATTTATACTGTTCAATTTTATTAAAAACAGTTAAAAAACCATTGTGTAAATTGTCTTGAGCTTCTTGGTAATTTCTTGAATACTTTAAGCACAAACCGAACAACTTACCAGCAAAAAGCTGGTAAATTTCAGATTGTGCTTTTCTATCATTTTGCTTACAGCCATTTATGAGCTGTTTTAAACTCATCTATTGTTTTTACTTAATTTATTACTGGTACAACAATATCTTCAAAAATATCATTGCCTTGACTATCTTCTCCTTTCCATAACCTAAAGGTATAATCTTCTCTTTGATTTGCATTGACTACAAACTCATATTCTTTTTCAATAATGGCCTCTGTACAACTAGCTTTTGAATCAACAAGTGCTGTAATGGCTACTATTCTAGATGTGCCTTTATATTCATAATACAAATTATAAAACGAATGACATCCGTTAGGCAAATCATAAGTTACTTTTACGGTATAAGATGAACCAAATTCAAACTCATCAGGAAAAACAGCTTCTTTAATCGCTAATGTTTTTAAAGATAAATGTGTGTTGCTATCATCATCAAGGCTACATGACGAAAAAGAAAATACAAGCAAAAAAGTTATTACTATATTTTTAATCATAATTGTAAGTTTTAAATTTCTCTTACTTGTTAGATGCTAAAAACTCATTAGAGTTGCGTAACTGTTTTTATTTTTTTCTATTCAGGACTTCCTATTTTACCAATAAAACTTATCGCCTGTGTTGTTTTTTCTGTTATTAAAAAAAGAAACGGTCTGTTCAATACAAGCTTATAATCTAATCCAATAGATGTGGTTCCTACCCCAACTGCCGTGACAGCGGCAGCTTCAGTACCTTGTTCATTTACTTCTATATAAGTTTTTTGCAAAACAAATGATATTCGTGTAGCGGTATTACTTATGCCACTAAAATCAGCACGATTTGTAAAGGCAATTCCTAAACCTAAGTTTTGTAATGCTTTATTAAACATTTTTTCATAAGAAAAAGAAAATTTAGGTAAGCTAAATGAAACCCTCTCCTTGGTATATTGATTACGCCATTCGTTCCAATGCTTTTCATCCATTATCGACACAATTTCTTTGATAGATTTATCGACATTAGGTAACAAAATAACCATATTATATTTATCATTTTTATAAGGTAGTAAAATTGATGAAAAGATGTCGTTTTTTAAATATAATAAATCCTGAGTCATATTCATCATTTCTACCTCTTTAGTTCTGTCTGTATTAATATAAAAAGATTTTAATGTGGTGTCTTCAGGATCAAAAGTATATTTCCAGTCACTTTTAAAATACAGTGCATTTATAGCGTACATAACCATAGATGATGGAATTCCTTCTATTATAGTCGGTATTTTTTCTTGTGTTTTATCCGAAACCCAGTTATTAATAATGTTTACTGAATTAGGGTTTTTGAAATCTATATTTTGTACTTCAGCATTGTAAAAAAGTTTATTAAGTTTAATAAAATCTTCTTTAACTTGAAAATTATTATCAATCCACAATGAATTTGCAATACTAAATGTAGAGCCTAAAGTATTCTCTGTTAAATGATTGATTATATTTTGGTTTACCGTATTGATTTCATTTAAAGAGGCATCTCCATAATTAAAAACTTGATTAAAAGCATTTAGTGTTTCGCTTTTTGCACCATTCTGCACCATTCCTAAAGCTAATGAAGCACTAACTGGTGAAATCATATAATTTGCTTTGGTTTCTTCTTTTGCTATTTCCTTAAAAATAGAAAATGCAAACTTATTATTTGCCTTAATTATTTTCTCACTTTTTGGAATAGATTTAAATGATTGTTCCGTTTCATCGCTGTCTGTATTACAAGACATAAATACTATAATCGAAAAAGATAGAATAAGAATTTTGTTTTTTTTCATAACACTAAAGGTTTTATTTTTTAGATAAGCAAAATATCTAATGGTTGCGTAAAATTAAATTACTTTTGCGTTAACCCCAATTTAACATCATAATGTTATGTAATTAAATTGCTATAATTAATGTATTTATGCTTAAAAATGCGTTTTTATCTATACAAACCGATACTGATTTTAAAGAACTTGCACTTCAGGTTTTTAAACATCAGGCTGAAAATAACGCTATTTACAATCAATTCTTAAAACATTTAAACATTTCTATTTCTTCTGTTAAAAACTTAGAAGACATTCCTTTTTTACCTATTCAATTCTTTAAAAGTCATAAAATTGTCAGTTCAACTCAAAAAGAACAACAAATTTTTAGCAGTTCTGGTACTACAGGTAGTTTAACCAGCAAGCATTATGTTACTGATCTTTCAATATATGAAAATAGTTATTTAAAAGCTTTTACTCTTTTTTATGGAGCCATTGAAGAATACACGGTGTTGGCATTATTACCTTCATATCTAGAACGAAAGGGTTCTTCATTGATTTATATGGTTGATGATTTGATTAAGAAGTCTAAAAAAATTGAAAGTGGATTTTACCTCAATAATTTATCTGACTTAAAGGATAAATTGATACAACTTGACAATCAGGGTAAAAAAATACTGTTAATAGGTGTTTCTTTTGCGTTGTTAGACTTGGTTGAAAAACACCAATTTCAGCTTAAAAACACCATTATCATGGAAACTGGAGGCATGAAAGGTAGAAGAAAAGAATTGATTCGAAGCGAATTACACGAATTACTAAAAAAAGGATTCGGTTTAAAGAACATCCATTCTGAATATGGAATGACCGAATTACTAAGTCAGGCATATTCTGACGGAAACGGTGTTTTTAAAACACCACCTTGGATGAAGATATTCATTCGTGATACCGAAGACCCTTTTTGGTTACTGCCTAATAATCAAACTGGTGGTATTAATATTATTGATTTAGCAAATGTAAATTCATGCTCTTTTATTGCAACTCAAGACTTAGGTAAGGTTTTAACGAACACTACTTTTGAGGTTTTAGGCAGGTTTGATCATTCTGATATTAGAGGTTGTAATTTATTAACCCACTAATTGATAATGTCTCGTTTCACTGTTATCTTTTACTGCTTTTAAAGTCCCAATATAGTTTTTAAACTCTTCTACATAATTAAAAAATAGTGACTTGTCATTTGTAGTTCTTTTTAAGGTTCTAATACCTTCTAAAGAGCCAATAATAAATTCAGCTACTGGTTCTGTATTGATATGTCTGCTTAAATAACCGTCTTCTATACCTCGGTATAATAAATTAATTAAAGCTATTTTCCATTGGTCAAAAATTTCTTTTAATTGACCTTGTAAATCATAATCATTAGGCTCATAGCTTAATTGCACAATAAAATTTGTCAAAGGGCTACCTATGTTTTGTGTCATTTTATTTTTTAATACTTTATCAGATAATAAATCGGATAATATGAATATCGGATTCCCCCTTTCGCTAATGGGTTCAATAAACTCACTGTGAATTTCTTTTTCAATTCTTTCTTGAATAATCGCTTCAACAAAATGATGCTTATTTTCAAAATGATAATAAAATGCTCCTTTGGTTAAATTTACTTCATCAATAATTGTATCTATACTAATGGCGTGAAAACCATACTTATTCATTAATTCATAACCTTTATCTATTAAGATTTGTCTGGTCAGTTTTCTTTTTATTTCTTGTGTCATAACTGTTTCTCTTTTATTACACTTATAAAACAATTCACCTTTAAAAGTTCCTACTTTTAAAATTTAGATAAAAAAACCTAATGGTTTATTATTAGTATTAAAAACGGTGTGAATTAATTGTAACTATTTTAAAAACTGACTATTATGTGTTTTTAAAAATGAAAACAAACCGAATAGAATGTTTTTTATTAATCTTGATGGACAATATTTTAATCATAATTAAGTAAATTGCCTTTAAAACAGAGCAAAATCACATTATATTTACAATAAATATTTAAAACCATACTTCTTATGAAAAAAATAGTTTTGTATAGTATTCTTCTTAGCCTAACATTTACATCTTGTAAAAAAGAAGTAGAAAAAAACAATGAAACCATAAATGTAAGTAAGGCATTTAACGAATTACTAGATAATTACAACGAAGAAAACTTTAAGTTTTTCCCATTAAATGCAACTTTTGCAGGTGATAATAGATATAATGATCAATTGCCAAATTACCTTTCAGATGAATTTTTAACACAACTAAAATCCTTTTATACCAAGACAAAAGATAGTTTGGTGAAATTTAAGGATGCCAACTTATCGGAAACTGAAAAGTTAAGTAAAGCGGTATTATTATGGGATTGCGATATCTCGTTAGAAAGCTTAGACTTTCCTGACCTAACGCCTATCAACCAAATGTGGACCATGCAGTTAATGTTTGGTCAATTGGCAAGTGGTGCTGGGGCTCAGCCATTTAAAACAGTTCAAGATTATAACAACTGGTTAAAAAGAGTAAATCATTACCTTGAATGGATGCAAAGTACTGAAGAAAAAATGAAAGAAGGTATCAAGGCAAACCACGTATTGCCAAAGTCATTAATTAAAAAAGTGATTCCGCAATTGGCAGCCTTAACAGGCTCAACTATAGAAGAACATTTGTTTTTTCAACCTGTAAAAAACTTTCCTGAGGATTTTTCTGATACTGATAAAAAACCCTTGACCGAAGCTTTTACGCTCATGGTTAAGGATAAAATTATCCCTGCCTATATCAAATTGCACAAGTTTATGAGCACTGAATACCTAGCTGCAGGTAGAACCTCAAGTGGTATTGATGACACACCTAACGGAAAAGCGTATTATGCACATCAAATAAAAACATATACCACTACTGATATGACCGCTGAGGAAATCCATAATTTAGGATTAAGCGAAGTCGCTCGTATTTTATCTGAAATGGAAAAAGTAAAGGCAGAAGTTGGGTTTAAAGGCGATTTAAAAGCATTTTTTAATGCGGTGAGAGACAATAAAGACTTGATGCCTTATACAGAACCTCAACAGATCATAGATAATTTCAACGCTATCCATACAAAGATGAAACCTCAAATTGATAAATTATTTGGTAAAAAACCCAAAACGCCTTTTGAAGTTAGAAGAACAGAGGCTTTTAGAGAAGCATCAGCAAGTGCAGAATACAATCAAGGTTCTTTAGATGGTACGCGTCCTGGGATTTTTTATACACCAATCCCAGACGCCTCGAAATACAATGTGTATGCTGATGAAGCCTTATTCTTACATGAAGCTATTCCTGGGCATCATTATCAAATTTCTTTAACTCAAGAAAATCAAGACTTACCAGAATTTAGAAAAACCTTATGGTACAGTGCTTATGGTGAAGGTTGGGCATTATATACCGAATCACTCGGAAAAGAATTAGGCTTATACACTGACCCTTACCAATATTTTGGGATGCTAAGCATGGAAATGCACAGAGCCATCAGATTGGTTGTTGATACGGGATTACATGCCAAAGGATGGACTCGAGAAAAAGCTATTCAATATTCGTTAGATAACGAAGCGGAACCAGAAGCGAGTATTATTTCAGAAATTGAACGCTATATGGCTAACCCTGGTCAGGCCTTGTCTTATAAAATCGGACAATTAAAAATACGTGAACTACGTGCAACAGCTGAAAAAGCACTAGGTGATAAATTCGACATCAAAGAATTTCACAACCAAGTGTTAGAAACAGCTTGTATACCGCTGGCTTTATTAGAAGCTAAGATTGATAAATGGGTTGCAAGTAAAAAATAATACAACTATTATCATAAAGGTATTTGGTTTGATTCTTAACTCTTTTTCAACTATGTTTGTTTACCATTGAATATAAGACATTTATATCTTTACAAGATACCCAATTAAAAAACAGCAAGATTGGAAAACTCAAAAAGTTAATAAAATAGTAATTTTGCACTCAGGAAAATCCGTTTAAAGACGATATGAAAGAGAAGCAATTTAGACCAGAATATTTAGAAAAACGAAACAAAGTTGTTGAGTATATTAACAATAATTTAGATAAGAAAATATCTATCTCTGAACTTGCCAAAATATCTAACCTTTCAAAGTTTCATTTTCATAGAGTTATAAAAGGTCTTTTAGGAGAACCTATCGGAAACTATATTGCAAGAACAAGAGTTGAAACTGCAACTTTACTAATTCGATATACAAATCTCGAAATTCAAGATATTGCTTATCAGGTTGGATATGCAAAAGCCTCTTCATTAAACAAAATATTCAAGCAATATTACAATATTTCGCCAACAGAATACCGAAAAAATAAAAGCCTAAAAATCAATCATTCTGTTTCTCTACAATCAAATTTTACACTAAACGAACCTCAAATTCTTGAAATATCGGACAAAGAAGTTGTCTATGTCAGGACAACAGGAGAATATGGGAAAGATAAATTTGACAAAGTTTGGGCTGAATTAAGCGATTATATAAAGGAAAACAAATTGTTTTATTTGGAAATTGAAAGTTTTGGAATTAGTTATGACGACCCGTCAGTTACTGACAAAGACAAATGTAGATATGAAGCCTGTTTTACAATAAAACAACCGATTAATCCAAAAGGAAATATCGGAACTAAAACCATTTTAGGTGGAAAATTTGCAATTTTCTCTTACAAAGGAAATATTGAAAATTGGGGAGCAATCTATAATTATATTTTTGACCATTGGTTAATTAATAGTTCGTATGAATTAAGAAATGAACCAGTAATGGAAAAGTATTTAACAACCACAAATAAAGAAAACATTTTAAACCTTGAAATTTACTTACCAATAAAAATATCAATCAATGAAATTTAATACATTAAAAAAGCAATTAACATTAATTATTTTTGTTCTATCCATAGGTCAAATATATGCTCAAGATACAACTGAAACTCAGATTTATCAACCACCAATCCCAGTTGAAGTAATGATTGGTAATAATTCAAGTATGTACCAAATGGTAGTTATTAAACAGATAATGAATAGTAAATTCAAATTCTATAACCTAACAAGTTATGAAGTAGATTATGACGAAACAACACCAGATTATTATTACTTACAGACAATAATATCTTATGACCTACCAAAAGGATTTGGAATTGGAATTGGTGCAAATTTACAATTGTATAATGCTTTCAAACCATTGGTTGCTGTATCATATTCTCATTTTACAGAAAGTACAGGTTTTGTTTTACAACCAAGTTATGAAATTCATAAAGACGGAGCATTTGAACTCTATTCACTTTTTGAATGGACACCAACGAATAAGAAAAAAATTCAACCTTATTTTAAAGTCTCTGTTTATTCTGCATTTAAAGACGAACATTCATATAGTTATCATAATTGGCGTTTAGGAATAAACTATAAATCATTTCGAATTGGTTCAGCAATGAATGTTCAGTATTATGGAAAAGATGCTGCAAGTAATTATAACTTTGGTGGATTTGTGAATTTCTTAATTAACTAATTTTTAGTAGTATAAAAAAATTATTCAACTAATTTTGCTGCTTTTAACCTAAATTAAATGGTGTTATTGCACCAACTCACACTGGCTTCATTAAGTACAAAATGAATGAAAATAAATGATGAAGCTTACTTATGGAAACGAAGACACTGTCATTTGACTCAATTTAAACATTCGAAATGTGTCGAAAAAGTCACTATTTATCTTGAAGGATTCAAAAATTCACCACTTCAGTTATCATTTAGAGAAGAAGATAATTTAGCCCTAAAAACCGATATTAAAAAAGAAAAGTGGTGTGTTGGATATCCAGATGAAGGAGTAGTTTGGTTATCTAAACCTAGAGCTAATAAGAAACCACAAACTGACCATATTGATATTAATTTGAACCGACCAGCCATAATAGCTGAACTTATTAAATATTGTATTCCTATCTTACCAAGAACTAATTAGGTAGTAGTATTTACCACAAAACAACCTTTTCTATCCATAGTTGTAACGGATTGTTCAATTTCCATTTCGAATAAAACTTGAACTACTATATTAAAGTGTGATGCTGATTACACTAATTGTTAATTATATAAATTAGTTTTGCCGCTAATTAATTTTTAACAAAAAAATAAATATGAAAGTAATAATAGTAGGGGGTGTTGCAGGTGGAGCGTCAGCAGCAACTAGATTGAGAAGGCTGAGCGAAGAAAATGAAATTGTAATTTTTGAAAGAAGTAAAAATGTAAGTTTTGCCAATTGTGGGTTACCTTATTACATTGGTGGAGTTATTCAAGAAAGAACCAAACTACTACTTCAAACACCCAAATCTTTTAAAGATAGATTCAATGTTGATGTAAGAATACAAACAGAAATTTTATCAATAAATAAAAAAGCTAAAACTGTTGAAGCTAAAAATTTAGCAACAGAAGAGGTTTATATAGAGTCTTATGACAAATTGCTTCTTTCTCCAGGAGCATCTCCTTTTATTCCTCCGTTAGAAGGAATACATTCTGATAAGATATTAACGCTTAGAAATGTTGAGGATATGGATAAAATAATCCTAAAAACTTCTAATGCTAAGAAAGTAGCTGTTGTTGGTGGAGGTTTTATTGGTCTTGAGATTGCAGAAAGTTTTTTAGAAAAAGGTTTAGATGTTACTATTGTCGAATTTTCTAATCAGGTTATGGGCGTTGTAGACTTTGAAATTGCTTCTATAATTCATAAGCATGTTGAAGAAAAAGGCTTAAAGTTAATCTTAGAAACTGCTGTTGAAAAATTTACAGAGAAAGGTGAAAAAATAGTATTAAGCCTTAGTAATGGAGAAGAATTTGAAGTAGATAATGCTATTTTTTCAATAGGAGTTAAACCGGAAAATGGTCTAGCAAAAGCTGCAGGTTTAGAAATTGGTAAAACTGGCGGAATAGCTGTAAATGAGTTCTTACAAACTTCTGATAAAGATATTTATGCTGTTGGAGATGCTATTGAAGTTACAAATTTCATCAATGGTCTGAAAACACTTATTCCACTAGCTTGGCCTGCCAATAGACAGGGTAGAATTGTAGCAGATAACATAACTAATGGTAATGAATTCTCTTACAAAGGCTCTTTAGGAACATCTATATTAAAAATATTAGATTTAAATGTATCTAGTGTTGGGCTTAATGAAAAGTTTCTTAAACAACATAATTATCATTACAAAACGGTAACGGTTTCTAGAGGAAGTCGAGCAGGATATTATCCCAATCAAACAACAATTGTTTTAAAAATTCTCTTTAATAAAAAGAATGGAACTATTTATGGAGCCCAAGCTATTGGTAAAAAGGGTATTGATAAAAGAATTGACATTATAGCAACGGCTATAAAAGGAAGAATGAAAGTTACTGATCTTTCTAATTTAGAGTTGGCTTACGCACCACCTTTTAACTCTGCAAAAGATCCTGTAAATATTGCTGGGTATGTAGCTGAAAATATAATTAATGGTGAATTAGAAATGATTAATTATGATGAAGTGTCAATATATCAAAACAAAGAAAATCACTTATTTTTAGATGTAAGAACAAAAGAAGAAAATGAAAGGGGTGCTATTTCTAACTCTCTAAATATTGACTTAAATACGCTTAGAGGAAAACTAGACACATTAGATAAAAGTAAAACTTACATTATATATTGTCAAGTTGGGTTAAGGGGTTATTTAGCACATAGAATATTAAAAAATAATGGATTCAATTGCAAAAACCTTAATGGTGGTTATAGCATTTGGAGTAAAGTACAATAACATAAAAATCCACTATTTTAGTATAAATCATTAAAATAGTGGGGTTTTTAAGCTCTTTTAACATATCATAACCTAAAATTGGTAGATAGATAGCAAGCGAACAGTAAAATTTTAGCTTGTTTCTAAATTAATAATTTTCTACTAACTTCACTTTCTGGTTAATTCTTAAAAGTTAAAAAACTTACAAACCCTTACTCTTAACAGCTATCAATTCTGAGCCAGACATTAAATCTGCTATAATTTTAGTCTTCGGGAATTGTTCCAACACTATTTTAATAAACACCGTTATAGGTATAGAAAGTATTAAGCCAGGTATACCCCAAATAAAACCCCAAAACATTAACATGATTAAGATGGTTATCACATTAATTGAAAAAGATTTACCCATAAAAATAGGTTCTAAAATTCCGCCCATAATTACTTGAACAAGTGTTATTGCCAATATAAAAAACAATAAAGTACTTGTAGGGTCTAGCTCAACAAAGGCAAATAATGATAACAGTATCACTGAAACTACAGAGCCTATCATTTGAACAAAGTTGATTACAAAAGCAAATAAACCCCAAAAAATAGGAAAACTTACATCAAAATAATAACAAGCAATCGTAAAGCCTAATCCTGTAAAAAAACTAATGATAAATTTTACTTTTATAAAAGTAATAATGTCTTTTTCAATACGTATAAAAACCTTGATAGAAGAAAATTCTTGACGAAGAACAACGCTATTTAAAATTTTCTGAAAATTTAAGGATTCTGCCAACAATAAAATAGCAAAGAAAAAAGTCATTAAAGTCATGGTAACCATATTACTTAAAATATCTAATGTAGAACCAAAACTCTTGCTCATATCAATGGTTTGAAGATAATGTGATATAATACCATTGTTTGCAAGTCTTTCAATACCAAAAAAACTTTCTATAGGCACTATAAAGCTTTCTAATTTTGATTCTGCCTTTTCAAATAAGTTGTTTTCAGAGGCTAAAATTTCGTTACTAGAAAGGTGTATTACCTCACCAAGCAACTTAAAAAATACCGCAATAATGACTATAACTATAAAAAGACTAATTGTTTTTGATATTTTTTTCTTTTTTAGCCACCGCATTAGAGGCCAAAATAACAATGCAATAAACATAGAGAAGGCAAGTGGAATAAAAATAAAAGACAATAGTTTTAACACATAAAAAAGTACGGGTATGACTATGATCAACAACATTATGTTTGTGGTTCTTCTTTCGTTCATTGATTAGCTGTTTCTTTTATTCATTTTAATTTTTCATTTGTAGCTACTAACCTACTCTGCCTCTAGCAAAAAGTAATTCTTTTTACCACGTTGCAACAAAATATATGTATTGTTGATCAAGTGTTTTGTTGTGATTTGAAAATTTTCTGTGACTTTTTCTTTATTTACAGAAATAGAATTCTCTTTTAAGGCTCTTCTTGCCTCACCGTTAGATTTTAAAAAGCCTGATTTTTCATTTAACCCATCAATAATATCAATTCCGTTTTCAAGGTCTTGCTTTGATATTTTTCTTTGAGGGACACCATCAAAAACGTCTAAAAATGTTTTTTCATCTAAACTTTTTAAATCGTCTGCTGTAGATTTTCCAAACAAAATACCTGATGCCTTAATCGCATTGTCTAAGGCATCCTTAGAATGTACCATTGTGGTAACTTCTTTGGCAATCGTTTTTTGAAGTACACGTAAATGTGGTGCTTCTTGCTGTTCCTTAATTAGATTTTCTACTGTTTCTTGATCTAAAAATGTAAATATTTTAATATATTTTTCAGCATCTGCATCTGAAGCATTTAACCAATATTGGTAAAACTTATAAGGTGATGTTCTTTCGGTATCTAACCAGATATTTCCACCTTCTGATTTTCCAAATTTGGTACCATCTGCTTTGGTGATTAACGGACAAGTAATCGCGTAAGCTTTACCTTGAGCTTTTCTACGAATCAATTCTGTGCCTGTGGTGATATTTCCCCATTGGTCAGAGCCTCCCATCTGAATTTTACAATTGTTCTCTTTGTATAAATGTAAAAAATCATATCCTTGTATCAATTGGTAGGTGAATTCTGTAAAACTCATCCCTTCATTTGATTCAGAACCTAGACGGTTTTTAACTGAATCTTTAGACATCATATAATTTACAGTGATATGCTTGCCAATATCTCTGGCAAAATCTAAAAAAGAAATGCCTTTCATCCAATCGTAATTATTTACCAAAACAGCAGCATTACTTGTAGTCGCATCAAAATCTAAAAATCGTTCTAACTGACTTTTAATTCCTTTTACATTTTTTGTCAACGTAGTTTCATCTAATAAATTACGTTCAGAAGATTTCCCAGAAGGATCGCCTATCATTCCTGTTGCTCCACCCAATAAAGCTACCGGTTTATGACCATACTTTTGAAAATGCATCAATAAAATAATCTGCACCAAACTACCTATATGTAAAGAATCTGCTGTGGGGTCAAAACCAATATACGCACTAGTTTTTTCCTTAGCAAGTTGGTCTTCCGTACCTGGCATAATATCGTGTAACAAACCACGCCAACGGATTTCTTCAACAAAATTTTTCTTCATTTTTTCTGCTTATTTCGGCAAAGATATGCTTATAGTTATTGAATAGCAAGATGAAAGGATAATTTTAAACACCCTTAGAGGACAACTCTCAAAATACCAGTTTTAAACCAATTTAAATCCTTACTTTAGAGGCGTGATTTTAGTTACAGGCGGTACGGGTTTAGTAGGTTCTCATTTGTTATATCAACTGGTATTACAAAATGAAACTGTCGTTGCCATTCATAGAAAAAACAATGGTATTGAGGCAGTTAAAAACGTTTTTTCTTATTATACTGATAATGCTGAATCTCTTTTTTCATCCATTAAATGGATAAGGGCTGACATTACTGATATTCCTTCTTTAACCCTCGCTTTTCAGGGCGTCTCTCAAGTGTATCATGCTGCTGCAATGATTTCTTTTAGCAAAAACGATTATTTGAAAATGCGAAAAACAAACATTGAAGGTACTGCAAACATTGTAAATTTATGTATTGCCAATCAGATAGAGAAACTGTGTTTTGTGAGCTCTGTTGCTGCTGTGGGAAAACCATTAATTGGTAATCATATTACCGAAGAAAACGAATGGAATGTTGCTGAAAATAATTACGGTTACGCCATTACAAAATATGGTGCAGAAAATGAGGTTTGGAGAGCTTCTCAAGAAGGTATTGATGTGATAATTGTAAATCCTGGTGTAATTTTAGGTGGTGGTTTTTGGAAAAATGGTTCTGGTAAATTGTTTGACAAAATTTATAACAGATTTAAGTTTTACACTGAAGGTATTACAGGTTTTGTAGGTGTAATTGATGTTGTTAAGGCTATGACACAATTGATGCAAAGCTCAATAAAAAATGAACGTTTTTTACTTGTTAGTGAAAATGTTTCTTTTAAAACTGTTTTTTTTACTATCGCTGATGGCTTCAATAAAAAACGACCATCTATAAAAGTAAATAAATTAATGAGCGGCATTGCTTGGCGATTAGGATGGATGTTGAATAAATTGAATGGTAAAGAGCCTTTAATTACAAAACAATCGGCAAATTCATCGCATAACCATTATCATTATTCTAATACAAAAATAAAAGAAGCTCTAGACTTTCAATTTATGTCTTTAAAAGAAACGATTAAAATTACTTGTAAGGATTATATTAAAGATATTGAGAGCTCTCAAAAAAACTAAATTTTTATCTATCAGGAATAACTTCTCTTTTAATTTTTTCATTTTCAATAATAGAATCAATATCAGATTTCGGATTGTAGATTTCTTGTTTTTCTTTGAGTCGTTTTTCAACCTCTAAAAACATTTTTTCGTAATCGTCAATTTTAGAGGTATAATATAAATTACTTTCACTAAATTGAACACTATCAATTTGATGTTTTTTAAAAACTAAAGGTGTATAATTAATGTTTTTTCTTAAATCTTTTGTTTTGACATGTTTTGCTCCTCTAGCAATATATATATCAGTCCAAATAGCTATCATTTTCTCTTTACTGATAAGATGGTCTGGTTTTTTATAGATTGTATTACTTGTACAAGAAAGTATAACTATAGATAGGGTGAATATTAATATTGATGTCTTCATTCGTTTCATTGACTGAATTGCTAAAACCCTAATCTGGGTTTACCTATTAAAAGTTAATTGCATGCCTTTGTTTTCTTCATTAAATTCTCCATGATGATACATCAAAACACCATTGACAAACGTATGTGTAATTTCTGAATTGAAAGTAGTGCCTTCAAAAGGAGACCATCCACATTTGTACAAAATAGTGTCTTTAGTAATTTGTTGAGGCGATTCTAAATCTACCAGAACCAAATCAGCATAATACCCTTCTTTAATGTAGCCTCTTTTTTCGATTTGAAATAATATTGCTGGATTGTGACACATTTTTTCTACCAATTTTTCTAAGGATAAAATTCCGTGATGTGTAGCTTCTAACATCGCCAATAAACCATGTTGAACTAACGGACCACCACTTGGTGCTTTGGTATATACTTGAGATTTTTCTTCTAAAGTATGAGGTGCGTGATCAGTTGCAATTACATCTATTTTATCGGTCAATAAAGCTTTCCAAAGTCCTTTTTTATCTTCTTTAGTTTTAATTGCAGGATTCCATTTAATTAAGGTTCCTTTTTCTTTATAAAAAGAGTCGTCAAACCACAAGTGATGAATACAAACTTCTGCAGTAATTTGTTTTTCTGCTAAAGGAATGTCGTTTCTAAACAAAACTGTTTCTTTTGCTGTTGATAAATGAAAAACATGTAGCCTTGCTCCTGTTTTTTTTGCCAAAGCTATTGCTTTAGATGATGAAGTATAACAAGCTTCTTCACTTCTAATTTTAGGATGAAGTTCAATCGGAATATTATCACCATAAATAGCTTTTGCACTTGCTAAATTGTCTTTAATGATTTTCTCGTCTTCACAATGAACAGCAATAAGCATTTTGGTAGAAGAAAATATTTTTTCTAAAACAGCTTCATCATCGACTAACATATTACCTGTTGATGAGCCTAAAAATAATTTAATAGCTGCTACTTTTTTAGGATCTGTTTTTAATAACTCTTCTAAATTATCATTGGTACCACCAAACATAAAAGAATAATTAGCATAAGATGTTTTAGCGGCAATATCAAACTTATCTTGCAATAGTTTTTGTGTTGTTGCTTGTGGTACGGTGTTAGGCATTTCAATAAAAGTGGTAATTCCTCCCGCGACAGCGGCTTTACTTTCAGTAGCTATATTAGCTTTGTGTGTCAAACCTGGTTCTCTAAAATGCACTTGATCATCAATAACTCCTGGTAATAAATATTTACCCAAAGCATCAATAATTCTGGTGTCATCTGAAATTGTATCAGTATTTCCTACTTTTACAATAAATTGGTTTTCAATAAGCACATCACCAACAATAATTTCTCCTTCATTAATTATTTTAGCATTTTTTATCAATGTTTTCTTCATCGTTTCTGTTTTGGTAAGCCTTTTAATTTCATTTTTATCACTCCAAAAATAGCCTCTCCTATAATAGAACTGTCCATTTTTGATTGACCTTGTGTCCTATCTCTAAAAATAACGGAAACTTCTTTGATGTTAAAGCCGTGTTTCCAAGCTTTAAACTTCATTTCTATTTGAAAAGCATAGCCAATAAATTTTATTTTATCTAAGTTGATTGTTTCCAATACTTTTCGTTTGTAACAGACAAAACCCGCAGTCGTATCATGTATAGGCATTCTTGTTATAAAATGCACATATTTTGTTGCAAAATAAGATAACAAAACTCTATTCATTGGCCAATTTACCACATTTACGCCTTTAGAATATCTTGATCCGATAGAAACATCAGCCCCAAAAGTGCGACAAGCTTTGTAAAGTCTTTTCAAATCTTTCGGACTGTGCGAAAAATCAGCATCCATTTCAATAATATATTCATACTTTCTTGATAATGCCCATTTAAAACCATGTATGTATGCTGTCCCTAATCCGTTTTTATTTTCCCTTACTTCTAAAAATAACTGATCAGAATGTTTTAGTTGTAAATTTTTAACAATGTCGGCTGTACCATCAGGTGAATTATCGTCTACAATCAATATATCAAAAGCTTTTTCTAAAGAAAATATAGCTTTAATCATATTCTCAATATTCTCTTTTTCGTTATATGTAGGTATAATAACTAGGGCGTCTTGCATTGATAATTATTTGTCTGGCAAAGGTAAAACAAAATATTACTAATTTTATGTTAAGTTTTTTTGATATAAAAATTATACTTTTACAATTTACTATTCAAGTTTAAAATGACCGAAGCAATAGAGCGTATATTTATATCTAAAGATTGGATTACAATTGTATTAATGATTGTTTTTACTCTGTTAATATTAAATAAGGTTAAATTTAGTGAGCGGTTTTATAAATTACAATATATACTTTTAAACAACTCTTATATTAATAGTTATGTTAAGGCAAGCCCTTTAATTTTTAATGTATTTAATGTTATCCTTTTTGTTATAGCCATCCTTACTATTTCATTTATCCTCTTTATTGCACTAAATTTATACTATCCAAGTCATATTTCTTATGATTTTTTTTTATTTTTAAAAACTCTTTTTTTTGTTGGTGTTTTTACTGTTTTTAGAATTGTTATAGGTGTTTTATTAGGTTCGCTATTCGAAAAAGAGAGGGAGCAGCGGTATTTTACTTTTTTAAAAATCAGTTATTTAGGTAATTTTAGCCTAATGACTATTCCTTTAATTTCTATTAATTTATATACTGAATCTACTGTTTATACTCATTTTTTGTTAGTTTTTTCCCTTGTTTTATTTTTATATTATTATATGTTAATTTTAAAAAATAATCAATCTGTTATTTTTCGTAATTCGTTTTATTTTATTTTGTACATTTGCACCCTCGAAATTGCCCCAATTTTAATAATATTTAAAGCACTTATTGTTTGAGGGGTATAATAAATTAAAAAGTATTTATGAAAATAAAAACTATTTTAGTCTCTCAACCCGCCCCAAGTACAAAACAATCACCTTATTTTGACTTATCGGATAAACAAAAAGTAAAAATTGATTTTAGATCATTTATACATGTTGAAGGTGAAACCGCAAGAGAAGTGAGAAATCAGAAAATTGATTTTTCAAATTATACTGCTGTAATTTTTACCAGTAGAAATGCTGTAGATAATTATTTCAGACTAGCTGAAGAAATGAGGTTTTCTGTGCCAGATTCTATGAAATATTTTTGTCAATCAGAAGCTATAGCTTATTATTTACAAAAATATGTAGTGTACAGAAAACGTAAGATTTATGTTGGTGTACGCACCTTTCAAGATTTAACAAAGCAAATTAAAAAACATAAGACTGAGTCCTTTTTATTACCTTCATCTGATAAATTAAAAAAAATAGTGCCAGAACTATTAAATGAACTTGAAATTAAATGGGAAAAGGCTGTTCTATTTAAAACAGTAATAAGTGATTTATCTGATTTAGAAAATGTTTTTTACGATGTATTAGTGTTTTTTAGTCCCTCTGGAATAGATTCATTATTTGAAAACTTTCCTGATTTTAAACAAAATGACACTAAAATAGCTGTATTTGGTAATACGACTATTAAAGCTGCTGAAAAAGCAGGTTTACGCATAGATGTTACTGCACCAAGCAAAGAAAGACCTTCAATGACAATGGCTTTAGAGTATTATATTAAAACAATCAATAAGGGTTAATATAAATTAAAATAACAAAAAAAAGAGGATAAATTATTTATCCTCTTTTTTTGTTTTATTCTTAAATGATTAATTATCATTAATTGCTTTTACAATTTTAGCTTCCAATTCATCAGCTAAATCAGGGTTGTCTCCTATTAATGATTTTACAGCATCTCTACCTTGACCAAGTTTTGTGTCTCCATAACTAAACCAAGAGCCACTTTTCTTAACAATACCATATTCAACTCCTAAATCAAGTATTTCACCCATTTTAGAAATTCCTTTTCCATACATGATATCAAATTCAGCAATTTGAAATGGTGGGGCTACTTTATTTTTAACGACCTTTACTTTAGTCATATTCCCAATGACTTTATCGCCATCTTTAATTTGTGTTCTTCTTCTAATATCTATACGGACTGATGCATAAAATTTAAGAGCATTACCTCCTGTTGTAGTTTCAGGATTACCAAACATCACACCTATTTTTTCACGTAATTGATTGATAAAAATAACTGTACAATTTGTTTTACTAATGGTACCTGTTAATTTACGTAAGGCTTGTGACATTAAACGAGCGTGTAAACCCATTTTAGAATCTCCCATTTCTCCTTCTATTTCGCTTTTTGGAGTTAAAGCAGCGACAGAGTCAATCACAATAATATCAATAGCCCCTGAACGTATTAAATTTTCAGTAATTTCTAAAGCTTGCTCTCCATAATCTGGTTGAGATATAATAAGGTTATCAATGTCAACACCTAAATTTTGAGCATAATATCTATCAAAAGCATGTTCTGCATCTATAAAAGCAGCAATACCTCCTGCTTTTTGAGCTTCTGCAATCGCATGTATTGTTAAAGTAGTTTTACCAGAAGATTCTGGTCCGTAAATTTCAATTACTCTTCCTCTAGGATAACCACCAACACCTAAAGCAATGTCTAAACCTAAAGATCCTGAAGGAATAGCATCAATATCTTCTGGAGTATTATCTCCTAATCTCATTACCGACCCTTTTCCGTAAGTTTTATCTAATTTATCTAGTGTAAGCTGTAATGCTTTTAGTTTTGCTGTTTTTTCTTTGTCTTCTGCCATAATAATATTAAAAAGTTATTGTAAAAATAAGAGACGCTAAAATACAAAAAAGAACTATTAATTTAATTGATTATATAAAAATTATAATATTCCTTCAATTCTAAGATATTGTAAGAGTAAAATAGTTTTAACATCTATTATTTCTCTTTGTTTAATCATTTTTAATGCTAAATTAAAATCAAATTCTAATACTTCTAGTTCTTCATCCTCTGATAATAAACCACCACCTTCATTTACTTTCATTGTGTGGTTATACTCAGCAATAAAATAATATATTTTTTCTGTTATTGCTCCTGGAGAAGAAAATGCCTCAAGTACTTTTATGGGTTGTTTTATCAAATATCCCGTCTCTTCTTCTGCTTCTTTTTTTATACATGTTATAGGGTTATCTTTATCTAACAAACCTGCACAAACTTCAATCATCATACCATCATTATTACCATTTAAATAGCTTGGCATTCTAAATTGACGAGTTAAAATAATAGTTTTATTTTTTACATTATATAGTAAAATACACGCACCATTACCAGTTATATAACACTCTCTATCTGTATTTTTCCAAACTCCATTTTTAAATTTATAATCAAAATTTACTTTATTTAATTCGTGCCAATCATTAGATAAATTTTTTACATTTTTAATTTTAACTTTTTTATTATCCATAAATCTAACTCCTTTTTAGCATATATATATGTGGAATACCATCTTCAATATAACCCTTTCCAACTTGTTGAAATCCAAAAGATGTATAAAATTTTTCTAGATAAGTTTGTGCTCCTATTTTAATAGTTCCTTTTCCTAATACCTCTTCCATTTCTAAAAGTGTTCTTTTTAACAATTGTACCCCTATTTTTTTATTTCTATATTTCTTATGTACTACCACTCTACCTAAAGCAGCTTCAGTATAATAATCACCCGCTTTAAAGAATCGTGTATACGCTATGATTTTTCCTTCTTTATTTTTACAAAATAAATGGAATGCTATTTTATCTTTTGAATCTAATTCAGGATAAGGACAGTTTTGTTCAACAACAAAAATATCAATTCGTAATTGTAAAATATCATGGAATTCATCTAAGGTTAACTCCTTAAATTTTTTAACAACCCATTCCATTTTAAGAACAAGCAATTTTTTCTACTCTTGTTTGATGGCGACCACCTTCAAATTCAGTTGTTAAAAATAAATTTACAAAACCTAAAGCTTGTTGTAAAGACACAAAACGAGCAGGAATACTTAATATATTTGCATTATTATGTTGTCTTGCTAGTTTCACTAATTCATTATTCCAACATAAAGCTGCTCTAATTTTTTGATGTTTATTAGCAGTCATTTGGGCACCATTACCACTACCGCAAATAATAATTCCTAAATCAACCTCATTGTTTTCTACTGCTTCAGCCACAGGATGAATAAAGTCAGGATAATCGATACTTTCTGTTGTGTCTGTACCAAAATTTACAAAAATATATCCTTTTTTTGTGAACTCTTTTACAATTTCTTCTTTATAAATTGTACCAGCATGATCATTACCAATTGCTATTTTCATTATTATAATTTTATAATTAATTCATCAAATTTACTAATAAATAATTTCTTGAAACGAACCCAGCCTGAGGCAGGCAGGTATCCTCGAGGCAGAGCCATAGAGGTATTTCCTGCCTCGCCAGCAGGCGGGCACCAGTTTCATTTTGACATTTCAGGTCAAAAATCGAAATTACATCTTTTACCTCACCCGTAATCGCTAAATACGATTACGACCTCTCCAAAGGAGAGGTGAAGCGGAAACCCTGCCTGCGGCTGGCAGGCTCGAGGCAGAGCCTAGAGGAATTATTTTGATTAAATATGTTTATTAACATATTTAATATCTATTGTTAATTAATAATTGTATTAAACTAATTATTAATGGTTTAAATTTAATATTAAATGTTAATTTTTTATCAATTAATATTTATAATATTTATTTTTAAATTCAATAAAAATAGTACGTGTTTTTTTAATTCAATTTTACTAAATTATTTATTTATTTTAATTTTATGTTATCAACATAAAAAACAATACTTTTTAACTTAATTAATTAAAAAAAAATTAAAAATAATGGTTAATAAAACATATTAACAGGTTGTTTATTAAAAGAGTTATTTTTTTGATTTACAGCACTATTAAATTTAAAAATAGTTTTAATAATTTGTTTATTATTTTTTAAGAAGTTAAAAACAAAATTAATTTAAAACTATTTATAGTAATTATTAACAGTATATAACTACTAACATTTTCTTTTATAAAAATTTAAATAAAAAATATTTAATTATATAAATGTTGATAACTAATAAAATTAGAAATAGTTTTTTTATTACTTCTCATAAATTAATTTAATAATTATATAATAAAATTATATAATAAAGTGTAAATTAGCAGACTAAACTATGAATTAAGAACTTAAACCCCTTTATTATGAAGAAAAATTACACTTTATTATTTTTATTATTTACCTATATTATACAAAGCCAAACAATTACCACAGTTGTTGGTAATGGTAATTCTGGTTTTTCTGGTGATGGTGGTTTAGCTACTACTGCTAAATTAAATTTACCTTTCAATTTAACATTTGATAAAAAAGATAATATTTATATTGCTGATACGTATAATAATAGCATTAGAAAAGTAGATAATGAATCTGGTATTATTACTACTGTTGTTGGTACAGCAGATAAAAAATTAGTAAGCGAATTAAAAACACCTACTGGTTTAACATTTGATAATTATAATAATTTATATGTTGCAGATTTAGCAAATTTAAGAATTAGAAAAGTAAATTTAGATACAGGAAGTTCCATTACTTTAGTTGGTAAAAAATCTGAAAATGAACATCCAAATATTAATGCTTCTTTAGGAGGACCTTTTAATGTTGTTTTTGATAATAAAGGAAATTTATATATTTCTGTAAATAGTGATAGTAAAGTAGAAAAAGTAGATTTTTCTACAGGAAAAGTAACTACTATTGCAGGTACTGGAGAAGTTGGTTATTCTGGCGATGGTGCCTCTGCTTCTAGTGCTAAATTAGCCAATCCAACAGGGTTAGCTTTAGATGGTAAAGGAAACTTATATATTTCTGATACAGGTAATGAACGTATTAGAAAAGTAAATTTATCTACTAATATTATAACAACAATTGCTGGTACTGGTGAAACAGGATTTATTGGAGATGGCGTTCAAGCTACTAAAGCTCAATTAGCTAACCCTTTAGGATTAGCTTTTAATAAAACAGGAGATTTATATGTTGTTGATAGAGGTAATAATCGTGTGAGAAAAATAAATATTTCTACCGGAACTATTACTACTGTAGCGGGCACTGGTAAATCAGGTTTTTCTGGTGATGGTGAATTAGCTAAAAATGCAAAATTATCTAACCCAACAGGATTAGCTTTTAATAAAGCTGGAGATTTATATGTTGTTGACAGAGGTAATAATCGTATTAGAAAAATTTCTGGACTTAGTAATGATGTATCTGAAAATTTATCTTTAGAAAAAAATATTAAAATATATCCAAATCCAAGTACTGATAAAATAACTATAGAATTAAAAAATAATGTAGAATTAAAAAATGTTTCATTAGTTGATATTACTGGTAAAAAAGTAAGAGTAAAAATAAATGATTCAACATTAAATGTATCTAAATTACCAAGAGGTATTTATGTGTTAAAAATAGCAACGAACAACGGTGCATTCGAACAAAAAGTAGTACTTGAATAATAAAAGTATTAAATATAAAAAAACCCCGATACGTGTCGGGGTTTTTTTGTTTTAGAAATAGAAATATAAAATAATGTCAAAAAGAAAATTTCATCATAAAAAAAAAGGCAATGTTGTTAAAGATTTATCGTCCAAAATTTTAAAAGTATTAAATAAAAACTCTCAAAAACCACTTAATTATAAGCAGATTTCTTCAATGATAGAAGTAACCGATGCTAACGGTAAACAACAAATTATTCAAAAATTAATTGAATTAAAACAGAATAAAAGAATTGAAGAAATTGAAAGAGGAAAATATAAGATTATTCAAAATGAACATTATCATATAGGTGTTTTAGATGTTACTTCTAATAAGAATGCATATTTTATAACAGATAGTTTAGAGCACGATGCTTTTATACCCACAATAAACTTAAATAGAGGTTTAGATGGTGATACAGTAAAAGTATATGTTTATAGAAGAAGAAATAATAATAAGTTTGAAGGTGAGGTTATAGAAATTATTAAAAGAGCTAAAACAGAATTTGTTGGTGTTTTACAAATGAGTAAAAACTTCGGATTTGTAATACCTGATAATAATAAAATGTATGCTGATATTTTTATTCCAAAAAAACATATTGATGGTGCGGAACATGGGGATAAAGTTTTAGCTACAATAACCGATTGGCCAGAAAATTCTAAAAATCCTTTTGGAAAAATTACAACTGTTTTAGGTAAACCAGGTGAACATGATACTGAAATACATTCTATTTTATTAGAATATGGATTGCCCTATGAATTTAAAAAAGAAGTAGAGCAAGACGCAGCAAAATTATCTACAGAAATAACCTCACAAGAAATTTCTAAACGTAGAGATTTACGTAAAACATTAACTTTTACCATAGATCCAAAAGATGCAAAAGATTTTGATGATGCATTATCTTTTAAATTATTAGAAAATGGTAATTATGAAATAGGTATCCATATTGCAGATGTATCGCACTATGTACAACCTAACACTATTTTAGAGGAAGAAGCTTACAATAGGGCTACTTCTGTCTATTTAGTGGATAGAGTAGTGCCTATGTTACCTGAAGTATTATCTAATGGTGTTTGTTCTTTACGTCCACATGAAGAAAAATTGACTTTTTCAGCTATTTTTGAAATGGATGAAAAGGCTCATATTATCAAAGAATGGTTTGGAAGGACCGTTACTTATTCTGACCAGCGTTTTGCTTACGAAGAGGCACAAGAAATTATTGAAACAAAAAGTGATAGTATACCCGAAGAAGTTTCTATAACTGGTAAAAGTTATACCGTAAAAAAAGAAATTGTTGCTGCGACTTTAAAATTAGATGAACTTGCAAAAAAACTCAGAAAAAGAAGAATGCAACATGGTGCAATAACTTTTGATAGAGTAGAAGTAAAGTTTAATTTAAATGAAGAAGCAGAACCCGTTGGAGTATATTTTAAAGAGTCTAAAGACGCTAATAAACTCATTGAAGAATTTATGTTATTAGCCAATAAAAAAGTTGCTGAATTTATTGGAAAAAATAAAAACGGAACCCCCACAAAAAATACATTTATTTACAGAGTTCATGACGAACCTGACACTGAAAAATTAGCAAGTTTACAGCAAATCATCAACAAATTTGGATATAAAATAGATACGAAAACTAAAGAAACCACCTCTAACTCATTGAATAAATTGTTAAATGATGTGCATGGTAAACCAGAAGAAAATATGGTTGAAACTTTAACGATTAGATCAATGAGTAAGGCCGTTTACACAACAGATAATATTGGGCATTATGGATTAGCATTTGATTATTATAGCCATTTCACTTCTCCTATTCGACGATACCCTGATGTAATGACACACCGTTTATTACAACATTATTTAGATGGAGGAAAATCACCCAAATCAGGATCTTATGAAATTAAATGTGAACATTCTAGTGAACGAGAAATGATGGCGGCAAAAGCAGAACGTTCATCTATAAAATATATGCAAATAAAATATATGCAAGATCATCAAAATCAGGAATTTAAAGGCGTTATTTCTGGAGTAACTGAATGGGGAATTTACATAGAAATTATTGAGAATAAATGCGAAGGAATGGTAAGAATTCGAGACATTAAAGATGATTATTATATTTATGACGAAAAACAATATGCTTTGGTGGGTCAAGCAACGAAAAGCTTATTACAATTGGGTGATGAAGTAACGGTTAAAGTTAAAAATACCGATTTAGAACGTAAACATTTAGATTTTTACTTAGTACAATAATAATCAACATTGAGAAAGGTACAAATTATTAAATAGACACTTTTTTTTTATTTAAACACTAACTTTGGAGAGTTTAACCTTTTAAATTATTGCATAGCGATTAAACCATAACTATGAAAAACTTAAAATTTATTATCCTTTTTATCGGCTTTACAACATTTTTAAATGCTCAAGATAGAACACAAGATTTAGAAGAGTTTAATGCACTTAAAATTTTTAACGGATTAAATGTAGAAATTAAGAAATCAAAACAGGCTAAAATTGAAATATCTGGTGATAAAGCTAAGGATGTAAACATTAAATATGTAAAAGGCACACTAAAATTATCCATAAAAATACACGATAAATTTAAACCAAAAGAACTTAAAATTATAGTGTATTACAATCACGATATTTTAATATTAGATGCCAACGAAGGATCTTCCATTGTTTCTGATGTAATAATAAAACAAGAAAACTTAACATTAAAAACACAAGAAGGTGCTTATATAAATTTATCCGTAAATGTTAAAGACCTTACTATTAAAGCAGTATCAGGTGGAAGTATTGACATTAAAGGAACCGCAGAAAATCAAAAAGTAGAAGTGACTTCTGGTGGTGTTTACGAAGCTTATGATTTAATTACAAAAAACTCAGATGTTGTTTCTGCTTCGGGCGGAAAAGCAGAAATAAAAGCAACAAACAATTTAGATGCTAAAGTGCGATTTGGAGGTAATATACATTATAAAGGAGCCCCAAAAAAGGTTACTACAAAAAAGGTAATGGGCGGAATTATTAAAAATAAAGGCTAATTATTTATAATCTGTAGAACTAATTACTACCTTTGTTTTTTAAATTTATATAAAATGATAGCAACAACAATATTTTTAGGATGGTTAGGCGGACAAGAGGTTATTATTATAGCTATAATAGTTTTATTATTATTTGGAGGAAGAAAAATACCTGAATTAATGAAAGGTCTTGGTGGTGGAATTAAAGAGTTTAAAAAAGCCACTAAAGAAGATGAAAAAGATGAAAAGAAAGATAAAATATCAGATTAATATAATTTAATTATTAAAAAAGAAGCATTCTGATGTATCAGAATGCTTCTTTTTTGAAATAAGTTTGAATTAACTTTTCTTTTTAGCAGGTACATCATTAATTTTATTCGCAGCTACCAAACTTGTTACCATATCATTTAACATAGAACTCGCAGCATTAGGGTTGTTAGGTAATAAAATCAAGTTAGAATTTGTATCAGCTCCTATACTTTGTAAAGTATCATAATGTTGTGTAATTACAATCAATGCAGAAGCTTCCTGACTGTTAATACCAGCCTTATTTAACACATCTACACTTTCTTCTAAACCACGGGCAATTTCTCTTCGCTGATCAGCAATACCTTTACCTTGTAAACGCTTACTTTCTGCTTCTGCTTTGGCACGTTCTACAATTAAAATTCGTTGAGCATCTCCTTCGTGTTGTGCAGCTACTTTTTCACGCTCTGCAGCATTGATACGATTCATAGCTACTTTTACGTTTTCATCAGGGTCAATATCAGTTACCAAAGCTTTGATAATGTCATACCCATAATTTAACATTGCTTCTTTCAAATCACGTTGAATTGCTAGGGCAATTTCTTCTTTCTTTTCAAAAACATCATCTAACACCATTTTTGGTACTTCAGCACGAACAACATCAAAAATAAATGCAGTAATTTGTTCATGAGGGTTTTGTAATTTGTAAAAAGCATCTTCCACATGATCTTTTCTGATTAAAAATTGAACTGAAATTTTTAAATGTACAAAAACATCATCTTTTGTTTTTGTTTCTACAATAACATCTAATTGCTGAATTTTTAAACTAATACGACCGGCAATTCTATCTACCAAAGGAATTTTAAATTGCAACCCCGCCTGACGAATGCTTTGAAGTTTACCAAAACGTTCAATAATTACAGCCGTTTGTTGTTTTACAATAAATAGGCCAGAAATAATAATAAATATAATAGGGATTATCCATAAGAATCCGAAAGCTTCAAACATAATTTTAAAATTTTAAAAAGGTTAATAAGTTTTTAAATGTACGAAAAACTAAAGAATTATTATAAATAAATTATCTTAAAACTACTTTTTTTACAACACTTTTATTGTTTGAAGCTACTTTTAGAAAATACAATCCTTTTTGTAGTGAAGAAAAATCTAAAGATTTCTTGTCAGAAAGATCAAAATATTCCTTTACTTTTTTACCGTTGACAGTATATAGTTCTACTTTTTCAAGAGTATGTAAATTAGAACTGTTGATAAAAATTTCACCATTACTAGGGTTTGGATAAATAGAAATAGAATTTTTTAATTCTTGATTTTCAATTGCCAAAACCTCTTGTAGATTAAAAGTAAAAGTGCCAATAATTTGATCAGAAAAAGGAGCAGTATCTTTTAGACTACTGATATTAGAAGGAGGGTTAGTATCATCGTTGCTAGAACCATAAGTTACACCATTGTCCGTACCAGCATCAGTTGCATAAACGTCTAAAGAAATTGATGTAATCCAATTGTTATTGTTATCAGTTAATTTTATATTGTTAACCTCAGCCACCCAATCTGGACTTGGAGCAATCATTGTAATTAAACTAACTAAAGGAAAACTCATATCAAATTCAACAGCATTGATAGTAATTGTACCTGGTCCAGTACTTAAACCAGATCCTTCAATAATTTTATAGGTATTTCCGTTGGTAATACTTGTATTTATTTCATTTGTAATTATAGAATTATTTCCAGATTCTGCAACCAATTCAACACCATCTGTTGCCAATTGACCAATTTCAAAAAAGGAAACAGAAGAGTTGTGACTTGCTCCAACCAAAGAAGACCAGTGTGCATTACTTGAAGGATAATCAGTTGGGTGAGTTGTACTGCTCCAATTGCTAATAAATTCAATTTTATAAATAGCTTTTTGAGCATTTACAGGAGCTAACAAAAGAAGAAACGTGGTAAGAAAAAGGAGATAACGCAACATGTTTTGATGGTTTAGAGATTAGTATTCTAACATAGTCGTACCAATCCCTTTAAAATTACATCAAATTGTTAATTTTTAGACAATTATAATTTTTCTATTGCGTTTTCTATCCTTTTAACTGTTTCTGTTTGCCCAATAAGAGCCATAATATCAAACAAATGTGGTCCTTTCATTGCCCCTACTAAACTTAAACGCAAAGGTTGCATTACCTTACCAAAACCAATTTCTTGAGATGTAATCCATTCTTTTACAACGGTTTCAATGTTTTGCGACGAAAAATTTTCAATACCATTAATTACAGTTATTAATTCTTGCATTAATTGAGGTGCACCTTCTTTCCATGCTTTTTTTGAAGCTTTTTCTTCGTATGAATCTGGCGTAATAAAGAAAAAATTACCCAAACTCAATAAATCGGCGACAAATGTAGCACGCTCTTTTATCAATGAAATTACTTTAGTAATATATGTTTTATCATTCAAATGATTGCCAACGTTATGAAAAGAAGTAATTAAAGTTGGGTTTGATTGCATAGTTAATGTATAAGCTAAAAACATTTCCGCCAACTCTTCATCGCTTTTTTGTTGTAAATATTGTTGATTGAACCACTTTGCTTTATCAGGATTAAATTTTGCTCCAGCTTTACTCACATGTTCTAAACTAAACACTTTAATCAATTCTTTTAGCGAATAAATTTCTTTTTCAGAGCCATCACCTTCGTTCCAACCCAATAAAGCCAACATGTTAGCAACCGCTTCAGGAAAATACCCATCTTCTCTATACCCACGAGAAATATCTTCACCTTGTTTCCATGCTATCGGAAAAACAGGAAAACCTAATTTATCGCCATCACGTTTGCTTAATTTACCTTTCCCTTCTGGTTTTAAAATAAGAGGTAAGTGTGCAAATTCAGGAGCTTTCCATCCAAAAGCTCTATATAATAAAACATGTAATGCTAATGATGGCAACCACTCTTCACCACGAATTACATGTGAAATTTCCATCAAATGGTCATCCACAATATTTGCTAAATGATATGTTGGCATTCCATCTGATTTGAACAAAATTTTATCATCCAAGACATTGGTGTCAATTTTAATTTCCCCCCTAATAACATCTTGTAAGATTAAAGTTTCACTTTCGGGGGATTTAAACCGAATCACATATTTTTCTCCAGAAGCTATCCGTTCTTGCACTTCATCCGCGTTAAGCGACAACGAATTATCTAACTTTAATCTATTATGCCAATTGTAAATAAAAGTTTTACCCTTAGCTTCATGATCTTTTCTGTGATAATCTAATTTTTCAGGAGTATCAAAAGCATAATATACATTACCAGAATCAATCAACATATGTATGTGTTTTTTATACAATTCTTTACGTTCAGATTGTCGATATGGACCAAAATCACCTCCAATATTTGGCCCTTCATCAAAAGGAATTTTTAACCAATTCATAGACTCAACTATATAATTTTCAGCACCTTTTACATATCTTGTTTGGTCAGTATCTTCAATACGAAGTATAAATGTTCCGTTATTTTTTTTAGCAAATAAATAGTTAAACAAAGCGGTTCTGACACCACCAATATGTAGAGGTCCGGTTGGGCTTGGGGCAAATCTTACACGTACTTTATCAGTCATTTTGTTAAATTTTGACTGCAAAGATACTATTTGACAATGAAAATAGTATTTTTATGCCATTATAAATGACAAACAATTTTAACAACATACAATCAAAATTAGAACAGTTTATTAAAAAGTTCTACACCAATGAACTAATAAAAGGCGGTATATTATTTTTAGCCTTTGGTTTGTTGTACTTAATATTTACCTTGTTTGTTGAACATTTTTTATGGTTGTCACCAAGTTTAAGAAGTGTTTTGTTTTTTGTTTTTTTAGCAGTAGAATTAGGTTTACTCATAAAATTTATCATACTACCCATTAGTAAGTTGTTTGGTTTACAAAAAGGGATTTCTTTTACAGAAGCTTCTAAAATTATTGGTAATCACTTTTCTGAAGTTGATGACAAATTACTCAACGTATTACAATTGAACCAAAACAAGAAACAATCTGAACTGTTATTGGCAAGTATTGAGCAGAAATCAGCAAGTTTGCAACCCATACCATTTAAAAATGCTATTAATTTTAAAAAGAATTCTAAATATTTAAAATATTTATCTATCCCTTTATTTATCTGGTTTTTTACTTTCCTAACAGGAAACACATCTCTTTTTAATGATAGTTTGAAAAGAGTAGTTAATTATAAAACCGCTTATGAGCCACCGGCTCCTTTTTCATTTAAAATACGTAATGATAAATTAGAAAATATTGAAGGACAATCTTTTGAATTAATCGTTGAAACCGAAGGAAATATTGTCCCTGAAAACATAAATATCGTTTTTAACAATGAAAATTATCTATTAAAGGATACTAACGGACAATTTTCTTATACGTTTCATAATTTAAATGAAGCTACTTCTTTTTATCTTGAAGCAAACGGTGTTTACTCTAAAGAATATAAATTAGAGGTAATTAAAACCCCTACAGTTACAGGGTTTGAAATGTATATGAATTATCCTAGCTATACAAATAGGCGTGATGAATTGATAAAAAACACTGGAAATTCAGTAATTCCAGAAGGAACAACGATTACCTGGAACATTACCACCAAAGCAACCGATTCATTAAGGTTTGTTACCAAAAACACAAGTCCTTTTACTTTAAAATCTGAGAATAAATTTTCAATTTCTAAACGCATAAAAAACGATTTAGAGTATCAGATAAGCACTTCGAATAAAAGGTTAAAAAATTACGAAAAATTAGAATATAGTATCCAAGTGATAAAAGATGAACACCCTAAAATTAACATTAAATCTGATATAGATTCAATTAGTAGAGGAGCAGTACAGTTTGCAGGACAGTTAAGTGATGATTACGGATTAAAAAAATTAGAATTGGTGTATTATAAAAAAGAGGATAAAAATTCACTAAAAAAACAAGCAATCACAATTAACAAGTCCACTTTTGAAGAGTTTTATTATGTTTTTTCACCAGAAAATTTAAAAATTGAAAAAGGTAAGGCTTACGAAATGTATTTTGAAGTTTTTGACAATGATGGTGCTAATGGTAGTAAATCAACAAAAAGCAAAACCTTTAATTTTTACAATAAAACCAAACAAGAAATTACTGATGATTTGTTGAAAGAGCAAAAACAAAGTTTAGATAAATTAAACAAAACAGCAAAAACAAAAGAAAAACTAGGTAAAGACCTTGAAAAATTTTCTAAAAAAATAAAGAAGAAACCAGAACTAAATTGGAATGATAAAAAAGAGATTGACCAATTTTTAAAACGTCAAGAGCAATACCAAGAAATGCTCGAAAAACACACCGAAGAGCTTAAAGAAAACTTAGACGAACAAGAACAAAATAGTGAAGATAAATCGATTAAAGAGAAAAAAGAAGAACTTAAAAAGCGTATTGAAGAAGCACAAGAACTTCAACAAAAAAACAATTTGTTAGAACAATTAAAAAAAATGTCTGAAAAGCTTGATAAAGATAAAATGTTAGACAAACTTGATAAGCTTTCACAACAAAACAAGCAAGAAAAACGCTCTTTAGAGCGTTTATTAGAATTATCTAAACGTTTTTTTGTTGAAAAAAAAGCAGCTCAAATTTCTAATAAATTAGACTCTCTATCAAAAAAACAAAAAAAACAATCAGAAAAAGAACAAAACAAAGCAGAAGAACAAAACAAACTCAATAAAAAGTTTGATGAAATTCAAAAAGATTTTGAAGAACTCAATAAGCAAAATAAAAATTTGGCTCAACCTATGACTTTTCCTCAAACAAATAATGAGGAAGAAAAAATTAAGGAAGAAATGGAAGCAGCTTCTGATAAACTAGAGGAACAAGAAAAGGAAAAAGACCCCTCTTCAAAAAAAGAAAAAAATAAATCTGCTGCTAAAAATCAAAAATCTGCGTCCAAAAAAATGCAACAATTAAGCAAAAAAATGCAAGGAGCCATGTCAGCTATGCAAGGAGAAGCCATAGAAGAAAATATTGACGATTTAAAAGCAATTTTAGAAAATTTATTAATTTTTTCTTTTGATCAAGAACAGTTATTAGTCTCTTTTGATAAAGTGGATGCTAGCCATGCGGAGTTTCCTAAAAAACTTAAAAAACAGCAAATCATTAAAGAAAACTTCGAACATATTGATGATAGCCTGTATACACTTTCTTTACGCCTTCAAAAACTATCTTCAAAAATTCAAAAAGATTTAACCAATGCTCATTATAATTTAGACAAATCACTAGAATATATTGCTGAAAATAGAATTCAACAAGGTAGATCTCATCAACAATATACTATGACTTCTGCAAATAATTTAGCTGATATGCTGAGCGATATGCTAAACAGTTTACAAAACCCTAGTATGGGTGAAGGTAAAGGAAAGAAGAAAGGTGAGTCATTTAGTTTACCAGACATTATAAAAAAACAAGGAGATTTAAATGAAAAAATGAAGGACGGAATGAAACCAGGAGAAAAGCCCGGAGAAAAAGAAGGTGAAAGAGGGGGGGAAAAGAGCGGTAAAAACGGAAAACAAAAACAAGGCGGTAAAGGCTCAGAGCAAATGAGTGGTGAACAGTATCAAATCTACCAAGAGCAGAATGCTTTAAAAGAAGCCTTAAAAGAAATGATGGGTAAAGAAGGGAAAAATGGTGCTAAAGGACAAAAAGCAATCCAGCAAATGGAAGAACTAGAAAAACTTTTATTAGATAAAGGTTTTGATAATAGCGTATTACAAAAAATGACCCAATTACAGCATGAATTGTTAAAATTAGAAAAAGCACAATTACAACAAGGTAAAGATAATAAGAGAAAATCTGAAACAAACACCATAGAATTTAAACAAAGAAACATCCCAAAAATTAAAGGTAAAAAACTCTATTTTAACACTAATGAAATATTAAATAGAAAGCCATTACCTTTACGAAATAATTATAAAAAGAAAGTACAACAATATTTTAATGAAGAAGTTCAATAATGATAGAGTTTAGTTTTCAAAAAGAATTTGTTTTATCAGGCGAAGACACTATAACTAATTGGATTTCAGCTACTATAGATGCAGAATCCTTTAAAGAAGGCGACTTAAGTTATGTTTTTTGTAGTGATGATTATTTATTAGAAATAAACAATAAACACCTTAAACACAACACGTTAACTGACATTATTACTTTTGATTATAGTTTAGGAAAACAGATTAACTCAGAAATTTACATTTCAATAGATAGGGTTATAGAAAATGCTGATAGTTTTGACACTACCTTTGCTAATGAACTGCATCGCGTTATCATTCATGGAGTCTTACATTTGTGTGGTTATAAAGACAATACTAAAGAAGCGAAAGCAATAATGAGAAATAAAGAAGATTATTATCTATCTTTGCTGACTTTTTCTTAGTGGAGGTGTTTCTTTACAAGAATGTTCCACGTGAAACCTTAACTATTTTTACAAATTATAAATGAGTATTTTTAAAGACACATATGATGTAATTGTTGTTGGAGGCGGGCATGCTGGTAGTGAGGCCGCCGCTTCAAGTGCTAATATGGGTGCCAAAACCTTATTGATAACAATGAGTTTGCAAAACATAGCTCAAATGAGTTGTAATCCCGCAATGGGCGGAATCGCAAAAGGACAAATTATAAGAGAAATTGATGCAATTGGAGGTTATAGCGGTATTGTATCTGATAAAACTGCCATTCAGTTTAAAATGTTGAACAAATCTAAAGGACCAGCCATGTGGAGTCCTAGAGTTCAAAGTGACAGAATGCGTTTTGCAGAAGAATGGCGATTGATGTTAGAGCAAACTGAAAATTTAGATTTTTATCAAGATACGGTTAATGGACTTATTATTCAAGAAGATAAGATTGTTGGTGTAAAAACTTCATTAGGCTTAGAAATTAAATCTAAGTCTGTTGTGCTAACTGCAGGAACATTTTTAAATGGATTGATTCATATTGGAGATAAAAATTTTGGAGGTGGTAGAGCTGGTGAAAAAGCATCTATCGGAATTACTGAGGATTTAGTTGCACATGGATTTACTTCAGGAAGAATGAAAACAGGTACACCGCCTCGAGTAGATGGTCGTTCATTAGATTATTCAAAAATGATTGAACAACCAGGTGATGAATTACCAAAAAAATTCTCTTATACTAATATAACTAAACCTTTAGAAACCCAACGTTCTTGCTTTATGACTTATACCAGTCAAGAGGTGCATGATTTATTAAGAACGGGGTTTGATAGATCTCCAATGTTTAATGGAAGAATACAAAGTTTAGGACCGAGATATTGTCCTTCTATTGAGGATAAAATAGATAGGTTTGCAACAAAAGATCGACATCAATTATTTATTGAACCAGAAGGTTGGAAAACTGTTGAGGTTTATGTAAACGGATTTTCAACTTCATTACCTGAAGATGTTCAGGCTAAAGCACTGCGAAAAGTTGCGGGATTTGAAAATGTAAAATTCTTCCGTTTTGGTTATGCAATTGAATATGATTATTTCCCACCAACGCAATTAAAACATAATTTAGAAACCAAATTAATTGAGAATTTGTTTTTTGCAGGTCAAATAAACGGAACAACAGGTTATGAAGAGGCTGCAGCTCAAGGATTAATGGCAGGGATTAATGCTGCATTGAAAGTTCAAGAAAAACCACCTTTTTTACTAAAACGAAACGAAGCATATATTGGTGTTTTAATAGATGATTTAATAACTAAAGGTACAGAAGAACCCTACAGAATGTTTACCTCTAGAGCTGAATATAGAACTTTATTGAGACAAGACAATGCTGATTTAAGATTAACACCAATGTCCTATGAGTTAGGTTTGGCATCGAAAGAACGTTTAAAACGTGTTCTGGAAAAGAAAGAAAAAACAGATTTATTTGTAGCTTATCTTAAAGAGACGAGTATTAAGCCTGCTGATGTAAATCCAATTTTAGAAGCTAAAAATACTGCGAAAGTTGATCAGTCTATGAAGATGATTAAATTAGCTTCTCGTCCGCAATTAGACTTTGACGATGTGCGACGATTTCCTGGGGTGAATGATTTTGTAATTGACAATGCTATTGATGATGAAATTGTAGAGCAGGCAGAAATCCACGTTAAATATGCTGGATATATCGAGAAAGAAAAGAATAATGCGGATAAATTAAATAGATTGGAAAACATTTCAATTCCTTCTAATTTCGATTATCATAAATTGAAATCATTGTCCTTTGAAGCTCGTGAAAAGCTTTCGAAAATTCAACCGACAAGCATATCTCAAGCGAGTAGGATTTCAGGTGTTAAGCCAAGTGATGTTTCGGTGTTGTTGGTGTATATGGGAAGATAAACAATCAAAAAGTCTCTCTAATAAGATAGTTCCACGTGAAACAAACAACTAAATTACCTCCAGAAAACAAGAACTCCTTGAGTAATAAGGTTGTTTTAAAGCAGAAGATAGGTATTAGTTCAAAGGTTATAGTAATTACTCCAATTCTATTGATTATACTCTTTATTGCGGAATTTAATTATTACTATGTATTCGTTATGATAATCTTTATTCCAATTTTTGGATTTAATTATGAGTATGTTATTAATCAAGATGCAAAATGTCACTCTCGATTAAAATTATTTAACTTAATTATTTATTCTTATGCTAAAAACTTCGTTAAACCTGAGTACCTTTCTTTGATGAAGCAAAGCTATAGAGAAGGTGGAAGTTGGATTTGGCACCCTTTTTTTACTGAAAACATTGTTGTAAATTCTAGATTTATGCTTTATACAATTAAATTCTTTAACGGAAAATTAAGAGACACTGTCTTTAAAACATCTAAAAAAGAAGAAGCAATTCAAAAAACGAATGAGCTTTCAAAATTACTAAACGTAAGAATTACTAACACATTAAAAACATAGTTTCACGTGAAACAAATATTAAAATCCCCATTAAACAATAACAATTTGGAACCGTATATTTCTTGTAAAGACTACACCGTTTCACATGAAACGTTTTCAATTTTTATTGATAAGAAGAATGAGCTTTTGATTACAACTCCTCAACCTTTGATTGAAAATTTAGGGAAGTACTATGAAAGTGAAGAGTATATTTCACATTCAAACACAAGCAAAACAGTCATTGATAAAGTTTATCAAAGAGTCAGAAATCATACAATTAAGAAAAAAGTCAAGTTAATTAATTCTTTTAATTGTGAAGAGAAAACGATTTTAGATATTGGTGCAGGAACAGGTGACTTTTTAGCAGCCTGTAAAAATAATGGTTGGCAAATTGCAGGTGTAGAACCTAACGATAAAGCCAGAACAATTGCCTGCAAAAAAACGCAAGGCGATCTTCAAATTATGGAGAGTCTTGAGAAGTTTAATGGCAACACTTTTGATGTAATAACCATGTGGCATGTATTAGAGCATGTTCCAAACCTAACAGCATATATTTCTCAATTAAAATTATTCTTAAAACCAAAAGGCACCTTAATAATTGCTGTTCCTAATTTTAAAAGTTATGATGCAAATTACTATAAAGAATTTTGGGCAGCTTATGATGTGCCAAGACATTTATGGCATTTTTCTAAAAAATCAATTCAAGAACTTTTTAGAAAAGAAAAAATGGAAGTTGTAAAAGTAGTACCCATGAAATTTGACTCCTATTATGTAAGCTTACTTTCTGAAAAAAACAAAACAGGAAAATCTAATTTTATTAAAGCTTTTTTTATAGGCTTCAAATCAAATATCAAGGCAAGAACCTCAAAAGAGAGTTCTTCACATATTTATATTATTAAAAACAACTAAACGCTCTCTTTAAGACGTTTTACGGGCTTTTAACTGTTTAACAAACAAAATCTACCTAACTCAAACACCCAAAGCTCTTAAATCACATAATATTAGGCATTGTATAATAAAAATTTATTATCACAATAAAGTAATTTATAAAATTTATCTATACCTATTATTTTTATCTGTATGACAATGCTATTTTCATATATTTGCTCAAAATTTATAAAACCTCAAAAATGAAAAAAATATTGATATTGTTAGTTCTTGTAGTTTTTTTTAGCTCTTGTACAGAACAAACAAAAATTGCTTATGTAGATGTTGAAGAGATAATGAAAGAATACAAAGGCACAAAAGAAGCCGAAGCTGCAATGAAAGTTAAATCAGAAAAATTACAAAAAGAACTAGATAGTTTAATTGGAGGTTGGCAAAATAAAGCTAGAATTTATCAAGAAAAGTCTAAAAGCTTATCTGCTAAAGTTAGAGCCGAAAGAGAACAAATATTGATGCAGGAACAACAACAAATTAATCAACGTCAACAAGCCGTACAACAGCAAGTGCAATCTGAAGGACAAAAAAGTTTAGAAACCCTGTCAAAAGAAATTAATGCTTTTGTAAAAAAATACGCCAAAGAAAAAGGGTATAACTTTGTTTTGGGTACAACGGCCAGTAATGGAGCTGTAATGTATGGTGAGGAGAAAGCAGACGTTACTGATGACGTTTTGGTACAATTAAATAAATCCTATAAAACAGAGGAATAAGCCTAGTTATAAACACTCGGTTAACAACTTAAGCTTGATAAATTTTTTTATCAAGCTTTTTTTTTGTAAAAAATTTTGCAACATTCATACTTAAATATAAAAATGGTCGTTAATTAGAAAGTCAAACTAACTTTAAAGACAATGAAAAAGACATCTTTAGAAGACCTTAAATCAACAATAAATTCAGTTTATTTTGGTTTTGACAAATCAAATATTACACAAGAAACCAGTAGAAGAGTTAAACAAAATTAATAGTAAAAAAATAGTTATTAGAGCTTTTTAAAATAAAATTGCTGTAGTTAATCAACAACCTAATATAAAAATTAATGAAAAAGGTATCAATCTTAGTACTTATGTGGTTTTTGTCAATAACCACCTTTGCACAAACATCACCAAATAAATATTTGATTAAATATTTAGAGTCAAATACAGCTCAACCAGATTATGGAGTTACATTTTTAAGTGACAATCAGTTTGTCTATAAATCTCCCAGCACAGAAAAAATTAATTTAGATAGTCAAAAGCTATCTGTGTCAAATTTGTTCATTGCAACTATTGGAGATGAAGGAGAAATTATAGAAAAAAAAGAAATACAAGGCATCCCTACAAACAAAATTACTAAGACAGGAGCCGCGTATAGCAAAGACTTAAAGACGGTGTATTTTTCTGCAATGAAATACAGAAAAAAACGAAAACGAAATGATAGAGAGCAATTGTTTAAAGCAGACGTTGATGCAGATGGTAATTGGAGCAATATGGTTAAACTACCTTTTTCAAATAGTAAATATTCATTTGGAGAACCGGCATTAAGTACTGACGGAAAAGAATTGTATTTTACTTCTGACATGCCATCATCTTTAGGTGGTGCAGATATTTTTGTGACAGATATTCATGACGATGGAAGCTTCGGAAAAGTTAGAAATTTAGGACCGACAATTAACACAAGCGGAAATGAAGTAACAGCGTATGTTTCTAAAAATAACATGTTGTATTTTTCATCAGATGGTCATCCTAACAGTTTGGGTAATTTAGATGTTTATGTAAGTAATATTAGCATTAATAATACACAAACAACACCTATTCATTTAGATGCTCCAATAAATAGTGCTAGTGATGATTTTTCTTTCATTTCATATAATGACAAAAGAGGTTATTTTTCATCAAACAGATTACAAGGTCAAAACAATCATGATATTTATTCTTTTTTAATTGAAGAGCTGATTAAAGATGAAAAATGTGTTCAAGAGATTGTAGGTGTTGTAAAAGAAAAGGAAACAGAGCAAGCTATTGTAGGTGCAGTAATAACTTTATTTGATGATGAAAATAATGAATTACAACAAATAGAAACTGATACAGAAGGAGCTTATAAATTTACCTTAGATTGTAATAAAACATTCACAATAAAAGCCTCTGGTGAGACCTATAGTACAGAAGAACATATTGTAAATACTGCCAATTATTTAGAAGCACCAATATTAGAAGCCAATAAATTCTTAAGTAAGAAAACGGAAACGACAGAAGGTACTGACACTGTTATCGCTAATGCGGATGAAGAAGAAGTTAAAGAAACAGAAAACACTCAAGATACTGATGTTGTAGCAAGTGTTGATACAAAAGAAGATGAAGAAGTTGCACAAGTAGATACAACTATTGAGAACACAACATCAGGCACTAATAATGAAGTTAATTCTGAAACAGAAACAAGTGTTGCAATTGAAGATCAAGAAGTAACAAATAATAATGAAGAACAGGTTAGTGATGAAGTTGCTGAAACGAATACTACAGTTGAAGATGATGAAACAACAATCAATCCAGTATATTTTGGTTATGACAAATCTAATATTACGGTAAAAGCAGCAAAAGAGTTAGATAAGATAGCTCATATTTTAACCAATAATAAGAACATTCATATTGAAGTATCATCATATACAGATTCAAGAGGGAGTACTGCTTATAACTTAAAACTATCTGAGCGTAGAGCAAAAGCATCAGCTGATTATTTAGTTGCTCTTGGTGTAGATAGAAGTAGAATTACAACCAAAGGTTTTGGTGAAAGTAAAATGGTAAATAAATGTTTTGATGGTATTGAATGTAGTGAGGCTGCTCATGAAAAAAATAGAAGAACTGAATTTGCTTTTTTAAATCCACAAGCAGCTATTGAAACTTCTAATTACGAATCAAAAGCTATAAAAGAAACAGAAGTTATTGAAGAAGATTCTATTGTTGAATCAACAGTAGAAGAAGTTTCAGATACAATTGAAGAAGACACAAATAACACATTAGTAGCTAAAGAAGAAGCATTGGTTGAAGAAAAATCCCCTGCTTATGCAGATACTGAATCATCATCAGATGAAAGTTTTTCTGAATTGAATGAAAGCCAGCAAAGCCTTACAAACTTAAAAAAGGAAGAAGAGAGGCCTACGCCTTCAGCTGAAAGTTCTGCAGAGAATAATATTGAAGAGGTAGCAGTAAATAACAACACAAATTCATCAACAAAAAAAGTTGATGAATTTCCTGCTTCTCAAGAAGATGTACAAGACAAAACATCAAGCGTTTCAACTAACGATTTATCTGAAGAAGAAATGGAAGAAGTACTAAGTTTTCAAGAGGAGAAAGAGTCTCCAAAAGATGAAGTCGTTACAGAAACTAATGAACCTGAATCTCAACGGAATGCTTTTAATGAGTTAATAGCAGAAGCAGACGAAGAAAGAAAGCAAGAAGAGAACACGAATACAGAAAAAAGTACTACTGAGAAGGTTGATAATTCTGTTCCTAATAAACTATTAGCTGAAATTAAAAGTCAAGTAGTGCAACCTACAACTAAAGCCACAGATAAAGCTGAAAGTGACTCAACAGAAAAACAAGTTAAAAAAACAGTAAGAGATGAAAAGTCAATTTATGTAAGTACAGCTTCTATTGACGCCATGCAAAGTAAGAAAGGTAAATACATTGAAACAGATAAGTCAAAAAAGACACATGCATTGCGTGTTATTTTTAGAATAAAAGAAAATTATTTAGCTAAAAGAGGTGCTAAAGACGCTTATATTGTAATAAAATCACCAAAAGGAAAAGTGATTAGTGAAAAAGGAACTTTTACTTTAGTAAACGGTAAGGAACATGTATATACTGATGATACAACAGTTTTCTTTAATAGTCAAAGTATAAAAGTTGTAATGTTTATTGATAAGATCATTCATAAATTTACAAAAGGGACGTATACTATGGAAGTCTATATTGAAGGTCATTTAGTGGGTTCAGACACCTTAATTTTAAATAGCTAAAAAACTACATTAAAATAGACACTCCAAATACAGTTATCATAAAATAAACGGCTATAGTCATGGCTCCAGCATAATCTTTTGCTATTCGTTGTCCGAATAACAGCATTAACAACACTTTAGCTGCAATAACAGCACTATAAAGACCTAATGTAGTACTTCCTTGCGTGTAGATTTGTACTATCCCTAGAATGGCTAATACTCCAGCAACAAGTTCACTAAAAGTGATGAAACCTAAGAGTAACGGAACCGTATTTTTTAGAAAAGTTTTGCTAAAATGTTCTTTTAAAAAGGATAAATTTCCTTTCCAATCGGTTAGTTTGTCGATACCAGATTGTAAAAAGGTAATCACTAAAAATACAAGAATTAATATTTGTGGTGCAAATTTAGTAGCCGTTTGATATAGATGTTCCATAAAAATTTAGTTTAAGCTCAAATATACAAAGCAAAATTTAAAAAGCACAATCAGAAGGTAAGGGTTGTTGTTGCTCTACTGCTTTTGCAAAATCTTTTTCAGAAGTAAAGGTTGTAAATCCGTTAGTTACAGAACCTTTAAATGTTTGTGTTCCATAGCCCGAAGTATTCATATGAGCTCTAACAATCACAATTTCATCTTTAGCAATAGCTACAAGTCCACCAGATCGAACAAAAGGCTGCTCATTGACATGACTATGACCCAAAACCCTACGGTAAATTAAATCGCCATTTTCTGAAAGCACTTCCCACCAGTTTGCATATTGGCTACAACCTTTATCAGGACTTTGAATACCCACCTTAAAAGTATACTCATTTTCACTGCCTGACACATCAACTGAAATAATAGTTGCAAAATCACTATTTTGAGGGTTAATACTCGTATCTTCATTATTTGAGCTAGAGCTACAAGAAATGAACAAGAGTACTATTAAAGCAATAGCATTGGGTTTTTTAGTTATAAATAATTTCATCGAATATTGGTTTAAAGTAAGCAAATAAATATTGAATTGTGGCACTTGTAGAAACACCTAAAAAATTGTCACTAAAGTTTTCTAAATTGCCAATAAAATAAAAGCAATTATACAATATTAGTTGTAATTTCATCAAATACTTACACAAGTTATTTTTAACCCCCTGAATTCAGGGGGTGTAATTTAACCAATACAAGTATTACTATTTGAACAATAAACACTCATATTTGTATGTTATATTAACTTAAATCATTTGTAATGAAAAATTTAACCCGTTTTTTTTATTTAAGCGTACTATTTTTAGTAGTTTTTTCTTGTAAAAAGAAACATCCTCAAGAAGATACTGACAACCTATTTAAGTTTAAAGAATATATTTATTATACAACTTCAGGTGTAGTTTCTGTTGCAGAATCAATTCAGGTAGGCTTGGCAAAAGAAGTAGAAGGTTGGCAACCAGCACAAGAAATACCAGAAAATAGTATTTCTATATCTCCGTCTGTAAAAGGAAAAATAACAGCATTAAATTCTAGAACCTTAGTTTTTAATCCAGATGAAAATTTAAAACCAGATACAGAATATACAGTTACGGTTAATTTATCAAAAATATATTCAAATATACCTTCAGCTTTTAAAACATACACATTTAAGTTTAAAACCATACAGCCAAATTTTGCTATAAACACCAATAATTTACAATCGTACAGTAAAGAACGACAATACATAGAAGGTGTTTTAAGGTCCGCAGACGTATTACCTCTAGAAACGGTTAAAAAGTTGCTTAGCGTGACTCAAAAAGGCAAACCCGTTACCGTAAAGTGGTTACCAGTAGCACAATCATCATCAGTATATCCATTTAAAATAGATAGCATTCACCGATTAAAGGATGATTCTGAAATTGAAATTAAATGGTCTGGTAAAAAATATGGTATTGAAAACGAAGGTTCTGCTAAAAGAACCATTCCTGGTATTAGTAATTTTTCTATTGTGAATGTTGATGTGATTCAATCGCCAGAGCAACATTTATCCTTAAATTTTTCAGATCCTATTAAAAAGCAACAAAACTTTAAAGGTTTGGTAGCGATTGATGGTTCTAAAAATTTAAAATATGTAGTAGAGGGTAATGTTTTGAAGGTCTATCCATCAGGACGAATTAAAGGCAATGTAAAAGTTGATGTTTTTCAAGGTATTAAAAATGTGTATGGTTATAAATTTAAAAAAGCGTTTTCTGAACAAATTGCTTTTGAAGAGTTAAAACCAGCAGTTAGATTGATAAGCAATGGCGTTATTCTACCAAATTCAAATAACTTAAACTTCAACTTTGAGGCGGTAAATTTAAAAGCTGTAGACATTAGAGTAATTAAAATTTTTGAGAATAACATTTTACAGTTTTTACAAGAAGAAAACCTTAGTGGAGTTGATAAATACAGCATTAGAAGAGTAGGTCGCCGTGTTGCAAAAACAACAATGACCTTGATAAATACAGGTATTGAAAACGACGGCAAATGGAAAACCTATGCTATTGATTTGTCAAAAATGATAAAATCAGACCCTGGAGCCATTTATAGAATTGAATTGAGCTATAAAAAGAACTATTCCTTATATACTTGTGATGGCAGCCAAGTAATTACTAACAGTGAAGATAATGATGAGTATTATGAAGAGGAAGATGAGTATTACGAAGAAGATTATTATGAAAATGATAGCGATGTAGCACTTTCTGAAGATGAGGAAGAACGAGAAGAACAGTATTGGGACAATCTTGTATATAGCTATGCGAACAATAGATATTACGATTGGGACGACAGACAAAATCCTTGTAAAGAAGCCTATTATCACAATGAAAACAATATAATTTCTACCAATATATTAGCGACCAATATTGGTGTAATAGCGAAAAAAGGAGAAAACAAATCGTATCATTTTGCTGTTACAGATATTCTTACAACAAACCCCATTGCTGGGGCACAAATTAAGTTGTATAACTTTCAACAGCAAGAAATGGGCACTGTAAAAACTGACGGACAAGGTTTTGCATTATACAACGCTGAAAAAAACGCTCATTTTGCAGTGGTTTCAAATGCAAATAACAAAACATATTTAAAATTAAATGATGGTTATTCTTTATCCTTAAGTAAGTTTGATGTTTCTGGTAAACAATTACAAAAAGGGCTAAAAGGCTATATTTATGGTGAACGTGGTGTTTGGAGGCCTGGTGATAGTATTCACTTGACTTTTGTCTTGAATGACAATGCCAATAAATTACCAAAAAACCATCCTGTGCGTTTAGAAATGACAGATCCACATGGTAAATTAACCCATAAACTAATTTCTACTGAAGGCACAAACGGATTCCATAAATTTACCGTTGTCACGGATGAGAACTCAGCTACAGGAAACTGGAGTGCAAAAATTAGTGTGGGTGGAGCTACATTTCATAAAAGGATAAAGGTAGAAACGGTAAAACCAAATCGTTTAAAAATTGCCATTGATTTTGATGATGAAATTCTAAAAGCAAATACACCTATAAATGGCAAACTAAATGTAAAATGGTTGCATGGTGCAGATGGTAAAAATTTAAAAGCTGAGGTAAAAGCTAAATTTACAAGTACATCAACGGCTTTTAAAAAGTATCCTAAATATGTGTTTTCTGATCCAACAAGATCTTTTACACCAGAAGAAATAACCATTTTTGACGGACAATTAGATGGTGAAGGAAATGCAACACTAAGTAAAAGATTAAGTTTTAATAATGAAGCTCCAGGGATGCTAAAAGCTTCGTTTTTAACAAGAGCATTTGAAAAAGGAGGCGATTTTTCTATGGATGTAATTACTAAAAACTTCGCACCTTATGATGCTTTTGTAGGCTTACAATCTCCTAAACCTAGAGCTTACGGATCTTATTTTACTGATGAAGATGTAAATTTTGATATTGTTACTGTAAATGATAAAGGCAATCCTATTGCTAGAAAAGGAGTAGAAATAAAAATTTATAAAATTGAATGGCGTTGGTGGTGGAATTCCTCTTATGATGACTTGGCTTCTTATGTAGGTAGTGAATATCACAAACCAGTAAAATCAATGACTGTCAATACCAATGCTTCAGGTAAAGGGCGTTTTAAAGTAAATATTACTGATGATGAAGGAGGGCGATATTTAATTCGTGTGCTAGATCCAGAGAGTGGTCATGCTACAGGTAGAACCGCATATTTTTATAGAAATTGGTGGAAAAGACCTGCTGGTAGTGATGCACAAGCAGCAACCATGTTGGTGTTTTCATCTGATAAAGACGATTATAAAGTAGGCGAAAAAGCTAAAATTACATTTCCGTCTGGTACAGTGGGTAGAGCGTTAATCAGTATAGAAAATGGCACCGAAGTATTAGATCAACGTTGGGTGAAGACTCAAAAAGGAGAAACGACTATTGATATTCCTATTACCAAAGAAATGGCACCGAATGTGTTTGTAAACATTTCATTATTACAACCTCATGCTTCTACAGCAAACGACTTACCCATACGACTTTACGGAGTAATTCCGCTGATGGTTAAAGATCCAAAGACCATTTTAGAGCCTCAAATTACCATGCCAAAAGTAATACGCCCTGAAGAAAAATTTACCGTTAAAGTAAGTGAAAAACAAGGTAAAGACATGACTTACACCTTAGCTGTAGTTGATGATGGTTTACTTGATTTAACACGGTTTAAAACACCAAATCCTTGGGATGAATTTTATAGTAAAGAGGCTTTAGGTGTAAAAACTTGGGATATTTTTGACTATGTAATTGGTGCTTATGGTGGTAGTTTAGAGCAAATTTTTGCGATTGGTGGTGATGAGGATGCTGAAGCTAAGCAACCTAAAAAAGCAAACAGATTTAAACCTGTAGTCACATATTTAGGACCATTCACTCTTAAAAAAGGAAAAAGTCAAACGCATAAAATTTTAATGCCTAAATATATTGGTTCTGTACGAACCATGGTTATTGCTGGTGATAACTCACAAGCGGCTTATGGTAATGTTCAAGAAACTACACCCGTTCGTAAACCTTTAATGGTATTGTCTTCGCTTCCGCGGAAGCTAAGTCCAGGTGAAAAAGTAACCTTACCTGTTACTGTTTTTGCAATGGAACCTAAAATTAAAAATGCAAACATCAGTTTAAAACTGAGTAAAGGAATTACCATTGTCGGACAAAAAACACAATCGGTTTCTTTTGCCAAACCAGACGAAAAAATGGTGTATTTTGAGTTAGATGTCAGTAAAGCTCAAGGTATTGGTACTATTGAAGTATTGGCATCTGGTAACGGTGAAAAATCATCGTACAAAGTTGAAATAGACATTGTAAACCCGAATCCGATAAGTTCAACATCTAAAGTAGTAATTTTAGAACCTAACGCAACACAAACTATTGATTTTTCAACGTTTGGAGTTACAGGGACAAGTAAAGCTGAAGTAGAATTTTCTACCTTACCTCCGATGGATTTTACAGGTAGATTACAGTATTTAATTCGTTATCCACATGGTTGTATTGAGCAAACCACATCTAGCGGTTTCCCACAGTTATACTTGACCGATATTTTAGATTTAACCTATGATAAAAAACAAGAGATCACTAACAATATAAAGAAAACAGTGGCTCGTTTGGGTAAATTTCAAACACCTAGTGGAGGCTTAGGCTATTGGATGGGAGACAATACCGCAAACGATTGGGGTACAAGTTATGCTGGGCATTTTATGTTAGAAGCACAGAAAAAAGGGTATGTAATGCCACTAACTTTTATGAATAATTGGTTAAAATACCAGCAAGAAACTGCCAGAACATGGAGAGCTAGTTATAGAAGATATAATACTGATTTAGCTCAAGCTTATCGTTTGTATACCTTAGCATTAGCTGGTCATGCCGATTTAGCCTCTATGAATAGATTACGAGAGTTTGGAGAATTATCTAATGACGGAAAATGGCGATTGGCAGCGGCATACGCCTTGGTAGGGCAAAAAGAAGTGGCAAAGAAAGTCGCCAATACTGCCAATATCAATTTTGAATCTAGAAGCTATGATTATTACACCTATGGTTCTGTCAATAGAAATAGAGCAATGGCAATGGAAACCATGCTATTGACAGGTAATCCTAAAGCTAGGGAAACATCAGAATATATTGCAAAACAGTTGTCTTCTGATCGATGGATGAGTACTCAAACCACAGCGTATAGTTTGTTAGCTATGGCAAAAATGGTTGAAATAGGCGGAGGTAAAGAATTAAACGTGCAATTCAGCAATAACAACGGAAAAGCAGCAACGATTAAAACTCCAAAATCGATAGCTCAAAGAAAATTAACGATTATTGAAGGCGAAAACAGTTTAAAGGTTGTTAACAATAAGGCAAATACGGTTTATGTAAGTTTATTAAACTACGGCGTATTACCTTTAGGAGATGAATTGGCAGAAAAACGAAACTTGAGCGTTCAAGTGCTATATACAGACACCAATGGAAACAGAATTGACGTGAATCAATTGGCTCAAGGAACAGATTTTAAAGCCACAGTTACAGTGAGTAATTTAAAATACGAATGGGTGAGAAATATTGCTTTGACAGAAATTTTCCCTTCAGGATGGGAAATTCTTAATACTCGTTTTACGGATTATGGTGATGCTACCACAAGTCAAGCTAATTTTACCGACATTAGAGATGATAGAGTTAATTTTTACTTTGATTTAGGTAGACAAAAATCAAAAACCTTTAGTGTACAGTTGAATGCTTCTTATTTAGGAAAATACTATCTTCCAGGAATACAAGCAGAAGCCATGTATGATAACGATTATTTTGTAAGAACCAAAGGCAAATGGATTGAGGTAGTGAAATAATGTTCTCTCAATCCTTCTAATGAGAAGGGTTAATCATTTTTTGGGTTCAATTCCCCGACGCTTGCGTCGAAATAAAAAGGGAATTCCTATTTAATACCTCGCGTACCCTTGGGTCGAGGGAGTTTATTCCTAAAAGATAGTTTTTACCTTAACAAAACACCAAAAAAATAAAGTTATAATGAGTAATTCACACAATCGTAAACATATAGAAAAACAAAGAAGAAACCTTCGAAAAAGCCTAACCCGTTCAGAAGCTAAATTATGGAAACATTTACAAGATAAACAGCTCAAAGGAAGAATATTCAGAAGGCAACACAGTATTAAAGACTATATCGTAGATTTTTATTGTGCTGCAGAAAAACTTATTATTGAGCTTGATGGAGATTCAGTTCATTTAAATCATACACAACAGGATTATGAAGAAGAACGCATTCATAACATAGAAAAAATAGGCCCTACAATAGTTCATATTGAAGATATATTAGTTCTTGAGAGTATAGATGAGGTTTTGGAAAAAATTAGTAGTTTTTTTAAAAAAGAATAAACTACACTAGACTAAAAGGCCATAGTTTTTAAACAAAAGAATAAAATTCTTTTTAAGAATAGATTGTCATTTCTAAATGAGCTTTTTTAAGCGATTGAGAAATCTCTAAACGAGATTCCTCTTCGTGCCTCATGCGAAATGACAGTAGGTCTTTAAAAATTCATTAGAACTGTTAACAAATATTAGGTTGAACTTAGGTTTAAAAAAAGGAAGAATTATAAATGAGATTTGTAACCCTTATTAAAAACCATAAAATCAAGGCTGCTGTACTTGTCATTCTTTTAATTTGGTATTATTTTAGTTTACCAAGAGCACTCTTTAACGAACCAACATCAACAATAATTGAGAGTGCTAAAGGAGAATTGTTAGGAGCACAAATAGCAACAGATCACCAATGGCGTTTTCCACATACTGATAGTATTCCTCAAAAATTTAGTAAATGTATTGTCGCATTTGAAGATGCTTATTTTTATAGGCATCCTGGTTTTAATCCCATTTCAATTGCAAAAGCATTTTGGAAAAACATACAGTCAGGTGCTGTAAAAAGAGGAGGTAGTACCCTGACACAGCAAGTTATTCGATTATCTCGTAAAGGAAAAAGGAGAACTTATTTTGAAAAAGGTATAGAAATCATATTATCTACACGCCTAGAGTTAAGACACAGTAAAAACAACATCTTAGCATTATATGCTTCTAACGCTCCTTTTGGTGGTAATGTGGTTGGTTTAGATATGGCGTCTTGGCGTTATTTTGGTAGAAATTCACACGAATTATCTTGGGCAGAAAGTGCAACTTTGGCAGTGTTACCAAACGCTCCTAGTTTGATATATCCTGGTAAAAACCAAAAAAGATTATTAGCCAAAAGAAATAGACTTCTACAAAAGTTATTTAAAGAGAAAACCATAGATCAATTGACCTATGAATTGGCAATTCAAGAAGAATTACCGCAAAAACCATATCCATTACCTCAAATTGCACCACATTTATTGCAAAAAGTAAATAAAATACATACTGGTAAAAGGGTAAAAACTTCGGTAAATAAAGCCTTGCAACAACGGGTCAATTCCATTGTAAAAAATCATTATAAACATTTAAAACAAAATCAGATATACAATATTGGCGTATTGATTTTAGAGGTAAAAACAAGAAAAGTACTGGCCTATGTAGGAAACTCTCCAACTGACAAAGTCCATCAAAAAGATGTTGATGTTATTGACAAACCCAGAAGTACTGGCAGTATTTTAAAACCATTTTTATATGCCGCCATGCTTGACGCTGGTGAAATTTTACCAAAAACGTTGGTGGCAGATGTACCTACGCAAATAGCCAATTACAATCCGAAAAATTTCAATTTAGAATATGATGGAGCTGTACCCGCCAGTAGAGCCTTATCAAGATCTTTAAATGTACCTGCCGTAAGAATGTTGCAACAATTTGGCTTGGATAAATTCCATCATTATATAAAAAAAATTGGATTGACTGATATAAAATATAGTGCCAATCATTACGGATTATCATTGATTTTAGGTGGAGCAGAGAGTAATTTATGGGATTTATGTAAAAGCTATGCCGCTCTATCATCAACAATTAACCATTATGATAAAACACAAGGCAACTATTATAAAAATGAGTTTGTGGCCCCTACTTTTTTAGCAAATTCTACCGTTGATTTTGGTAAAACAACCACTGAAAAACCCATATTTGATGCTGGTTCTGTATACTTAACGTATCAATCATTAAAAGAAGTAAACAGACCAGAAGGAGAAGAAAACTGGCAGTTTTTTGATTCCTCTAAAGAAATAGCTTGGAAAACAGGAACTAGTTTCGGCTTTAGAGATGCTTGGGCAATTGGTTCAACCAAAGATTATGTTGTTGGAGTTTGGGTTGGTAATGCCGATGGTGAAGGTAGGCCAGGTTTGGTAGGTTTGTCTACAGCTGCACCTATTTTATTTAATGTATTTGATATGTTACCTAAAAGTAAATGGTTTACAAAACCTTTTGATGAATTAGAAAAAATACCAGTATGTTCTAAAAGTGGATATAGAGCTTCTGATATTTGTGAAATTAAAGATTCTGTTTTTGTACAAAGAGCAGGCCTAAGAACAAAGCCTTGTCCGTATCATTTATGGGTGCATTTAGATGAAAATGAGCAACATCAAGTAAATACATCTTGTTATCCTATAAATCAAATGAAACATACCAGTTGGTTTGTTTTACCACCGTTATTAGAATTCTATTACCAACGTAAAAATCCGAATTATCAAACATTACCTTCATTTAAAAATGGCTGTAGCTCAAGTGATAAGGCGGTAATGGATTTTATTTATCCTAAAGAAAAGGTAAAAGTATTTTTACCAAAAGATTTTAACGAACAAACCAATGAGTTGGTTTTTAAATTGGCACATACCCTCTCAAATAGCAAGGTTTTTTGGTATTTAGATGCAAACTTTATAGGTACAACTCAAACTTTTCATGAAATGGCTATTCTTCCTAAAAAAGGAAAGCATACGGTTACCGTTATTGATGAGTTAGGGAATGAATTAAAGCGATTTATAGAAATTACAGAATAACTTTTTATGAAAATTACTACAAAATGTAGTACCTTGCTACTTTAAATAACTCTAATTAACCGACCCAGTGTTAAAGACTGTATTAGTTGATGATGAAATCAACGCACTAGAAGCTTTAGAATGGAAATTAAATCGTTATGTTAATGAACTTGAGATCATTAAGTGTAACTCACCAAAAGAAGCGATAAAAATTATAGAAAAAGAAAAACCAGATTTGGTTTTTTTAGATATTGAAATGCCTGAAATGGATGGCTTTTCATTATTACAGCATTTATCATATACTAATTTTGACCTAATTTTTACTACAGCACATGATGAGTTTGCCTTAAAAGCAATAAAAGTTTCTGCGATAGATTATTTATTAAAACCCGTTGATAAAGACGAATTGATTAGTGCAGTTGAAAAAGTAAAAACATCACGAAAAGGGAATCAATTAGAAGAAAAACTACAATCGTTGTTTTCTAACCTTAGTGAGAAAAATGAAAAAATTAGTATTGCTGCAGATGGTAGAATTTTTTTATTGGAAAAAGACGATGTTATCATGCTAAAATCTTACAAAAGCTACACTACCATTTATTTAAAAGGTAAAAAAACCATATTGGTTACTAAAACACTAAAAGAAGTTGAGAAAAAATTCCAATTTCCTGATTTTTTTAGAGTTCATGCTTCCTATTTAATCAATATGAATCACGTTAAAGAATACTCAAAAAGTATGGGTGGCATACTAACTATGAGTGAGAGTTTAGAAGCGGGTGTTAGTAGAAATAAGAAAAATGAATTGTTAGCAAAACTTCTTTAATTAATTTTTAGATGTTATTAGACTTCAGCTCTGAAATATACGCATGGATTAGAGGAGCAATTTTATTTATTGCTGTATATAACTTGGCACTTTATTTTTTAAATAAGAATAAACAATATTTATATTATAGCTTATTTTTAGGATGTTTTTTTATTTACTTCTTAAAAAACATAAGCAATGGTACTTTTGAAGTTGTTTATGATTATTTAAATTATCCATTATTGTTTTTTGGAGTTTTGGCTTATATTTCTTTTGGTAGAGAAGTTTTAGAAACTAAAAAAATGATTCCAGAATGGGATCAATTGATAGTATTGGTTATGAAATTAATTTTTGTAGCTGCATTTGTCTTTATCTTGGTTCAAGTATTTTTTGGTTCAAACTATCAAGATAAACTCTTTATTTTTTTAATGCCAATTGTTGCCGTATTTTCTATTTTGACTTATACGGTTCTGACTAAAATTGAAGGCAAACATGTTACTTATTTTATTATTGGATCTCTATCTTTTTTGGTTTTAACAGCATCTAGCTATTTGATAAAACTAGTTTTAGGAGATAATTATTTAGAAAAACTCAATTTTCAACCCAAAATTTTAATGTATTTGGGTGCTGTGATAGAAATGATGATAACGGCTTTAATTATTGAAAATAAATTAAAATTTTTAGAGAAAAATAAAATTGAAATTGAAAATGAACTAGCTCAGAAAATTAGAGAAATGGCAGATTTGAAAATGACAGTTTTACAAACACAAATGGATCCTCATTTTTTGTACAATTCATTAAATTCAATAAATAATTTTGTGTTACAATACGATAAAGAGAAAGCATCAGATTATATCACAAAATTTTCAAGACTCATTAGAGAAATTTTAAAAAATTCAACCAGTTTGACTGTTCCTTTAGATGATGATTTAGAGGTTTTAGGTTTGTATATAAAATTAGAGCAAATGAGAATGTCTGGCGGCTTTGATTATGTGTTAACCATAGAAAAGAACCTAAACTTAAGAGAAATTCAAGTTCCACCATTATTTATGCAACCTTTTATAGAAAATGCTATTTGGCATGGTTTTGCCAATAAAAAAGGATATAAAGTCATTAGTTTGTCAATTTATGACCAAGAAGACAGTATTCTATGTGAAATTATAGATAATGGCGTTGGTATTAAAGAATCAGAAGCCAAAACAGTAAAATTAAAATCGTCTAGAAAACCTTTCGGCTTAAAAGCATCAGAAGATCGGATTAAACTACTACATGAAAATAAAAATGTATATGTTATCATTGAAGATATTACAGATCAAAACAATACAGGAACAAAAGTAACTATTAAATTTCCTAAAAAATTAAAAATGGATGCTTAGAATCCATCTTCAGTAATAATCAATATCTTTGGCAGGAATATATTTTTAAATATGAAGAAATTTTTTTTTCTGTTTTCTGTTTTTTTATCCACCTTCAACTGGTCACAAACTGATTTTAGTGCAAATTGGGAAGATTTTTATTCTTATAATAATGTTAAAGATTTTGTCAAGGTAGCCTCAAAAATTTATGCGATAGCAGATAATGCTGTTTTTATTTATGATGTAGACAGTCAAGAAATAGAAAAACTATCTTCCATTCAAGGATTGTCAGGAGAGATTACATCAAGTATTCACTATAGTGATACACATCAAAAGTTAATTATAGGCTATCAAAATGGTTTACTAGAAATTATTGATGCCGAAGGGAAAATAACCTTAGCAAATGACATTCAACGATTAAGTATTACTGGCGAAAAAGCAATCAAGCACATTACAGAGTATAATAATAAACTCTATTTTTCAACGCCTTTTGCCATTGTTGTTTATGATATAGAAAAATTAGAATATGGAGAGACTTATTTTATAGGAGACAATTCATCAGTGATAAATATCAATCAAATAGCTGTTTTTAACGATGTGATTTATGCAGTAACTGAATTAGGTGTTTATACTGCCGATGCTACCTCAAACACATTGATTGATTTTAACAATTGGCAGCAACCACAAGGCAATTTTATAGGCAATTTTAAATCGGCCGAGGTTTTTAACAATCAGCTTTTTGTATCAAAAGACAATAGTTTCTATAAAGTAAATGCTACAAATCTTGAAATTATAGGTGCTTTTGGCAATAGTATTCTACAATTAAAAGCTTCTGAAAATTATATTACAGCAACTACCCAAAAAGCCGCTTTTGTATATAATACTGCTTTGAATCATCAAATAACAACTAATACGACACCAGATTTTGATTACAATTTACAATCTGCTTTTGCTGATGAAAACTTTGTGTATTTAGGCACAACTGCATTCGGAATTTTACAGCGTGATTTATCAAATGCGAATACTTATACTGAAATTCATCCTCAAGGACCCACCTCTAACGATATTTTTTCAATTGCTGCTGAAAATGATAATTTATGGGTTGTTTATGGTGGCTATGACGTCTCTTTTACACCAAGACAAAGTGAAAAAGGGTTTAGCCATTTTAATGGTGAAGATTGGATAAACACACCATATAACATTACTTATCCTGCTAGAGATTTAGTGCACATTACTATTGATCCTGAAAATTTAGATAAAGTATATTTGAGTTCTTTTGGGCAAAGCTCTCCTGATAAATTAAATGCCTCAGGAGGCATGTTAGTCATTGAAAATGATGAAATCACTAATTTTTGGAACCATACCAATAGCGGTTTAGAAGACTTAGCACCTGACAACCCTAATTATAATAGTGTCAGAATAAATGGTACTGCTTTTGATAATCAAGGTAATTTATGGGTAAGTAATTCATGGGTAAATAATAGATTAAAAAAATTAGATAGGAATGGAAATTGGAGCGAATTTGACTTGAGCTCAATCGTTACTAACAATGCTTTTGGTTTATCGGAATTGGTTATTGATAAAACAGGGAGTATCTGGATAGGCTCAAGACGAAATGGGCTATTGGTGTATAATGAAACAGGTGATAGAAAACGTGCGTTAATTACAAGTTCTACTAAAGGATCATTGCCAGACCCTAGAGTAAACGCTTTAGCTGTAGATAGAAATAATAGAATATGGATTGGCACAAAAAAAGGCTTGGTAGTTTATTCAAATGCAGGAGGTATTTTTGACAATAGTATTTATGATGCTACACCAGTTATTATTGAAGATGAAGGAATTGCAAAAAGATTATTAGGCAATCAACCCGTGAGTTCTATAGCTATTGACGGTGCTGATAACAAATGGTTTGGGACAGATACAGGTGGGGTACTTGCAACCAATCCGTCAGGAAGAGAGACCTTGTTCAATTTTAATAAAGACAATTCACCTTTACCATCAAATAAAATCATAAAAATTAAAGTAGACAATAGTAACGGAAAAGTGTTTTTTGCAACTGACAGAGGTATTGTAGCTTTTAATAACAATGTTGCCCCTTTTGGGGATGAATTGGGTGAAGTATACGCTTATCCTAATCCCGTTAAAAAAGAGCATTCTTTTGTTACGATTGACGGTAGAAACGGCACACATTTACCAAGAGGAACCAATGTTAAAATAGTAGACTCTTCTGGACGTTTGGTTCATGAAACAAATGTTGTTGAAGGTCAAGAATTAAAAGGAGGTAAAGTGATTTGGAACAAAACCAATTTAGCAGGCAGTAGAGTTGCTTCAGGTGTTTATATTGTATTATTGACTATACCTGACAAATCAGAAACATCTATCACTAAAATAGCCATTATTAATTAATCTTTTTTTATAACAATTATTAATGCTAATCACCAGTAAAGCCATTGTGTTACATGCCATCAAATATGGTGATAATGATTTGATTGTAAAGTGTTATACTGAACAAGGCTTAAGGTCTTACCTTATAAAACGTATTTTCAAACAAAGCAAAGGAAAATTTTCTATTGCTTACTTTCAGCCACTTACACAATTAGAAATTACTGCAAATTACAAGAACAACAGGTCTTTACATTTTATTAATGATGTTAAAATTGCAAAACCATACACAACAATTCCTACAAATATTGTCAAACAAACCATGTTGGTTTTTTTGTCTGAAGTATTGACCAATGCGTTAAGAGAAGAAGAAGAAAACGTAGAATTATTTCACTATTTAGAAACCGCTTTTCTTTGGTTAGATTCTCAAGAGGAAACTGCCAATTTCCATTTGAATTTTTTAATGAATTTGACAAAGTATCTTGGGTTTTATCCTGAAAAAGATGAACAGGCTTTATATTTCGATTTATTAGAAGGTAAATTTACAAGTCACATTACTTCGAAACATTATATTTCTGGTGAAAATTTAATTTATTTTAAACAATTACACGGCACAAATTTTGAGGGATTAACTAAATTAAAATTCAATAAAAAAAGTAGGCAGAGTTTATTAGAAACATTGATACAATATTTTGAATTACATTTACCAGGATTTAGAAAACCTAAATCATTAGAAGTTTTGAAAATGGTATTTAATTAAAATAAATACCCTTTATATATGATGAGAGTTTTTACAGTTTTAGCTTTTTTTATTTTTTATTCAATGTCTGCTCAAATTATTACTGTTCTAGATGAGGAATCTGAGTTCCCAATTGTAAATGTTACAGTAGTAAATGAAGACAATAGTAAACATAAGATTTCTGATAAAAAAGGATACATTGATCTTAGTGATTTTGAGGATAATGAAATCTTATCATTTAAACATGTTACCTATATTGAATATGAAATTTTAAAACGTCAATTAACCACGAATAAAGTTTATTTACGAAGTACTTCTCATCATTTAAAAGAAGTTTTTTTATCGACTTCAAAAAGCAAAGAAACTCGTAAACGTATTGCAGAGCAAATAGATGTGTTTTCAATTCAAGACATTCAAAGATTGTCACCACAAACTTCGGCAGATATGTTGGCTGAAATACCAGGAATAAAAGTACAGAAATCACAATTTGGTGGCGGAAGCCCTGTCTTAAGAGGTATGGAAGCAAATAGAGTTTTATTGGTTGTTGACGGTGTTAGAATGAACAATGCCATTTATAGAAAAGGACACTTACAGAATTCTATTAGCGTTTCACCAAATATGTTAGATAGAACAGAAGTTATTTTTGGACCTTCGTCAGTAATTTATGGCTCTGATGCTTTAGGAGGCGTTATCCACTATTACACTAGAAAACCATCAGTAAGTGATAAAACCAGTGTTAATATTTCGTTTTTAGACAGGTATAGTACAGTTAATAATGAATTTACAAGTCAAGCAGGTGTAGAATTGTCTTTTAAGAAAATAGCATCATTTACAAGTGTTTCTTACAGTAATTTTGGTGATTTAAAAATGGGAAAAAAGAGAAATCACAGTTTTGATACTTGGGGAAAAGTCTTTGAATATTCTAATAATACGAACACTTATTATAATGAGAACCCTGTTAAAAATTCAAACCCTAACTTACAAAAAAATACAGGCTATAGCCAGACCGATGTTTTGCAAAAATTTTATATTCCACTTTCTAAAAAAACGGATTTAAATGTCAATTTGCAGTACAGTAGGTCATCTGATATTCCAAGATTTGATAGACTAATTGAAACCAGAGATGGCGAATTACGTTTTGCAGAATGGTATTATGGGCCACAACAACGTTTTTTAGCCTCTGCACAATTAGAAATTAATCCAGAAAAATCTTGGGTGGACAACGGTAGTATAACATTGGCATATCAAAATATAAAAGAATCTAGGGTTAATAGAAAATTTGGAAGTTTAAATCGAACAATAAGAAAGGAAAATGTAGATGTATTAAGTATAAATGCTGATTTTTCAGTACCGTTGACTAAAGCTAAAGATAGAGTTTTATCCTACGGAGCTGAGCTTACCCATAACAATGTCACCTCTAATCCCAAAGGGAGAACAATAGCAGTTAGTGGCAGCCAAATAACGGGATTTTCTGATACTTTCGCTGTGCAATCAAGATATGCCGACGGAGGAAGTACCTATACGACAACTGCTGCTTATGTAAATTACCGTCAAGACATTAGTAAAAAATCAACTTTAAATTCTGGTATTCGTTTTACAAACGCACATTTAACTGCCAAATGGATAGATGAAACTTTTTTTACGTTGCCTGATAATGACATCACTGTTAATAATGCCTCTGTTTCAGCTACCTTAGGTTATGTTTTTAAACCCATAGAAAGTTGGCAATTGAATGGTGTATTATCAACAGGATTTAGATCCCCCAACTTGGATGATTTAGGGAAAGTGCGTGAAAAAAGTGGAAATGTAACGGTTCCCAATATTGATTTAGGACCAGAATATGCCTATAATGCAGAATTAGGCATTTTAAAACATTTTAACGAGAAAAAATTCTATGTTGGGGCGACGGTATATTACACTTTATTAGACAATTATATTACCAGAGAAGCCTTTAACTTAAATGGAGAAACAACCATGATTTATGATGGTGAAGAAGCCAACATTATGGCCAATGTAAATAAAAAAAATGCCTTTATTTTTGGTGGCACCTTAGACATAAAAGGAACAATTACAGACCATTTAAGCACCAGAGGCTCTTTAACCTATATTAAAGGTAAAGCTTATACTACTAATGAGCCATTATCTTCAATACCGCCGTTATTTGGATTGGTTGAGTTTACCCATGAAAAGGGTAGATTGCGTTTAGGGTTGGATATAAAATTTAATGGTAGAAAAAGACCTGAAGATTATAATATTACTGAGGGCATTGACCGTTTTGAGTACACGCCGTACCTTGCTGAAAGTGATAGCTATTATGGCACACCTTCATGGTCAACCTTAAATTTTAAATCAAAATATAAATTGACAAAAAATATAGATGTATTGATAAATGTTGACAATATTTTTGATACACATTATAAAGAATTTGCCTCTGGCATTAGTGCCCCAGGGCGGAATTTCTCTTTTACCTTGTTGGGAAATTTTTAAGTTAGTAATTTAATATTTGAATGTCATTAAGTCCCGAAGATTCGGGAGTAATGATGAATGAATGGAGTGAATAATTTTAACTTTTAGTTATTGTAATGGCTAAAAAGCCTAACTTTTGGATGTTAAACCAACCAAAAAGCCTAACTTTTGGCGGTTTGTAAATATTTTTTATATCTTTGTATCGCAAAACACTTTTTTATGAAGTTTAATAGAATTATTTATTCAGATTTAAAGAAGAAATTTTTTAAAGGAAAAACTATTGTTTTAATTGGACCACGACAAACAGGGAAAACAACTTTAATTAAAACTATTTTAAATGATTTTGACAACTATTTATTTTTAGATGGTGATGATATTTCTACTCGAGAATTACTAGAAAATATAAATACGCAACAGTTAAAAAGGATTATAGGAAAGAATACAGTAGTTTTTATAGATGAAGCACAAAGAATAAACCATATCGGTTTAACAGCTAAGATTATTAATGATCAATTTGCACATATTCAATTAATATTAAGTGGTTCTTCAGCATTTGACTTAAATAATAAAATAAACGAAAGTTTGACAGGTAGAAAATGGGAATATAAACTATATCCTATTTCTTGGGAAGAGTTTCAAGAAAACCAAGGGTATGTCAATTCATATCAGCAATTAAATGACCGATTAATTTATGGAATGTATCCTGATGTTATTAATAATTCAGGCAATGAAATTGAAATATTAAAAACATTAACAAATAGTTATTTATATAAAGATATTTTATCATTATCAGCCATAAAAAAACCTGACATATTAGAAAAGCTAGTTCAAGCCCTTGCCTATCAAATGGGCTCTGAGGTTTCTTATAATGAATTGGCTCAATTACTAGGTGTTAACAAAGAAACAATAAGTAGTTATATAGACCTTCTTGAAAAGGCTTTTGTTGTTTTTAGATTGAAATCATTTAGTAGAAACCTTAGAAACGAAATTAAATTTAATAAAAAAATATATTTTTATGATAATGGAATTCGTAATGCCATCATCAATAATTATAATAGTATTGAATTAAGGAATGATAAAGGAGAGTTATGGGAGAATTTTTTAATCTCAGAACGTATAAAACATTTACATTATCAGCGTATTTATACAAATTATTATTTTTGGAGAACCAAACAACAACAAGAAATTGATTGGATAGAAGAAAGAGACAGTGTTGTTTCAGCCTATGAATTTAAATGGAACAAGAATAAAAAAACAAAAATTCCTAAAAAATTTATTGAAGCATATGCTTCAACATCTAATATTATAGATAGAGAAAACTTCATTGATTTTGTTACCTTAAACAATACTCATTAGCATCTCTGCACCAGGGCGGAATTTTGGCACATTTTGAGTTAGTCATAAAAAACCCAACGTATTAGCGTTATGTAAAAAGGGAAATTGGGAAAACGTAACACTAATAAATTGGGCAATATTTTTTATTCTATATTTTTCAAAAATCGAACTTATAGGTGAGACCACCAAACACCTGTAAGCCTTGTACATAAAAATTTGTATATTTTTGATAATTACTATTCAACACATTATTAACTTTTGCAAATACAGTTAATTTCTCATTAAATTTATAACCTGCATTAAGATTTAAATCTACATAATCACCTAAATTAATGTTAGTTACAGTAAAAGACGCAGGCACATTAATAACCAGTTGATCTTTACGACTACCTACATAAAATAAATCAGCACCAGCAAACCAATTGTCATTGTTGTAATTGGTAAATACACTTGCCTTTAAACTAGGTAAATTCCACGCTTCTGCTTCATTTTTAGTATCGTACTGATTGAATTCAAAATTACCTCCTAATTTAAATTGTTTTGAAAGATCTATGGTTACTTCACCAAAAGCATTAATAGTTGTGATGGTATCATAAACAACATTAAATGAATTTCCTATTTCATAATTGCGTGTAGTTGGTAAATCACCATCAGTTTTTGCCACATTCAATTTATACAAAGGCTTATCCCTTTCATTTTTATAAGAGGCTTTAAAATTATAAGCAATATTTGATGCCAGTTTACCTTTTAAACCAAAAAACCCATTGTATTGTTCATCTGTTCGTCTTATATTCAAAGTAGGCGACACATACGGGTTCTCATTTGCATATCTTTTAAAGGTGTTTTGATGTAAACCACCAGTTACACCAGCATATAAGGTTAATACTTCGTCTATTAATTTATAAGAGGCTGTAACGTTTGGGTAATAATACCCCTTACTTTCGTTACCTGACCCTGAACCAGAACTATACAATAAATGCACACCTAAATTGACAGTTAAGTTGTTACGTAGTATTTCTAAACTAGGGCTGAAACCAATATTAAAAAAAGTATATTTTAAATCATCTACATTATCATAATCTGATGCAAACCTTCCGTTTAAAAATTCTATTCTAGTTTCAGCATTGATATATTCTGATGCAATAGGGAATTCTATTTTCGGTTTGGCTAAAAAGTGCAATTCTGCACTACCTTCACCATCGGTAAAGCTATTTGATTCAACGGTGCCTCCCTGAAAAAAGGAATCTTTATAATCAATTTTACCGCCTATATATGCATCAAGATATTTTATTTTTTCTGAGATATTTTCTAAAAGGCTTTGTGAGTAATTGATTTGTTCAGGCAAACCGTACCAATTGTACTTTTGCATTCTAAAGCCACCATTAATTTGCCAATTAAACTTACGTTCTTGATGTTTATAAAAAAGGTCTAATCGTGTGTCAAAATAATCATCGTTTAATGCAACATCTTTAATGCCTCCTTTAGAAGAAATAAAATCGAAAAAAGTTCCAAAATCATTATATCTGTTGCTATTTCCGTGTACAAAAAGTTCAACTCCTGGCGTTGAAAAATTACCAAAACCAGCAGAAATATAATTGTCGTATACTGGCGGACTCGGATTTACCTTTAAAACTTTTGCTTTTCCTTTTGCTGGTGTAAATGTTGAGGCAACAGGAATAGAAAAAATAGAATAATTGATCTGTTTTTTTGAATCAATAGTTGTGGTGTCAATTTCTGGAGAAGATTTAATTTTAAATGCATCAGAAACTGTTGGTGAATAAGCTTTTACTACATTAATAACTTCTGTACCTAGCGTGTCTTTTACTTGAGCAAAAGTAACGGTACTTATTATAAGGAGTATCAGTATTGAAATGTATTTTTTCATGTTGTATAATTCGTATATTCAATTTTATTTACCAAAAATGGTCATTCCTTTCTTCATCAATTATTTGGGTTTACAGACTCATTGGTTTTTGCCTCTTCAGTTTTAATTTTTTGCAATTCTGCTTTGGCATCATCAACAACATCCTTATAATCTGAAAAGTTTTTAATGACACTTTCAAGAATATAGGTGGCTTGATAAGCATCTTGTAATCCGTAAAAGTTTTTAGCCATAACAATTAAGCCTTTGGCACCAAAATATTTATAAGCAGAATAATCTGCCACTAAGGTTTGAATTACTGTGTTAGACACTTTGTAATTACCGTCTTGATGCTTAAAATAAGCATCGTAATACAAGGCTTCTGCTTTCACTTCACCTTTGGCAATTTTTTTAACTTCTTCATAAAAATCTTGAGCTTTTCTTTCGTCACCTGTTTTAAAAGCCGAACGAGCAATAATTATTTTTGCATCAGATTTTACTCTATTTTCTAATTTTGGACGTTGTAATACTTTTTCTGCATAAGCCACAGCATCTTCATAATGTTCTAATTCATAATGACCTTTCATTAAATTACTTTGAGCAAAAGTGATGTTTTGAGCAAAATCTGCTTGTTCTTCTAAACGCTCTAAAATTGGCATTGCTTTTGTCCAATTATCACTCTCTAGATATATTTGAGCTAACCTTGATAAAGCTTGTTCAATAAACTCATTACGTTCTTGATCAATGATATGGCTATAATGTGGTATTGCAGCCGATTGTTGTTTTTCTGAAAACAAGGCTTCTGCTAAATAAAAATGAGATTGTAATGCATGAGCTCCGTTAGGGAAATCTTTCAAGTAACTTTTATAGGCTGAAATTGCCTTTTTACGATTGTTTTGTAAGTATTGTTTTTCGGCAGATTCATACATGTCATTTTCTAAATCTGAATCGGTAACATTGATAAAATCTAAACCTTTAACCCAAGCAGCATATTCATCAACACGACCAAGATCTACATAAATTTGACGAGCATTTTCAACAGCTTGTTTGGCTTCACTTGTATTCGAAAATTCATTAACCACACGTCTGTATTTATCTAAAGCTTCATTATCCCTTTCAATATTATAATAAATCAACCCTTGTTTTAATAAGGCTTTTGGCACATAAGAACTTCGTTTATGATGTTGCAATAAATTATCATAAGCAGCTAAGGCTTCATCATTATTTTCTGCTGTTACATAAGAGTTTCCTAATTCATAATACACATCATCACGCAAAGTAGATTTAGAATATGTTTTTAAAAAGGATTTTAAATCGGATATTTTATTATTGTTTTTACCAGTAAAACCGTAACTCATGGCACGTTGAAAATGTGCATAAGCTTTGTCATCACCATTATTGTTAATGATATAATTGTAAGCTTTAATAGCTTTATTGTAATTACTAGACACAAAAGCAGCATCACCCAATCGCAAATAGGCATCATTAACTTTACTCTTATCAGATGAACTATTATTGATATAGGCTTGGAATTGCTCTCCTGCTTTATTGTAATCTTTTAATTTAAAATAGCAATAAGCAATATTATACGCTACCAATTCATTCTCTATTAATCCTGTTGTATTTTTGTTTTCAAACTGTTGAAATCCGGCAAGTGCGTCGTTATATTTGTTTAATAAATAATTGGTTTCTGCTTTCCAAAAAATGGCTTTTGCAGTAGTTTTTTCGTCTCTTGGGTTGTTAATAGCGATATCAAAATGTTTTGAAGCATCCTCTTTTGAATTGTTGTTAAACAACTGAATACCTCTATACAAAGCAACTTTTTGATACAAGTCTTTATAATGACTTTCCTTTTTATTTTTAAGAGCAGTTAAAGCACCTTCATAATCTTTAGAAGTGATATAAGCACTGATTAATAATTCACTAATTTCATCTTTAGCAGCAGATTTTGGGTATTCATCTAAATATTCTTGTAATACGTCAGGCACACTTTTGTACGGGTTTCCAATCTCATAACTCAGTTTTGCATAATTTAACCAAGCATCCTTTTTAATATCATTATTATACTTCATTTGAGACGCATTTCTAAATGCATTCAATGCCTCAGTTTTTTGGTCGGTTTTTAAATAACATTCAGCCAAATGATAATATGCATTTTGAGAAACGGCGTTTTCACCATTAATAATCTTATTGAAGTTAGCAATTGCATTTTCATAATCATTTTGTTGGTAATAAGCGTAGCCTAGAAAGTAATAATCGGTATTATTCCATCTTCGACGTTTGCCTTTATAATTTTTTAGATGCGGAATTGCTTCTTTGTACTTGTTGAGGTTAAAATAACTTTCACCAATAATTTTTGATACTTCAGAATGTTGTTTTCTATCTGCTTTGGTTAAAAAAGGTTCAGCAATAGTAATTGCTTCTTGAAATTCACCTGTTTTAAATTTGATGTTTGCCATATAATAAGGTACATCATCACCTAATTTTTTATCATCTGCCACTTCATTCAAATAGCGATCAGCATTGTCAAAATCATCCGCTTGATAAGCGATAAATCCGTAATAATACTTAGCTTGAGAGCCATATTCTTGCGAGGTCAATAATTTTTGAAAATATTCTTTTGCTCTAGTATGACTTCCTACAGCAAATAATCCGTAAGCATATTTAAAATTAAAATCCTCTTCTTTATTGATAGAAAGGTTTCTAGTTTCAACACGTTTGTACCATTTTAGGGCATATGGATATTTGGCATTTTTAAAATAATAATCACCCACTTCTAAAAAGGCAGTGTTTTGTTTGGTGCTTGTCGGATATCTTTCTACAAAATCACGCATCATTCTATCACCATCAACATCCCCACCAATTTGAATGGCACTAAAAGCTTCGTAATATGCACAATTGGCTTTACGTTCAGAACTATCTTCAAACTGACTTTTTAATTTGTTAAAAAGATGTTTTGCTGCTACAAAATCTCTATTATTATACAATGCAATAGCATGATTGTATTCTTTTAAAGGGTTTGTGTAAATATCAGTTTTTTGAGCAAAGCTTGAAACTGAGAAGATTAAAAATAGGGCTACCAGCCAATTATAATGATGCTTCATTGCAATAATTTGTTTTATAAGCTGTGTCTAAGATAATTTTATCAAAAGTAGAACATAGTTAAATTAAACAACGTGTAATTTATCCGAAATTGTATAATTGTTAATTAATATAACATTTTGTTAACTAAATTTTTGATTTTAGAGAATATATAACACATGTTTCGAGCCAAAGTGAACTTTTTTGAAAATTTTAGCTGTAAATTTGAACCCAAATCAAAAAAAAATGAAAAAACCAATACTACATTTAAAGGAGACTTCAATTTTTCAACAAGAAAGCTTAATACTTTCAGATATTAGTCTTGATTTATATGATGGAGATTTCATGTATTTGATTGGCAAAACAGGATCTGGTAAAAGTAGTTTAATGAAAACATTATATGGAGACTTACCGCTTTTAAAAGGATCTGGCAATATTGTTGGTTTTGATTTAAAAAAATTGAAAGAAAAAGACATCCCTTTTTTAAGAAGAAAATTAGGGATAGTTTTTCAAGATTTCAGATTATTAAATGACAGAAATGTGCATGATAATTTATTATTTGTTTTAAAAGCTACAGGTTGGAAAGACAGTTCTAAATGCAAAGCTAAGATTGCTGAGGTTTTAGAAAAGGTAGATATGAAAACTAAAGATTTTAAAATGCCTTTTCAGCTTTCAGGAGGTGAACAGCAACGCGTTGCTATTGCTAGAGCCTTATTAAATGACCCTGAATTAATTTTAGCCGATGAGCCTACGGGTAATTTAGACCCAAAAACTTCATTAGAAGTAATGAGTGTTTTAGAAGAGATTAATAAGAGAGGCAAGACTATTTTAATGGCAACTCATGATTATCCTTTAATTTTAAAATACCCGCATAAGACCATTAAATGTGAAAACGAAAAAGTTTTTGAAGTGGTTTAATAGAGTAGTTCAATAATTTTTTGAGCATTTATTTTTGTGTTAAATGCTTGCAAGGCTTGTTCACGTTGTATTATCAATTCATTATTGAAATTTTTATCAATTAAGTTTAGAATTTTTTCAGTAAACTCTTCTTTTGTCCTACCAATTTCACATAGTTCTTCTAGACCTGTATCTTCAACCATTTTATGAGTTACTACACAAAACCGCCCATTAAATAAGGTATTAATTAATTTTAGTTTAATTCCGGTTTTTTGAAAAGTTGGCAGTACGTTTATTTGAGCCTTTTGTATTAAGCTATTAATGTGGTTTCCGTCTTTAATGAGTATAAATTCTATGTTTTTATGTTTGATAGTCTCATTAAAAATTAACGTATTATTAAAACTACTTGCTACTACTAATGGGTAATCGATATCCTTAAAAACAGTTATTAAAAATAGAGCAGACTTCACATTATCAGAGATTCTTAAATCACCATTATATAAAGCAAAATCACCTTTTCCAGAAAGTTTTTTTATTGAATCGTTTTGATGAAATACAGGAATGTATATAGATTTTTCATTAAATTTAGTGCTAAAATAGTGTTGCTCAAATGGAGAAATAGTTAAAATATGATCTGCTTTATGAAGTATATCTTCATAAGGTTTTAATTTTATTGCCTCCGTTTTAAAAAACACCTTTTTATCAATTCTCTTCTCACTTTTTGATTGCCCTTCATAAAATAAATGTTCAATATTATGAGTTCTAACAATTATTTTTCTATGCTTAAAATTTTCATAGATTAGAGGAGAGGTAGCATGTAATCCATCAAAAAGAATAGGCCCATCTATTTTTTTTAAATTATGAACCAATGTATCATTCGATCTAGATTTTACAGCATAAGGCTTTTTGGATAAGACACTTTTTATAGATGAATACCGAGGATAATAAAAGATTTGTTTGCAATAACGTTCCAATTCTTTTGGTTTACCCCTACCATATTCAAAAACATGTAAATATATTTCAACTCCTAATTTATGCAATGCTTTTAACTTGTAAAAAACATCTATAACACCACCATAATTTGGAGGATAAGGAACATCAAAGGAGACGATATGTAATTGTTTAGTTGAGATTTATACAAAAAAATAAATATTGCTAAGGTATAATTTTTAATAGATTATCTCTACTTTTATGCTTAGATATAATTTATTTTTTCTGAAATATTCAAGAATTGAAATAGCATCATTAATCCTTAATCGACTGCAACAAGAAAAGTTGCAGTTAATTGAGCAATTTGAAGCATCTAAAAATGAAATAGGCTTTTTTTATTTAGACAATTTACTTCCAAAAGAATTGGCTACAAGTATTTATGAAGAATTTCCTTCAGTTGATGATACAGTTTTAAGAAAAAACTTGAAAGAGTATAAGTATGTGGCATATCAAATGGATAAATACAATCCGATACTTGAAGAGGTTCTTTATGCTTTTCAAGACAAAAAAGTTGTAAAGTTAATTGAAGAGATTAGTGGATTAACTGCTGTTTTTCCTGATAAGTATCTCTATGCTGGTGGACTTTCAATTATGCCAAAAGGCAAGTTTTTAAATCCGCATTTAGACAACTCTCATGATAAAGATAGAAAACATTGGAGAGTCTTAAATGTATTGTATTATGTAAGTCCAAATTGGGAAGATTCTTTTGGTGGTAATTTAGAATTATGGCCCAAAGGTTTAGAAAACGCTCCTACTACTATTACTAGTAAATTTAATAGACTGGTAGTAATGACTACACATCAAAAATCATGGCATTCAGTAAATAAAGTCTTGGTTGATAAGTCTAGATGTTGTGTTTCAAATTATTATTTTTCTAAACAACCAATATTAAATACAGATACTTTTCATGTAACTTCATTTAGAGGAAGACCAACACAAAAAATTAGAGATATCATTTTACGGTTTGATAATGCATTGAGAATGGGAGTGCGTAAAATTTTTAAAAAAGGTGTGAGAAAAAACCCACATCAATATAAAAAGTAGGACTTATTATTCTAAATTTTCAAAAATAACTTTCAACTTTTCAGATTCAGTTTCCCAGTTGAATTTTTTAGCAGCTATCACTAAATTTTCTTTCCAAATTTGGTATTGACTTTGGTCAGAAAACAGTTTGTTTACGGCTTCTGCTAGTTCTTCAGGGTCAAAATTATCAACCACAACACCAATTTTATTTTCAGTAACCAATTGAGCGACTTCTTTTCTATTTGAAACCAGCAAAGGTGTATTAGCTTGTATATAATCAAACACTTTATTAGGTAAGCTATAATCATAATTTAAATTGGTAGCTTTATCTAGAGACAGACCTAAATCGGCTATCTTAGTATACTCCATCAGTTCAGCATAAGGCATTTTATTTTTAATAATAACTTTATCCTCTAGTTTTAAGGATGATCTTAGCTTTTTTAAATCTTCAATCACATCACCACTTCCAATAATATATAAAATGACATGGTCTAAATAGTGCATCATTTTTACAGCCTCTTCTGCACCTCTATCTATATTGATACCAGCACCTTGTAAAATAATCATCTTTTTATTGCCTTTTATTTTATCCGCTAAAGCGGGATTAATTTTAGTATTGGTTAGTCTTTTGGCAATATTTTTAATTACTTTCACTTCAATTTGATATTTTTTATGATAAAAGGAAGCGATGCTATTATTAACGGTATAAACATTCTTTAGTTTAGGGAAGATATATTTTTCAATAGATAGCCAAATGTTTTGTACTCTAGGTCTATCGGTCAATTCTAGAATTTCAGTAAATAATTCATGGCTATCATACACCAATTTTTTACGAAATAGTTTACTGATTAAATAATTTGGAAGTAAAGTGTCTAAATCATTTGATAATAAAATGTCTTTTTTCAAGAAAAGCAATTTAAAAAACAATCTAATGGTATACTCAGCATAGAATAAAAACTTTTTTTTAAACAAAAGTTGCATTCTTATGGTTTTATAAGTGCTTTGAATTGCTAAACTATTAGGTAGTTTTCTGCCAATTAAAATTACTTCATAGTTCATATCAGTCAAGGTTGTACACGTTTTATGTACACGTTGATCGGTAACTAAATCGTTGGTGACAGAGACTATAATTCTTTGCAAGAGTGATATTTTTTTACGAAGGTATAAAAAAATCCCGCTTTTAATTTCTTAAAAACGGGAAGTTGCTATAAAAAAGAGGTAAATATTTACCTCTTATTAAGTCGTATTCATTATCGTAAACTTACAGGCTTATAATTGTAATTTTCTTTATTGATGCCAGTTCCGCTCACATATTCATTATTGATGTATTTTCCACCAAGGTTTGCACTTTCTTTAAAATATAAGTTTGCTATACCATGTTTTAGATTGTTTTGCCATGTACCTTCATAGATATTACCATTAGTATAGTAATAAACACCATAACCACTTCTTATACCAACACTGTAATTACCTTTATATTTTGAGCCATCGTGCCAAACATAAACACCATATCCATGACGGTTATCATTTAACCAATTTCCTTCATATACATCATCATTATTCCAAGTATATTTTCCTTGACCATCTCGTAAGCCATTTTTCCAAGACCCTACATAGACTCCTGTTTGGTATTGCATTGTACCTGTGCCGTTTTCGCAATTTCCAGAAATACACTCTTCCTTAATCACCTTGTTTTCTTGCCCTTCTGTAGACTTTTCTACATTGTTGGTTTCTTCTACAAGAACAACTTCTGTAGTGTCAGAAGCTTTTACAGTCGTAACTTCTTCAGTCACTTGGTCTTGTTGATTTTCTGCCTCCACTTTTATAGCTGTAGTTTCTTCTGTTGTTTGAGCAGTAAGAAACAGCGGAGTAAATAATAATGTAAGTAATAAATTTTTCATAACCTTTTTCTTTTTTTAATATATTATATAACGTAAAAAATTTATTATTAGTATACTAATGCTTTTTAACAATATATTGAGTGCAGTTTTAACTTTTTTATTAAACCTAGAAGAAGATAAAAAGTAACCTAAGATCAAAGAAGGAAGTTTGATAAGAAATTATGAAACTATATTAACAGTAATACCTTTTTCTTCTAATTTTTCAACTAATAAATGAGAAATGGCTTTATCTGTTATAATTTCATCTATTTGATCTAAATCACAAATTTTAGCAAAACTTTTTTTGCCAAACTTAGAAGAATCAGCGAGCACAATAGTTTTTTGAGCAGAAGACAACATTTTTTTATTCAATTCAGCTTCTTCTAGGCTGGTAGTTGACAATCCATATTCTAAATCAATCCCATCTACACCTAAAAACAATTTACTACAAGAAACATTTTCTAAAATTTGTACAGCATAATTGCCAATAACAGACGCTGAATTGTGTCTTATATAACCACCTAATTGTAAAATTTCAATATTTTTAAGATGTATAAGGTGTAAAACAACATATAAAGAAGAAGTAATTACGGTTAGTTTTTTTTGAGTTTTGATAAATTTTGCAAGAGCCTGTACGGTTGTTCCAGAAGCTATCATTATAGAGTCATTTTCGGTAATTAATTGAGCTGCGGCTTGTGCTATGCCTTTTTTTTCTTCAACAGAAATTTTTTCTTTTTCATTTATGGGTTTTTCGTTGATATAAGGATTCTCTAATGACGCACCACCATGCGATCTAAATAACAACCCCTTTTCTTCAAGTAACTTTAAATCTTTTCTAATAGTAACAGCTGAAACATCTAATAATTTGCATAAATCTAGTACCTCAAGGTATTTTTCTTTGTTTAATTTGTCTAGTATAATTTGATGCCTTTTCATATAAGTTAAACTATTATATAGTTCTTTATGCCAAAATATTGACCTTTTCGTTTCGTAATTATTTACTTACAAATGTAAATAAACGAAGAATAAAATAAAAATTTATTAAATATTTAGAGTTGTAATTTAAAATTTACTTTCATTTACTTTCGTTTTATTTCATTTTGTTGTACATTTGAATCGGTATAATAATTCAAAATAAAAAAATGGATTTATTTAAAAGAACATCATTAATTAAGCAATTACAAGAAAGTTCTCATTGGGATGTAATTGTTGTTGGAGGTGGAGCAACGGGTTTGGGTGTTGCCTTAGACAGTGCTACACGAGGTTTTAAAACATTGCTGTTAGAACAAGTAGATTTTGCTAAAGGAACTTCAAGTAGAAGCACCAAATTAGTTCATGGTGGCGTAAGATATTTGGCTCAAGGAAACATAGATTTGGTTAGAGAAGCTTTATATGAAAGAGGTTTGTTATTAAAAAATGCTGCTCACTTAGTAAAAGACCAATCTTTCATCATTCCCAATTACAAATGGTGGGATAATTTTCTCTATACGGTCGGACTTAAAATGTACGATTTCTTAGCTGGAAAATTAAGTTTTGGTAAATCTATTCGTATCAATAAAAAGGAAACTTCTGAAAGATTAGAAACCATTAAAACAAAAGGTCTAAAAGGAGGTGTGATGTATCACGATGGACAGTTTGACGATTCGAGATTGGCTGTAAATATTGCCCAAACCTGTATTGAAAAAGGAGCTACTGTTCTAAATCATTGTAAAGTAAAAGAATTACTAAAAAGTGAACAAGGTTTTGTTAATGGAGTAATCACTGAAGATACTGAAACAAATATTTCTTATAAAGTAAATGCCAAAGTTGTTATCAATGCGACAGGGGTTTTTACTGATGAAATCTTACAAATGGATAATGCAGATGCAAAAAACATTGTTCGTCCAAGTCAAGGTGTTCATTTGGTTTTAGATCAGTCCTTTTTACCTGGAAATGATGCGATAATGATTCCTAAAACAGATGATGGCAGGGTATTATTTTTAGTGCCTTGGCATGACAAAGTGGTTGTTGGAACTACAGATACTTTATTGGATAGTCATAGCTTAGAGCCAAAGCCTTTAGAAGAGGAAGTTGATTTTATCCTCGAAACAGCAAATAGGTATTTAAATAAAAAAGTGAATAGAAATGATGTATTGAGCATCTTTGCTGGTCTAAGACCTTTGGCGGCACCAAAAGATAAATCAGAAAAAACGAAAGAAATTTCTAGAAGTCATAAAATCATTGTTTCCAACTCTAAATTAATTACCATTACAGGAGGGAAATGGACAACCTATCGAAGAATGGCTCAAGACACTATGAATAGGGCTATTCTTGTGGGTAAATTGCCTAATAAAAAATGCCAAACAAAACAGTTATCCATTCATGGAAATAGTAATAAAGTAGATAGGAAAAATCATTTATATATTTATGGAAGTGATCAGAAAGCTATTAACCAATTAATAAAAGAATCTCCTGAATTGAGAGAAAAATTACATGAAAGATTGGCATACACCAAAGCAGAAATTGTTTGGGCAATTCGACATGAAATGGCAAGAACCGTTGAAGATATATTGGCTAGACGTGTTCGTGCTTTATTTTTAGACGCCAAAGCAGCTATAGAAATTACTCCTGTTGTAGCGTCAATGTTAGCCAAAGAATTGGGTAAAGATGATTTCTGGAAAGAACAACAAATTAAAGAATTTACTGCAATTGCAAAACGATATGTATTATAATTAAATAGGTATAAATCAAATTTATTATATAAAAGAGATATTATACTAATTAAACACCAAAACACCCGATAAGTTCTGTATCTCTTTCCGTTTTTCTTCACTTAAAACTTTAACCGTAACTACGGCTATACTTAAAATTTTAAGATTGTAAAACAAAAAAATATTTTGAAATTATACAGGGCATTTTGAAATTGGTATAACTAAGATGTTCTATTTTTTGGTTTTTAAAAGTTTGTTTAGGAAAGGGCATTAATAGTGTACAAGTTTTTATTTTATAAAACCACACTACAATTTTAATAATCAAAAAATTACGTCTAAATGCAATCACTAGGTAACGTATTTAATTTCCAACAGATAGTTTATTTCTTTAAATCTATCATATCACTTGAATTCTTATCAAACTCGTTGAGCACTATTTTAACGTATTTTGTTTTTCTTTAACATCTAAACAAATAAACATTTTTAATTGAAATAATTTAATGCAACTTAGTTGCGTTAACGATTAATAATATTATATTTGCAACTTATTTGTATAAACAAAGTTTCCATGATTTTATTAAAACAAAATTCTGACAAAATAGGAGCCTTATCAAGTACACTTTGTTTAATTCACTGTGTTGCGACTCCATTTATTTTTATAGCACAAAGCTCTTCAATAACATGCTGTAACACAGCACCTAGCTGGTGGAGTTTTATAGACTATGTTTTCTTAGTCATATCATTTTTTGCTGTTTATCGTTCTACGCAAACAACTTCAAAAAATTGGATAAAATCATCCTTATGGATAAGCTGGTCTCTTTTGTTTATTATTATAATTAACGAAAAAATGAAGTGGTTCTCTTTAGAAGATTACTTTATATACTTTCCAGCATTAGCACTAATAATCTTGCACTTATACAATAGAAAATATTGTAAATGCAACACAACTAAATGCTGTGTAAATGAATAAAAAAGAACTTGAAATAATTGGAAATAATCATATTTCATCAAGTACTGAAACACCTATGCTTTCCAATGCATTTGATAAATCGGATGATGAAAAAATTAAAAATATTCAGTACTATTTTGGTAAAATAATGGAAGAACTTGGTCTCGATTTATCAGATGATAGTTTGTCTGGTACTCCTTATCGTTTTGCTAAAATGTATGTGAAAGAGCTGTATTATGGGTTAAATCCGAAAAACAAACCAAAAATGTCTGTGTTTGAAAACAAATATAGATACAAAAAAATGCTTGTAGAACAAAATATCACTATCGATTCTTCTTGTGAACATCATTTTTTACCAATAGTAGGTCATGCACATATCGCCTATATTCCTAAAGAAAAAGTAATTGGTCTTTCAAAAATAAATAGGTTAGTAGACTATTACGCACATCGCCCACAAGTTCAAGAAAGGTTATCGCTACAAATTTTAAAAGACTTACAGCACATTTTGGAAACAAAAGATGTCATTGTAATGATTTGTGCAAAACATCTATGTGTATCTTCAAGAGGAATAAAAGATAAAGATAGTTTTACTACTACTATAGAATATGGTGGTAGTTTTGATGATAGCGTATATCGTAATGAATTTTTAAACATAATTAATAATCAAAAAATATAGAAAATGATAACTAAAGAACAAGTATTAAGTGCTCAAGATAATTGGGGTAAAGGCGTTGTGAAAATTGGAGCGTTAAAAGAAAACAGAGTTGAATGTGAGGCATTTGCAAATGAATTTCTTAATGTACGTTATGCTTTTAATGATGGTCCCGTTTTATTTAAGCCAACAAAATGTGAAATAGAACAATTTAGACCCACGCAACTTAAAGCCTTATCTTATTTTATAGCTGGCGAAGACCGAGCTTGTAACGAAGACAAAGGCTTTGCTATTCAACCTTGGACAAAAGTAAGATTTGAAAATACAAACCTAATTTTAGAAGAAAATCGAGCAATTGCTATGGGTAATTATTATTTTACCGATTTAAATGGAAACGAAGCAAAAGTTGAATACACATTTGGTTACAAATTACTAAATGGAGAACTAAAAATTGATGTACATCACTCTTCATTTCCTTATACTATAACTGAAACAATTGTATAATGCTTAAATGCTTCTACTTTATTTGTCCTACAGATTGTTTAGAGCATACGATCAACAAAACATTTAAGTATGAGAATTATTTTTATACTTCATTGGGTAATTCTTTCAACCATGACAGTAAAACATTAGAATCTATAAGTAGCATTATTAAGAAGCATGATATTAAAGAAATTTTTTTTGTGCTTTCTATGGATAATAAGATAATTCTTGATGCACTAGGAAATAAAGAGTTTTCTAATATTAAGACATTAAGTAATTTTTATACTGAAATTTCAATACAAAAGGAGCATTCAAGAATTGCATTTAAAAGGGGTAATCATCAATTTATAGTTCTTTCCTTTTATTTAAATAAAAAAATTAGAGAATTAGAGTTACAATTAACTAATTTATCAAACCTACACATTAAAATAAGGGGTAAAATATATAATAAAGATCAAGATGAATTCATTAATATATATTCTGATTTAGTTTGTTTAGAAAAGTATCAATTAAATTGAAAATAAGAATTAGTAATGTATATGGAAATAAATTATTATGAAATATAATGAAGAAAACTTATTTCCTTATAGAAAAACTGATTTAGGCACTGTTATTTTACCTCAGTTTTTAGTAAGGATTATACCGCAATAAAATGAAGAAATAAAATTAGTGATACAGACATAATTAATAAAATAAAATGAAAAAACTACCAGTAACTGTACTAAGTGGTTTTCTAGGGGCAGGAAAAACCACATTACTCAATCATGTACTCCACAACAAAAAAGGTTTAAAAGTAGCTGTAATTGTTAATGACATGAGTGAAGTTAATATTGATGCTCAATTCATTGAAAATGAAAATACACTCTCTAGAACTGAAGAAAAATTAGTAGAAATGTCTAATGGTTGTATTTGTTGTACACTGCGTGAAGACCTTATGGTAGAGGTAGAGAAATTAGCCACTCAAAACAGATTTGATTATTTACTTATTGAAAGTACAGGAATTAGTGAACCCGTACCTGTGGCACAAACATTTACTTTCGAAAGTGAAGATGGTAATATAGATTTAAGCCGTTTCAGTTATATAGACACTATGGTTACTGTAGTAGATGCGTTAAATTTCTTAAAAGATTTTTCGAGTTCAGATTATTTAGCAACAAGAGAACTTACCGATATCGAAGGCGACAATAGAACTATTGTTAATTTATTGACCGACCAAATTGAATTTGCAAATGTTATTATTATCAATAAAATTGATTTGGTTTCTGAGGATCAAGTAGAAGAACTTCGTGCAATTATTAAAAGTCTAAACCCCGAAGCTCGTATTATTACAACTAATGAATCTAAAGTTGAACTTGAAAATGTAATCAACACTGGTTTGTTTGATTATGAAAAGGCAGAAGCTTCAGCAGGGTGGATGAAAGAATTAGAAAATGAGCATGTGCCAGAAACTGAAGAATACGGCATCAGTTCCTTTGTTTTTAGAAGCAAAAAACCATTTCATCCAGAACGTTTTTTAAACTATTTAAATCAACGTTTTCCACAAAACATCATCAGGAGTAAAGGATTGTTTTGGCTAGCTTCAAGATCTAATCAAGCATTACTATGGAGCTCCGCAGGAGGTTCTTGTAAGGCTGATAATGCTGGTGTTTGGTGGACATCTATGCCATTTGCAGAAAGAATTAATTATGCTTCTTTTGTTGATAACCAAGGTGAGATTGAATCAGATTGGGATGTGCTGTTTGGAGACAGAAAAATAGAATTGGTCTTTATTGGACAACATTTAGCTAAAGACAAAATGATTGCTGAATTGGAAAGTTGTTTACTCACAGAACTGGAAATAGAAACATGGAAAAAGCAATTATTCCCTAAAAAAGACCAATGGCCTATAGCGGTTTAAAAATTGATAAGTCAATCATTAAAATTTAAGATGGTACAAACTGATAATCTTACATTTCAATATAAAAAAAGTGAGCACATTTTTAGTTTTCCAAATATAACTTTAGAAAAACGAGAAAACTTACTTGTTTTAGGGAAATCAGGTATCGGAAAAACAACCCTTTTACACCTTTTAGCAGGTATATTAAAACCTATAAGCGGAAAAATATGTATAGATAACGTCGATTTAAATTCCCTACAAGATAATCAGCTAGATAAATTTAGAGGTAAAAATATAGGACTTGTTTTTCAAAAAAAGCACGCAATTCAATCTTTAAATGTAGTTGAAAATTTACAAGCACGCCTTTTTTTTAGTAGAAAGCCTATAGACAATAAAGCCATTGACACTTTATTAAAACAATTAGAATTATCTGATTTAAAAAAGAACAAAATTAACACACTTAGTGAAGGGCAATTGCAACGATTGGGTATTGCTTTATCTGTAATACATAATCCGCAAGTTATTTTAGCTGATGAGCCTACTTCAAGTTTAGACGATGAAAACTGTAAAGTTGTAATTGAATTACTAAAAAAACAGGCAGTACAAACCCATGCTAATTTAATTGTTATTACGCATGACCATAGAATAAAATCATACTTCCAAAATTCCATTATATTATGAATATTTGGAGTATCAGCATACAAAATATAAAGTCTAAACCATTGTACACTTTTTTAAGTGTCTTTATCTTATCACTCAGTATTGGGCTACTTTTAGGAATTCAACAATTAAAATCTTCTTTCAAAAACCAAATAGAAAATAATTTAGGTAACATAGACTTAGTTGTCGGAGCTAAAGGAAGTCCGTTACAACTAGTTTTGGCTTCTGTATTGCATTTAGATAATCCAACAGGAAATATCTCATATCATGATGCTCAAAAAATAGCTAAAAATCCTATGGTTAAATCCGCAGTTCCTATTTCTTATGGCGATAACTATAAAGGTTTTAGAATTGTAGGTACCACCCAAGACTTTACTTCTCTTTATAACGCTGAATTAGAGAAAGGACGTAGTGTTGAAAAATCTATGGAAGTAGTTTTAGGAAATTCGGTGGCTCAACAATTAAACCTTAAAATAGGAGATAAACTGTTAAGTTCACATGGATTAATAGAGAACAGTATTGATGTACATTCAGATGAATTAACAGTAGTAGGGATTTTAAAACCCACTAAAAAAGTCATAGATCGTTTAGTTATTACCAGCTTAGAAAGTGTATGGGATGTGCATAAAGAAGAAGAAGTTGATGGCGAAAATGAAAATCATACAGAACATAACCATGATAAAGTTCATGATGAAGAAAAAGAAATAACATCATTATTAATCAATTTTAAAAGTCCTAGAGCACTTTTAACTTTTCCTAGAAAAATTAATAAAGACACTAACATGCAAGCGGCATTGCCCAAATACGAGCTAAATAAATTGTATGAATATACAAGTATTGGATTTCAAACGATTTCTTGGATAGCCTATCTAATTCTTGTAATTTCTTGTATTACAATATTTATTAGTCTTTATAAAATGGTAAAAGAACGTGCTTTTGATTTGGCAATTTTACGCACCTATGGAGCTACAAATTTTCAATTGATAAAAATGGTTCTATATGAAGGGCTAGTGCTAACCATTTGTGCATTTTTATTAGGTTTCTTATTCATAAAAATTGGGCTCCGTATTATGCTTCATTTTTTACAATCTAGCTATCAACAAAATATACTTCAAGAATTGCCTTTTCAGGATATACTGCAAATAGGAATGCTAATTTTAATTATGGTGATTTTGTCGGTTTCATTAGCTCTATACCCAATAATAAAAATGAATATATCAACAATTTTAAGCAATGAGAAATAAAATTATAAATTTAATAATCCTGTTATCATGTTTTTTTTCTTTTAGTCAGCAAGAAATAACTTGGAAAGACTTATCAAAGGTGAAATTTACAGAAAAATATTTTGAAAAATATGATAGTTATTTCCTGTATCCAGAATTTTCACCTTCCGTAAAAGCTCTAGAAGGAAAGAAAATTACTGTAAAAGGTTATTTTTTAAATATTAATCCTGAAGAAAAATTATACATCCTATCTAAAGGGCCAATGTCATCTTGCTTTTTTTGTGGTCAAGGAGGTCCAGAAACAGCAATTGAGTTACAGTTCGTAAAAAAGCAAAATTTTAAAACAGATAATATTGTAAACATAACAGGAACATTAAAACTAAACAAAGATGATGTAGAACATTTTAATTATATTCTTACAGGGTGTAAAGGAAAATTAATTAAGTAAAGTTTATCTTGCTTTAACCCAAAGATAATTTTGGTTAAGCCTAAAATCTGTTTTTAAATGTGCGATAAAAGGTTCAATAGTTAGTCAACTTTAGTCCTGAAGATATATGTCAAATGTATTTAATTTTTGCTCAAGAAATAGAAAGAGATATTTGTGCGTAGTGAAATAATTCTTTTGAGTTCCCCAACATAAGGTATTCTTCATATGCTCATTATGATATTCAATAATGTCAGATAGGGCATAACGATTTTCATTAGTTCTTAAAAAATGAGTTTTTAATCAAAAGAATTCTTCGATGCTCTGCATCGGGGTTTCCGATAGTACATTCCCTTAGGGAGGTCAGAATTGTATTTTCGCAATTCTGAGTGGGGCAAAATAAAATCCGAACACTCGGGACGGTTTTTGACCCCAAGGTCAAAATGAAACAAGTGCCCGCCTGCTGGCGAGGCAGGAAATACCTCTACGGCTCTGCCTTGAGGATACCTGCCTGCCGCAGGCTGGGTTCATTTCAAGAAATTTTTTATTTTCACGAATTATTCGTGAAAATTGATGTAATTAGTGGCTAATTTTTTAAAGGAAGGCTTTATATTTGTCAAAATCAATATACTTAATAATCATAGAAAGTAGTAAATATGGAAAAATATATACTTGCCCTAGATCAAGGAACTACCAGTTCTCGTGCCATTGTTTTTGACAAAAACGGGAATATTATTTCTGTTTCACAAAAAGAATTTACGCAATACTTTCCGAAGCCAGGTTGGGTTGAACACGACCCTAAAGAAATATGGTCAACGCAAACTGATGTTGTCTCAGAAGCTCTTGCAAATAAAAAATTAAAAGCTGAAAATGTTGAGGCTATTGGTATTACCAATCAACGAGAAACAGTGATTGTTTGGAATAAAAACACGGGTGAACCTATTTATAATGCTATTGTTTGGCAAGATAAAAGAACGGCTAATTTTTGTGATGAACTTAAAAAACAAGGCAAAGAACAGCTGATAAGAGAAAAAACAGGATTAGTAATTGATGCATATTTTTCAGGAACTAAAGTAAAATGGATACTCGATAATGTTGATGGTGCTAGGGAAAAGGCTGAAGCTGGCAATTTAATTATGGGTACTATTGACACTTGGTTGATATGGAATTTTACCAAAGGTAAACAGCATGTAACCGATGTGTCTAATGCTTCAAGGACACTACTATTTAATATCAATACCATGGATTGGGATGAAGATTTATTAGATCTTTTTACCATTCCGAAAAGTATGTTACCTCAAGTAAGACAATCAAGCGAAGTGTACGGACACACACATTCTGATTTTTATGAGACTGAAATTCCGATTGCTGGTATCGCAGGTGATCAACAAGCAGCATTATTTGGTCAAATGTGTACTCAGCCAGGCATGGTTAAAAACACCTATGGTACAGGTTGCTTTATGTTGATGAATATTGGTGATAAACCAATTGTTTCAAAAAATAATTTATTGACCACAGTAGCTTGGAAAATTAATGGAAAAACAAATTATGCTTTAGAAGGTAGTATTTTTATTGCAGGTGCTGTGGTGCAATGGTTACGTGATAGTTTGAAAATTATTAAAACCTCTGATGAAGTTGAAAAACTAGCAAGCTCGGTTGAAAATTCAGATGGCGTGTATTTTGTACCTGCTTTTGCAGGATTAGGAGCTCCACATTGGAACCAACAAGCAAAAGGAACATTTTTTGGATTAACTAGAGGAAGTACAGATGCTCATATTGCAAAAGCAGCGTTAGAATCTATTGCCTACCAAACAATGGATATCTTAAAAGCAATGGAATCTGATTCTGGTGTTTCTATAAAGGAATTACGTGTTGATGGTGGTGCTACAATAAATAATACATTGATGCAATTTCAGTCAGATGTATTAAACACTGTAACTGTACGTCCTAAAGTCGTAGAAACAACCGCTATGGGAGCTGCATTTTTAGCTGGCCTAGCAGTTGGGTATTGGCAAGACACTGAAGAAATTCAACAAATCTGGCAGGTAGACCAACGTTTTAATCCATTTTCAGATAGAACAATTATTGAAAGAGAAATTAAAGGGTGGTATAAAGCCATTGATGCCTTAGAATATTGGACAAAACTTGAATAAGTTGCAGTGTTCAGTTGGCACTTATCAGTAAAAAAACATAAGTTCAGAATTATGGGTTTTTTATAATTCCCCTTAGACAAAACAGAATTTTAAAGAATTCAAAATACAATTGACAACATACCAAGTTAGCTCCCCTCTTGAGAGGGGTTAGGGGTGTGTTTTTAAAGAGTGATGTTTTTCTTGTGAAAAATAAAAATAGAATTAACGAGTGTAGAATTTAAAAGTTCAAAAATCGTTAATCGATGTTCGTTAATTATAAATCAATAATAAAACTTAACAAATTATGACCCCATTTATTGCAGAAATTATAGGCACTTTTTTACTTATCCTTTTAGGAGGAGGTGTTGTTGCTAACGTTATTTTAGAAAAAACAAAATCTAATGATATAGGCTGGTTGGTAATCACAACGGCGTGGGGTTTGGCAGTATTTATTGGGGTTGTTGTAGCAGGACCTTATAGCGGAGCACATTTGAACCCCGCAGTAAGTATTGGCTTAGCTATTGCAGGTAAATTTGACTGGGTGTTAGTACCTAGCTATATTTTAGCCCAATTTATTGGAGCAATGTTAGGGTCACTTATTGTTTGGGTCATGTATAAGGATCATTTTGACGTGACAGAAGATAAAGAACTCAAAAGAGCAGTTTTCTGTACTGCACCAGCCATAAGAAATCCGTTATCAAATGTTTTTAGTGAGATTGTAGGAGCTTTTGTATTAGTATTTGTAGTATTATATTTTACTAATGCATCCTTAACAGAGACAAACACACCTATTGGTTTAGGGTCTTTAGGAGCATTACCCGTTGCTTTTTTAGTATGGTCTATCGGTTTGTCTCTAGGAGGAACCACAGGTTATGCCATCAATCCTGCAAGAGATTTAGGGCCAAGAATTATGCACGCTATATTACCGATAAAAGAAAAAGGTTCAAGTGATTGGTCATATGCTTGGATTCCTGTTGTTGGACCAATAATTGGTGCTGCATTAGCTGCTTTTTTGATGTTAGCGATGTCTTTATAAAAATAGTTGTTGGATAATTTCACTTTATTTTGTTTCTTCAGTTTGTAAAACTATATTTACAAATAGTTTTTAGCGATGCTGCTATACTTAAATCGTTTATTTCTCTTAAAATGAAAGTTTTACAAAGCTTTTTATTATTTATTTTTTCTTTGGCATTATTCAGCCAAGAATTACCTCCTATAGAGAAATTTAGCCCTGAAATTTATGGTGGAGAAAATCAAAACTGGATGCTCTCTCAAACTTCAAACAATTATATTTATGTGGCAAATAACGGAGGTTTATTAGAGTATAACGGTGCGAAATGGAAAATGACCCCATCACCCAACAACACCATTATCAGGTCGTTAAATGTAATTGATGACAAAATTTATATAGGTTGTTTTAAAGAGTTTGGATATTATAAAAAAGATTCTATAGGGAAACTACAATACCACTCTTTAGTAGCTAAACTTAAAGATAAATTGATTGATGATGAGAACATTTGGAACATTATTCCTTATCAAGAATGGATACTTTTTCAATCACAAAGAAGAATATATTTTTACAATTCATTAGATGAAAAATTTAAAATCATCAATTCTAATCATATAATAACAAAAGTGTTTAATGTAAAAAACACTATTTATTACCATGTTGCTGATGAAGGCCTTTATAAAATTGTTGAAGGTAAACCACAATTAATTATTGAAAATGTAGCATTAAAAGGCGATAGAATAATAAACATTTTTATTAGTAACAATAAATTATTGCTTCAAACACATCGGTCTGGGTTTTTTATTTTAAATGACGGAGAACTTACTGTATGGCAAACTCCAGCAAATACCTATATCAAAACAATGAGTGTTTTTAATAGTATTCAGCTTGAAGATGGTAGTTTTGTTTTAGGAACGATATCTAACGGACTCATACATATCAGTCTTGAAGGAGTTATTTATTATCAAATAAACCAAAAAAACGGTTTAAGTAATAGCACTGTACTTTCTTTGTTTGAAGATAAGCGTAAAAATCTTTGGGTGGGTTTAGATAATGGAATCAATTGTATTAATATCAAATCACCCGTGAAAGTGTTTAATGATGAAGAGGGAATATTAGGAACCGTTTACACTTCTACGATTTTTAAGAACTATCTTTATTTAGGTACAAATCAAGGATTATTTTATAAAAAACAAGATGGCAATAATGATTCATTTCAATTTATTGACGGTACAGCTGGCCAAGTTTGGAGCTTATTTGTTTTTAATGATAATGAATTATTTTGTGGACATCATAATGGTACATTTTTAATAGATGTTGATAAAGCAACTCAAATTAGCACAGTTCCAGGGACTTGGGGTTTTAGAAAAGTTCCTAATACAACCAATACAATATTACAAGGAAATTATAGTGGATTGTATGTATTACAGAAAAACAATAATTTTTGGAAAGTTGAAAAAAAAATAAATGCTTTTGATTATTCAGCTAGACATTTTGAAATAAACAATCAACGTATAGTTTGGGTAAGTCATGGCTACAAAGGTGTTTTTCGATTAAAACTAAATAAGAATTTAAAGAATATATCTAAAACTTTTTTAGAACCTAATCTTGATATCGGACAAAATTCAAGTTTAATTAAGCACAATAATAATATTCTATACGCATCAGATAAAGGTGTTTTTAGTTATAATAAAAATGATAGAAAGTTTAATTATGATAGTATTTTAAGTCCGCTTATTGAAAAGAAATACTATTTATCAGGTAAATTAGTGGTAGATAAAAATGACAGATTATGGGCTTTTTCAAAAAACAATATCAATTACCTTACAATTGACAACCTTACAAATTCACCCAAAGTAAATCAAATTTCAATTCCTTCACATTTAAGAAAGGCAATGGTAGGTTATGAGAATATTTCAAAAATTTCAGAAAACGAGTATTTATTAGGAACAACCAATGGTTATATAACGATAGATCTTTCTAAAATTGATTATTCTAATGAGTATTCAATTTTATTAAATACGGTTACGTTAAAAGATATTGAGAATAAAAAGGTAGAATTTAGTACTGCTATTCCAGGACAGTTTAAGTACAAATCTGGGTTGCTTACATTTAATTATTCTGTACCTGAATATGATAAGTATCTAGCAGTTAACTATCAATATCAGTTAGAAGGGCACTTTAATAGATGGACTGATTGGACCGAAGAGACTGAGGCAAGTTTTGAAAACCTTTCATTTGGTGATTATACTTTTAATGTGCGAGCTAAAATAGGAAATAAATTATCAAAAAATAGTGTCTCATATAGCTTTACAATTGATAGACCTTGGTATTTATCTAATTTAGCAATACTCTCTTATTTGATTTTAGCAACAGTATTAATTTTCATTATTCATAGAGCCTATAAAAAACATTATAATAAACAACATCAGCATAAACAATTAGAAAATGAACAACTCATTATGCGTATAAAAAATGAAAAACTAAATCAAGAAATAGAAAACAAAAACAGAGAATTGGCAATTTCTACCATGAGTATCATAAAAAGAAATCAGTTTTTAAATAGTATAAAAAAGGAATTGAAGAAGAACAATCAAATCACCGATAATGATTTGGTAATAAAACTAATTGATGAAAATTTAAATAGTAGCCAAGACTGGAAATTCTTTGAGGAAGCTTTTAATAATGCAGACAAGCATTTTTTAGATAAGATAAAGAAAGTTCATCCTAATTTAACTCCAAATGATTTGCGTTTTTGTGCATATTTGCGTTTAAATTTATCATCGAAAGAAATAGCTCCTCTCCTTAATATTTCAGTTAGAAGTGTTGAAATAAAGCGATATAGATTAAGAAAAAAGATGAATTTATTACATGATGAAGGCCTAGTCAACCACATCTTGGAAATTTAATACTACAACAGGGTCGTTAAATACCACAACATTACCACAACGAAATCGTTATAAATTAATTTATTATTAGTTAAATGGATTAATTGTTATTATATTTTCCTTCACAAACCTTAGTTTTTTATGACTTTATTAATGAAAAACAAAAAACTTACATTACAATAACATTGTTGTATGTTTTTTGTTGTAGTTAAAATTTACAATCTATCAACCTTTGCTTGTATCTTTAACCAATATTTAACATTGCAGTGAACAATACTGTAATATTTATAAACTAAACTCAATTTCTTATGATTTTAAAATTTTTTTCAAAAAAGATGAATCTAGTAGTAATGGTGTTTACTTTTTTGATTTTTGGCATTGCTAATGCTCAAGCTCAAACTACAGTAAATGGCACGGTATTAGATGAAACAGGATCTCCATTACCAGGAGCGTCTGTAGTAGAGAAAGGTACTAGCAATGGTACGTCAACTGATTTTGATGGCAACTTTTCTTTAAATGTTGCTGCTGAAGCAACTACTTTAGCCATTTCTTTTATTGGTTATCAAACACAAGATGTTGCTATAACAGACACACCTCTTTCTGTATCTCTTCAAGTAGATGCAAACGCATTAGATGAAGTGGTAGTGGTTGGTTACGGTACACAAAGGAAAAGTGATATTGTTGGGTCTGTTACTAGTGTAGACTTAGAAGAAGCTACAGCAATACCAACAACCAATGTTGCTGAAATGCTTCGTGGTAGGGCTGCTGGGGTTCAAATTAATTTATCAGATGCAAGACCAGGAGGTAATTCTAATATATTAATTCGGGGTAAAGTATCTTTAGTTGGTAATGACCCATTAATCATTGTTGATGGGATACCTTACGATGACATTAATGATGTAGCTGCAGATGATGTAGCTTCAATTGAAGTATTAAAAGATGCATCTGCTACTGCAATTTATGGTGCTAGAGCTGCAAATGGAGTTATTTTAATTACCACAAAAAGAGGTAAAGAAGGAAAATTAAATATTAATTATCACGGTTATACAACTTCTCAACGTTTAACTAAGAACTTTGATTTATTTAGTGCTGAAGAATTTGCAGGTTTAAAAAGAGAAGCTAACAGAGATAGAGCTACGGGTGCTTTTATTGATGATGATGTTTTTTTCAGTGAATTTGAATTGGAAGCCCTTGCAAATAAAAATTATGTGAATTGGGAAGATTTAATATTAGAAAATGCGAATTTACAAAGTCATGCATTAAGTGTTTCTGGTGGTACAGAATCTACCAAAGTATATTCTAGTATCAATTATACAACACAAGATGGTTTGATACCTGGTTCTGGTTTTGAAAGAGGTATTTTTAAATTGAATGTTGATCAAAAGATTAATGACAAATTAAGCTTTCAGGCTAATATAAACTTTCAAAAAAGTAATCAAGACCTTGAAAGTAATAGTATTGGTTTTATCAACATATCTCCATTAGCAAAGCCATTTGATGCAAACGGCGACTTAATTGAAAAACCTCTTGGAGAGTCACATTTTCAAACCAATCCTTTATTAAATATTAGAGAATCTGTAAATGAGGTAAAAACAAACCTTACAGATATTAACCTTACAGCTACGTATAATTTAACACCAAGTTTATCTTATAAATTAAATACGTTTTCTAGAAATAGAAATGCTGAACAAGGTATTTACCGTTCTAGTTTACATTCTGTAGGGAAGAATGTTGATGGGCTTGCATCTTTAGGTACTAAACTATATAAGGAATATTTGATAGAAAATATTATCAATTATAGTCCAACTATAAATGACAAGAATAAATTAGATTTAACATTTGTACATGCAGTAAATCAAAGAGGTACTACTGAAAACAAAATTGAAAAATCTGGATTTGCAAATGACAATTTAGGGTATAATGGTATTGCAACAGTTTTAGAAAACCCTGTAAGAGATGTTAGTCGAAGAAGATTAGTTTCTTTTTTAGGACGTGCAAGGTATAATCTTTCCGATAAGTATTTGTTTACATTAACAGCTAGAGCTGATGCATCATCAGTTTTTGCTGCTGATAACAAATGGGGTTATTTTCCAGCAGCAGCATTTGCCTGGAAAATACACAATGAATCTTTTTTAGAAGATAGCGAAAGTATTAATGCTTTAAAATTAAGATTGAGTTATGGTACTACAGGTAATGAAGGGATAGAATCTTTAGAATCTCTAGGTATTGCAGATGAATTACCATATGTATTTGGAGGTATAACTACTGGTGGTTTTGCGGCCTCTAGTAGATTGGCAAATCCAGATTTAAAATGGGAGTCTACCACTACATTTAATATTGGTGTAGACTTTGGTTTATTTAATAATTTTGTTACAGGTACTTTAGAGTATTATAAAGCAAACACTAATGATTTTTTATTAGATAGATTTGTCCCTGGAGTTACAGGTTTTTCAGTAACACGTTTTAATATTGGTGAAGTTCAAAATAAAGGTTTTGAAGCAACTTTGAATACAAATATTATTAGAAAAGAAGATTTACAATGGTCGGTAGGTTTTTCATATTCAACAAATGATAATGAAGTTATTTCATTAACTGATGAGTTCGATGATGACGGTAAGCCTCTTGAACTAACATATGATGGAGGGCGTTTAGCTGTTGGAGAACCTATCAATAATATTTGGACAACAGTATTTGACGGTATCTGGCAAGAAGGTGATGACAGAACTGTACTTGATCAAGAACCTGCACCAGGTGATATAAGAGTTGTTGATCAAAATAGCGATGGAAAAATTGATGCTAGAGATAATGTTTTTATCCATACTGATCCTGATTGGTATGGTTCTTTAACCACCACATTTAGTTTTAAAGGCTTTGAATTGTTTGCAGACTTTTATATGGTAAATGGAGCAACTAAGGTTAACCCTTTCTTTTCTGAAGCTGCTGGTGGAGGTGAGGCAATCAAAGGAAATTTAAATGGTATAAAAATACCATATTACACTCCAGAAAACCCTTCAACGCAATATCCAAGACCGAAAACAGATCAGCATTCAAATCTTGGAGCTTATGCTGTAAGAGATGCATCATATTCACGACTTAGAACATTGACTATAGGGTACAACTTCCCTACTGATGTTTTTGGAAAAATAGGTTTAAAAAGTGCCAAGATATATGGTACTGCTACAAATCTATTTACTAACACTGATTTTAGATCATATAGCCCTGAACAAACTGCAGGTAAATTTCCAGATGCGAAAGGTTTTACATTTGGAGTTAAATTAGGATTTTAATTAATAAATTATTAAAAATGAAAATTATGAAAAATATATTCAACCTTAAAAAAAGTGTTTGGGTACTTGCAGCTCTATTTCTTTTTACTTCATGTGAAGAGTTTTTAGAAGATGAACTTTTATCTGACACTTCTGTAGACTTTTTATACAGTACCCCAGAAGGCTTAGAAACAGCAGTGGTTGGCTTGTACACATTAAATAGAAATCGTCATTCAGCATCTTTTACGTCATTGATACTTCATTCGAAATCAGATTTAGTTTTTGGTAGAACAGGAGCTATATCGTTATACAGTAGATTAAGATGGGGAATAAGCTTAGGTGATTACGGAACTGTTGGTGGTTATGATAGACAATGGAGAGATGAATATAAAATTGTGGATCGGGCAAATGCCATAATAAGTGCTGCTGAAGCATTAGAAGGAGTAGATGAAGCTAGAAAGAATCAAATTCTTGCTGAAGCGAAAGCTTTTAGAGCTCATGTATATTTTGCTTTGTATAGACAATTTAATAATATCTTTATTAAAACAGAACCTACGACTCCTGAAAATGCATTTGATAAACCAGCAGATAGATCTTCTGAAGAAGAAATCTTTAACTTATTAAAAAGTGATCTTGATTTTGCCATTGCAAATTTAGAAATGACCACAGAAGAATTTGGAAGATGGACACAAGCTTCTGCTCGTCACTTAAGAGCTAAAGTTGCTGTTTGGCAAAAAGATTGGGCTGAAGCTGCTGCTCAGACTGATGCTGTGATTATGGACGGAAGTTATAGTCTTGAACCTAATACTAAAGATGTTTTTAAAGGAACGTTGAGTAAATCTGAAACACTTTTTGCAATTCAGCTTAAAAGAGAAGTTATAGGTGGTGAGCTTACCAATTTTCATAACTGGAAAATGGTAGCAAATTATGCTACAGCTCCAGGTGTTGTAAAATCAGATGAAAATGGAGGTAGTGGAGCAGGTTTTATCATGTTAAATAATTATGTAAGAGACTTGTTAAAAGAAGACCCTAATGATGATAGAGATGATAATAGTTATTATATTACAGAATACCGTTATAATGATGTAGCAACTTTACCAGCAGGTAAAAATATTGGAGATGTACTTGATTTATATGATCAAAATAGTACAGATAAAAATGAGAAATTGAAATATTACACATCAATGAATCCGGGTATTCTTAAATTTCGTGATGAAGAGGCAGAACCCACAGACAGAAATCATAATAAAAATATTATGGTATATCGTTTGGCTGAAACTTATTTAATAGGTGCTGAAGCTCATATGATGGCTGGTAATACAGGAAAAGCATTAGAATATATTAATGCAGTAAGGACTAGAGCACATGCAGCAGAAATAGATGTTATAGATCAAAAAGCAATTCTAGACGAAAGAGCAAGAGAATTGGCTTATGAAGGTCAACGTTGGTATACCTTAAAACGAATGGGTGTATTACTTGAGTATCTTGAAGATCATATGGGCAATGATGATTACAATCAGTATTATTCAAGTGGAGACCCTCGTGAACTGATTAAAGAGATGCCTTATTTAGTACATTGGCCAATACCTATAAAACAAAAAGATCTTTTAGGGCCAAATTACCCTCAAAATCCTGGGTACGAATAAATATCAATAAACACCTTGGTATTTACAAAATTAAAATTGTTAAATCAATTTTAATAATTTGAGTTAGTTAAGGACTCCCTCTCAAACGAGGGGGAGTTTTTTAATCACTTTATTTTATCTAAATGAAAAAATTTATTTTTATCTGTATCTTATTCCTAGCCTTTAATACTACTGCACAAGACTATGATGACAAGTGGGCGGCCGATATAAATGCTTTTGATAAATTAAATGGAGATTCTCCAGCACAAGGAGGTGTCCTATTTACTGGTAGTTCTTCTATTAGATTTTGGAAAGACCCTGCTAAAGATTTTAATGACCCAACCATTTTAAATAGAGGTTTTGGAGGTTCTCAAATCATTGATTTGATTGAAAAATTCGACCAAGTTATTTTACAGTATCATCCTAAAAAAATAGTCATCTACTCAGGTGATAATGATGTGCAAGTTGGAAAGTCTGCTGAGATTGTTTTTGGAGATTTTTGTACCTTATTAGGTATGATAAAAGCCAAATTACCAGATACAAAAGTCTATTATATAGCTATCAAACCTAGTCTTAATAGATGGGCTAAAGTATTGGAAATGAAAAAAGCCAACACTATGATTAATGAATATTTAAACACAAAGTCAAACGCAACTTTTGTTGACATATACTCACCAATGATAGGCACAGAAGGCATACCTTGTAAAAAATGGTTTATTGAAGATGGTTTACACATGACAAAAGAAGGCTATGAATTATGGACAAAAATACTCGCTCCATATCTAAAAGATTAATAATCAATCTTGTTATTCCTGTCCTGAGGCTTCGGAAACAGGAAGTCGTTAAATTAAAAGTTAAAATGAAGTATTGTCCCCTTGAGGGGACTTTAGGGGTGTATTTAGACTAGTGACTTTCACCTCTTCTCTAATTATAAATAATAATATATGCTTAAACCTATCCTCATAAAAATACTATTTCTTTTACCTTTTATTGGTCTATCACAAGATTTAATAATCAATACTTCAAATAGAAATGTAACCACCTTGAATGGTACGTGGCATTATATAGTTGACCCTTATGAAACAGGATATTATAATTATAGATATGAGCCCTATGACCAATCTGATAATAAAGAAAATTGGGCTGCTTTTTACACAAATCGCAAACCAAAAGATAAAATGGAGCGTGTGGAGTATGATTTTGACAAATCTCCTACCTTAACCGTTCCTGGAGATTGGAATTCTCAAGATGATAAGTTATTTTATTATGAAGGGACTATTTGGTACAAACGTTCTTTTGATTATACGCTTTCAGAAGTAAATAACCGTTTATTTATCTATTTTGGAGCTATTAATTATAAAGCAGAAGTTTACCTTAACGGAAAAAAAATTGGCATACACGAAGGCGGTTTTACGCCTTTTAATTTTGAAGTAACTTCAGTTGTAAAACCAAAAGACAATTATCTAATCGTAAAAGTCGATAACAAACGCTTTAAAGAAGCAATTCCAACGATAAATACCGATTGGTGGAATTATGGCGGAATTACAAGAGATGTAAAACTTATTGAAGAACCACCAACATTTATCCAAGACTATAGCTTACAACTTAAAAAAGGAGCTAAAAGAATAATTAATGGCACAATAAAATTAAATAATGCTAAAGTCAATGAAAAAGTAACTATTTCTATTCCTGAATTAAAAATAAACAGCTCTTTTTCCACAGATGACAAAGGAAATGTTCAATTTGAATTTAAATCTAAGAAAATAAAATACTGGTCACCATCTTCACCTAAGTTATATGATGTATATATAAAAACGGCACAGCAAACCTTAAAAGATGAAATTGGCTTTAGAACTATTAAAACTGTAGGTCCAGATATTTTGTTAAATGGAAAGTCTATTTTTTTACGGGGTATTTGTATTCATGAAGAGAATGCCATGCGTGGTGCCAGAGCCTATAATGAAGCAGATGCCTTAGTTGCACTTACATCTGCAAAAGAATTGGGCTGTAATTATGTGCGTTTGGCACATTATCCACATAATGAGCATATTGTAAAATTAGCTGATAAAATTGGATTGATGGTTTGGGATGAGATACCTGTATATTGGACAGTTGACTTCACCAATGATAAAGTATTGCAAAAAGCTAAAAACCAATTAGCTGAGATGATAACTAGAGATAAAAATAGAGCTTCAGTAATCATTTGGTCAATGGCAAATGAAACACCGCCCTCAGAGCCAAGAAATACCTTTTTAAAAGAGCTAATTCAACATACTAAAAGTATGGACACTACAAGACTGATCAGTGCAGCATTAGAAAAGCACAATAAAGACGGGGTAAACATTGTTGATGATGAAATTGGGAAGTATATGGATATTGTAGCCTTCAACCAATATACAGGTTGGTACGGCGGATCATTAGAAGATGCACCTGAAGCAAAATGGAGCATAAAATACAATAAGCCTGTTGTAATTTCAGAATTTGGTGGTGGTGCTTTACAAGGATTACACGGTACTATAAAAGAACGCTGGACTGAAGAATATCAAGAGTATCTGTATCAACAGAATTTAAAAATGATTGAGAAAATTCCAAACATTAGAGGTACAAGCCCTTGGATATTAAATGATTTTCG
>Ga0209633_10000088_pt1 | contig 105681 bp, 94 predicted proteins | sample Cruoilmetagenom1_FD_187290 | JGI IMG/M metagenome (GOLD analysis project Ga0209633, IMG submission 187290) | Oil polluted marine microbial communities from Coal Oil Point, Santa Barbara, California, USA - Sample 1 (SPAdes) (version 2) | ecosystem: Environmental > Aquatic > Marine > Oil seeps ... | reverse complement strand
TTGTATGGAAGTTTATTCCTGAAACTAAAGGAAAAACTTTAGAAGAAATGGAAAAAGTTTTTCAAAAATAGAACAAAATATTTTATAAAAAAAGTACCAAATTAAAATGAAATTTGGTGCTTTTTAATTTTAGTTTTTTATCTTCTAAGTGCCTGAATGTTAATGCTTTTCTTGAAGGTTAATCGCTTATATTTTTTTGTGTTAAGTTGTTGAATTGTAATAGTTTAATATTCTGCGATTATATATATTTTTTCAAGTTCAGCCGCTGTAGCTAACAAATTTTCAAAAAATAAATCGATGTCGGTTTTTTGAAGTTCACCATTGGCAGTAATTAACCGGATTGCCAATATTTTGCCAACATAACCATAATTTACTATTGATTTTCCATTTTTTCTCATGGTTTCTCTCAATTCTAAATTAAATTTGTTTACATCAGTTTCATTTTTAGGAATATACCTAAAACAAACCGCAAAAGATTGACGATTTACTATCAGTTCTAGTTGATCATATTTTTTTACAATTTCTTCAGCATAAGTTGCCATCGCAATTAAATTATCTATTCGTTTTTGATAGCCTTCCAATCCAAAATATTTCCAGGAAAACCATAATTTTACGGCATCAACTCTACGACCACATTGAATAGATTTTTTTCCTAAATCTTCAATTTCGTCAATATCATGAAAAATATAATCAGCATTTATATCCGTAATGTTATGTTGGAGTGTTCCTTTCTTCTTCACCAATAAAGCAGAACAAATTAAAGGAATATTCATTAATTTATGTGGATTCCAGGCGAATGAATCTGTTTTTTCAATACCCTTCATTAAATAACGATGTTGATTGCTTAAAATAAGAGACCCACCAAAAGAGCCGTCTGCATGCAACCAAATATCGTATTTTTTACAAATATCAGCCATTTCATCAATAGGATCGTATGCTCCCATTAATGTGGTTGCACAAGTTGCAACTACAAAAAATGGTTTTTCATTCCTTTCAATGGAATTTTTAATTTCTTTTTCTAATGCTGAAGGAATCATCATTCCGTTTTCATCAGAGGTTACTTTAATTACATTATGAGCGCCAATTCCTAAAACATTTGCAGCGGTTTCAAAAGAGTAGTGGGCTTGTTCATTTACAAATGCTTTTAATTTTTGGTTGCTATCATAACCTTTAAAACGACTTTCAGGTAACATTTTGTTACGAGCAGAAAACATAGCCACTAAATTAGCATTACTACCTCCGCTAACAAAAATTCCATCGCCATTTGAATAACCGGCATAACTATTCATTAAATTAATCATTTCAGTTTCAATAGAAGTTGCAACTGGAGCCACTTCATAGGTATACATAGATGTATTGGCTAATACGGTAAATATTTCACCGATAAATGCAGGAAAATTAAAACCTGAGTACAGTTGATTTACAAATTGTTTGTTACCTGTTTTTACTGAATATTCAAGGTATTTATCTATCAATCTCAAAAAATCTTGTTCGGAAACACCTATATGATTAATCTCAAAATCAATAACTTTTTTTAATTCTTTAGGAGTTTTAAATTCAACAATAGGTTGAGAAGTATCATTATTATTATCTATATACTTTTTTATTTTTTTAAAAGATTCTGACAGGATGTTCAACTCATTCATACTTTTTTTAAGATTTTATTATTGATTGTTTTTTTTATTTGCTTCTAATTCTGGTAGCAAACTGCCATTTTTAATAGTTGGAAATATCTCATTATATTTTAAAACGGTATGCATACTTACCCTTCTATTAATATGTTTACGTTTTAAATCGGCTGGATCAGCAACTCCGGCTGCCGCAATTAACTCACTAAAACTGTGCAATGTTTCATGATGAAAATTGGCAGCTCTTTCTGATTTATCATCTACATCTAAGCCTTTCATCAACGATTTATTTTGTGTTGCTACGCCTACAGGACATGTATTGTTATTACATTGTAAGGTTTGAATACAGCCAATTGCCAACATCATTCCCCGAGCACTATTTATCATATCTGCCCCTAAAGCAATAATTCTGGCAACATGGAAACCACTAAATATTTTTCCAGAAGCGATAATTTTTATATCCTTTTTTAAATCATAGCCTATAAGCGTGTTAGACACAAAGGCTAAAGCATCTCTTAACGGCATTCCCATTGAATTTGAGAACTCTACTGGTGCTGCACCAGTACCTCCTTCACCACCATCAACAGTTATAAAATCTGGTTTTATTCCTGTTAGTACCATGGCTTTACACAAATCTATAAATTCTTGTTTCTTACCAATACATAACTTAAAACCAATAGGTTTTCCTTCTGATTTTTCTCGTAATAATTTTATGAAATCCATTAATCCTTCTGGGGATGAAAATACTGAATGTGAAGGTGGAGAAAGCACATCAGTATGTGCAGGCACATCTCTAATTGCTGCAATTTCTTCAGTATTTTTAATTGCTGGCAATATACCGCCATGACCTGGTTTTGCACCTTGAGATATTTTAATTTCAATCATTTTTACATTTTTTAATCTCGCTTTTTTAATAAATGTATCCACACAAAAATTCCCATCATGAGTTCTGCAACCAAAGTATCCAGTACCTATTTGCCAAATTAAATCTCCTCCATTTTCTAAATGATAAGGACTCAGACCTCCTTCTCCAGTATTGTGAGCAAAATCTCCTTTTTTAGCACCTTTGTTTAATGCTAAAATGGCATTTTTACTTAATGAGCCGAAACTCATAGCTGAAATGTTTAATAAACTTGCTGAGTATGGCTTTTTACAATCATGTCCGCCAACGGTAACTCTAGGGTTTGAAGTAGGCTCTTTACAGGCATATATAGAATGCTCTAGCCATTCGTAACCAGCTCTATACACATTCATTTGTGTACCAAAAGGAACAGTATCATTCGTCTTTTTTGCACGTTGATATACTAAACTCCTAAACATTCGGTTAATTGGTCTTCCCTCTATATCTGTTTCTACAAAATATTGCATGATTTCAGGACGAATTTTTTCTAGTAGATATCTGCCATGACCTAAAATTGGAAAATTCCTTTTTATAGTCTGTTTTTTCTGTAAAATATCGAACACACCTAATAAAATGATTGGTCCAAAAAAGATAAGACTCCACAAAACTGGTTTCCAAACTATGGATATTGAGCCTATTATAACTAACGTTACTATGGCTATGGTAATAAATGCTTCTCTAACTTTCATTATTATAATATTTTTTTAATTTTTAAGGTATCGTTCAGACCAAGTAGCAATCATTTTACCAACATATAAAGAATCTTCTTTATTGGTTAGTAAATGATCTGCACCATCTAAAGATATAAAACTTTTAGGATGCCGAGCACATTGATAAATTTTTGCTGCATTTTCTATGCTAACAGTGTTATCTTGAGGTGAATGCAACACTAACAAAGCACAATTTAGACTTTTCAAAGTTTTATCCATGTTTTTTTCATTGATATCATTTAGATTTTATTTTTGATTTTAAAGGATCTTCCTCCAATTGCTATTATTGCTTCTCCATTAGTATTAATAGTATCAATTCCAGATTTTAGCAAACGAGAAACGTGTTTTGGGTTAGCAGGTGCGCCAATTGTAGCTACTGCTTTTATACTTGGTATGTGGCAAGTTGCAAATACAACAGCAGCACCACCTAATGAATGTCCTATTATAATATCAGGTGACTTATAGTTTTGCTCTAAAAATTGAGTCGCAGAAATTAAATCTTCAACATTTGATGAAAAATTGGTGTTTTCAAAATCACCTTCACTTTCTCCTAAACCAGTAAAATCAAATCTTAACACTCCAATTCCGTGATTGGTTAATGCTCTACCTATATTTCTAACGGCTGTTAAATTTTTGTTACAGGTAAAACAATGTGCAAATAATGCAAAACCCTTTAGTTCTTTATTTTCGGGTAATTCAATTTTTGCAGCAAGTGCTTTCCCTTCAGCATTGGTAAATTTTATTTTTGAACTAATCATTAATTAGCTCTTTTATATTTTCTGATAATTAATTGATTTGCTTTTTCATATGAAAAATATTTTAACATCCAATTGATACTAATTTTAAACTTATTATTAAATCCGGTAATTGAAATTAAATGAATAAATGACCATAATAACCAACCGAGGTGTCCATCTAAAAAAGTTGATTTTAAATCGGCAACTGCATCTTTTTTGCCAATGGTAGCCATAGATCCTTTATTGTTATAGTTAAATTCTTTTTCAAATTTATGATTCTTAATTAATGATAAAATATTGTTTGCTAATATTTTACCTTGTTGTATAGCAACCTGAGCCACCATAGGGTGACCTTTAGGATATTTAGTAGAAACCATTGCAGCAATATCACCAATAGCAAATACATTTTCCAATCCGTTAACTTGATTAAATTCATTTACTTTTATTCTAGTTCCCGAAACAAAAGTTTCATCACCGATACCTTTTATAACATTGCCTTTAACTCCTGCAGTCCATATTAATGTGTTTGCATTAATACTAATATTGCCATTTGTAGTAGAAATTTTAATTTTTTTCCCGTCATAATCCATTACTTGGCTATTCAAAAAAACCTCTATGCCTAAATTTTTTAATACTTTAAGTGCATGCGTTGATGCTTTTTCAGACATAGTAGGCAATATGCGGTCTGCTAATTGAATTAAATATATTTTCATAGCGTTGCATTCTATTTCGGGGTAGTCATTTTTAAGCAAATATTTTTTAAATTCTGCTAATGCTCCTGCCATTTCAACACCAGCAGGACCACCACCAACTATAACAAATTTGGTTAGCGTTTCTTTTTCTTCATTATTACATCCATCAACTGCTTTTTCTAAATTTTGTAGCATCCAACTTCTAATATTAATTGCATCATTAATACTTTTTAATCCGATACTATATTTTTCAATATTTTTTGATCCGTAAAAATTAGTAGAGCTTCCGGTAGCAATTACCAAATAATCGTAATTTACGTGGCCAATATTAGTGTAAACACAATTAGTATCGGTATCAATATTTTCTACTTTAGCCATTCTGTAAATCATATTTTTACTTAATTTAAATAATCTTCTAATAGGTGTAACCACTGAGTCTGGTTCTAAACCACTTATAGCAACTTGATACAATAAAGGTTGAAATTGATGATAGTTATTTTGATCAATTAAAATAATTTGAACGGGTTTTCCATGCAAGGATTTTATAAAATTGATACCCGCAAAGCCTGCGCCAATTACTACAATTTTTGGATGCTCGTTTTTTGGAAGGCAAAAGGAATTTTTTTTAGGTTGTTTATTTTTCATAAGGATTATTTTTTCGAATTTATATCTTTCACCTCTCCGTTAGGTAAAAAGCAATGGCAAATGGGTTGTTTAGTTTTAGCATAATTATATCCTTTTTCCCACCATTCACTCATTTGTTTTGGACTGAAATAAAAAGGATTATCTGTTAGGTTTTCAGGAAGCAACCATAGTTTTACGTCTAATTTATTTTGTCTTCCTTTTAATTTTCCCAATAACATGTCTTTCAATCCACTTTGGTTATTCATAAATTTAAAGACACCTATTAACGATTGAAACGGATTGGTATATGTTTCTAGGTTTTTAGTGTTTTGTTGATTATCTAATATAATTACATCAATATCACTAGCACCTTTATCTATAGCATGGAGCACAGGAATATGACTACCAAAACCACCATCGGCATAATAGCAATTATTTTTTTTAAGCAGGCTCATAAATGGAACTGCATTTGCAGAAGCCCACATCCAATCACAATAATCATTATAATTACAGTTTTGAGATTCTTTGTATTCAACTTTTTGTTCCGTTAAATTTGAAACAGTAAAAATGACGTTAGATTTTTTTTGTAACATCTCAAAATCATCTTTGGTAAATACATTTTTAATTAGTTTTCGTAAATTGTTACTTTCACCAAAGGTATTACATCCTTTTAAAAAAGCCCGTATTGTATTAAGATGATTTATTTTAAAGTCTATTTTACCATTTTTTTCTTTGACAATAAAAGGATAAATATTAAAAACATCATGGTTAGAAATGTTAGAAAAAATGGATTTTAAATCTGCTATTTTGTTTAAAGCTAAATGGCTAATTAGTAGGCTTCCAACAGAAGTTCCAATAAAAATATCATACTTGTTACCTTTTACATTAATTAAATATTCAGCAACTCCACCTGCAAATGCACCTTTACTGCCACCACCTGAAATTACTAAAGTTTTCATTTAATTAAATTATATTACATATACTTCGTCGAGAATAATGTAGCTAACTTACCAAAAAAAAACCACCTAATAAAGATGGTTTTTTTGTATGGAAAATGAGTTTTTAATTAATCATCATTATAAAATCAATATTTAATGTGGAATTAGACATCATATTTATATCCCCCATATTTTGGTCATTTCCAACAAGATTCATAGAATAACCATCTAATTCAGCGGTCATAGTATACGTCCCTTGTGGAATACCAATAAATGTATAATTACCATTAGCATCAGAATGTGTGCTGGTATATAAGGTTCCATTATGCATTAAAGAAACAGTAGCATTTGGTAAATTGCCATTTGCATCATGAATAGTTCCAGTTATAGTTCCGGTATTACTCATATCAACGACTCTCATAGCTGGATTAAACGTAAATCCAGACATATTCATCATCTTTAATTTGGTTAATGATTGCCTTTAATTTACTTCCTAAATATGGGTTGCTAATTTCTTTAGTTTCACTTAACCAAATTGCACCTTTACCATCACCTGCCATCGGACAAAAATCTTGGTATAATGTTTTACTGGTACCTAACAAAGTAACCAAATCATTGATATCGATACTTAAACTTTCAAAATGTTCTCTTTGATGATCAATAGGACTTTTTGCAATATGTTCGGCCTGTTCTTTTGCATCCTCTATAATTTCCATATACTCTTTATGTTGAGTTTCAGTTAATTTTGACATATCAAAATTTGAAAAAGTATTTAGTAAAGAAGTTGCACTTTTTGAAGCACCATTTTTATCATCATTGGTCAAGGCATTTTTTAGTGCTAAATACGCATCGACAATAGGGGTAGTGGCTTCGTTTTTTTGTGTAGCCGTATATTCTTTGCTAATTTTATTAGTTTCACTCGTGTTTTGAACCTTAGAGTCTTTAAGCATGGCATCACCCTTTGACATGGATTTGCTAGTCGCGTCCATTTTCATACCTAAGTGCTTGTTCATTAAATTTTCTTGTTTATTAGTGTTTTTACAAGCACTTAAAAAAAGGATTGAAATTGCTACTGCATAAATTGTTTTTTTCATTGTTTTATAGATTTTAAGAATTAGTATTATTCGATTTTTAAATAGAATTATCTTGAATGTTGCGATTATATTAAATTTTAAACATTTATTATTATTTTTTATCTACTATTTAAACGTTGTTTTTAAGCGATAAATAGTTGTAAATTATTGAAAGGCACAGTCCAAACAAACTCCATAAAATAAAAGTTTGAAAAGCACCAATAATAGTGTCGGATACAGAATATGTCATTTTAATTATACTGGATGTATCTAATCCGTGTAAAATATTATTAAAAAACTTTATGGAACTTTCTTGCCCAATTGTTCTCATTAATAATACGCATCCTATATAAAATAACACTCCAGTTATCCCAAAGGATATACTCATACTTTTAATATTAATTTTGCTCATAATAGTTAAATTTTATTTTAAAATATTTTTGTAAAACACTTACGGTTAAATTTGTTTAGTTCTTAATCGTAATGAATTTGCAATCACTGAAACCGAGCTAAAACTCATTGCTAAAGCGGCAATAATTGGAGATAATAAAATTCCAAATACAGGAAACAATACACCTGCAGCAATGGGCACACCTAAGGTGTTGTAAACAAATGAGAAAAACAGGTTTTGTCTGATATTTTTCATTACTTCGTGACTTAATTTTTTAGCTTTTACAATACCTTGTAAATCTCCTTTCACCAAAGTGATTTCTGAACTTTCAATAGCTACATCGGTGCCTGTACCCATGGCAATACCTACATTGGCTTGTGCCAATGCAGGTGCATCATTAATTCCGTCACCAGCCATAGCTACTATTTTACCTTTTGCTTGTAATTGTTTAATAACTTCTAATTTGTCCTCAGGTAAACAACCCGCTTTAGAGCTGGTTAAATGTAATTCATCAGCAACAGCTTTGGCAGTATTTTCATTATCACCAGTTAACATAATAACTTCAACACCTTTATCCATTAGAGATTTTACGGCTTCTTTACTGGTTTGTTTAATGGCGTCAGAAATACTTACATAACCAATAGCTTTATTATTAACAGCAATAAATGATACGGTTTTTCCTAGTTTTTGTTGAGCAATAATTTTGGTTTCTAATTCTTTAGATACTTCAGCATTTATTTGCAACATTAGTTTTTTATTACCAAGTGCTACTTTATTTTTTGCAAGGGTACCAATAACCCCCATTCCTGCAATGGCTTCAAAATCGTCAAATTTTGTCAGTTTAGTTTTACGATGTTTTGCATAAGTTATAATAGCTTGAGCTAATGGATGTTCGCTGTATTGATTTAAAGAGGCAATTTGTTGTAGTAGATCTTTTGAATTACCCTCTAAAGCAAAAACATTTTCAACTGAGGGTTTACCTTCTGTTAGTGTTCCTGTTTTATCTGTAATTAAAACATTTACCTTATTCATAGTTTCTAACGCTTCAGCATTTTTAATCAATACACCAATTTGAGCACCTTTACCAACACCAACCATTACAGACATAGGTGTGGCTAATCCTAAAGCGCAAGGGCAGGCAATAATTAGTACGGCTACTGCATTTACAAAGGCATATATTAAAGAGGGTTCTGGACCAAATTTTGACCAAATAATAAAAGTCATTATTGAAATTATTACCACAATAGGAACAAAATACTTAGAAATGGTGTCAGCTAAATTTTGAATAGGTGCTCTTGACCTACTAGCATCACTTACCATTTGGATAATTTGAGCTAATAAAGTTTCAGCACCAACACGTTCAGCTCTCATAATAAATGACTGTGTGCCATTTATAGTTCCAGAACTTACATTATCATTCATTATTTTATCAACTGGTATAGGCTCACCTGTAATCATAGATTCATCTATGCTACTTTCGCCTTCTACAATAATTCCATCAACAGGAATTTTTTCACCGGGTTTTACTCGTAGTAAATCACCTTTTTTAATTTGGCTTATTGGAGTTACTTTGTCTTCGCCGTTAACTACTAAAGTAGCTTCATAAGGGGATAATTTTAACAGCTCTTTAATAGCACCAGTAGTTTGATTGTGCGCACGGGCTTCCAATAATTGACCTAATAAAACTAAAGTTAAAATAACGGCAGTTGCTTCAAAATATAAACTAACATTACCATATTGATCTTTGAATTCTTGTGGGAAAACAGAAGGGAAAATAAGCCCTGCAATACTAAATAAAAATGCAGCTCCTGTACCAATACCAACTAATGTAAACATGTTTAAATTCCATGTAATAATGGATTTCCAAGCACGTTCAAAAAAGATCCAACAAGTATAAAACACTATGGGAAGCGTTAATATTAATTGTGTCCAATCCCAATAATTTTGAGGGATTAATTTTAATAAAGGATTAACCGGAAGATGCATTGACATTGAAATAATAAAAACTGGTACAGCAAACACTACCGATAGTTTCATTTTTTTTAATAGCGCCTTATAAGTTTTACTTTCGGCACTTTCATCAGGTTTTTTGGCAACTAAATCCATTCCGCAAATAGGACAATCTCCTGGTGAATTTTTAATAACATCAGGATGCATAGGACAAGTATATTGTGTTTCTTGAATTAGTTTAGGTTGTTCAATTAAATCCATTCCACATACTGGGCAATCACCTGGTTTAGTATATGTTTTATCACCTTCACATTGCATTGGACAATAAAAAACATCGTTTCCTTGTAATGATTTTACATTAATTTTGGGTTTTGCATTTTCGCTATTAATCTTAGGATTGTATTCCGTTATGGTGTAGTGCAACCCAGCTTTTAAAAATTCTTCTTGCAAATATTCTACAGAAAGATGTACTTCCATTTCAATTTCAGCCTTTGCTTCCTTTAAATCAACAGTTGCTTTTTTTACACCTTGAATATTATTTAAGGTATTTTCGACATTGGTTCTGCAACCATTGCAAGACATTCCAGTTATTGTATAGGTATGTTTCATTACATCTTAAATTTAAAAAAGTAAAATTAAGCAATCACGTTAAAAATAAGATGTAATATTTAGATTATAATTTACACTATTTTGTCTAAAGGTTTTCTATTCCAATTAGATAGTTTTTTGTAAGCACTCATACTCATTCCTGTTATTTGTTTAAACTGATTGGATAAATAACTAACACTGCTATAACCTAAATCGTAAGAAATTTGTGTAAAATTTAATTGACCTGCTTGAATTAACTCCTTAGATTTTTCAATTTTTAGCAATATGAAATATTTTTCAATAGTAATTTCTAATCTGTTTGAAAACAACTTACTTAAATTGGTGTATTCTTTTTGTAATTTGTTAGATAAAATAACTGATAAATTAGTGGTCATTTCAATAGGAAGGTCACTAATAATTTCAATTAAAACTGTTTTTACAGCTTCTATAGTTTTTGTGTCTTCATTAATAATTAATTCGAAATTATGTTTAACTAAAGCATTTTCAATACTTTGTAAAGTAATTTTATGCTTTGGGTATTTTATAATAGCCTTACCTAATTTAAGCTCAACAATATGTGCCCCTAAATTTTCTAATTCTGTTTTTACAGTGCTAATACATCGATCACAAACCATCCCTTTTATATGTAATTCAACAAGTTTTGAAGCTTCCAAAATTTTAGTTTTTAATTAATTACAAATTCAAAATACTCCAAATGTATTAAATAGACTTATAAGTATCTTTTACACTACCACATGAAGGCATTGCTTCTCCGAAGTAAGGGTTAACAATTTTTTCGGAGTTAGAGTACCAGTAAGCTCCAGACCCATTTGCCATTGGGCAAAAGTTTTTATATATAGCACCTTTACTTACATTATTTTTTAATAAAGGTTCAAAAGCAGTTGATAGATTTGCAAATAAGGTGCGTTGATTTTCAATTTTAGCTGCTTTAGCTAATTTATCAGCTATATCAGTTGCGTCAGGAGCTTTACCATAAGTATTTAATATGCCAACTAACATATTTGACAGCATTTGTACTTTTTTTGTATCTGCATTATACAAGGCATCTTTTATCATTGTATAGTGTATATATGCTTTGTTTAAATTTGAATCATTTAACTTGACAGACATAACAGTAATGTTTTTATGTTCCATCATTTTTTGATGATTCATATTCATCAAATTATGATTGTGTTGACCATATGAAAGTACAGATAAGCTAATAGTAACCACTGTTACTATAACGGATTTTAAATTTATTTTATTCATGGTATTATATTTTAAGTTGTTATTATTTAGTTTTTATATTCTTTTTTAACTTCTCCACAGGTTGGCATTGCATCACCATAAAAAGGATTTTTTATGACTTTATCGTAACTTAACCAAAATGTTTTTTTCATGGAACAATATTCTAAATACACTATTTTGTTAGAATTTTGGAAACCAAATTTATCGATTGTATTTCCAAGTGTTACTCCTAATTTTCCAAAATAGTTTCTTTGATTTTCAATATCTTCTGCATTTATAATTGATGTTATTTGATGATTTAGCATTTCTAAATCTTTCATCCATTCATTATGTGCATCTCCTAAAAGCAATAACATATTTACATTGTTTAATGCTTCTTTAACTTTTTTTGATTGCATTTTTGCTTTATCAAAATCTCCTTTAAATAAAGCATCTTTTAAATTAATGTAGGTATCAATAACATCACCTAACTGTTTTTTAAATTTATAATCAATTTTAGATTTATCTATCATTACCATGTTTTCCATACTTTTAGTAGGTTCCTTCATTTTTTTCATTTCGGCATCACTCATTTTAGCCTTTTTTTTATTGCTACCACTCATATCCATTCCTGCCATTCCACTATTGCTACCTTGAGATCCGGTTGGATTCATCATACTTTTTTGACCAATTAATTGTGCCGAAGCATCAATTCTGAATACTCCGTTGGTTGCAACAACTTCACCATCTTTTAATCCTTTTTCTACAATGTAAAAATCACCCATATCTTGTCCTAAAATAATTTCGCGATAAACAAATGAAATGGTTTTTTTATGTGGTACTTTTACGTAAACTACAGCTCGTTTACCTGTCCAAAGCACAGCTGATTTAGGAATGATAATTGCATTTTTAACATTGGTTAATTTGGCTTTAATAATACCATTAGCATACATTTCAGGCAACAATTTATTACTAGGGTTTTTGAGTTCTACTCTAACTTTTGCAACTCTAGTACTTGAAGATACAAAAGGATCTATATAAGTAACATTCCCTTTAAAATTTTTACTTGGAATTGCACTGATAGTAAAATCTACCGTATTGCCAACTTGTATCCAAGGAATATCGGCCTCATAAGCTTCAAACATTACCCATACACTGCTTAAATCGGCGATGTCAAATAGGTTAGTTCCTTCCATAATGTGATCTCCAAGCTCAACATTTCTTTTCATAACGTAGCCAGAATAATCGGATAAAATGTCTATTTGTTCTTGAACTTTTCCTGATTTTTCAATAGCATCTATTTGATGATCAGATAGTTTCCATAATTTTAATTTATTGCGTGTTGCAGTATATAATTGAGGATAAATGTTTCTAGATCTAATAGCTTCAAATAATTCTTTTTGAGCCGAAATTAAATCTGGGGAATAAATTCGTACAATTTTTTGACCTCTGTGTACTTTTTCTCCGGTAAAGTTTACATACAAACGTTCAATGCGTCCTGGAATATGAGAAACTTGAGAAAACAAACGTCTTTCATCGGGTTGAACTCTGCCTAATAATCGAATTTGTTTTACAGCATTTGCTTTTTCAACAATGGAAGTTTGAATATTTGCTAATTGAATAGCTTCTGGAGTTAAAACGATTTCATTGGATTCTATTTTTTCATCCGTAGCTCCGCTAACATCTACAGGAATAAGTGTCATGCCACAAATAGGACATTTTCCTGGTTTTTTCATTCTTATTTGTGGATGCATGGAACAAGTCCATAATTTTGTAACTGAATCTTGAACATAGTGGTGTTCTTCTTCGTTGTGTGAAGGTTTTGAATTATCTCCAGAAAACATGTTTCCTAAAATAATTCCGATAATTAAAATACCGATTCCGATAATATAATTCTTATATTTTTTCATTTTAATAAGTTTTATTTTCCAATTAGATATTGCATAAATGCTACTGCAGCATTTTTATCAATTAGGGCTTGTTGATAAGCTAATTCATATTTTAATAATTGACGTTCAATTCTTAAAACTTCTTCAAAATCTTTTGCATTTGTTGAATAAGAAGTCATCAATACGTCTAATATTTTTTTTGCTATTTGTGCTTGTTTTTTGTTTAATGTTATACGTCTATTTCCATCGCTAAAATTTTTATAGGAAGATGTATAAATAGTACTTAACACGTTTTTTTTAGCCTCTTTTTTATTGGTTTCAGCTTCTTGTAATAACTTAGCTTCTTTAATTAATGCCTTGTATTTTTTTCTGAAAACAGGTATTTTAATTCCTATAGAAGGAAACAGAAAGGCATCTTTACCATTATCAACTACGGTATAATTTAATCCTATATTAAATTTTGGTAACCCCTCTTTTTTAGCAACAACTTCCTGATTTACAAAAGCATTTAATTTATGGTTAATGCTTTTTAACTGATGGTTTGCAGCATAAATTTCATCTAACATATTTAATTTATCAAATGGTAATTTGTCTTGCCATAAAGTATCAGGCGTAACAATGCTTTTTGAAACTTCTCTAGCTAATAAATTATTAAATTTTGTTTGAATGGTGTTTTTTGTATCCACAAATAGTGCCAGTTGATTTTCTAAATCATTCAATTCTAATTCAACACGTAATTCATCAACAATTGAAGCTTTTCCTGCTTCAATTTTAACTAAAGATAACCGTTTAAAAACCTGCAAAATATTCATATTTTCTTTGGTAATTTTAATAGCTTTTTCAATAAAATAATAATTATAAAAAGCTGTTTTTACTTCAAAGAATAGGTTTGATTTTGTGTTTTCAAATTTTTCGAATTTAGCGTTTGCCATTTCTGTTGCTACATTTTCTTTGGCATCTAATAAACCAAACCAAGGGAAGTTTTGTGATAAATTAAACTTCCATTTTTGAGGTCCTACACGCGTTTCTACGGGTTCAATAAAATAACCAAAGGCAACTTGTGGGTCAGGTAAAGCACCTACTTGAGGCACTTTTTCCATAGCAGCCATATATTCACTGAATGTTGCTTTTAATTCAGGATTATTTTTTGCTGCTGTTTTTAAATAATTTTCAAGGGTTGATTGACTAAAGGCAGAAGTACTTGCTATTAGCAATAAACTGAAGAAAATTATATTATAAATTTTTAGGTTCATTTTTATAAATTTAAGGCTTGTGATTTTTTTAAATCTTTTTTTAAATTGTGTTCTTTCCACATACTGTATAACACAGGAACCACAAACATGGTCATAACTTGTAAAAGCATACCTCCAAAAGAAGGAATTGCCATTGGTACAACTACATCAGATCCTTTACCCGTAGCGGTAAGTACCGGTATTAGCGCAATAATTGCAACGGCTGCAGTCATCATTGCTGGTCGTACTCTTTTTGAACCTGCGTGTAAAATGGATGCTCTAATGTCTTTAACAGTCTTTGGTTTTTCTTCATCAAAAACCTGTGTTAAATAGGTTCCCATAATAACCCCATCATCGGTAGCAATACCAAATAAGGCAATAAAACCTACCCAAACCGCAACACTAAGATTTATAGTGTGTAGCTGGAATAAATCTCGCATCTGCACCCCAGCAAAACTGAAGTTTAAAAACCAATCTTGTCCGTACAACCAAATCATAATAAACCCACCTGAAAATGCTACAAAAATTCCTGTAAATACCATTAATGATGGTAAAATATGTTTAAATTGAAAATATAAAATCAACAGAATTAAGATTAATGAAATTGGAACCACTAACATTAAACGTTTGGATGCTCTAATCTGATTTTCATAATTTCCTGTAAATCGATAGGTAACGCCTGCAGGTAATTTGAATTCACCGGAATCCATTTTATCTTTTATAAATTTTTGAGCAGCTTCCACCACATTGGTTTCTGCATGTCCATCTTTCTTATCAAAAATAACGTACCCTGTTAAAAAGGTATCTTCACTTTTAATAACCTGAGGACCACGTTTATATTCAATAGATGCCAATTCCCCTAACTCTACCTGAACACCTGCTGGAGTTGGAATTAAAATTTTCTTTAAATCATCAGGGTTATCTCTAAACTCACGAGCATAACGAACTCGTATTGGAAAACGTTCTCTGCCTTCAACAGAAGTAGATAGTTGTTTACCTCCAACAGCTACCGATAATTGCATTTGCATATCTTTTATGGTTAATCCATATCTAGACATGGCTTGTCGGTTTAACTTTATTTCTAAGTAAGGTTTTCCAACAACTCTATCTGCAAAAACGGTAGAAGGATTGATACTTGGAACTTTTTTTAATAAACTTTCTAATTCAAAACCAGTTTTTTCAATAGATTCTAATGTTGGACCGAACACTTTAATTCCCATTGGAGCTCGCATACCAGTAGCTAACATAATTAAACGTGTTTGAATAGGTTGTAATTTAGGTGCTGAAGTTAATCCAGGGAATTTAGAATGTTTTACAATTTCTTTCCAAATATCATCCGCTTTTTTAATTTTTGGTCGCCATTGTCTAAAATACTCACCATCTTCATCTTCCGTAAGTTCATCTTTAGAAATTTTGCGATACTTGTCTTCACCATATTTATAAGTAGTGCCATCTTTTAAAACAAAAGCCTTCTCTTTATTTACTTTAAATCGTACTCTTCTTCCGTCCATATCTAAAATATATTCCGGAATATAGTTAATGGTGTTTTCATACATAGAAGTAGGAGCTGGGTCTAAAGCAGAGTTTACACGTCCCCATTTACCTACAGCAGTTGCTATTTCTGGAATATTATTTAGACGTTTATCAATAGATGCTATTATTTCTGTATTTTCGGTAATACCAGAGTGCGGCATGGTTGTAGGCATTAACAAAAAAGAGCCTTCATCTAAAGCTGGCATAAATTCTTTACCAATTCCAGGAAATGTATTTTCTAAACTATTCCAAGCGCTATTGTTTTTTACAAAATTTGGCATAAAACCGAAAACTTTACTAAAACCTAACCAAATGGTAACTCCAAAGAAAACTACAATAATAGGGATGGAAAGGAATTTCCATTTATTTTCTAAACACCATTTTAAAACGATATCATAAAAATGAACAATAGTCATTAACAATCCTAAAACAACACCAACAATTAGAATTACAAAAATAAAATTAACTAATGTTGAGTTTGAAGCTCCTAAAGGCATCCATTCTACGGTTAAAAAGTAAATTACCACTAAAACAGTGATTACAATATTTATGAAATTGGCAATCTTTTCTGAATAAGGTAATTTAATTCTGTTTTTTAAGAAGGTACGTTTAGGTACTTGAGTTAATAAGTTATTTAGACCAAATGCGACTAACGCTAAAGCAATTATACTTCCGTAGGCTATTAAAAATACAATTCCAAAACCTATTAATAAGGAATTGAATATTCTGCTAGTTTTCTTTTTATCTAGTTTTATAGAGAATAATACTTGCGCTAAAGCTGGTATAAACATAATTCCGATAAATAAAGAAGAAACTAAAGCAAATGTTTTGGTAAAAGCTAAAGGTCTAAATAATTTTCCTTCGGATGCTTGCATTGCAAAAACTGGTAAAAAACTTACAATAGTAGTTGCTAAGGCAGTCATAATTGCTGATGCAACTTCAACTGTGGCAGCATAAATTATTTGTACTAATTTTTTCCCTGAAGCGCCATGGTTTTCTGGCATTTCTAAATGCCGAATAATATTTTCAGTAAATACAATCCCCACATCTACCATGACCCCAATAGCAATGGCAATACCTGATAATGCTACAATATTAGCATCTACATGAAAGAATTTCATTAAAATAAAGGTCATTAAAACACCAACAGGTAGTAATGTTGAAATTAATACAGATGCACGTAGATTTAATACTAGCACAAGTACTACTAAAATGCTTATCAAAATTTCATGGGAAAGCGAAGATTCTAAAGTTCCTAAAGTTTCATGAATTAAACCAGAGCGATCATAAAATGGTACAATGGTTACTCTTGAAACTGTTCCATCCGCTAATGTTTTTGAAGGTAATCCCGGAGCAACTTCAGCAATTTTCTTTTTTAAATTCTGAATTACTTCTAACGGATTAGCACCATAACGGGCAACCACAACACCACCAACTGCTTCCACACCACTTTTGTCGAGCCCGCCTCTACGTGTAGCCGGTCCAAATTGTATTTTGGCTACATCTTTTAATCGGATAGGAACATTGTCTTTAACGGTAACTACACTTTCTTCTAAATCGGATAAGTTTTTAATATAACCTAAACCACGAACTAGATATTCCACTTTGTTAAATTCCAACGTACGGGCACCAATATCTAAATTACTGTTTTTAACAGCATTCATTATCATTTTTACATTTACGTTATTGGCTTTCATTGCATCAGGATCAATTTCTATCTGATATTCTTTTACAAAACCTCCAATAGATGCAACTTCCGAAACTCCACTTGCGGCAGTTAAATAATAACGAACATAAAAATCTTGAATAGTTCTTAATTCTTGAGGATCCCAACCGCTATTTGGTTTTCCTGTTTTTGGATTTCTACCTTCTAAAGTGTACCAATATACTTGTCCTAATGCAGTTGCATCTGGACCTAAAGCAGGTTTTACTTCTTTAGGTACTGTTCCTGGCGGTAGGGAATTTAATTTTTCTAATATTCGTGTTCTACTCCAGTAAAAATCTACATCATCATTAAAGATGATATAAATGCTTGAGAGTCCAAAAATAGAATTACTTCTAATAGTTTTCACACCAGGAATACCCAATAAGGCAGTGGTTAACGGATAGGTAATTTGATCTTCAATATCCTGAGGAGATTGCCCTTTCCATTCTGTAAATACAATTTGTTGGTTTTCACCAATGTCTGGAATGGCATCCACAGGAACAGGACTTCGTTCAATAAATGAAGTTTTCCAATTAAAAGGAGCGGTTACAATTCCTCCAATAATAAAGGTGAAAAGTAACATAAATGTTATTAACTTGTTTTCAAGGAAATAGCGAATTATTTTATTAAGCATTGTAAGTGATTTTATAAGATTTTAATTATTTTATATTCTAAATTTTAGAATATAAAAGAGGATTACAGCATATTTTAACTAAAAAATAGTGGCTTCATTATTAAAATTTATAAAATCAAATAAGAAAAACTTGGTGAGTAATTTGTATATCACTGACCAGTATAGGTGGAGAATAGTTTTTAAAAGGGATGATGTTTGTATCTAATCCTTCAAATAAATTAATGTACGTGTATATAAAAGAAGCAGTAAATAGTTGTTGATAGGTGTTTAATGGTGCTATGTCTGTTGTAACCACTTTTTTACCTTCAATTTGCTTAATTACATCTTTACAACAATTTTTGGTTTGGATACTACACTCTTTTTGAGTTGAAATTTGCATATCCATTCCGCAAGATTCAGCTTTTGAAAACAAGCCGCTGTCCATTAGTTCACCACCACAATAATGCTGGCTAACCGTAAACGACATAGTAGATAAAACAACTACTAATGCCATTAAAATTGCACTTATTTTTTTACTAAATTCTTTCATTGAATCCGGACAAAGATATAATTTATTTTTTATACCCTATTAAATGTATGTTAAAATGAAACATTTTATAGACTATTAATTACTCTTTTTAGTTTTTGTTGAACTTCCGCGGCAATTTCTTTTAAATTTTTATTTTCAACAGCACCCATAGAAGCAATAGGATCAACTGCAGAAACTGTAATAGTTTCATCTTCATTTTCTTCAATAATTACATTACAAGGTAACATAATACCTATTTTATCTTCGGCTAATAATGCTTTGTGTGCAAAATGTGGATTACAAGCCCCTAATATTTCATAAGGTTTAAAATCAACATCTATTTTTTTCTTTAAAGTTTTTTTTACATCAATGTTTGTTAAAACACCAAAACCTTCTTTTTTTAATTCTTCTGTAACTTTTTCTTTTGTAGTCTCAAATGTTACGTTTTTGAGCGTTGTACTAAAATAATATTTCATGATTTTTAAATTTATACTACAAATATAAATTACCTTTTTAAAGAAATTATATATTTTTTTGATTCATTTCTATAAAATTTTGAATATCCATTTTTTTATAGTTAAGATTGGAATATTGAAAATTTAACGGTTAAATAATTCATCGTTATTATTTATGTATATTAAAATCACTCAAAGTTAATAACTTAATTAGTTAAAAATATGTAAATTAGAAGAGCCAATTTAAAATTTAATGAGTATGGTAACCATTAATTTAACCGAAGTAAAAAGTAAAGAACAAATAGCCAAAATAATTTTAAAAACCATGGAGGTTAATGGTATTAAAAAGTCTGAATTAATAAGTGGCACTCATTTAAGTAAAACCGCTATTAGAAGTGTAGTTGCACTTAATGAATCTGAAAAAGATTATCGTTTAAACACCTTATTAAAAATATTAAACTATTTAAAAATTAATGTTTATATAGGTAAAAATGAAGATAAAAAAAGTGAAGTACTTTCTCTTTTTTAGATAGTTTAAATACTAAAATGTTTGAATAAGAGTTTAATTATATAATCTTATATTTGGATTTTTGCTTTAATAAATGAAAAGTACCGTTGCTATAATAATTGTTTTTTTAGGTTTGATCTCTTTTTCAGTAAGAGCTCAAGAAACTTTACCAGTATATTCTGATTATTTATCAGATAATGTATATTTATTGCATCCTGCTGCGGCTGGAATAGGTAATTGTGGAAAATTAAGGGTTACTGCTCGTAGCCAATGGGGAGGTGTTACCGATGCACCGTCATTGCAAACACTGAGCGCTCATAATAGAATAGGCGATAATATTGGTGTTGGTTTTATTTTATTTAATGATAAAAATGGATATCACTCTCAACAAGGTTTTCAAGGTACTTTTGCCTATCACATAAATTTAGGAAGACCGGATGATGTAAATCAACTTTCTTTTGCCTTGTCATTAATGGCGGTTAATAATTCTGTTGATGAAAGCACTTTTGTAATTTATGATCCAGTAATATCTCAAATTGTTAGAAGCGAAAGTTATTTTAATTCAGATTTTGGAATGGCGTATCATAATAAAGGATTTTTCTCCTATTTTACAGCTAAAAATATTATGTTAAATGCACGTAGTTTATATAATGCTAAATTTGAATCTTTAAATTTAAGAAGGTATTTAGTTACTCTCGGCTATTACTTTGGTGAAGGTAAAAATTTACAATTTGAGCCATCTGTTATGACGCAATTTATTGAACGTACCGGTGAAAAATTTGCTGATTTTAATATAAAAGTGTACAAAAACGTAGCAAACGCTCAACTATGGGCAGCATTTTCTTATCGTAAAAGTTTTGATAATGCAGGAACTGAAGACTTAAATTATATCACTCCAATAATTGGAGTTAATTATAAAAATTATATGATTTCCTATACCTACACTAAACAAACAGGTGATATTTTATTTGATGATGCTGGTTATCATCAAATTTCTTTGGGTTGGAACTTTTTATGTAAAGCACCTCGTAATAGTGGCTGTCCAAATATAAATGCATCTTTTTAAAACTTCAAAAAATAATAGTTAAAAATGATTATTAAAGAATTAAATGGTCTTAAACCCGTTTTTGGATCCGATTGTTTTATTGCCGAAAATGCCGTAATTATCGGTCAGGTTACTATGGGAAACCAATGCAGTATATGGTATAATGCAGTAATTAGGGGAGATGTGCATTATATAAAAATGGGCAATAAAGTAAATGTACAAGATGGAGCCGTTATCCATGCAACCTACAAAAAATCACCAACTACTATTGGTAATAATGTTTCTATTGGTCATAATGCAATGGTACACGGTTGTACCATTCACGATGATGTTTTAGTGGGTATGGGTGCAATAATTATGGATGATTGTGTGGTAGAAAGCAATACCATTATAGCTGCCGGAGCTGTCGTCACTAAAGGAACTTTGGTAAAATCCGGGAGTGTTTACGCTGGCGTTCCTGCTAAAAAAGTAAAAAATATTAGCCAAGATTTATTGTCTGGTGAAATTCATAGAATTGCAGATAATTATGTAAAATATGCTAATTGGTATAAATAGTTTTGGGCGTTTCCCTTCGGGTCGGGCTCTCGCTACTCGCTTTTTTTAGTTGAAAAAAAACTAAAAAAGAGCTCAAATAAATAGCTCCATCCCTAACGCAACGTAATTATTTAAAAATCTAGTTTCTCTATTAAAAGAGTATCACTTACATCACTTAAAATAGTTTGCAAAACTTCCAAAGAACCATTTGTGTAAAATTTATGGGTACTTTTTACAGTTGTATTAGCTAGTAAATTATGTTTTATTAAAATGGCTTTAGTTTGTTTGGCAACTGCCTTTCCCGAATCAATAATAGTAACATGTTTACCTACAATTTTTTGAATTTGAGGAATTAGATAAGGATAATGAGTACAGCCTAAAACTAAATAATCTAAATTGTGGGGTAACATTGGAATTAAATATTTTAAAAGTAGCTGTTTTGTTTCAGGTGAATTTGTTTTTCCTGCTTCAATTAAAGGAACCAATCCTTCACCATTTTGTTCAATAGTAATAATATTTTTAGCAAATTCATTTGACGTTTTTTCAAATAATTTACTTGTCAGTGTCCCTTTTGTTGCTAAGACTCCTACAGCACCCGTTTTACTGTAAATTGCGGCTGGCTTTATAGCGGGTTCAATTCCAATAAATGGGACAGCATAGTTTTTTCTCAAATAATCAATAGCATTAGTGGTAGCGGTATTACAAGCTACAATAATAAGTTTACAACCTTTATCAAGTAAAATTTCTGTATTTTTTATACTTAATTGTAAAATTTCTTCAGAAGGCTTTTCACCATAAGGTGCATTTTTGCTGTCCGATAGATATATGGTATTTTCGTTTGGTAAAAGTTTATGTACTTCTTTCCAAATAGAAGTTCCACCAATACCAGAATCAAATAATCCAATGGGTTGTTTATTGTTCAAATTTACTGTTCTTTAAACGGATAAATAAAAGTAAAAAAAAATCCTGCAATTGCAGGATTTTTTAGTGATTGAAATCAATTTTTTATTGAATTCCTAATTTTGTTTTTACAGCAGGCAATAAATCAGGGCCATTAGCAACAATTAAAGTAGAAGCTTCTAAAACATAAGTAAATCCTTGTTCTTTAGCTACTTCATCAATTGCTTTTTTTGCTTTATCTAAAATTGGTTTTAGTTTTTCATTTCTTTTTTTAGATAAATCATCTCTGGCAGCTTGCGAAGATTGATATAATTTTTGTTGATCTTGTTGTACTTCAACACCTCTTTGTTGGTTTACTTCATCAGTTTGTGTTTTAGCTTCACTATCGTATTTTTTTAATTTAGCCTGCAATTTTGCTTGTTCAGCTTTAAGTTCTGTTTCGTAAGTTTTGCTTAATTTTTCTAATTCAGCATTCATTACTTTTGTTTCAGGCATAAGACTCAATAATTTATCGGTGCTAATGTGTCCTATTTTTTGTTGTGCATTTGCTGCAGTAAATCCTAAGGTAATTATTGCAATTAATACTAAGTTTTTAAATTTTCTCATTTTTAGTGATTGTTTAAATTAATTATCTTCTTTTTTTTGTTCTTTTGCTTTTTTAGCGTCTTCTATTTGTTTTATCCTTGCTTGCCTTTTAGCTTCTATTGCTTTTTTTAATTCTTCTCTTTTTTTAAGTTGTGCAGCTCTTTTTTCTTCAATTTTTTTCTGAAGTTCAGCTTTTTTTTGAGCTTTTGTATCTATTTTATTTTGAGCTTTTTCACTAACAACAGTATTTTCATTAATCTTTTTACTACCTTTTTGGGTTTGTTTGTTGTTTGTTTCAATTACTTTTTTAGCTCTAATAATACTTTTAATAACCAAATCACTTATGTCATATTTTTTATTGGTATAAAGCATAATTAAGTTACTAGAATTATCAAAAATTAAATCGTAACGCCTTTTAGTTGCTATATCTTGAATAGCATTATACACCAAATCTTGAATTGGTTTTACCAATTGTTGTCGCAAAAAATACAAGTCGCCTTTAGTGCCAAAATATGCTGCTTGTAATTTTTTTAAATCTAACTCTTTAATGTCAATATCTTCTTCTTTATCTGCAATTAATTCCTTAGTTAACAATTCTTTTTCATTGTTAAGTTCGGCTTTTAAATCGTCAATTTCTTTTTGTTGTTTTTCAATTTTATTTTGCCAAGTAATTGCTTTTGCATTTATTTTAGCCTGTGCTTCTGTATATTCTGGAATATTTTCTAAAATGTATTCCATATCAATAAAACCAATTCTTTGAGGTTTTTGAGCAAAAGAGTGTAAACTAAAAGTTAAAATCAGAATTAAAAGAACTTTCTTTATCATATTTATAAGGTGTTAAGAAAAAACCGTGCCAATTTAAAAAATCATTTACAAATATAACTCAATTATATTAAAATTGTTGTCCGATAATAAAGTGCGTTTGCCATCCAGATTTTTGTGTTTGACCTGGTAATGGATCAAATCCGTTTGCAAAATCAATTCCTAACATACCAAAGGCTGGCATAAATATTCTAATTCCAAACCCGGCGGATCTTTTAAGTTCAAAAGGATTAAAGTTTTTAAATCCATTATACGAATTACCTGCTTCTAAAAACCCTAATACATAAATAGATGCAGATGGTTTTAAAGTAATTGGGTAACGAAGTTCCATTTGGAATTTATTATAAATAGTACCACCATCAATTTGAGAAAGTCTTCCATTTTCATAACCTCTTAAGCCAATAGTTTCTCTACCGTCTAATTGAAAAGTTGCCATTCCATCTCCACCAACAAAATAGCGTTCAAAAGGAGAATCACCTAGTTTTTTATTATAACTGCCTAAAATACCAAATTCAGTATTAGTCATTATTACCAAGTCTTTACTTAATGCTGTATACCATTTAGCTTTGAAACTTGTTTTATAATATTCAAGCCATTTGTATTTTTGTAAATCAGGTAAATTGGTGTAGTCTTTATTGTTAACTAATGAATAGGGGAAGGTTAATTTTGCACCAATACTAATATCAGAACCCTTTTTAGGAAATACTGGATTTGGCCCAGATGAGTTTCTTCCAAAAGTAATACTGTATGCTAAATTATTAGAAGTTCCTGTTGAAAATGAAAAGGTTGAAATAGGATAATCTTTTAAATCGTATAATTGGTAACTAATGCTTTGCGATAATGTAAAATAGTTATCAGGCCATTGTAATCGTTTTCCTAACCCAACCGTTGCACCGACAATATTTAAACGTTGATTTTTATCGACTCTATTCGTAGTGTAATCGTATCTAAATTGCTTTGAGTTATAGATGGAAACAGATAAGGATTGTGGCTTTTTACCACCTAACCAAGGTTCTGTAAATGAAAAACTGGAAGTGGTGTAATACCTACTTTTTTGTAAACGTAACGCTAATTTTTGTCCATCACCCATTGGTAGTGGTGTATAAGCTTCTTTTTTAAAGATATTTCTGATAGAGAAATTGTTAAATGATAATCCTAACGTACCAATAAAGGAACCTCCACCATAACCACCTTGAAGTTCTATTTGGCTAGAACCTTTTTCGGCAACTGTATAATCAATATCTACCGTTTTATCGGCGTAATTAGGTTTTATATCTGGTGTTATTGCTTCCGCATCAAAAAAGCCAAGCTGTCCAATTTCACGAATGGTTCTAATGATTTGACTTTTGCTATATAAATAACCAGGATTACTTCTAATTTCCCTATAAATTACATGGTCGTTGGTTTTATCGTTTCCTTGAACTGTAACTCTTTTTATTTTTGTAGGCTCATCTTCATAAATTCTAATTTCAACATCAATAGAGTCTTTATTTACCCTAGTTTCAACAGGCATTACTCTTGAAAATAAATAACCATTATCTTGGTATAATGTAGAAATGTCTTCCGAATCTGGTTTACCATTTCCAGTAACTCTTTCTTTTAATACTTTACCATTATAAGTATCTCCTTTTTCAATTCTAAGAATACGTTGTAATTGCTCATCGGTATATTTACTATTTCCTAAAAATTTAATATTTCCAAAAATGTATTTTTTACCTTCTTCTACCTTAATATTCAAATTAAGCGTATTATCAGGATTCCAAGATAAAGTATGATCTATAACTCTGGCATCTCTATACCCTTTTTCGCTGTAAGTAGTAACTATATTTTCTAGATCTTCTTTAAAATCAGCATCAATAAATTTTGATTTTTTCCAAAATCTTCCCAATAAAGCTTGTTTAGTGTTTTTCATTGCTTTGCGCAATTTTTTCTTGCTGAAAGCACTGTTTCCTGTAAACGTGATGTTTTTAATTTTAACTTTTTCTCCTTTGTCTAAACGAATTAGCATATCTACACTATTCGCATTTGCAGTATCTTTTTTAGTAGTTAAAAGCACTTTGGTTTTTAGAAATCCTTTTTCTTGATATTTCTTTTTAAAGTAATTTTTGGTAGTTACAATAAGGTTATCGGTAACCATTGCACCTTTTTTAAGCTCGGCATCTTTTTGTAAATCTTTTGCTTTATTTTTTTTAACTCCTTGTATGGTAACCTTGTTAAGTTGTGGTAATTCTTCAACATCAAATTCTAGATAAGCAGTATTTCCATCAATTTTTGCAATGTAAACTTCAATATTACTAAACTGTTTGGTGTCGTATAATTTTTTAATGGCGCTAGTTAATTTATCGCCAGGTAATTTTATTTTTTGACCAACAGTTAAACCGGTGTACACTCTAACAGTTTGTTCCTCAAATTTATGAAGTCCTTTTACGGATATGCCACCAAGTTCGTATTTGTGGTCTTTTATAAATTTAGTTGGTAAAGTTTTAATGGGAGGCAACGAATCATTAGCGATAGTATCCTTTTTTACTTGAAGAGTTTCTGTTATACTTTTTTTTGCTGGTTCTTGCGAAAACCCAACATTTACAAAAGTTATTACTATTAAAAATAGTAAGGTGCTAGTAAATTTATTCATTGATGTTCTTTTCAATTTGTTCACTTGTTTTTCCAAAACGACGTTCTCTTTTTTGATATTCTAAAATAGCCGAGTAAAAATGTTCTTCTTTAAAATCGGGCCATAATACATTGGTAAAATAAAATTCGGCATAAGCAACTTGCCATAACAGAAAATTACTAATCCGTTTTTCACCACTTGTACGAATCAAAAAATCAACATCCGGCAAAGAAAACGTATATAAATGATTATTAATAATATTTTCGTTAATTTCTTCTAGTTGAAGTTGATTATTAACAACTTTTTTTGAAATATTTTTGATAACATTAACAATTTCGTCTCTGGCTCCATAATTAAGCGCCAAGGTTAAGGTTAAGGTTTCATTATTTTTGGTTTTTTCGATTACTTCAATAAGCTCTTTTTGTACTTTTTTTGGCAAATGTTTTAAATCGCCAATAGTCAGTAATTTAATGTCATTTTCTACAAAGGTTTTTAATTCTTTTCTTAAAGAGGATACTAATAATGACATTAATGTTTTTACTTCTATTTTTGGTCGATTCCAATTTTCTGTTGAAAAAGCGTAAAGGGTTAAATAATTTACTCCTATTTCAACACTAGCTTCAATAATAGCTCTAACAGAATTTACACCTTTTTTGTGTCCAAAGGTTCTTGGTTTACCTTGTTGTTTTGCCCATCTTCCATTGCCATCCATAATAATAGCCACATGATTTGGAACAGTGTTTTGTAGTATGGTAGTTTTAAGGTTTTCCATTAATAAGGAGTTGCGTAACAAGCAGGTCGTCCAAACGTATAAACTAAGGATATGCCTGTTAGCATATACCAATCATTACTATTTGGGTTTCCAAATTTCAGGCTATCTATTTTTTTGTTATTGTAATCTAAATCGTCGTTAAACGTGTATCGAGCTCTAACTTCAAAAGCTATTGCAAAATCTTGAAATAATTTAGTTTTATATCCAATTCCAAAAGGTATTGCAAAAGCAGTTTTATTACCGTATTTGTATTGATTTGGTGCCGTTTCATTGGTAACTACTTTATAATTATATGCTGCCAGTTCTATTAAAATATAAGGAGTTTGAGTGTATTTGTAATTGTCTAAATTGTACTCAAAAAAATTAAATTCTAATCCCAAAGCCAATTCTTTTATGCTATTGGTAAATCGTAATTCTCTATTTAGTCGTTCAGGATTTGTTGCTTTAGCATCATTTGCAGAAATTTGAGCATAAGTAAAAATACCTCTAAATGCCATCCTAGGGTTTTTATTCCACTTATAAATTATGCTTCCCATAAAATTATTGGGATTTATGTAGTATTCTGAACCAATATCACCTATATAATTGCTTCCACCAACCATAATGCCAATTTCATTAATTTGAGCAATTGAAGTGCTTGTTATCCAGCCAAATGCAATAAGTAAAAATATTTTTTTCATATATAAAATAGCGTGCAAATATAACGATTTCTATTTGCTTTTTGAAGTTTCAATAATTCTTTTTTGAATAACTATTTATAAATGAAATTATTGTAAAATTTAAAGGATACTTTTTAATGCGTTTAATTTCTTAAATCTTTACCCCAAAGTAATTTTTCCCGCAAGGTTTTAATAAATGTTTGTTTATTAATTTGAATCATTTTTAATTTAAAAGGAGCTTTTTCTACAAATATTTCAGTATTGCTTTTAATAGTAGTTAATCTAGAATCAAGTGAGAGTAAAAATTCATTTTCTCGACCTTTTACAGTGAATTTAATGCTGGTTTCTTCAGGAATTACTAACGGACGTGCATTTAAATTATGCGGTGCTATTGGGGTTAAAGCAAAGCTTTTTGATTGTGGGGTTATTATTGGTCCGCCACAACTTAATGAATAACCTGTTGACCCTGTTGGTGTTGAAATTATTAATCCATCTGCCCAGTAAGCGTTTAAAAATTCGTTATCTAAATAGGTTTCAATAATAATCATAGAAGCCGTATTTTTTCTACTAACGGAAACTTCGTTTAAAGCAAAATTTAGAGGTAACAAGCCTTTTTTACTAGATGAAGTTGAAACACTTAGTAAGGTTCGCTCCTTTACCAAAAAATTATTATTTAAAATGGCATTAATTGCACTCTCAATTTCTTCTTTTTGAACCGTAGCTAAAAAACCTAATCTACCGGTATTAATACCAATAATTGGAATATTAGAATCTCTAACTAAAGTTACCGCTCGTAAAATAGTACCATCGCCACCCATGGTTATTATAAAGTTGAAGGAATCTTTTAAATCGATATACGAAGAAAAGGTTGCTATATTTTTAATTTCAATATTTTTTTTAATTGCATTAAAATAGCTTTGTTCTATTAAATACTCAATATTGTTTTTGGTTAGAACGTTAAAAAGTTCTTTAATGTAAACGAGATCATCCGATTTAAAAAACTTTCCGTAAATGGCAACTTTCATATTTAAATATTTAAATATTTTTGTAAGTAATCTGTTCTATCTTTTAATTCCTCTAATAAAAAATCTTCTTTGTGTTTTGATACAACATGATAATCAAATCTTCTAAACGATTGTATGATTTCATTTACTTCTGAAGCGTTAAATTTAAGAGTTATCGTAACGGATGAAGGCGTTGTTTTGGAAATAAAAATTCCTAAAACCCTTCCGTTATTAGATTCCACAATCTGACAAATTTCACTAAAGGAATAATCTCTAACTTCTTTTTCAAGTATAATTATAGTACCTTCATTACTTAAAAAAGGCGAGTTATTATAAATATGTAAAATATCAATTAAATCATAATACCCAACATAATTTTGTTCTTTAGTAACTACCGGAACCAAATTTGTTTCGTTAATCGCAAAAACATTTAAAATTTCTAAAAAATTAGTATGTTCTTCAGTATAAAATAATTTAAGTAAATATTGGTATTTTTCTAGCGTATCTTCATCTTTATGAATACCTTGGATATCGGTTTCTGAAATTAAACCAACTAACTTTTTGTTACTTATCACTGGAAAATGAGAATAAGTATTCTCTTTAAAAAATGCTTTTATCTTAGCAATTTTGGTTTGCAAAGTAAATGCTTTAAAGTCCGTTAATATATATGGAGTTGTCTTCATATTGTTTTCTAATTATAGTACAAATTAATCAAAAATAAAACCAAATTTATATAGTTAGTTGTAAATTTGCACCATCATTTCAAAATAAAGGTTAAAAATATGACAAAATTAAGTGTAAATGTAAACAAAATAGCTACGCTACGAAATGCACGAGGAGCAAATTATCCTAATGTTGTAAAAGTAGCAAGTGATATACAAGAATTTGGAGCAGAGGGAATTACAATTCATCCACGACCAGATGAACGTCATATTAGATATCAAGATGCCTTTGATTTAAAAGAAATAGTTACTACAGAATTTAATATTGAAGGAAATCCTATTCCAAAATTTATCGATTTAGTGTTAAAAGTAAAGCCAACTCAGGTAACTTTAGTGCCAGATTCGGTAAATGCAATTACTTCAAATGCGGGCTGGGATACCATTACCCATCAATCTTTTTTAAAAGAAGTAATTGCTGAATTTAAACAAAACGGAATTAGAACTTCTATTTTTATTGATACCAATTTAAAATTAATGGAGGCAGCAGCAGCGACAGGTGCGGATAGAATAGAATTATATACCGAAAATTTTGCTTCGCAATTCAGTAAGGGAAATTTAAAAGTAGTAGAGCCTTATATTGAAAGTGCTAAGTTAGCAACTAAATTGGGTTTAGAAATTAACGCAGGGCACGATTTAAATTTAGAAAATATTCAATTTTTCGCATCTTCCATTCCTAATTTAAAAGAAGTTTCTATTGGACATGCTTTAATTACAGAATCGTTGTATTTAGGGTTAGAAAATGTAATTAACATGTATAAATATAGATTGAATTTGGCTAATATTAATGAATAAATTACACGCAACTATTTTAGGAGAAGGAACGCCACTCATAATTTTGCATGGTTATTTAGGAATGAGTGATAATTGGAAAACACTTGGAGTTAAATTATCTGAAAATTATAAAGTGCATTTAATAGATCAACGCAATCATGGGCGAAGTTTTCATTCCGATGAATTTGATTTAGAATTATTAGTGGAAGATTTGCATAGTTATATTAAAAATCATAATTTACTTAAAATCAATCTATTAGGGCATTCTATGGGTGGAAAAGTTGCGATGTTATTTGCAGTAACGTATCCTAATTTAGTACATAAATTAATTGTTGCAGATATAAGTCCAAGAGCTTATAAACCACATCATCAACAAATATTAACAGCCTTAAATGCAGTTAACTTTCAAATTCAAAATACCCGTAAAAAAGTAGAAGAGATTTTAAAAATATATATTGATAATCAAGGAATTTTACAGTTTTTACTTAAAAATGTGTATTGGAAAAACAAAGGCGAATTAGCTTATCGTTTTAATTTGAATAGTTTAACTGAAAATTATTCTGAAGTAGGAGAGGCGTTACCTTCTTTTACTGAATTTAAAGGAGACACATTATTCTTAAAAGGAGAAAAGTCAGATTATATTACTAAAAATGATGAATCTTTAATAAAAGCTCATTTTGAAAACGCTAAAATTATAACTGTCAAAAATGCAGGTCATTGGCTTCATGCTGAAAATCCAATACAATTTTATAACGAAGTTGTCAGCTTTTTAAATAATTAACTACTTGGCATAATAATAGTTATGTGAATTTATAAAATACTATCTTATGAAAACAATATTTAAAATACTACTCACAGCCATCGCTGTAGTTTTAATAGCAAATTTATTACCAGGCGTACAAATACAAAATTTTACCAATGCCATTTTAGTGGCAGTTGTTTTGGGTATTTTGCGTATTACAGTTAAACCACTACTAATATTTTTTACATTGCCAGCAACCATTGTGACCTTTGGATTATTTTTATTGGTAATTAATGCTTGCATAATATTGTTGGCAGATTATTTTGTTAGCGGATTTGCAGTAGCTGGTTTTTGGACAGCTTTGTTATTTAGTTTGTTATTATCACTTTTTCAATCTATTTTATTTTCTTTATTAAAAGAAAATAAACGAAAGGATTGAATTTGAATGAATTAAATACTTTGACAAGTGCATAAAAAGTAGTAATTTTGCACCCGATTTTTAATGATATAAGATAAATTTAGAATACAATGAATATTACAAAAGAGAATATTGATGAGTTAAATGCAGTAGTAAAAGTTGAAATTTCAGCTGCAGATTATCAGGATAAAGTAAGCACTATTTTACAAGATTACCGTAAAAAAGCAGACATACCAGGCTTTAGAAAAGGACAAGTGCCAATGGGAATGGTAAAAAAACAATATGGTAAATCGGTAATGATTGATGAGGTAAATAAGTTGTTACAAGATTCATTAAATAAATTTTTAACCGAAGAAAAAATTGATATTTTAGGAAATCCGTTACCAAAAATGCAAGATGATTTTAACTGGGAATCGGAAGATTATGCTTTTGAATTTGAGTTAGGATTAGCTCCAACCATTGAAATTGATTTAAAAGCTAAAAATAAAATTAATCAATATAAAATTGTTGCAGAAGATAAATTAATTGATGAAGAAATTGAAAAAATCAGAAAACAATTTGGTAAATTAGTTTCAAAACAAGTAGTTGAAGAAGGAGTTACACTTACAGGTACTTTTGTAAATGAAGAAAAAGAAATCAATAAAAAATCTACTATTGAATTAGCTTCTATTAAAGGTAAAACAAACCAAAAGAAATTTATTGGCAGTAAAGCAGGTGATGTATTGGATTTAAAAACTAAAGGTTTATTTGAAGATGATCATCAACTTATGGGGGCTTTAGGTTTATCACATGATGATATTCACGATTTAAATATTGCGTTAACTTTTACCATAGAAGAAATCAATGTTACGGAATTAGCAGAGATGACTCAAGATTTGTTTGACAAAGTTTTTGGTAAAGATGTAGTTAAAGCAGAAGATGAGTTAAGAGCGAAAATTAAAGAAGAAATTGAAAAACAATTTCAAGCGCAGGCAGATCAACAAATTATAAATGATGTAAACGATTATTTAGTTGAGAATACTAAGTTTGAATTACCAGCAGAATTTTTAAAAAAATGGATTGTAGTTTCAGGTGAAAAACCCTTAACTCCTGAACAAGCTGCTGAAGAGTACGACAAATCAGAAAAAGGTTTACGTTTTCAATTAATTCAAGATAAAATATTTAAAGACAACAACTTACAAATTACTTTTGAGGAATTAAAAGAATACACAAAAGGATTTGTAGTTACACAAATGGCACAATACGGTCAGTTAAATCCAGAAGAAAAGCAATTGGATGATATTGTACAAAGAGTTTTAGGTAATGAAGAAGAAGTAAAACGTTTACAAGACCAATTAATGGGACAAAAATTGTTGAATTTTTATAAAGAAAATGTTTCATTTAAAGAAAAGGAAGTTAATTACGAAGAATTTGTGAAAGAAGTTTACAAATAAAAGTTCGTTTTTTATAAAATCAGAAACTCCTTAAATTAAATTTTAAGGAGTTTTTTTGTGGTTGTTTAAACCATTATTCATCTTAATTTCATGTCATTTTGAGCGAAGTAGAAAAATCTTATTTATTTAATTATCAGCAATTTGATTATTATGAGATTCATCATTTTTATTAAGAATAACACTTTTCAGACAGCTTCTTTTTGGTGGTTGTTTAAAAGAAATAAGTTTTAAGCTCTTTGTCACACTGAGCTTGTCGAAGTGTGATTCTGTCTCATAGAAGAAATCGAAAAACTACTTTCTTTTTTGTCCGCGAGTTTTTGGTTTCTTGTATTTTTTAGCTATTTCTCTTCGGTAAGACCCTCCTAAATTAACACGTTTGTTTTTTTCTTTTTTTTCATGAAAAGCGGCACCTTTTGGTTCTGTTACGGAAGTTTTTTTACCTGTTCTTTCAGGTGCTATTTTTGGCATTTCTTCTTCAATCATTTTAGAAGAAATTTCAATGTTTTCATGCAGATCTAAAACTTCGATTTCGGTGTTCATTAACAACTCAATTTCACCTAAATAGTCAGCTTCAGTTTCTGTAAAAAAGGAGATTGCTGTTCCTTGTTGTTCTGCGCGTCCTGTTCTGCCAATTCTGTGAATATAATTCTCAGGTTCTTCAGGAATATTAAAATTTATTATGTGGCTAACATCGGTTAAATCTAATCCGCGTGCAATTATATCGGTTGCAATTAGCACATTAAAAAATCCTTTTTCAAAGTTTTTTACGGAGCGTAAACGGTAATTTTGTGTTTTATTTGAATGAATTACATTAGCTTGATTGGGAAGTAATATCTCTAATTCTTCAAACAAGATATTTGCTTGCTTTTTGTTTTTTACAAAAACTAATACTTTTTTAAACGTTTCTTTATCTTGAAGAAGATGGACTAAAAAATTAACTTTTGTATAAAAATTAGGAACAGGATAGGCTTGTTGCGTTATAGTGTCTAACGGACTTCCGCTACTTGCAATTTCAATTTTAACAGGCGATTTAAAAAACTGATTTAAAATACCATTAACTTCTTTAGTTAAGGTTGCAGAAAATAAAATGCTTTGTCGTTTTTTTGGTAATAAATCTAGTAAAGTAATTAATTGTGGTCTAAACCCTAGGTTCATCATTTCATCCACTTCATCAATTACTAATTTTTGAATTTGTTTTAATTTTAAAATGCCATCTAACGCTAAATCCAACAATCGGCCTGGCGTTGCCACTAAAATATCTTGTCCTTCAAAAACGATTTGTTTTTGTTTATTTAGGTTTGTTCCACCATAAACTCCAGCAAATCTCACATTAATATATGGAGTAAGATTTTCAATTTCTTGAATTACCTGAACTACTAATTCTCGGGTTGGCACTACAATTAAAACTCGAGGATGTTTTTGCTTTGAAAACGTAAGTTGCCTCAAAATGGGTAACAAATAGGCAAAGGTTTTACCAGTTCCTGTTTGAGCGATTCCAACCATATCTCTACTACTCATGATTACCGAAAAAGCTTTTTCTTGAATGGGCGTAGGAGATGTAAATCCCATTTCATCTAAGGCATTTAATAAAAAGCGGTTTAAGTTTAAATCGTAAAAAGTCATGGTTGTATTTTTTTTGCAAATATAACCTTTAAATAATAAGTAATTATAGCAGTAAACAATTGGATTTTCAAAAATATAATAATATAATAATGAGAGAGTTATCTGCCAACTAGAGGTGAAATATATAATTAGGATGAATCCGATATTTGTTTAAAAAGCAACCAGATATTAGGGTCTAATACTATATTTTTTACTTCTTTGTTAACCTCTAAAACCAACGGCGTAGCTTTATCTGTTATTTGAAGCGTTTTAATTTCAGAACTTCCATCTTTATAAATTAAAGCAACATCCAATGGGAATTTAAACGGAATTTGTTGTGTTTGTGTAATCATAAGCCTGACTTTGTTCTTAAAATAAATCCAGTCAGTTTTTATTTCTGGTTGTCCAGGTTTTTCTAACCATTGATTAAAAAACGAAGTTAAATTTTTGCCCGATAATGCTTCTACAACATTTTTAAAATCGTTAGTTGATGCATTTTTATTTTTAAAAGAATCGTAATAGGTTCTAATGCTTTTCCAAAAAAATTCATCACCAAGTTTATGGCGTAACATATGTAAAAACCATGCTCCTTTTTCGTAGGAATTAGGATTGAGCATACTCATTAAATTTTTAGGATGTCTATCAATTATTGGGGTTTGTTGTTTTTTATAGAAATTTAAAATTTTAGTTCGTTGCATTTTTAACCGATTTCTAAAAATGGAATCGTTTTTAGTTTTTTCAATATATAAATCGGTAAAATAAGTAGCAAAACCTTCACTTAACCATAAATGAGGCCAATCTATTTCAGAAACCGAATTTCCAAACCATTGATGTGCAATTTCGTGTGCTATTAAAGCTTCACTATCTCGTTTTCCAGTTACTGATTTTTCAGAATAAAAGATATTACCTGCATTTTCCATACCACCAAATCGTGTTTTGGATTCTACGTTTGCCAATTTTTGATAGGGATAAGATCCAACATTTTCGATAAAAAAACGAAGGATTTTTTTTGCAATTTTATAATCGTAAAAACCTTCTGTTTTATTTTGTGGATATACCCAGCTAGAAACAGGAATTGTTTTTAAAGTACCAATATTTTCAACTGCAAACCTAGCAACACCAATTACCATCACCTTAGGTTCTATAGGTACTTTTGTTTGGTAATGATATAATTTAGTAAAATTGGTTACATTAGTTTCTTCAGTCAGTAATCCATTGGCAATAACTTGGTATTTATTTGGTGCAGTTATATAATATTCAACCGTAGCTTTATCCGAAGAATGATCTACACAAGGGAACCAATTATGCGCTCTATTTGGCCAGTTATCGCCAAAAAAAGTACGATCGCCAAACTTATTTTTACTAATAATTAAACCATCTTTAGGAATTCCTTTATAATTTATGGTAAAAGTAAAAACACTATCTTTTTTTAGGTTTATTGAAGCAATCGTTAAAATGTCATTTTTATGAGTATAATTTATAGTGTCTTTTCCTTCTAAAATGTAATTTACATGCATTCCTCTTCCAGTAGTATCTTGTTTGGTAAAATCTAGCTGAAAATCGTTTAATAATTTTTTAAATTTTATGGAAACCTTCATAGTTCCATAAATTACATTAGAAGTATCGTTTACAGAAATGGTTAAATTATAATGTAAAACATCTAATTGATTTAGGCGTTCTTTATAATTTTGAGCATTAATTTGAGTGGATAAAAAGCTAAAAACTAAACAAATTTTAAAGAAAATTTTCATTTGAAAATGGAATTATTAAAGTCCAAATATACTTAAATTGATAAAATAAAAAAGTATAATACAAACTCTAATTGAGTATCTAACAAATACTTCTTATCTTTACAAACTTAAATCATAAAACCCTGTAAAATGGATTACGGAAAAGAATTCAAAAAATTTGCGATTAAAGACCAAGGAATTAATAGCATGCATTACGATAAAATTGTAAGTAGTGTTACCCCTTATATTATTGAAGAACGTCAATTAAACGTAGCACAAATGGATGTGTTTTCGCGTTTAATGATGGACAGAATTATTTTTTTAGGAACGGCTATTGATGATTATGTTGCTAATATTATACAAGCTCAGTTGTTGTTTTTAGAAAGTGTAGATAGCTCTAAAGATATATCCATTTATATAAATTCTCCAGGTGGTGGAGTTTATGCCGGTTTAGGAATATATGATACTATGCAATTTATAAAACCAGATGTAGCAACTATTTGTACAGGTATGGCAGCTTCTATGGGTGCTGTTTTAATGTGTGCTGGTACCAAAGGAAAACGCTCAGCATTACCACATTCAAGGATTATGATTCATCAACCATTAGGCGGTGCACAAGGTCAGGCAAGTGATATTGAAATAACAGCACGTGAAATTTTAAAATTAAAAGATGAATTGTACCAAATAATATCAAAACATTCAGGGCAAACCATTGAAAAAGTACATTCCGATTCGGATAGAGATTATTGGATGAAAGCCGATGAAGCAAAAACTTATGGTATGATTGATGAAATTTTAATGAGAAAATAATAATTAGCATATTTTTACGCTATTAATTAAATAAAAACGATTAGTATGACAAAAGATGAAGTATTAGAATGCTCGTTTTGTGGTAGAAAAAAATCAGAAACCGATTTATTGATTGCTGGTTTAGATGCGCATATTTGTGATAAATGTATAGAGCAAGCTCATGGTATTGTAATAGAAGAATTGGCTGAAAAAAATTCATCCACTTTAAGTACAGAGCTAATCTTAAAAAAACCGAAAGAAATAAAAGCATTTCTTGATTTATATATGATTGGGCAAGTACAAGCAAAAAAAATATTATCGGTTGCAGTTTACAATCATTATAAACGATTATTACAACCATCTTCCTCATCCAAAGAAGAAGATATTGAAATAGAAAAAAGCAATATAATATTAGTAGGCGAAACAGGAACAGGTAAAACGTTAATTGCAAGATCCATTGCCAGAATGTTAAATGTACCTTTTAGTATTGTAGATGCCACTGTTTTAACCGAAGCTGGTTATGTAGGTGAAGATGTTGAAACTATTTTAACACGATTATTACAAGCTGCCGATTATGATGTTGCAAAAGCGGAAAGAGGTATTGTTTTTATTGATGAGATTGATAAAATTGCACGTAAAGGAGATAATCCATCTATTACTCGTGATGTTTCTGGGGAAGGTGTTCAACAAGCATTATTAAAACTTTTGGAAGGATCTATAGTAAACGTTCCACCAAAGGGAGGTAGAAAACATCCTGATCAAAAATTTATTGAGGTAGATACTAAAAATATTTTATTTATTGCCGGAGGTGCATTTTCAGGTATTGATAAAATAATAGGCAAACGTTTAAATAGGCAAGCAGTTGGTTATGGAGCTTCTATTAAAGAAGATAAAGTTGACCTAGAAAATATTTTACAATATATTATTCCAAGTGATTTAAAATCTTTTGGGTTAATTCCTGAAATTATTGGTCGTTTGCCAGTGCTTACTTATATGCACTCTTTAGATGAAAAAACGTTAAGAGCTATTTTAACTGAACCTAAAAATTCCATCATAAAACAATATAAAAAATTGTTTAAAATGGATGGTATTGATTTTTCTATTGATGAAAAAGCCTTACAGTTTATTGTAGGAAAAGCGGTAGATTATAAATTAGGTGCTCGTGGATTACGTTCTCTTTGTGAAGCTATTTTAACAGATGCTATGTTTGAAATGCCTGGAACAGACGAAAAGGCATTAAGAATTACTAAAAAATATGCCGAAAATAAAATAGAAAGATCTACTTTAAAAAGGTTAAAAGCGGTTTAGAAAAATGGTTTTTTACATAAAATTTAAAATCACTCTTTGAAATTTTCTAGAGTGATTTTTTTTAGTTAATTTTTGTACTTTAGACCTAATTTAAAAAATCCTTAAATAAATAACTATTGATTTCTAGAAATACCATAGATAAGGTTTTTGAAACTGCTCGTGTTGAGGAGGTTATTGGCGAATTTGTTAACTTAAAAAAAGCAGGAAGTAATTTTAAAGGATTAAGTCCTTTTTCTGATGAAAGAAGTCCGTCTTTTATGGTTTCACCTGTAAAACAAATTTGGAAAGATTTTAGCTCAGGAAAAGGAGGAAATGCAGTTACTTTTTTAATGGAGCACGAGCATTATTCATACCCAGAAGCTATTCGGTATTTAGCTAAAAAATATAATATTGAAATTGAAGAAACCGAGCAAACTGATGAACAAAAACTCCAAGCTGATGAACGTGAAAGTATGTTTCTGGTTTCAGAATATGCACGAAATTATTTTCAAAAAATACTACTTGAAAATGAGCAAGGCAAAGCCATTGGTTTAACCTATTTTAAAGAACGCGGTTTTACCGAAGAAACTATCAAAAAATTTGAATTAGGGTATGCATTAAATGAATGGGAAGCTTTTACCAAAGAAGCCTTAAAAAAAGGATATGATCTTAACTTTTTAGAATCCACAGGGCTTACTATTGTTAAACAAACGGAAGAATTATCAAAATCTAAAAAATTTGATAGATTTAAAGGAAGAGTAATGTTTCCTATTCATAGTATGAGTGGGCGAGTGCTTGGTTTTGGAGGAAGAATATTAACTAATGATAAAAAAGCAGCAAAATATTTAAACTCACCTGAAAGTGAAATATATCATAAAAGTAATATTTTATATGGTATTTATTTTGCAAAACAAAGCATTGCAAAACAGGATAATTGCTATTTGGTAGAAGGTTATACCGATGTTATTTCATTCCATCAATCTGAAATTGAAAATGTAGTGTCTTCTTCTGGAACAGCTTTAACTAAAGAACAAATTAGGTTAATTCACAGGCTTACCAACAATGTAACTATGTTATTTGATGGTGATGCTGCTGGTATTAGAGCTTCTATTAGAGGTATTGATTTATTGTTGGAACAAGGGCTAAATGTAAAAGTGGTTTTGTTTCCAGAAGGCGAAGATCCAGATAGTTTTTCTAAAAAAGTTACCGCTGCAGAACTTAAAGATTATATTGAAAATGAAGCACAGGATTTCATAAATTTTAAGGTGACTTTGTTAATGAAAGATGCCGAAAATGATCCGGTTAAAAAAGCAGGATTAATTCGAGATATCGTAATTAGCATATCAAAAATTCCAGATAGAATTCAGCGGGAAGTATATATTCAGGAATGTTCAAGAATTTTGGATATTTCAGAAACGGTGCTTTTTAGCGAATTGGCACAAATTGTAAAAAAGGAACAACGTGAAGCATCTAAAAACCCTAATTATAATAAACCATTAGCACCTGTTTTACAAAGAACGCCAGAGTTTAAAAAAATTGATGAATTACATAAATACGAACGTGAAATCATCAAAGTTTTATTGTTATATGGTAATAATGATGTTGAATTTGAAGGATATGTACCTGGAGAAGAAGTAGATGATAATGAAGTAAAATCTTTAAAAAAATATCATTTTAAAAATATAGTTTCTAAAGAAGTGTATTTGAATTTGCAAGAAGACGAAATTGAATTTACAGATAACTTATTTCAACAGATATATTACGAGATAATTCATCAATTAAATCAGGATGAAACTATTTCAGTTGATGCTTTTGTGAATAATGAGGATAGCAGAATAGCTAACTTGGTAACCAATATTTTAATGGATGATGAAAAATATGTTTTAAGTAATTGGACAAGAAAAAAAGTATTTCCAAAAAGCAAAGAGAACGATTTACCCAAAATGGTTTTAGATGCCATTTATAATCTTAGACGTGTACTTATCGAACAAAAAATAAAATCCTTAATTTCTGAAATTGATCAAGAAAATGTAAACAATCAAATTTTAGATGCCGTAGTTAATTACACTAATTTAAAACAAAAATTATTTGAGCGATTAAATCGAGTTGTTTAATCATCTTTCCAACGATTGGTTATAGGCATTCTTCTACCTTGTCCAAATGCTCTAGAGGTAATCCGTAATCCCAAAGCAGCTTGTTGGCGTTTATATTCATTTCTATCTACTAAATTAATTATTCGAGTAACAATTGCTTCCTCAAAACCTAATTTAATGATTGCTTCTTTGCCTAAATCATCTTCTACATACGCTTTTAAAATAGGATCTAAAATGTCGTATTCTGGTAGTGAATCTGAATCTTTTTGATCTTCCCTTAATTCCGCAGATGGTGGTTTTGTAATAGTAGAAACTGGAATAACTTCTTTGCCTTTAGCTTCATTTATGTACTTAGATAATTCATAAACTTTGGTTTTTAAAACATCTGAAATTACTGCTAATCCACCAGCCATATCGCCATATAAAGTAGAATATCCAACAGAACTTTCCGACTTGTTTCCTGTGGTAAGTACCAAATAACCAAACTTATTTGAAAGTGCCATTAAAATATTCCCTCTAATTCTAGCTTGAATATTTTCTTCAGCTACGTTAAATTTAGTATTTGCAAATTGTGTTTTTAAGGTTTTTAAGTAACTAGTATAAATGCTTTTAATAGGAATTACATCGCAAGGAATTTCTAAATTTTCTGCTAAATATAACGAATCGGATATACTTCCTGTAGAAGAAAATTTACTAGGCATAGTAACGCCTCTAACATTATCTTTTCCTAAAGCATCTACAGCAATTGCAGCCGTTAAGGCAGAATCAATTCCTCCACTTAAGCCAATTACAGTATTTTTAAATCCATTTTTTCTGAAATAATCTTTAACTCCTAAAACTAGTGCATTATAAATAGATTCGTTTTCGTTTTCTTTAAACTCAATTTCATTTTTACCTTCAATATTGCTAACATAACTTAACTCTTCCTCAAAGGCTTTACTTTGTTGAACTAATTTTCCTTTACGGTTAATAACATAACTTCTCCCATCAAAAATTAAATCGTCTTGTCCACCAATTAAGTTACAATAGATGATTGAAATATTATTTTCCTTAGCTTGTTTAGCAACAACATTTAATCTGATTTTTTCTTTTCCTGCATGAAATGGAGATGCCGAAATATTAATAATCAATTCAGCTCCTTTCTTTTTTAAATCATAAGCGGGCCCATGGTCTATCCAAATATCTTCACAAATGGTTAATCCTAATTTAACGTCTTTAAATTCAATTAATGAAGGTGAAGAACCTGAAGTAAAATAGCGTTTTTCATCAAAAACATCATAATTTGGTAAATGCATTTTATGATATATTTCAATTATTTTTTTATTATTAATAAATGCAGCAGCATTGTATAAGTTGCCATTCTTTTCATCTACAAAACCAACAATAATTGCAATATTTTCTGTTAATTTAACGAGCTGATGAAGTACTTCAATATTTTTTTTAACAAAACTTTTTTTAATTAGTAAATCTCTTGGAGGATAGCCCGTTAGCGTTAATTCAGGGAAAACTACCAAATCGGTCTTTTCGTTTTTAGCTTTAGTAAGGTTTGAAATTATTTTTTCAAAATTTCCATTAATATCTCCTACGGTTGTATTAATCTGCGCAATTGCTATTTTCATTTGGTGCTTGGTCTAATTTCAAAAAAAGATTAAATGTTTTGTTTAAACTAATTTAATACTTTTGTCGTTACTTAAATTAAGTTTGTAAAGATAGAAATTAATGAACAGATATTATATTCCCATTTTCATTTTATTAGCGTTGGTGTCATGTAAAAATACTTCTAAAAAAGACATAGATGTTTCTAATATAAAAGTTAAGGTAGTTGTGGATAGGTTTGAACAACAATTTTATACTGCCACTAAAGAAACTTTACCTAAAGTAGAACAAAAATATCCATACTTATTTCCAATTAATAATGATAGTATTTGGCTTTCAAAAATAAAGAATGAGCAAGAATTATATCAAAAATCGCAAAAAATATTTGGAGATTTTAATACTGAAAAATCACAAATAAGTAATTTGTTTAAACATGTAAAGTACTATTATCCAAATTTTAAATCACCAAAAATAATTACATTAATTACAAATTTAGATTATGAAAGTAAGGTAATTTATGCCGATAGCTTATTGTTTATTTCGTTAGATATGTATTTAGGCACAAAAGATAAAGTTTATGATGATTTTCCTGAATATTTAAAACAAAATTATAATAAATCTCAACTAGTAGTGGATATTGCAAAATCGATTGCTGATAAGTATTACCGCCCAAAAAGAGAACGACTATTTTTAAATAATTGCATTATAGAAGGTAAAAAGAAATATTTATTAGATGTTTTTTTACCGATGGTTTCGGATGAAAGAAAAATGGGATATACTAAAGACCAATTAGAATGGAGTGAAGCTAATGAATTACCAATTTGGACTTATTTTATGGAAAAGGATTTACTATTTAGTAGTAATTCAACCTTATATAAAAGGTTTATTGCCGATGCTCCTTTTTCAAAGTTTTATTTAAATATTGATAAGGAGTCACCAGGTAAAATTGGAAGTTGGATTGGTTGGCAAATTGTACGATCGTATATGAAAAATAATAATGTAACTTTGCAACAACTTTTGCATACAGAAGCCGAAGAAATATTTGAAAAATCTAGATATAAACCACATAAAAATGGCAATAAATCATACCTCTAAAATAGAATTTAACGTAGGATTAGACGAAAATAAAATTCCTGAAAAAATAAACTGGACTGCAAAAGATAATAATATAAAAGATCAGGAAGCTAAAGCAATGTTAATTTCTGTTTGGGACTCTAATACTAAAGATACTTTAAGATTAGATTTATGGACTAAAGATATGCCTTTAGACGAAATGAAATATTTTTTTCACCAAACTTTGCTTTCCATGTCAAGTTCGTTTGAACGTGCTACTAACGATGAAAAAATGAGTGCCACTATGCGCGATTTTTGTGATTATTTTGCAGAAAAGTTAGAGCTTAAAAAATAATTAATTCGCGTTTTTTATTAGTTCAACAATTGTAGTGTAATCGTCTGGGTGGTTAACAAAATCCAATTCAGAAACATCAATAATTAACGATTTTAAATTTTCTTCGGTTTTAATAAAAGTAGCATAACCACTATGAATATTATCTAAATATTCCGGTGCAATATTTTGTTCGTAATCTCTTCCTCTTTTTTTTATATTTTCTAATAAACGTGGTGTTTTTTGGTATAAATAAATGTATAAATCGGGTTTCGAAATTTCTTTATACATAATATCAAACATTTTTCTGTACAAAAAATATTCATCATTTTGTAAAGTAACCTGTGCAAATATTAGGGATTTAAAAATATAATAATCCGAAACTATAAAGTTTTTAAATAAGTCAAATTGAGCCAAATCATCAGAAAGTTGTTGGTATCTATCCGCTAAAAAGCTCATTTCTAAAGGAAATGCGTATCGTTCTTTATCTTCATAAAATTTAGGTAAAAACGGATTGTCAGCAAAACGTTCTAACACCGTTTTTGCATTAAAATCTTCTGCAATCATTTTGGTTAGCGATGTTTTACCAGCACCAATATTTCCTTCAATAGCTATGTAATTGTATTTTTCCGATAAAGAAATTGGACGGTTTATTTTAAAATTTGTTTTCTCAATTGCGTGGGTATCCGTACAATTATGAAGTAAAACTTGCATTCTTTTTTTTTCTATCGGATGTAATAAATTTGGTGCAATTTCAGCTAAAGGAGCAAGCACGAATTTTCGATTTAGCATTTCTTTATGAGGTACTATTAAATCTGGCGAAAAAATAATCTCATTATCAAAAAGTAACACATCAATATCTATGGTACGAGCTTCATAATCTTCTTTTGTTTTTTTTGCTCGTCCAATAATATTTTCTATAATTTGTGTAGTATATAATAAATCCTCTGGATTTAATTTGGTAGAAACCTGTAAGCAAATATTATAGAAATCTTCACTTTCAAAACCCCAAGATTTTGTTTTGTAAACGCTTGATATTTTGGAAATAGCACCTATTTTTTGACCTATTAAATCTACCGCTTTTTGTAAATTTTCAAGCCTGTTTTCCAGGTTGCTTCCTATAGATAAATATGTGCTTCTAAGTAAATGCATAAAGTAAGTACAAAGAAAAGAAAAGTATTATATAAAAACATATCTTTGTTATTCAACTTATAAACATTTAGCACCTTTTTTTGCTAATAAAAATAATTTTAAACTATGAAATTTTTAAGGAATTTATTTGCTTCTATTTTCGGGACTTTAATTGCTATTGGTGTACTATTTTTACTGCTAATTTTAATTGCATCGGCAGTTGATGAAAGCAAAAAAATAGCGGTACAAAACAATTCTATTTTAACCATGAATTTAAAATCTGTGGTAAAAGATTATGCTCCAAAAAGTAGTAATCTTTTAGATGAATTATTTGAAATAAATGAGCGAAAGTTGGGCTTAAATAAAATTTTAAATGCTATTGAAAATGCAAGTTATGATGACCATATTAAAGGAATTTCTATTTCAACATTAGGTATTAAAGCGGGTGTTGCTCAAATGCAAGCTATCAGAAATAAATTGTTAGCATTTAAAGAAGCAGGTAAGTTTATTTATGCTTATGCAGATATGTACGACCAAAAATCGTATTATTTAAGTTCTGTAGCCGATTCTGTTTTTATAAATCCACGTGGCTTAGTTGATTTTAAAGGATTGGCTACCGAAATTTTGTATTATAAAAATTTTGAAAATAAGTTTGGGGTGAAATATGAAGTAATTAGACACGGAAAATACAAAAGTGCCGTGGAACCATATTTGACTAATAAAATGAGTGAAAATAACAAAGAACAAATCACTTTATTTTTAAAATCTATTTGGAATGAACTTGTATTAGATATTTCAAAAAGTAGAAAAATTAGCGTGTCAAAATTAAATAATATTGCCGATAATTTACTTGGAAGAAATGCTAATTCAGCAAAAGAGAATAAGTTGATTGATGGAATTATTTATGGAGATGAATATGAAAATAAGTTGAAAAATGCTGTAGAAACTCCTTTAAAAGAATCTTTAAATAGTGTTTCATTACCCGATTATATTGCTTCTGGAAAAGGAAGAATTAGGTCATCAGCTTCAGATAAAATTGCAGTTATTTATGCACAAGGTGAAATTATTTATGGAAAAGGAGATGAAGATCATATTGGGCAGGAATTAATTATAGACGCTTTACGAAAAGCAAGAAAATCAACCCATACAAAAGCAATTGTTTTACGGGTAAATTCCCCTGGAGGAAGTGCTTTAACTTCCGATTTAATTTGGCGTGAAATTGAGCTTACAAAAAAACAAATTCCAGTAGTAGTTTCTATGGGAAATGTTGCTGCATCTGGTGGATATTATATTTCATGCAATGCCAATAAAATTATTGCTGAGCCAACCACTATTACTGGCTCTATTGGCGTTTTTGGAATGCTGCCAAATGTTAGTGAATTAGCTGGTAAATTAGGTATAAATGCCGAACAAGTTAAAACTAATAACAGTGCTAGTTATAGTATTTTTGAACCAATTTCTAATGAATTCAAAACAGTGACAAAAGAAGGTGTAGAAGCAGTTTATACTACTTTTTTAAATAGAGTTGCAAAAGGAAGAAATTTAAATGTTAAAATTGTAGATAGCATTGCTCAAGGTAGAGTTTGGACAGGCGTTCAAGCGGTTAAAAACGGATTGGTTGATCAATTAGGAAACTTGCATAATGCTGTTGTGGAAGCTGCAAGTTTGGCAGGAATAACGGATTATGGAATTCGTAACTATCCAAGTTACCATATTGATTTTCAAGATAAATTTAACAAGTTACCATTTGTAAAATCGAAAGAAAAAATATTAATTGAAGAATTTGGACAAGAAAATTATCAAATTTATAAAAATTTGAAAAGTATGACCAATGCCAAAGGAATTCAAGCTAGATTGCCTTTTTTGTTAACTATTAATTAGTCTTTCTGGTATAAGTAACAAAACTATAATCGTACTTATTTTTTTCGTCGGCTTTTAAATCTTGTCGAGCACTTTCTTTCCAAATAGTTTTATCTATTTCGGGGAAAAAAGTATCAGCATCAAAGGTGTGATGTACTATGGTGATGTCTAAAACATCGGCAAATTTAATGGCTTGTTCATATATTTTTGCACCACCTAAAATAAATACATTTTCTTCTTTTTTAGAAACTGATAACGCTTCTTTTAAAGAGTGAACTACAATGCAACCATCGGCCTTATATTTTTTATTTCTAGTAACTATAATAGTGGTTCTATTTGGTAGCGGTTTGTTGAGAGATTCAAAAGTTTTCCTTCCCATAATTACAAAATGATGTAATGTGGTTTTTTTAAATCGGATTAAATCGGCAGGTAAATGCCAAATTAACTGATTGTTTTTTCCAAGAGCATTGTTGTTGGCAATTGCCGCAATTATGGTAATCATTTTACAAGGAATAAATTATAATACTATTTCGTCATCCGTAGTTGATGAAGGAATCTTTTTTTCTATTTTTTTTGAAAGTTGAGCAATCTTTTTTTCTTGTTTTGCAACTAATTTTTCTGTTTGTTTTCGTTGCCATGTTTTTCCTAAAAATCTATTTACAAAAAATACATTTACAAAATGAATACACAATAAAATAAACCAAAAAGCTATTGCCCAAACAAACCAATTTTCAACATAGTTTTCTCCTAGTTTTAAAATTTTATTTAAAACAATTAAAAACACCGAACCTATTAAAAAAAGCACAAAATGATAATACAATCGCTTTTTTTGTTGCACTCTAATTCGTGCATTTTCATACAATTCGTGTTGTTCAAGGTTGTCATTCATGGTTACATGCTTTTAACCCACTCTTTAATGTATCCTGAAAAATCTTCGGTTTCACTAAAAGGTTCATTTTGCAATTTCTGATTTGCAATTTTTAAAAAATTAGCTAAGTTTGTGTTTGACATACTTAGTAAACTATTTAATGAAAGTAAAACCTCACTTTCATTTAGATGATTGATTTTTTCAATGATTTCTTTCCTTAATTCCTGCGTATTCATAATTTATATTTTTAATTTTTTTCATCAAGTTTGATAGTTTATATAGATACAGCACCTTTAATATGTGAGTGCGGATTATAATTTACTAAGTTAAAGTCTTCAAATTTAAAATCAAAGACATTTTTAATATTTGGATTAATTTTTATTTGAGGTAACTCTCTTGGAGTTCTAGATAATTGTAAATTAATTTGTTCTAAATGATTATTGTAAATATGTGCATCTCCAAACGTATGCACAAAATCTCCTGGTTTTAACCCGCAAACTTGAGCAACCATAAGGGTAAGCAAAGCATAAGATGCAATGTTAAAAGGAACTCCTAAAAATGCATCTGCACTTCGTTGATAAAGTTGACAAGAAAGTTTATTATTGGTTACATAAAATTGAAAAAATGCATGACATGGGGGTAATGCTGCTTTTCCATTTGCTACATTTTCTGCAAAGGAAACAGTTTGATCAGGTAAAACACTAGGATTCCAAGCAGAAATTAACATTCTTCTACTATCAGGATTGGTTTTAATAGTTTCAATTACTTGCTTAATTTGATCAATTCCTTCGCTATTCCAATTACGCCATTGATGACCATAAACTGGACCTAAATCTCCATTTTCATTAGCCCAAGCATTCCAAATTTTGACATTGTTTTCTTGTAAATATTTAATATTGGTATCACCTTTTAAAAACCACAATAATTCATAAATTATGGATTTTAAATGCAATTTTTTTGTGGTAAGCATTGGAAAACCATCCTCTAAATTAAAACGCATTTGATATCCAAAAACACTTTTTGTTCCGGTGCCTGTACGATCTTCTTTTTCGGTACCATTATCGCGTATGTGTTTTATTAAATCTAAATATTGTTTCATTTAAAGTTGTTTTTAAATAGGTACTATTAATGATGAACGTTTTTTATAGCATCTGGATTGTGTTTGTATTTAAATAATATAGCAAAAGCTATTGTTATAACTAACGCGTAAGCTGCAAAAATAAACCATATAGTTTGCCAATCTTTTCCGCCATCTTGTGTAAATATATCAACTATAAACCCACTTGCATAGGCTCCTAAAACAGCTCCTATACCATTAGTCATTAGCATAAATAAGCCTTGCGCGCTTGATCTCATAGAAGGTTTTGATTCTTTTTCAACAAAAAGAGAGCCTGAAATATTGAAAAAATCAAATGCCATTCCGTAAATTATCATAGATAATATTAAAAATGTGAAACCTCCGGCAGGGTTTCCAATTCCAAAAAAAGCAAAACGTAAAACCCAAGCAAGCATACTCATTAGCATTACTTTTTTAATACCAAATTTTTTGAGAAAGAAAGGAATTGTTAATATAAATAATGTTTCAGAAACTTGAGATAAAGTCATTAAAAATAACGAATGTTCTACAGCAAAATAACCAGCATATTCTACTTTAAAATCTTCTAAAAACGGAACACCCCAAATATTTGTTACTTGTAGAGCTGCACCTAATAAGATTGAAAATATAAAGAAAACAGCCATTTTTTTATCTCTAAATAATGAAAATGCGTCTAAGCCCAAACGTTGAACAATAGATTTTTTTTTAGTAGAAATACTTGGCTCAACAGCAGGTAATGTAAATGCATAAATGCCTAAAATTATTGAGGCAATTGCTGAAACTAAAAATTGCTCTTTTCCTATTTTCCAACCCATCAAATCAACTATCCAAGCGGCAAAAATAAACCCTACTGTTCCCCAAACTCTAATGGGGGGAAATGCTTTAATAATATCAAACCCTTTTTTTTCTAAAATAGCGTATGAAATAGAATTATCTAAAGCAATTGTTGGCATATAGAACATAGAAATTAAAAATATAATCATATAGAATGTATTGAAATCAGTAACTCCTGAAATCCAAAATAAAAGGATTCCTAAAATTAAATGACTTAAACCAAAAACGCGTTCTGCATTTAGATACTTATCGGCTATGATACCCATAATTGCGGGCATAAATAAGGCTGCAAGACCTAAAGTGCCATAAACAGCACCTATTTGCAAACCAGTAAATTTTAAAGTAATATACATATATGCACCTGCAGAAAGTAACCAAGCTCCCCAAGCAAAAAATTCTAAGAAATTTAATACGGTTAAGCGAAATTTAATATTCATATTTTTTATGTTCTTTTATTGATTTCGTCACGAATTATAGCTGCTAATTCATAGTTTTCATTTTGAATAGCTTCATTTAGTTTTTCGTGCAATTGTTCAAGGGAGTCTTTTGAAAAGGAAGATTCTTTGCTTATAGTAGGTTGTTCTTCATCAATTAATTTTTCAATGCTTAATTTATCTTTTTCAACAGCTAATTCATCTTTAAATTTCAAATAAATACCTGCTTTATCTAAAATATTTTCATAAGTAAAAATTGGAGCATTAAACCGTGTAGCTAAGGCAATTGCATCTGAAGTTCTGGTATCTATAATTTCTTCAATATGATCTTGTTCACATATTAAACTAGAGTAAAAAACCCCATCTACCAACTTATGTATGATTACTTTTTTGATGGTAATATGAAACCTATCTGCAAAACTTTTAAATAAATCATGAGTAAGTGGTCTTGGAGGTTTTATAGCTTTCTCTAGAGCAATAGCAATAGATTGTGCCTCAAAAGCACCAATAACAATTGGTAAAGTTCGGGTGCCTTTTACTTCACTTAATACTAGCGCATAGGCACCACTTTGGGTTTGGCTATAGGAAATACCTTTAATATTTAAACGGACTAAGCTCATAATTTAAAATATAAAAAGCGATCTAATCAAAGGACATCGTCGTCCAATAATTAGACCGCCTTTTAGAGGCACAATTTAATAAAATTATGCGTTATTTGCTTTAAATTCTTTTAACTTTTCAATTAATTTAGGAACAACTTCAAAAGCATCGCCCACAATTCCATAATCTGCAGCTTTAAAGAAAGGTGCTTCAGGGTCCGTATTTATAACTACTTTTACTTTAGATGAATTAACTCCAGCTAAATGTTGAATGGCACCTGAAATGCCAACTGCTAAATATAAATTAGCAGCAACAGGTTTACCTGTTTGTCCAACATGTTCACTATGAGGTCTCCATCCTAAATCAGAAACGGGTTTAGAGCAAGCAGTTGCTGCGCCTAAAACTTCTGCTAATTCTTCAATCATTCCCCAGTTTTCGGGTCCTTTTAAACCTCTACCGCCAGATACTACAATATCTGCATCTGCAATAGTTATTTTTCCTGAAGTTTTTTCAATAGATTCTGATTTTAAATTACATGCTACTAATTCAGGAGAAAATTCTTCTGTTGTTCCAGATACTGGAATTTCATGAACTCCTACGGAATTTTTTGCTAAAGTTAGTACTTTAGTTTCCGTTAAAATTTGGGTATTATTAAATGCTTTATTTGAAAATGTTTTTCTTTTAACCGTAAAAGGAGCAGTAGCGCTAGGTAATGCAACCACATTACTTGCATAACCAGCATTTAATTGCACAGCTACCATTGGTGCAGTATATAATCCGTTGGTATTTGCTTCAATTATTACCACCTCCGCATTTTCTTTTTCTGTTGCTTTTTTTATAATATTAGCAAATATTTTTGCATTGAAATTTTTTAATGCATCATTAGATACTGAAATTACTTTTTCAGCTCCGTAAGTATATAATTCGGTGGTATCATTTGCATTTATAGCTAATACTACCAAATTAGTTTGCATTTGTTCTGCAACTTTTTTCCCGTAAGAAGTTGCTTCAAAAGCAGGTTTTTTAAATTTTCCTTCCGATGCTTCGGCATAAACTAAAACTGACATATTTTTTTGATATTATGTATTAGACAATTAAATTACTTTGGCTTCATTATGTAATAAATCCACAAGTTCTCCTACGTTATTAGGATCTACTAACTTACAAGCACTTTTTGCAGCTTGTTTTTCAAAAGAAATAATAGTGGTTTTTGCTTCAGTATTTATAGGCTCTACAATTGTTAAAGGTTTTTTACGAGCCATCATAATACCTCGCATGTTTGGAATTCGTAAATCTTTTTCTTCTACAATTCCTTTTTGGCCTGCAATTACTATAGGTAAATTAGCAGAGATAACTTCTTTTCCTCCATCAATTTCTCTAGAAACAGTTACAGCATCTCCATCAATTTCTATTCCAATACAAGCATTTATAAAATTGAAATTTAATAAAGAAGCTATCATACCAGGTACCATTTCACCATTATAATCGATAGATTCTCGCCCAGCCATTACCAAATCGTAATTACCATTTTTAACAACTTCAGCAAGCTCTTTTGCTACCGCAAATCCATCGGTTGGCTCTGCATTTATTCTTATAGCATCATCAGCACCAATTGCTAAAGCTTTACGTAAAGTTGGTTCGCTTGTTGCATTGCCAACATTAATAACGGTCACCGTAGCTCCTTGTTTTTCTTTAAACCACATTGCTCTGGTAAGTACAAACTCATCAAATGGGTTTATTACATATTGCACACCAGCACTATTAAATTTCGAGTTATCATCTGTGAAATTTATTTTTGAAGTGGTATCTGGAACGTGACTAATACAAACTAATATTTTCATTTTATTATCATTTAAATAGTTGGGTTAAAATTAATCAGGTTTTTTGTAATTGCTACGAAGTTACTACTTTTTTTTAAAATACTATGCGCGCATAGTAAAATTTTATTATGAATATAAGTTTGATAGAAAAAATAGAAATGCGTAATTTTGCAAATTCTAAAAAATGATAAAATGAAGACAATACAATTCAGAGAAGCTATTTGTGAAGCAATGAGTGAAGAAATGCGTAGAGATGAAGCAATTTTTTTAATTGGAGAAGAAGTTGCGGAATATAATGGAGCATATAAAGCCTCAAAAGGAATGTTAGATGAGTTTGGTGCAAAACGTGTTATTGACACACCAATAGCTGAATTAGGTTTTACTGGAATTTCAGTTGGTTCAGCAATGAACGGAACTAGACCAATTGTAGAATATATGACCTTCAACTTTTCATTAGTTGGAATTGATCAAATTATAAATAACGCAGCTAAAATCAGACAAATGTCTGGCGGACAGTTAAATTGTCCAATTGTATTTAGAGGACCAACAGGTTCAGCAGGTCAATTAGGAGCAACACATTCTCAAGCTTTTGAAAATTGGTTCGCTAATACTCCTGGTTTAAAAGTTGTGATACCTTCTAATCCGTATGATGCTAAAGGGCTATTAAAAGCCGCTATTAGAGATGACGATCCAGTTATTTTTATGGAATCAGAACAAATGTATGGTGATAAAGGGGAAGTTCCAGAGGGTGAATATATTATACCAATTGGAGTTGCTGATATTAAAAGAGAAGGCAAAGATGTTACCATAGTTTCTTTTGGTAAAATAATTAAAGAAGCTTATAAAGCAGCGGATGAATTAGAAAAAGAAGGAATTTCTGTTGAAATAATTGATTTACGAACTATTAGACCAATGGATCATCAAACTATTTTTAATTCAATTAAAAAAACAAATAGATTGGTGGTATTGGAAGAATCTTGGCCTTTTGGAAGTATTGCTTCTGAAATTACTTACCAAGTTCAAGAAAATGTATTTGATTATTTAGATGCACCTATTAAAAGAATTACTACTGCTGATACACCAGCACCATATTCACCAGTTTTGTTGGAAGAATGGCTACCAAATACAAATGATGTAATAAAAGTAGTAAAAGAAGTACTCTATAGAAAATAAAAACGACTAAAAACACGTTATTAAACCTTTTAAGTAACACTTGAAAGGTTTTTTTTGGAATGAAAAAGATGAAAATAAAAATATTCTTACTCTTATTATTAAGTGCAACCGCAACTTTTTCACAAGTGAAAATAAAAGGAGTTGTTGTTGATGAGCATAATGAAAGCGTACCTTTTGCTAATGTTGTTTTTGTTGGCTCAACAATTGGAACGGTATCTGATGAAAATGGTAAATTCTATTTAGAATCTAATAAAACTTATACAAAAGTTGAAGTTTCATTTTTAGGTTTCAAAACAAAAATAGTTCCAGTAAAAAGTAGAGATTTAAATTTAACCATTCAACTTAAAGAAGAAGCCGATCAACTTAAAGAAGTGGTTATTTATAGTGGAAAAGTTAAGAAAAAGGGAAATCCTGCTATTGCCATTCTTAAAAAAATATGGACTAAAAAGAGGCAAAATGGAGTATATTTATTTAATCAATTCCAATACGATAAGTATGAAAAATTGGAATTTGATATGAATAATATAGATAGTACCATGATGAAAAGTAAACTTTTTAAAGGGCTGGAATTTGTTTTTAAAAGTATTGACACCTCCAATATTACAGGAAAAGCATTTTTACCAATTTTCATTAATGAATCTGTTTATAAAACCTATGGGAAAAATAAAGGAGGCTTAAAAGTACGGGAAGATTTAGTCGCTAATAAAAATTCTGGATTTGAATCAAACCAAAATGTTATAGCATTTATAAAAGATTTATATGTAGAGTACAATATTTATAGTAACTATATTAAAATTTTCGACAAAAGCTTTGTGAGTCCTGTTTCAAAATTATCAGGAATTTCTACGTATAATTATGTACTGTCTGATAGTGCTTACATTGATAATAAATGGTGTTATAATATTGTTTATTACCCACGAAGAAAAAATGAACTTACTTTTAAAGGTGATTTTTGGGTGAACGACACCACTTTTGCGGTTAAAGAAATTAATATGCAAGCCACACGCTCGGCTAATATTAACTGGGTGAAAGATATTTATATTGAACAAGAATTTAATGTATTAAACGATTCTGTGTTTTTATTGAAAAAAGATTATATGATGTCTGATTTCAGTTTAAATAAAAAAGACAAATCAAAAGGGGTATATGGTAGAAGAACTACTATGTATAAAAATTACGATTTCAATAAAGTAAAAAACAACAGTTTTTATGCCAAGAAAGCAGATATCTCAAATAAAAATATATATCATAAAAATGAGGATTATTGGGTAACAAATAGGCAAGAAAAATTAAATAAAACCGAATTAGGCATTTATAAAATGCTAGATACTTTAATTACGGTTCCAAAATTTAAAAGAATTTATAATTTAATTTCCATTTTAGGGTCAGGTTATATTGGTTTTAAAAATTTTGATTATGGTCCAATTTATTCCACTTTTGGTAAAAATGATGTGGAAGGAATGCGTATTAGAACTGGAATACGAACTTATTTTGGTGAGAATGATCTTTGGCGTTTACAAGCATACACAGCGTACGGATTTAAAGATAATCAGTTTAAATATGGAGTTTCGGGTAAATGGATGCTCAATCATAAAAACAGGTTTACTATAGGGCTTGGTAACCGAAGGGATATTGAGCAAATAGGAGTTAGCTTAACCACAACTAATGATGTTTTAGGACGCAGCTTTGCTTCGTCTTCCTTTTTTGCAAGTGGCGATAATAGTAAGTTAACTTCTATAAACTTAACCAGTGGTTTTGCATCTATAGAACCAAAGCATAATTTAAAATTTCAATTAGGAGCATCTTATAGAACTTTAAAATCGGCATCACCACAAACGTTTAATTTAGATTATTGGGTAGATAAAACCAATAACATAAAAGGATCAAATATTGCTCAAACTGAAGTTGATTTTTCAATGAAATATACACCAGATAGAAAAACTATTGGTTTTGGTGTAGAAAGAAAAGAAGTGACAGATACTTACGCTACTTTCTTTTTAAATTATGAACATGGATTTAAAGGTGTTTCAAATAATGATTTTAATTATGATAAAGTACAATTATTTTATCGTCAGCCTATTTTAATTGGTGGTCTTGGACGTATGTTTACAACTATTGAAGTTGGTAAAACTTTTGGGGAAGTTCCACTTGGTTTATTGAATGTGGTTCCGGGAAATCAATCGTATTTTACCATAGAAAACACGTATGCATTGTTAGATTATTATGAGTTTATAACCGATTCGTACGCTTCCATACATATTGACCATAATTTTAATGGACGTTTATTTTCAAGAATTCCAGTATTAAGAAAACTAAATTTAAGAGAATTAGTAGGTTTTAAAGCAGTAGTAGGTTCTATTTCAGATAAGAATAAAGCCTTAAATGCTTCTAATATTAATTATGTAGCGCCAACCAAGGGATATTACGAATATAGTGTTGGTATTGGTAATATCTTTAAAGTGTTTAGAATAGATTTTAGTTGGAGAGGCAATTATAAGAATGTTCCAGGAGCAAATAAATTTGCCATAAAAGGAGCATTTGGATTTTATTTTTAAAATTAACGGTATTAAAATAGGTTTACCACTTCAATTTTATAATTTTGCAAAAAAAACAGTAATGAGTCCAAAAGGGAGAAAAACATTTGATGTATTAATTGAAATACCAAAAGGAAGTAGAAATAAGTATGAATATGATTTTTTCTTAAAAAAAATTAGATTCGATAGAATGTTATTTTCATCAATGATGTATCCTGGTGATTATGGTTTTGTACCAGAAACTATTGCCTTAGATAAAGACCCATTAGATGTATTAATTTTAGGAAGTGAACCAACTTTCCCTATGTGTGTTATGGAAGTAAAGGCAATTGGAGTTTTTCATATGACAGATGAAAAAGGACCTGATGAAAAAATTATTTGCGTACCAATATCCGATCCAATTTGGAATAAGTTAAATGATATTTCTGATATGAATCCACATCAAGTAAAAGAAATTGAACACTTTTTTCAAGTATATAAGGATTTAGAAGAAAAAAAAGTTGATGTTGGAGGATGGGGTGATTCTAAGGAAGCTTATGAAATTGTTAAAAAATGTCATGAACGATATGATAATAGTGAACATAAGAAAAAAAGAACCTTTACTATTTAAGAAAGCAATAAATAATATAGTTAAGCCACCATTTAATTCATGGTGGCTTTTTTTATCTCGGGTATTTTATTACATTTAGCCCCGTGAAAAATAATTAAACATTCAACAAAAAAATTAAATGGAATTAATAGTAAATTATTTGCCCCTTTTTGGAATTTTAGCACTTCTTTTTGTAATTGTCAAAAATGCTTGGGTTTCAAAACAAGATGTCGGAAATGAACAAATGGCTCAAATAGCAAAAAACATTGCTGATGGAGCCATGTCTTTTTTAAAGGCAGAATACAAAGTGCTTTCAGTATTTGTACTTGCAGTAGCAATTTTATTGTATTTTAAAGGTGAATCTGAAATAGGTTCAAGCGGTTTGGTAGCACTATCTTTTGTAGTAGGTGCAATCTGTTCTGCTTTAGCTGGGTTTATTGGCATGAAAGTCGCTACAAAAGCGAATGTTAGAACAACTCAAGCTGCAAGAACTTCCTTAGGAAAAGCACTTGAGGTTGCATTTGCTGGCGGCTCGGTTATGGGATTAGGCGTAGTTGGATTAGGCGTGTTAGGTTTGAGTTCTCTATTTATGTTTTATAGTGGACAAGGTTGGGATATTACAGAAGTATTAAATGTACTTTCAGGGTTCTCATTAGGAGCTTCTTCTATTGCATTATTTGCGCGTGTTGGTGGTGGTATTTATACCAAAGCTGCTGATGTTGGTGCAGATTTAGTAGGAAAAGTAGAAGCAGGTATTCCTGAAGATCACCCACTAAACCCCGCAACTATTGCGGATAACGTAGGAGATAATGTAGGAGATGTTGCTGGTATGGGAGCAGATTTATTTGAATCATATGTAGGTTCCATAATTGGTACCATGGTTTTAGGGGGGGCTTTTGTGGCATTACCCGTTTTTAAAGAAAACGGTTTAGATGGATTAGGGCCTGTTTATTTACCACTAGCTTTAGCAGCGGTTGGAATTGTAATGTCTATAATAGGCACTTTCTTTGTAAAAGTTAGAAATGGAGGTAATCCACAAACAGCTTTAAATATTGGTGAGTTTGGATCAGCAATATTAATGATTATTGCTTCTTATTTTATTATTGATCAAATGCTTCCAGCATCATGGACTTTTAACGGAATTGAATATACTTCATTAGGTGTTTTTTGGGCAACTATTTCAGGATTGGTTGCAGGTTTAGGTGTTGGAAAAATAACTGAATATTATACAGGAACAGGGACAATACCTGTGAATTCTATTGTCAGACAGTCTGAAACAGGTTCGGCTACAAATATTATTGCTGGCTTAGGAGTTGGTATGATGTCAACTGCCATTCCAATTTTGTTAATTGCAATAGCAATTTTAGTTTCACATCATTTTGCAGGTTTATATGGTATTGCAATTGCAGCAGTTGGAATGTTAGCAAATACTGGAATTCAATTGGCTGTAGATGCTTATGGACCAATTTCGGATAATGCTGGTGGAATTGCTCAAATGGCGGAACTACCTAAAGAAGTTCGTGAACGCACAGATAAATTAGATGCAGTTGGTAATACTACAGCTGCCATTGGTAAAGGATTTGCAATTGCTTCTGCTGCCTTAACTGCTTTAGCGTTATTTGCCGCATTTATGCAAACAGCACATATTACTTCAATTGATGTTTCTAAGCCTAACATTATGGCAGGTTTATTAATAGGTGGTATGTTACCATTTGTTTTTTCTGCCTTAGCAATGAAAGCGGTTGGTAAAGCTGCTATGGCAATGATTGAAGAAGTTCGTCGCCAGTTTAGAGATATTCCAGCTTTAAAAAATGCACTGGTTGTGATGAAAAAATATGACTCTGATATGTCAAAAGCATCAGAAGAAGATAGAAAAATATTTGATGAAGCCCATGGAGTTGCTGAATATGAAAAATGTGTTGCTATATCAACACAAGCTTCTATTAAGCAAATGTTATTACCAGGATTGTTAGCTTTAGCTGTGCCTGTTTTAGTCGGTTTTGGCGATAAATGGTTTGGATTAGGCGGACCAGAAATGCTAGGTGGCTTATTGGCAGGTGTAACTACAACAGGAGTATTGATGGCAATTTTTCAATCTAATGCAGGTGGTGCATGGGATAATGCTAAAAAAATGATTGAAGAAAAAGGATTAAAAGGAACAGAAGCTCATAAAGCTGCAGTAGTAGGTGATACTGTTGGAGATCCGTTTAAAGATACTTCAGGACCATCTTTAAATATTTTAATAAAATTAATGTCGATAGTAGCCTTGGTAATTGCACCAAGTATTGCTCTTTCTAGTGATGCAGTATCTGAACATGTTGTTATAAAACCTGCAACAGAAATAGTAAATCAAGAAGTTCAAAAACAAGTGCAAGTTGAAATGATTACCAATGATGATGGTACTGTTAAAGCTACGGTTACTACAATTTCAACAATTAATGGTAAAACAACTAAAGAAGAAAAAGTTTTTGAAGGAACGAAAGTTGATGTTCAAAAAGCTTTAGATAACTTAAAAGAAGATAATATAAAAGTTAATGTTGAAGAACATAAAGAATAATTACTAATTATTGGTAATAAAAAAAGCTTGCCATTGGCGAGCTTTTTTTATATATGTCTTATGAAAAAGATTAAAATAATCCATTTATTTGCGCATCAATTTTATCAATAACAGTACCTAAATCTTCTGGCTTATCAACAAAATCTAAATTGTCAACATCAATAATTAATAATTTTCCTTTTTTGTAATGCGTAATCCAAGCTTCGTAACGTTCATTTAACCTGCTTAAATAATCAATACTAATCGAATTTTCATAATCACGCCCTCTTTTGTGAATTTGTCCAACTAGGGTTGGAATTGAAGCTCTTAAATATATTAATAAATCTGGAGGTGTAACTAAACGTTCCATTAATTCAAATAGCGATGCATAATTATTGAAATCTCTATTTGGCATTAAACCCATTGCGTGTAAGTTAGGAGCAAAAATATTAGCATCTTCATAAATGGTCCTATCTTGAATAATATTTTTGCCACTTTCGCGAATTTCTAATATTTGACGAAATCTACTATTTAAAAAATAAACTTGTAAATTAAACGACCATCGTTCCATAGCGCCATAAAAATCATCTAAATATGGATTTTCATCAACTGATTCGTAGTGTGGATCCCATCTGTAATGCTTGGATAAAAGCTTGGTTAAAGTTGTTTTACCGGCTCCTATGTTTCCTGCAATTGCTACATGCATAATTTGTGTTTGGTATATAAATTAAAATGCTAAAGTTAGTTAAAATTTTTATGTTTTAATACTAGAAATTTCAACTGTTAATAAATAAGTTTATATCCAAATCCACGTACATTAATTATTTGTATTGAAGCGTCTTTTTTTAGTTTTTTTCGAAGCTTAGTTATAAAAACATCCATACTTCTGGCATTAAAAAAATCATCGTTTCCCCATAATTTTTTAAGAATAAAAGAGCGTTCTAAAACCTGATTTTTATTTTTAATTAAATAATATAATAAGTTTGCTTCTCTATGTGTTAAGTTTTGAATTGAATTATGATGCAGTAATGTTTGCTTTTTTAAGTTGAAAATAAAACTCCCTAATTTAATAGGCTCATCAGTATTTTCAGTATTAATTCTCTTTAACAATGCTTTAATACGGACAATTAGCTCTTCCATACTGAAAGGTTTTTTTAAATAATCATTACCGCCAAGGTTAAAACCTTCTACTACATCTGTAGTTTGTGATTTGGCAGTTAAAAAAATGATAGGAATGGTAGCATTTTCTGCTCGTATTTCTTTGGCTAATGTAAATCCGTCTTTTTTGGGCATCATTACGTCTAATACCAATAATAAAGGATTTTCCTTTTGATAAACTTTAAAAGCTTCTTCACCATTTTTGCATAACAGCACCTTAAAGTTTCTGGTTTCTAAACTTTCTTTAATTATCTGTCCTAATGAAGGTTCATCTTCTGCCAATAATATTTTTAAAATTTCACTCATTTGGCAACGTTATTTTAAAAACGGTTTGGTTATTTTTGGAATAGACGATTTCAATTGAGCCTCCGTGTTTTTCAATTATTTTTTTGCTGTAGTATAAACCAATTCCAAACCCTTTAATAGTATGTGTATTTCCTGTTGGAATTCTATAAAATTGCTCAAAAACCTTATCTTTTTGATTTTTAGGAATTCCGTTTCCAGTATCAGAAATAGTTAAGATTATCACATTTTTAGTTAAAGTCAATTTAGCCTGAATATTTTTTCCTCCATATTTAATAGCATTATCAAAAATATTACTAATGGCATTTTCAAAATGAATAGTATCAATTTTAACAATATGATTAGGAATATTTGAACTAAATATAAACGTTTTATCTTTTGAAATTAATTGATATTTTGCAACAATCTCATGCATTAACTGAGTAATATTTACAGGTTTTTTGCTAATACTAAGTTCTTCCTGATTTAAGGTAGCAGTTTCTAATATTTTTTCGATCATTATATCTAACTTCTGTATTTGTGCATTAGCAATATTGATATATTTTTCAGATTTTTCTTTATCATTTAAAGCATTAAAACTTTTCATAGCTTCTAAAGCAGTGGATATGGTTGCAATTGGGGTTTTAAATTCGTGAGTGATATTGCTAATTAAATCGTTTTTAATTTCCGATAATTGTTTTTGCTTGTATATGGTTTTTAATAAATACAATAAACTGGCAATAATACATAACGATAATACTAATGAAAGTAAAATGCTAATTAGTGATTCTTTTAATACTAAAGAAGTTTCGTTGGTAAAAAATAGTTCAAGTTTACTTCTATGTGGTAAAAAAGTAGATTTTGAAATGGTTTTTAAATATTTTTTTGGAAATTTATCTAAATTATAAGTAGTAATGGTTGCCTTTTTGCTTTTGCTATCTCGTTGGAATATCGAAAATTTAAGTCCGTAAGTTAGGTTAATATTGTTTCTGTTAAGTTCATCACTTACATAAGAGTTTAATTTTCTTAAATCTAAACTATCTCTTGAAATAGATACAAATACTTTAGAAATTAAGCTATCAATACTTTTTGGAAACACCTTGTTTGCCGTAAAAAACGGAAAATTACCATCTCTTCTGTTTTTTATTAGTAACGGCTTTTTAGTTTCTGTTTTTGCTATTTTTTGTAAAGTACTATCAATTTTTTTTCGCAAACCAAATCGTGAACCTGGCTTTAAATAAATAGTATCAATCTTTTTTTTAGTAGTGGTTGAATCAATAGAAGTAAATGTAATAATACCAGATTTTGTAAGATTAGCAAAATAAGCTTCTACCGAATTATCTAAGCTAAGTTGCACTTTGCTAATTAAATTTTGCTTGTTTAGTTGGTATTCTTTAAAAATCCAATAGAGTTGAACGCCAATAATAGTAACAACTGTAATACCAATTAAATAGACCACAAGTTTATAGCTGCGTTTATTCATACTTCAAAGTTAAGCACATAAATTGTATAATCCGAAAGGCTTAACAATCGTTAACACTAGTTAACTGAGAATTATGCTGGCAGCTATTATATTTGTGTGTAATTAATTTTTTAAAAATGAAAAGATGAAAACTGTATTTATAAAAAATTGGATGTTGTTGTTGGTTATGGTAAGTAGTAGTGTTATCGCTCAAGATTTTCAAGGGAAAGCTATCTATCAATCAAAAACTGCGTTAGCTTTAAATTTAGATGGTTCGGGTATTCCTACGGATAGAATTAAAAGAATAAAAGAAATGATGAAAAATCAATTAGAAAAAACGTTTGTTTTAACCTTTTCTAAAAATGCATCTATTTATAAAGAAGAAGAAAAATTAAATCAGCCAACTGCAGGTGGTGGCAGAATGCATTTTAGAATGGCTATGTTAGGCACTTATGATACCGAGTTTAAAAATATTACAGATAAAAAAGTGGTAAAAGAAGCAGAATTCAGTGGAAAAAAATTTCTAATTAAAGATACTTTGGGAACGTATAATTGGAACTTGGAACAAGAAACAAAAATGATTGGTGAAAATTTATGCTTTAAGGCAACTACGGTTATAGAACGACCAAAAAGAAGGACTAATTTTAGATTTGGAAGAAGAAATGCACCCGATGATAAACCTAAAGAAAATACAACTCCTGAAATGGAAAATGTTATTGTAACCGCTTGGTACACACTTGATATTCCAGTAAGTAATGGACCAGGTAATTATTGGGGATTACCTGGTTTAATTTTGGAAGTAAATGATGGAACAACAAAAATTTTATGCACAAAAATTGTGATAAACCCTAAAGACAAAACAGTTATTAGGGAGCCCAAAAAAGGAAAAGTAGTTACCCAAAAAGAGTACGACACTATTGTAAAAGAGAAAACCAAAGAAATGCGAGAGCGTTTTAGAAATGATCGTAAAAAAAGCGGAGGAGAACGGCATTTTAGAATTGGTGGATAAAATCAATTTTAGAAATTCTCATTCTAATAATGTCACGCTAAGCGCAGTCGAAGTGTTTTGTTAATTAACAATTAACTACAAATTAAAAATGAAAAAAATACTATTTATAATTTTAATAATCCTTTTTTCAACCACAGTTTTTTCACAAAACATTCAATATTCAGGAACGGTAAAAAACACCAAAGGAAATCCTTTAGAAATGGCTAATGTAATTGCCTTTAAAAAAGGAACTAAATTTTTACAATCCTATTCCATAACCGATGCTAAAGGAAATTATAAATTAACGTTAGCCAATAATGCTTCCTACACTTTAAAAGTAAGTTATTTGGGCTATATTTCTAAAAATATAAACATTGAAGTAGGCGATGCTACAGAAAACATGACAAAAAATATTATTTTAACTGAAGCAAGTGATAAGCTTAATGAAGTTGAAATTACCTATGAAATGCCTGTAAAAATTATAGGAGATACCATTGTATATAATTCAGATTCGTTTACTTCAGGTAAAGAAAAAAAATTAGGAGACGTATTAAAAAAATTACCTGGAGTTGATATTGATGATAATGGCGAAGTAGAAGTAGAAGGTAAAAAAGTTCAAAAAGTATTAGTAGAAGGAAAAGCATTTTTTGACGGCGACTCTAAATTAGCAACTCAAAATATTCCTGCAAATGCGGTAGATAAAATACAAGTGCTTAAAAACTATAACGAAGTTCCAGGAATGAAATCAGTTACCAATAACGAAGATAATATTGCCATAAACATTAAACTAAAACAAGGTAAAAAACGATTTTGGTTTGGGGAAATTAATGCAGGTATTGGAGATAACGACAAATATATAGTTAAGCCAAAATTGTTTTATTACAGTCCCGAAAAAAGTATAAATGTACTTGCCGATTTTAATGACATAGGAAAATCACCATTTACAATGCGCGATTATTTTAGGTTTACAGGCGGCTTGCGAAATGCTATGCGAGGCAGTGGAACAAGTTTTAGCGTATCTTCTACAGGGTTAGGTTTTATGACTGCTCAAAACAACAAAGCGCAAGAAATTACTTCAAATTTCGGTGCATTAAATTTTAGTTTAGCACCTAAAAAAAACATCGATTTTAACGGATTTGCTATTGTGAACAGTTCCGAAACCGATATGTTTACTACTGCTAATACAATTTATAATAAAACTAATATTACAGATAAAAATGTCACTTCTACGGTACAAGAAAACCAGTTAGGAATGTTAAAGTTTAGCACTAATTACAATCCAAATACTAATGTTCATATAGATTATGATGTGTTTGGAAAACTATCAAAACAAAGCGAAAAAAATGATGTCACCTCCACCCAACGAAGTGCCGATACTTATAAAGAAGAAAAGCCAACTACCTTAAATCAAAATTTTAATTGGTATTATACTATGGATGAAAAAAATATCTTTTCAGCAGAATTACAGCATCTGTATGAAAAAGATAAACCATTGTATAATTCTTTGGCAGATACCCAACCATTTGTTATTATCCCAACTTCATCGGCACAATCTATTTTTAATTTACTCCAAAATAAAAAAACAACTACCAGCAAGTTAGATGCAAAACTAGATTACTATTATTTACTTACTCCAAAAAGCAATATCAATATCACTTTAGGAACTACTTTAAGTACCCAAAAATTAACTTCAAATATTTCTCAAAATTTAGATGATGGGAATGTTCTTAATTTCTCAGATATCAATTTAAATAATAAGGTAAATTACAATTTTACCAATTTGTTTTTAGGATTACATTATAAAATGATATCTGGTATTTTTACGTTTAATCCAGGAGTTGGGTTGCATTATTATCAAACAAAAGACACGCAATTGGCAAGTGTACATAAAAACAAGGTAACTAAATTGTTACCCGATGTGTATGCACGTTTACAATTTAATTCCTCACAAAGTTTACGATTTAATTACGCCATTTCTACTCAGTTTTCCGATATAAATACTATTGCAGAAGGTTATTTACTTTCCAATTATAAGCGGTTAACAAAAGGGAATCGCAAAATTGAAAACGAATTATACCATAAATATACTTTAAGTTATTTTAGTTTTAGTATGTTTTCGTTTACTAATATTAATGCCGCTATAAATTACACAAAAAAGGTAAATGGCGTAAAAAATAATACAGCATTAAAGGGTATTAATCAAATTACATTTCCAATAAATGTAAATTTACCCGATGAAACTTTTTCAACGAATTTTCGGTACGGAAAAACGTACAGCAAATTAAAAACAAATTTAAGAGCTAATATAACCAGTAATTTTTATAATAATATTATTGATAATGAAGCGGTAAAGTCTAAAAGTATCACTCAAAGTTACCAAGCTAGCATAGCAAGTAAATTTAAAAATGCACCTAATTTTGAAGTAGGATTTCAAAAATCGTATAACAACTATTCTAACACAAGCAGCATAACCGACAAACCTTATACAAATATGGAAATAGGCTTTTTAAAAAACTTTACTTTAACTGCCGATTACAGTTATTATAACTATAAAAATAATACTAATGCTATAAAAAACACCTATTCCTTTTTAAATGCAAGCTTGTATTATCAGCAAAAAGACAGCAAATGGGAATTTAAAATTTCAGCAGATAATTTAACCAACAATAAATCCTTAAATACCGATAGTTATAACGAAATATCCGATAGTAATAGTATTTCCTTTTATTTTATACAACCACGAGTTTATATGTTTTCCGTAAAGTATAATTTGTAGGGCGTTTCCCTTTGGGTCAGGCTGTCATTACTCGCTTTTTTATAGTTGAAAACAACTAAAAAAAGAGCTCAAACAAACCACTCCATCCTTAACGCAAAAATAAAATATTCTGCACTAAAATATATCATCAATAACTATTTTGTAGGATATTTAAATTATCAGTAAATAGATAAAAATAAATGATTAAATTATATATTATTCTTGAGTGAATTCTATAAACAATTATGACAATAAATTAACTTAAAATATTTGATTTAGATAGGATTAATAGGAAAACGAATTTTACCAATATTAAAGCCTCAATTAATTATACTAAAATTTAGAATGATATTAGAAACACGAATGAATTTACTAGTGCAGACGGTATTTATTTTCTATTAATTCAATTTTAGCTTATAAAATATTTTTTAAATCTCAATAAGAGGAAATTTATTCAAATATTTTTACAATAATTCAAGTTAAATTGTTAATTTTAGAATAACTGAGACTGAAAAAATATTTTTCTTTAGTTACAGATTAAAAAGTACAGACATGAAAATCTCTATTGAAAAAAAAATCGTAATAGGTTATATAGTTAACATCATCATAGTTTTAGCACTTGGATTGGTTTATTGGAATCATAGATTTTCTGCAATAACCAAACTATGGGATTGGATGGCTTTGTTATTAATCTTGTTATCTTTAAGCATGCTTACAGTTGTTTATTTTATTCTTAGAGTACAACTCAAAGCAAAAAATAAATCGGAAATGCAGTTATTGGAGAACAAGAAATTATTACAATCAATCATAGATAACACAACTAATGCTGTTTCAGTTAAAAAAATTAACGGCGAATACCTATTAGTTAATAAGCAATATGAGGTACTTTTTAAGTTAAAAGCAGAAAACATAAAAGGCAAAACAGATCATGATATTTTGCCAAAAGAAATTGCAGATCAATTTCGTAGTTCAGACCTTGAAACATTAAAATTAGGCAAAGAAATTCAAGTCGAAGAAATTATGGAACAATCTGATGGACCTCATACCTATCTGGCAGTTAAATTTCCATTATTTGATGCATCAAATAGAGTTTTTGCAGTTGGATCAATTTCAACAGATATATCAAAAAGGAAATCTTTTCAGGAATCATTAAAAGAGGCTGATACTTTTTTTAATATGTCTAAAGATATTTTAGTTGTCGCTTCTAAAAACAAGTTTCTAAAAATTAATCCTTCATTGTGTAAGATACTGGGATATTCTGAACAGGAACTTTTAGAAAATAATTTTGCCACATATATATTACCGGAAGATGTATCAATTACAGAAAAAGAGATTGAAAAACTTCAGACAGGATCTTCTTTAGTAAATTTTAGAAACCGGTGGATATGCAAAGATGAAACTATTAAATGGTTATCTTGGACTGCAACCATAGATATGGATACTGAAATAATGTACGCAATAGCTCGAGATATAACAGAGCAATTAAAACTTGAACAAGAAGAAAAAGAAGCTTTGAAGGAATTATACGAAAATGAGCAAAAATTGAACTTGATTCTTGAAAACATTAGTGATGGAGTTATTGTTGCAAATGCAAATAAAAAAGTTGTATTGGCAAATTATATGGCAAATGGCTTATTTGGAACGGAAGATGATTCAAAGATTCCTGCCAATTTTTCAGATCATTTTGAGTTGTTTTTTCCTGATGGGAAAACTGTATTTCCTTTGCAAAAACTTCCTATGGAACGTGCTTTGATTGGTGAATCGACAGATGATATTGATGTAGTGTTGTGGAATCCAACTTTAAAGAAAAAAAGAAGAGTGTTGTTAAGCGGTAGACCAATTATTGACGAAAAGAATCAAGTTATAGCTGCGGTAATAACAATTAAAGATATAAGTAAATATAAAAAAATGGAAGAAGAACTCAATGAAACAGAACTTAAATTTCGTCGATTAATTGGTTTCAAAAAGAATAATAATAAAAAAAACCTAAAATGATTAAAAACATTTTAGGTTTTTTTTATTATTGAAGTTATATTTTATAAACCGAAAGCATTTTTTACTTTTTCTACAAAATCTAATTTTTCCCAAGTAAATAATTCAACAGCTATAGTTTTTTCAGTTCCATCAACATTTTTAAATGTTTTAGTTACTATTTTATTTTCTCTTCCCATATGTCCGTAAGCAGCAGTTTCTGTATAAATAGGTTCACGTAATTTTAAACGTTTTTCAATAGCCGCAGGTCGCATATCAAACATTGTTTCAATTACTCTAGCTATTTCACCATCGGTCAAATCAACTTTTGAAGTCCCATACGTATTTACAAAAATACCCATAGGTTTTGCCACGCCAATTGCATACGAAACCTGAATTAAAACTTCATCTGCAACACCTGCAGCAACTAAATTTTTTGCAATGTGACGCGTTGCATAGGCAGCACTTCTATCTACTTTACTTGGATCTTTACCTGAAAATGCACCACCACCATGTGCACCTTTTCCTCCGTAAGTATCCACAATAATTTTTCTTCCAGTTAAACCGGTATCACCATGAGGGCCACCAATTACAAATTTACCGGTTGGGTTTACGTGATACACAATATTGTCAGTAAACAATGCTTTTAATTTGGCAGGTAATTTTGCAATAACCCTTGGCATTAAAATAGTGATAACATCACTTTTAATTTTTGCGAGCATGGCGTCATCATTTGGACCAAAATCGTCATGTTGTGTAGAGACAACAATATCTTTTATTCTTAATGGCACATTTTCATCGGAATATTCAAGAGTAACCTGACTTTTAGAATCGGGTCTTAAATAAGTAATGCCGCTATTTTCTCGTCGTAATTCAGCTAATTCTAATAATATTCTATGACTTAATTCTAAAGCTAATGGCATATAATTATCGGTTTCATTAATAGCATATCCAAACATCATTCCTTGATCACCTGCACCTTGATCTTCATTAACTCGATCAACTCCTTGATTTATATCTTGCGATTGTTCATGTATTGCTGAAAAAACGCCACAAGAATCTCCATCAAACTTATATTCACTTTTGGTATACCCAATTTTGTTAATAATGTCTCTAGCTATTTTTTGAACATCTAAATAGGTTTTAGATTTTACCTCACCAGCTAAAACTACTTGCCCTGTAGTTACTAAGGTTTCACAAGCAACTTTTGAATTTTTGTCAAATGCTAAAAAGTTATCAACTAGTGCATCTGAAATTTGATCAGAAACTTTATCTGGATGTCCTTCTGATACAGATTCTGAAGTAAATAAATATGACATATTTCTTAATTTTATTGTTCAATTTAAAATGAAATGAAAAGATTGCAAGAAGTGCTTTTAAAAGTAGTTTAACAACTGCTTTAGCATTTTTTTATGAGGTTGCAATCAGTACAAATCATTCCTCTAATATTTCGAGTACAAAGATATATAATATTGAAATTATAATCCTTAAAAATTAAATTTTATTTTAAAAACTTGTAAAATTAAAAATTGTTTATACATTTGTAGCGTTAAAAGAAAGTAATGATTTTAAACAAATTAAATATGTGTTCTTGTATGATGTGTAATTTTTGCACAGAGGATATTATTGTTTAAAACTTAAAAATATAAAAGCAATAAAAAAAGCCTCTGATTTGTCAGAGGCTTTTTTATTTAAAATAAATATGATTAATAATTTAAAAATATATATGTGCAATCAAGTTATTATGTGTATGCAAATGCAAAGCACAATGAACTGGTATTGCCTAAATTGATGGAATAAAAAATCTGAACGATAAAGTCCCTTTGGTAATACCTAAAACCAAAGGGGCTTTTTTATTTCACTAAAAATTAGAATTAAAACTTAAAAAATAGAATTATGAGTACGCAAAAATTTTCAACACAGGCATTACATTCAGGTCACGATACCACTAAAACAGCCGGAACAAGGGCTGTACCAATTTATCAAACAACTTCGTATGTATTTAATAATACGGAACATGCAGCCAATTTATTTTCATTAGCAGAACCGGGTTTTATTTACACACGATTAAATAATCCAACCAACGATATTTTAGAACAACGTTTAGCTACTTTGGATGGAGGAATTGGAGCGGCAGTTTTTGCTTCAGGAACTTCAGCAATTTCAACTGCATTGTTAACATTATTAAAAGCAGGAGATCATATCGTTGCATCAAGTACTTTATATGGAGGAACATATAATTTACTAAATGTTACCTTGCCAAGATTGGGTATTACAACCACTTTTGTTGATGCTTCAAATCCACAAAATTTTAAAGAAGCCATAAAAGAAAATACACGAGCAGTTTTTATTGAGTCTATTGGAAATCCAAAATTAGATGTGTTAGATATTGAAGCTATTTCAACCATTACTAAAGCAAATAAAATTCCATTGATAGTTGATAATACGGTGGCAACTCCTTATCTGTTAAACCCTATAAAATACGGAGCAAACATTGTAATTTATTCATTAACCAAATTTATAGGAGGTCAAGGAAATTCATTGGGTGGCGCTATTGTTGATGGTGGTAATTTTGATTGGGCAAATGGTAAATTTCCTGAGTTTACAGAACCATCAAAAGGATATCATGGATTAATTTATAGCGAAGCTTTAGGGGAAGCAGCTTATATAGCAAAAGTTAGGCTGGAAGGATTACGTGATTTTGGTGGAGCTTTAAGTCCGTTTAATACATTTCAAATTATTCAAGGATTAGAAACTTTGCCAATTAGGCTTGAAAAGCATAGTAAAAATACATTAGAATTAGCAAAATGGTTAGAAAAAAATGAATTAGTTTCTTGGGTAAGTTACCCAGGTTTAGAGTCACATGAATCTTATAAAAATGCACAAAAATATTTACCTAAAGGACAAAGTGGTGTATTAACTTTTGGTGTAAAAGGTGGCTTTGAAGCAGCTAAAACTGTAGTTGATTCGGTAAAAATATTTTCATTATTGGCCAACATTGGCGATACGAAATCCTTAATAATTCATCCGGCAAGCACTACGCATCAACAATTAACTAACGAGCAACAATTGGCATCAGGTGTTACGCAAGATTTAATCAGACTCTCTGTAGGAATTGAAGACATTGAAGATTTAAAACAAGATTTAGAAGATGCTTTTCAAAACATAAAATTATTGACAATTAATTAATATAAAATGAGTCAGTTACAACAGTTAATTATTTCGAATTTTATTCCTGAAAAAGGAAAATTACCTCAAGAAATTCAATTGTCATATCAGTTATTTGGTAAGGAATTGCATTCGGCACCCGTGGTATTAATCAATCATGCATTAACCGGTAATAGTAATGTTGCCGGTAACGAGGGTTGGTGGCATGATTTGGTGGGTAAAGGCAAAGTTATCGACACCAATCAATACACCATTTTGGCTTTTAATATTCCAGGAAATGGTTACGACGGATTTGTGATTGAAAATTACAAAGATTTTGTTGCTAGAGATATTTCAAAACTATTTTTAATTGGATTAGAAAAATTAGAAATACAAGAATTATATGCCATCATTGGTGGTTCTTTGGGAGGTGGAATTGCTTGGGAAATGACCGCATTAAATCCTACCATAACAAAATATTTAATACCAGTTGCAACAGATTGGAAATCAACTGATTGGTTAATTGCGAATTGTCAAATTCAAGAACAATTTTTATCCAATTCAAGTAATCCGGTGCACGATGCACGTATGCATGCAATGTTGTGTTACCGAACTCCTAAATCATTTAATGCACGTTTTCAGCGTTCTAAAAACGAAACATTAGAAATTTTTAATGTAGAAAGTTGGTTGTTGCATCATGGTAAAAAATTACAAGAACGATTTCAACTATCTGCCTATAAATTAATGAATCAATTATTAAAAACCATTGATGTTACTAAAAATAAAGATGTGCATATTTTAGATACCATTAAAGCTACTATTCAAATAGTTGGTGTAGATTCCGATTTGTTTTTTACTGCGGAAGAAAACAGAGAAACCTATAAACAGTTGGCATTAACAAATCCAAATGTTTCCTATAGCGAAATTAACTCTGTTCATGGTCACGATGCTTTTTTGATGGAATATGAACAACTTGAAAAAATAATTGAACCAATTTTTAGAAAAGGAATTAAGAAAAATGCCATAAAAGTTTTAAAATTTGGGGGAAAATCATTGGCAAACGGTAAAGGTTTAGAAAGCAGTTTGACTATTATTACTAATAAAATTAATAATAACGAAAAAATTACGATTGTGGTTTCTGCAAGGGGAAAAACTACCAATCAATTAGAAACTATTTTAGAAAAAGCAAAAGCTAACAAATCTTATTTAGATGAATTTAAAGAATTTAAAAATTACCAGCTTGAACCGGATGTTACGATTGATTTTTCTGTTGAATTTCAACTTTTAGATGAAATTTTCAGAGGTGTGAGTTTGTTGGGAGATTATAGTGAAAAAGTAAAAGATCAAGTGTTGGCTCAAGGTGAAATTTTATCAGCAAAATTAATTACTCATTTATTAATAAAAAGCGGTATTAAAGCCAATTTTGTTGATTCCAGAGCCTTAATAAAAACTGACAATCAATACGGAATTGCACAACTTATTGAAGGTGTTTCCGAAAAAAAAGTGGTGGAATTTTACAAGCAAAATAACGGAAATATAACACATATTATTACCGGATTTATCGCTTCAAATTTAAATGGAAATACTACAACTTTAGGCAGAAATGGCAGTAATTATACAGCAGCCCTTCTAGCTAATTTTTTAAATGCTTCAGAATTTCAGAATTATACCCATGTTAATGGAATTTTTACTGCCAATCCGGATTTAGTTGAAAATTCAAAAAAAATCGAAAAACTTTCTTATCAAGAGGCTAATGAAATGGCCAATTTTGGAGCTAATATTTTACATGCAAAAACCATTATTCCGCTTATTGAAAAGAAAATTCCGTTACGTATTTTAAACACTTTTGAGCCAGAAAATGAAGGCACTTTAATTGGGTTAGAAACCGAACAAGGAGGTATAAAATCGTTAACCGTTCAAGAAAATGTGGTCTTGGTAAATTTAATTGGTCGAGGTTTATTAGGAAAAGTAGGAGTTGATGGCAGAATTTTTGGCGCTTTGGGGCGTGAAAATATTAGCGTAAGTATTATTTCTCAAGGCTCATCAGAACGTGGAATAGGATTTATAGTTGATTCAAAAAATGGTTTTAAAGCAAAAGAAATACTCGAAGAAGAATTTAAAACAGAGTTTTACAGTAAAGATGTGAGTCAGATTTATGTTACTGAAAATGTATCGGTTATTTCAATTATTGGACAAAGTTTACAGTCTTTTAATCAGCCTTATAGTGCATTGATTAAAAATCATATTACACCCATTTTGATTAATAATACGGTGACTGGTGAAAATGTATGTTTGGTTGTTAAAAAACCGGAGTTAAAAAAAGCGGTAAATGTAATTCACGGCGAAATATTTGGAGTTTCAAAAAACATTAACATTGCCATTTTTGGTAGAGGTTTGGTTGGCGGAACTTTAATTGAGCAGATTTTGAGAAGTAAACAAAACATTTTAAAACGTAAAAATGTAAATCTAAATATTTTTGCGGTTGCTAATTCTAAAAAAGTGTTTTTAAGCAAATCCGGAATTTCAGTAAACTGGGAAGATGAATTAGTAAATAGCCATATTGAAAGTACCATTAAAAATGTAATAACTTATGCTGAGCAAAATCATTTAGAAAATTTAATTGCTATAGATAATACGTCGAGTGTTGAATTTGTAAAGAGTTATGCTTCTCTACTTGAAAACGGATTTGATTTAATTTCTTCAAATAAAATTGCGAATACATTAAGTTATGCTGAGTATAATGATTTTAGAAAAAAATTATTTAAAAATAAAAAATCGTATTTGTACGAAACCAATGTTGGCGCAGGTTTACCTTTAATTGATACGATTAAATTATTACACGACTCTGGTGAAAATATTACCAGAATTCGTGGTGTATTTTCAGGTTCTTTAAGCTATATTTTCAATACGTTCTCAAGTCAAAATAAACTATTTAGTGAAGTTTTAAAAGAAGCTATATCCAAAGGTTATACAGAGCCAGATTCTAGAGAAGATTTATCTGGAAATGATGTGGGTCGAAAATTGTTAATTTTAGCAAGAGAGTTAGATTTACAAAACGAGTTTGAAGATGTACAAGTTGAAAACTTGATTCCAACTAATTTACAGCAAGAAACTCCAAAAGGATTTTTAAATAAATTAAGTGAATTAAATACTCACTTTCAAAAAATAAAGCAAACTCAACAACTAAATCATGTATTACGATATATAGGCGATTTATCGGGTGATTTACAACAAGATAAAGGTATTTTAGAAGTTAAACTAGTTTCGGTACCTTCAAATAGTGCCTTAGGCCAAATTCAAGGAGCCGATGCTATTTTTGAAATATTTACCGAATCTTATGGCGAGAAACCGTTGGTAATTCAAGGAGCAGGGGCAGGAGCGGCAGTAACAGCTCGTGGTGTTTTTGGTGATATTTTAAGGTTAGCAGATAAGAATTAAAAAAACGGTAAACAGGTTTTAGATACCTGTTAGGTTTAAATGCGTTAGCGATAGTAGTGACACCCTTTTTTGAAATGAAATGAAGAAAAAGGTATAACGAATAGCGCGACCTGAAAGGAAACGCCTAATAGAAGGACAAAGACAGAAGAGTGATGTATTTGCGAAGGAGTTGGTAGCTGAGCGGAGTCGAAGTAGAACGACTGTGGCAATCTTTTTATTAGAAGGCAAAAGGTAAAAAACTAAGATTAAACAAAATAAGGAGTGAAAATCAAGTCTTCGTCTTCGTTTTAATCAAAGTAAATAATAAAATATATAGAACTACAAATACTAAATATTATGAGTAAACATCATATTGAAACAGAAGCGATTAGAATACAACTAGAACGTTCTAACTTTTATGAACATGCTGTACCATTGTATTTAACATCGAGTTTTGTTTTTAAAGATGCTGAAGATATGCGTGCTTCTTTTTCGGAAGAAAAGGAACGAAATATTTATTCGCGCTTTAGTAATCCCAATACAACTGAGTTTGTAGAAAAAGTTGTGCAGATGGAAGGCGCTGAAAATGGCTATGCTTTTGCAACAGGTATGTCAGCTGTTTTTTCAACTTTTGCAGCCTTGTTAAAAAGCGGAGATCATATAGTTTCGGCACGTTCTGTTTTTGGGTCAACACATACATTATTTACTAAATATTTTCCAAAATGGAATATTGAAACTTCATATTTTGATATCAATAAACCTGAAGAAATTGAAACGCTTATTCAGCCTAACACTAAAATTTTATACGCAGAATCTCCAACAAATCCAGGGGTTGACATTATCGATTTAGAATTGTTGGGAAGCATTGCTAAAAAACATCATTTATTATTAATTGTAGATAATTGTTTTGCAACACCTTACATTCAACAACCTATAAAATTTGGGGCGGATTTGGTAATCCATTCCGCTACAAAATTAATGGACGGACAGGGGCGAGTTTTAGGTGGAGTAGTAGTTGGAAAATCTGAACTGATTCGTGAAATCTATTTATTTTCAAGAAATACAGGTCCAGCTTTATCGCCGTTTAATGCTTGGGTATTAAGTAAAAGTTTAGAAACATTAGCTGTTCGTGTAGAAAAACATTGTGAAAATGCTTTAAAATTAGCTGAATTTTTAGAACATCATCCAGAAGTGACTATGGTAAAATATCCGTTTTTAGCATCGCATCCACAATATAAAATTGCCAAAAAACAAATGAAATTGGGTGGTAATATTATTGCCCTTGAAGTAAAAGGTGGTGTGGAAAAAGGAAAATCATTTTTAAACGCTATTAAATTGTGCTCATTATCAGCAAATTTAGGAGATACACGAACCATTGTTACGCATCCGGCTTCAACTACCCACAGTAAATTGTCTTCAGAAGAACAATTAGCTGCTGGAATTACGCCAGGATTAGTGCGTATTTCAGTTGGTTTAGAACATATTTCAGATATTATTAAAGATGTTAATCAGGCATTAACTAAATAATTTTTAAAATAAACTTTAAAATTTAATTTTTAAATTGATTTTTCTTTAAAATATAAAGTCTAGTAAGTTGGTGGAGTATTAAAAATGATGTAAGTTTGCAATTAAAAAAATATCAAAAAAAGAAATACATGTTAATTGAGCGTTTTATTAATAAAAAAGAAACTATGATTCGAGAAAGTGAATTAACCACTAGCTCAGAAACGTCACTTAGAAGTGTTCTTAAATCATTAAGTTGGCGATTTGTGGGCACTATAGATACGGTACTTATTTCGTGGTTAGTCATAGGTGATGTTTCATTAGCTTTTGCCATTGGTTCTGTAGAGCTTATTACTAAAATGATATTGTATTTTTTTCATGAAAGAATGTGGAACAAAATTAAATGGGGAAAACAATGAAAAATTTAGATATAATAGAACTTAATAGTAAGTTAAAAAAGAGTACTCCAGTACAAATAATTTCTTGGGCTTTATCCGTAGCTGAAAATCCTGTAGTAACTACTAATTTTAGGCCTTATGAAGTAGCTATTTTACACGCCTGTACTCAGGTACATAAAAACTTAAAAGTTATTTGGTGCGATACAGGGTACAACACACCAAATACTTATAAACATGCATTTGAAATTATTGAAAAACTAGCGTTGAATATTCAATTGTATTGTCCTAAGCAGACCTCGGCTTATAGAGATGTTAAAATGGGAATTCCTGAAGTAGATACAAAAGATCATAAAATATTTACAGAGCAAGTTAAATTAGAGCCGTTTAGACGAGCTATGAAAGAACATCAGCCAGACGTTTGGTTTACCAACTTACGTCATGGGCAAACTGCTTTTAGAGATAGTATTGATATTGTTTCTTTAAGTAAAGACAGCGTTTTAAAAGTAAGTCCTTTTTATCATTGGACAGATAAAGAATTAGACGCGTATTTAAAAGCTCATAATTTACCAAATGAGTTTAAATATTTTGATCCAACAAAAGTTTTAGAAAATCGCGAATGTGGTTTACATTCATAAAAATAGAGTATGACAAGTAATTTACAAATAAATGCTTTAGAAAACGAAGCAATTTATATAATGCGAGAAGTAGCTGCACAGTTTGAAAAACCTGTGCTATTATTTTCTGGAGGTAAAGATTCCATTACTTTAGTAAGATTGGCTCAAAAAGCATTTTTCCCAGCTAAAATACCATTTCCTTTAATGCATATTGATACCGGACATAATTTCCCTGAAACCATTGAATTTAGAGATAGATTAGTGCAGGAATTAGGGTTAGAATTAATAGTTCGTAACGTTCAGGATTCTATAGATCAAGGAAAAGTTCAAGAAGAAACGGGTCGATATTCCAGTAGAAACAATTTACAAACCACTACGTTGTTAGATGCAATTGAAGAATTTAAATTTGATGCATGTATTGGTGGTGCCCGTAGAGATGAAGAAAAAGCAAGAGCTAAAGAACGAATTTTTTCTGTTCGCGATGATTTTGGACAATGGGATGAAAAAAATCAACGACCTGAATTGTTTGATATGTTAAACGGTCAAATTCAATTAGGTCAGAATGTACGTGTTTTTCCTATTTCTAACTGGACAGAGTTAGACGTTTGGACGTATATTGAAAAAGAAAACCTAGAAATTCCATCTATTTATTTTGCGCATAAACGTAAAATATTTATGAGAGATGGATTAATATGGTCAAGTTCAGAATTTGTTTATAAAGATGAAGAGGAAAAAGTAGAAGAACGTATGGTTCGTTTTAGAACCGTTGGAGATATGAGCTGTACCGCTGCAGTAGATTCCTATGCAACAACAATAAGTGAAGTAGTTTCAGAAATTAGAGATTCAAGCATTTCAGAAAGAGGTGCTAGAATTGATGATAAACGTTCGGAAGCCGCAATGGAAAAACGAAAACAACAAGGGTATTTTTAATCCCCCAACCCCCAAAGGGGGATTTATGGAGGTTATAAAACAAAATAATAATTAAAAATTCTAGGTTTAAAGTCACACTAAGCTTGTCGAAGTGTTTTTCATACAATTTTTGAAGAAAATTAAAATAGTTGTCATTCCTGCGCAGACAGGAATCTATAAAAGAGTTACAAAATAGGTTAAAACACAACCGCTTAAAAATAGAATAGATAACTATTGCCAGAAATAAAAAAAGATGTCACACTGAGCTTGTCGAAGTGTCTTAAAAAATAAAATTAATAAAATACTTGATACTAGATACCAAGTACCAGATGCAAACAATATGGAAGTTTTAAAAATAGCAACAGCAGGAAGTGTAGATGATGGAAAGAGTACTTTAATTGGTCGTTTGTTATACGATACAAAATCACTTACTACCGATAAATTAGAAGCCATTGAAAAAAGTAGTAAACAAAAAGGATATGACTATTTAGATTTTTCATTAGCTACTGATGGATTAGTTGCTGAACGCGAACAAGGTATTACCATTGATGTTGCTCATATCTATTTTTCTACAGCTACAAGAAGTTATATTATAGCCGACACTCCAGGTCATATAGAATATACACGTAATATGGTAACCGGAGCCTCAACTTCACAAGCTGCTATTATTTTAATTGATGCCCGTCATGGAGTAATTGAGCAAACCTATCGTCACTTTTTTATCAATAATTTACTTCGGATAAAAGATGTAATTGTTGCCATTAATAAAATGGATTTGGTTGATTTTTCTGAAGAAATATACAATAAAATTAAATCTGATTTTAATGCATTAGTTACTAAAAGTGATTATGAAGATCAAAATATTACTTTTATTCCAGTAAGTGCTTTAACAGGAGATAATGTAGTTAATCAATCGGAAATTATGAGTTGGTATACCGGTAAAACTTTAATTGAACATTTAGAAGCATTAAATACGCAAGATGTATATAACAAAGGTGTTATGCGTTTTCCGGTGCAGTATGTAATTCGACCTAAAACAGCTGATTTTCATGATTATAGAGGGTATGCAGGTAAAGTATATGGTGGAAATATCAATGTTGGAGATGAGGTGGTTGTATTACCTTCAGGAACAAAATCAAAAGTGAAAGAAATATATTTTAACGATAAAAAATATCAAAGTGCAGAACGAAGATCTTCTATTACGGTTTTATTAGAAGATGATGTCAATGTAAGTCGTGGAGATATGATTGTTAAATCTAGCGAACTACCAACGGTTGATAAAAAATTAACAGCTACTGTTTCTTGGATGGACACAAAACAATTGATAGTAGGTTCAAAATATGTATTACAACATGGAGTAAATAAGGTTTTGGCAAAAGTAAGTACTATCAATAATAAAATCAAAACCGATTTTTCTGGAATAATATTTGATGTTTCAGGGTTAAGTGTAAATGACATTGCTTCAGTTTCATTTCAATTAAATAAACCGATTTTTTTCGATGCTTTTAAAAAACATAGAACAAATGGAGCTTTTATATTAATAGATACTCAAAACAATAATACCGTAGGAGTAGGATTTATTGATTAAATTAAAATACTGATAATCAAAAATATATAAATAAAATTTCTTCATATTAATATATGAGGATGGGCAACTATTATTACTAACTAAATAAATTATAACCATGCAAAGTTTTATATCCGAAATTGAAAACCCTCTTGTCGAAAAGGATATTATTGACCTTAAAAAAAAAATAGCACTATATTACGAAGGTAAAATTGATGAGGCTAGGTTTAGAAGTTTACGATTGGCACGTGGTGTTTATGGGCAACGTCAATTAGGTATGCAAATGATTCGTATTAAACTTCCATATGGTAAAGTAACTAGTGAACAATTACATAGAATTTCAAAAGTTTCAGATGAATATTCACGAGGCAGATTACATATTACTACAAGACAAGATATTCAAATTCACCATGTAAGTTTAGATAAAGCACCGCAATTATGGGCCGAATTGGAAAAGGATAATATCACTTTGCGTGAAGCCGGTGGGAATGGAGTTAGAAATGTAACAGCTTCTGAAACTGCAGGGATAGATCCAAAAGAACCATTTGATGTTTCGCCTTATGCTCAAGCTGTTTTTGAATTCTTTTTAAGAAATCCAATTTGTCAAGAAATGGGAAGGAAATTCAAAATTTCTTTTTCAGGAACTGATGCTGATACTGCTTTAAGTTTTATGCATGATTTAGGTTTTATTGCAAAAATAAAGGATGGTAAAAAAGGATTTAAAGTGATGTTAGCGGGAGGATTAGGTTCTCAAGCTCGTTTGGCAGATACTTTGTTTGAATTTGAATCGGAAGAAAATATTATTCCTTTAATTGAATCGGTCTTAAGAGTTTTTGATAGATATGGTGAACGTTCTAAAAGAGCAAGAGCCAGATTGAAATTTTTAGTTAAAGAATTAGGTTTAAAAGCTTTTGTAAAATTAATTAAAGAAGAACAAAAAGCGCTTTCTTATAAAACATATTTAATTGATACAAAACAATTTGATAATGAAATTATAATTTCTGATGTCCAAATTCCATCAGTAAGAATTGATGATGAAAAGGATTATATACTTTGGAAATCTACGAACGTCATTTCGCAAAAACAAGAAGGGTTAAGTGCAGTCGGAATTAAAATTGCATTAGGGGATTTTTATACTGATAAAGCAAGATTGTTGGCAGATTTAATTAAAAATTATGCAGCTAATGAAATAAGTTTAACTTTGCGCCAAAATATTTTAATTCGTCATGTAAAAAATGATAGATTGCCATTTTTTTATCAAGAATTAAAAAAAATAGGTTTCGCTGAAATTGGGTATAACAGTATTTTAGACATCACTTCTTGTCCTGGAACAGATACTTGTAATTTAGGAATAGCAAGTAGTACAGGAATTTCTAGAGAACTAGGAAAAGTGTTAAAAGAAGAATATCCTCAATACGTAAATAATAAAGAAATTACCATCAAAATTAGTGGCTGTATGAATGCTTGTGGTCAGCATACTATTGCTCAAATAGGCTTTCAAGGAATGTCCATTAAGTCTGGGAAATATGTTGCACCTGCTTTACAAGTTTTATTGGGCGGAGGTGTATTAGGTAATGGAAATGCACGAATTGCAAATAAAGTGATTAAAATTCCAAGTAAAAGAGGTCCTAAAGCGTTACGTACTATTTTGGATAATTTTGAATTGAATGTTCAAGAAGGAGAATCTTTTTTAAATTATTATGACAGGCAAGGTGAAATTTATTTTTACAATTTACTAAAACCTTTGGCTGATGCCTCTAATTTAGTTCAAACCGATTTTATAGATTGGGGAAGCGAAGAGCCCTACAGACAAGAAGTTGGTATTGGAGAATGCGCAGGAGTAGTAATTGATTTGGTGGTAACAATATTATTAGATAGCGAAGAGAAAATTGAAAATGCTTCGGAATCTCTAAAACTAAATCAATTTTCTGATAGTATTTATTATGCTTACACAAGTATGGTAAATATGGCCAAGGCCTTATTATTAACCGAAGGTAAAAAAACGAATACTCAAGTAGGAATTATTTCTCAATTTGACGAAGTATTTGAAAATAAAATCGAATTAAAAACTACATTTTCTGAATTTATTTATCAAATAAAAAAGAACGAACCAACTCAATATTTTGCTCAAAAATATTTGGAAGATGCGAACTCCTTTTATAAAAAAGTAACAGATTATAGTGCTAAATTTATTAAAGATGAACGCTAAAATATATCCAAAAGTGACCTTAATTGGAGCTGGACCTGGAGATCCTGATTTAATTACCGTTAAAGGTGTAAAAGCGTTGGAAAAAGCATCTGTTGTTTTATATGATGCATTGATAAATAGGGAATTATTGAAGTATGTTTCAAAAAAATCTATAAAAATATTTGTTGGAAAGCGTAAAGGTTTACATAGCTATTCTCAGGAAGAAATTAATAAATTAATTGTAGAAAATGCGTTTCTTTATGGAAATGTAGTTCGTTTAAAAGGCGGTGATCCTTTTATTTTTGGAAGAGGAGCTGAAGAGATTGAGTATATAGAATCTTTTGGAATTGAAACTGAAGTTATTTCCGGTATTTCTTCAGCATTAGCAATTCCTGCAAGCCAGGGAATTTCGCTAACAAAAAGAGGTGTCGCTGAAAGTTTTTGGATAATTACTGGAACTACTTCAAAAAGAAAACTTTCATCTGATGTAGCATTAGCAGCACAATCTACAGCAACAGTTGTTATTTTAATGGGGATGAGCAAACTTCCTGAAATTGTTTCTATTTTTAAAAAATATGGAAAATCACAAATACCAACAGCTATAATTCAAAATGGAACTACTAAAAATGAAAAATTAGGAATAGGAACTATGAATACTATTTTAGAAGTTGTAGAAGAAAAAAACCTGTCTTCACCTTCAATTATTGTAATAGGTGAGGTAGTTAAGGAAAGTAATAAAATGCGTTTGTTTTATAGAGAATTAGATTTAAATAATATACATATTAAAACAGCCTAATAAAGTTAGAAGTATTGTTAATCATGGGTCAGAATCAATTATATCCTATTTTTTTAAAAGTATCACAATTAAATGTATTAATTGTTGGAGGCGGAAAAGTAGCAGCCGAAAAGTTGACTTTTTTATTAAAATCTAGCCCTAATGCTAACGTATTGTTAATTTCCTTATATTTTGATAAAGAAGTACTTGAATTAGCAAAAACCTATAATGTTACTACGGTAAAAACTAGTTATAATAAAACGGTTTTAAAAAACAAGCAATTAATAATTGCTGCCACTAATAAAAGCCAAGTAAATAAGCAGATATATAACGATGCAAAGGCTGAAAATATATTAATAAATGTAGCAGATACACCTGAGTTATGTGATTTTTATTTGGGTGGTATTGTATCTAAAGGTAACATTAAAATTGGGATTTCAACCAATGGAAAATCTCCAACATTAGCAAAACGTTTACGTCAGTTTTTTGAAGATTTAATTCCTGAAAACATTGATGATTTAGCTGAAAACTTAAATACATATAGAAAAACAATTAAAGGTGATTTTTCAAATAAAGTTGTAAAACTCAATGAATTAACTAAAACATTGTTAATTAAATAGATAAAAAAACAATATAGTTTGTAATTAACAGGAATATGCCGTTAATTTGCAGTCAAGTTCATAAACAAATTGATATCAGTTATTAAGAAAGGCAGAGGGAATAGACCTATTGAAGCCTTAGCAACCCTTTATTTATAAAGAAGGTGCTACATTCTACCGCAATTTAATTTGTGGGAAGATAACGCAAGAAAACTTCACAAAGTACTTCTTCTTTTTTAATACTATTTATTTGGGCGTTACCGTAAACGGTCGGGCTTTCGGTTATATCTTTTTTATCAAAAAAGGATGCCACCTCTATCCCTAACGCAAAATTTTTGAGCTACTAAAAAATTAAGAATGAGTAATATACAAGAAGAAATAAAAAAGCGTCAATTCGAGTGATTTTTGTTAAAAAATTGTATCGAGAATAAGTTTTTTAAAATTAGTAAAAATGAGTACAATTCAAGAAGAAATAAAAAAACGAATTTTAGTTTTAGATGGTGCTATGGGAACTATGATTCAGCTATATCATTTTTCTGAGGAAGATTATAGAGGCAAGCAGTTTAAAGATTTTCATGTTTCCGTAAAAGGAAATAACGATATGTTGTCTATAACACAACCAAAAGCAATTAAAGAAATTCATAGAAAATATTTAGCAGCAGGAGCCGATATTATTGAAACTAATACATTTTCAGGAACTACCATTGCAATGGCAGATTATGAAATGGAAGACTACGTGTACGAAATTAATTTTCAATCCGCTAAAATAGCGAAAGAAGCAGCGCAGGGATTCACAGTTAAAAATCCTTCAAAACCTCGTTTTGTTGCTGGCTCTATTGGTCCAACAAACAAAACAGCCAGTATGTCTCCCAAGGTGAATGACCCAGGATATAGGGCTGTATCTTTTAACGATTTAAGAGTTGCTTACAAACAACAAGCAGAAGCGTTACTTGATGGTGGAGTGGATTTATTATTGGTTGAAACCGTGTTTGATACCTTAAATGCAAAAGCAGCTTTATTTGCTATTGAAGAGGTGAAAAGTGAACGAAAAATTGAGATTCCAATTATGCTAAGTGGTACCATAACCGATGCAAGTGGAAGGACCTTATCTGGGCAAACAGCGGAAGCCTTTTTAATTTCAGTTTCTCATATTCCATTATTAACTATCGGATTTAACTGTGCGTTAGGAGCAAAACAATTAACACCACATATAGAGGTATTGGCTCATAAGTCTAATTTAAGAATATCAGCACATCCAAATGCAGGATTGCCGAATGCTTTTGGTGAATATGATGAAACACCAAAACAAATGGCAAGTCAAATAAAAGAATATTTAGATAAAAATTTAGTAAATATAGTTGGTGGTTGTTGCGGCACAACCCCTGCTCATATTAAAGCAATTGTAGAGGTTGCTGAAAATTATAAGCCTAGATTGGTTAATTAATAAGATTAAATTTAACACCATTCTAAAAATGTCACACTGAGTTTATTGAAGTGTTAAACCAGAATCTCATCATTTTAAAATGAATAAAGAAAAAAAATATTTGAAGCTTGCAGGTTTGGAACCATTAATAATTACTCCAGAAAGTAATTTTATAAATGTAGGGGAACGTACTAATGTGGCAGGTTCTCGTAAGTTTTTACGCTTGATAAAAGAAGATAAATTTGATGAAGCTTTAACAATTGCAAGACATCAGGTTGAAGGTGGAGCTCAAATTATTGATATTAATATGGATGATGGCTTAATAGATGGAAAACAAGCCATGGTTCGTTTTATAAACTTAATTGCTGCCGAACCCGATATTGCACGTGTTCCAATTATGATAGACAGCTCAAAATGGGAAATTATTGAAACGGGTTTACAAGTAGCACAGGGTAAATGTGTAGTAAATTCTATCAGTTTAAAAGAAGGTGAAGTGGAATTTATTCGTCAGGCAACTTTAATAAAACGCTACGGAGCTGCTGTTATCGTTATGGCTTTTGATGAAGTAGGGCAAGCAGATAGTTATCATAGAAGAATAGAAATAGCAAAACGGTCGTATACTATTTTAGTTGATAAAGTGGGTTTTGCTTCTGAAGACATTATTTTCGATTTAAATATTTTTCCGGTGTCAACTGGAATGGATGAACACAAAAGAAATGCCATTGATTTTATAGAAGCTACACGATGGGTTCGTAATAATTTACCCAATGTAAGTGTAAGTGGAGGTGTTAGTAATGTATCGTTTTCATTCAGAGGGAATAATGCAGTTCGTGAAGCTATGCACGCTGTTTTTTTATATCACGCTATTAAAGCAGGAATGAATATTGGAATTGTAAATCCTGCTATGTTAGAGGTGTATGATGAAATTCCTAAAAATTTATTAGAGCGTATTGAAGATGTTATTTTAGATAGAAGATCAGATTCAACTGAACGATTGTTAGCCTTTGCAGAAAGCGTGGTTAGTACTGCAAAAGAGTATAAGGTAGATTTATCTTGGAGAGAAAAATCATTGCAAGAGCGTATAACTCATGCATTAGTAAAAGGTATAGATGAATTTATTTTGGATGATATTGAAGAGGCACGAAAAGCTGTTGAAAATCCGATTGAAGTGATAGAAATCAATTTAATGATTGGTATGAATGTGGTGGGTGATTTATTCGGTTCTGGTAAAATGTTTTTACCTCAAGTTGTAAAATCGGCACGTGTTATGAAAAAAGCCGTCGCTTATTTATTGCCATTTATAGAAGCAAGTAAAGGTGGTGTAGCCCAAACCAATGGTAAAATTTTATTGGCTACTGTAAAAGGAGATGTACACGATATTGGTAAAAATATTGTTGGTGTTGTTTTAAACTGTAATAATTATGAAATTATAGATTTAGGCGTCATGGTTTCACCTGAAAAAATTATAGAAACCGCAATTAAAGAAAAAGTGGATATAATTGGTTTAAGTGGTTTAATCACACCTTCTTTAGATGAAATGGCTCATTTAGCTAAAGAAATTGAACGTTTAAATTTTAAAATTCCGTTGTTAGTTGGTGGAGCAACTACTTCAAAGGCGCATACTGCGGTTAAAATTGATTCGCAATATTCCAATGCTGTAATACATGTTCACGATGCTTCAAGAGCTGTAACGGTTGCCGGAAATTTAATAAATGATAATAATACTGCTAAAAATTATATTAAAACCATTAAAGAAGATTATGTTAAAGTCCGCGAAGGTTTCTTAAATAGATCGAAACAAAAAAAATATACCTCTTTAAAAGAAGCTAGAAATAATAAGTTTAAAATAGATTGGAAAACCACAACTGTTACTGTTCCAAATTTTATTGGAACTCAGATTATTGAAGATTTTGATATAACTAACTTAGTTGATTATATTGATTGGAACCCATTTTTTAGAACTTGGGAATTACATGGAAAATATCCTGAAATTTTATCAGATAAAATGGTGGGTAAAGAAGCTACTGATTTATTTGTGGACGCAAAAGTTTTGCTACGGAAAATAATAGACGAGAAGTTACTTAAAGCAAAAGCTGTGTTTGGAATTTTCCATGCAAATGCAGTGAAAGATGATATTGAAGTATATACAGATTCAACCAGAAATAAGTTACAAGCTAAATTTATAACACTTCGTCAGCAATCAAAAAAGAAAGAAGGAATTCCTAATATAGCCTTAGCCGATTTTATTGCGCCAAAAGAAAGTAATATTCAAGATTATATGGGTAGTTTTTGTGTATCAACCGGATTTGGAACAGCTGAGTTAGCTGCTGAATTTGAAAAAGATCATGATGATTATAATTCGATAATGATTAAAGCTTTATCCGATAGGTTAGCTGAAGCTTTTGCTGAATATTTACATGAAAAAGTCAGAAAAGAATATTGGGGATATAGTGTACAAGAAAATTTTACAAACAAGGAGTTAATAAAAGAAAATTATAAAGGTATTCGTCCGGCTCCGGGGTACCCTGCTTGTCCGGATCATACAGAAAAATTAACTATTTGGAATTTGTTAAAAGTTAAAGAAGCTATTGGTGTTGAGTTAACAGATAGTTTGGCTATGTGGCCTGCAGCTACAGTTTCCGGATATTATTTTGGGAACGAAAATGCCAAATATTTTGGATTAGGGAAAATAACAAATGAGCAAGTGAAAAATTTTGCTGTTAGAAAAAATATGGATTTTGAAGTAGCTAAAAAGTGGTTACGACCAAACTTAGCTGAATAAGTATTAAAAAAAACCTGTTAGGTTTGCAATGATGTTGCAGACAGTAGCCTTTCGGCTACACTCATAATAGTTTTTTGCTTATTTGAAGTGCAAATAAAAAAAAGATAAATAGTACAGTACGACTGAGTTTTAGGGAACTGTTAATAAATAAAAGGGTAAAGTAAAAAATTAAATTAATATTTCATTTTGTTCGAATAATTAAAATAACAACTAAAAAAATGAAACTCGATATTTAGCATGAATACTGTGTTAGCGATTGAAGTGACATCCTTTTTTTGAGTGAAACGAAGAAAAAGATATAACGGAAAGCGCGACCTGAAAGGGAACGCCCAAATAAAATTAGTAAAAAGTATAACGAAGTAAGTTGGAACTAAAAAATGAATTTAATATCCAACAATTAACAACCCATAAAATGAAAGTAATAGAACATATAAAACAAGCGAATGGTAAAACTCTATTTTCATTTGAAATAATACCACCGCAAAAAGGGCAAAACATACAAGAATTATATAATAATATTGATCCGTTAATGGAGTTTAAACCTCCTTTTATTGATGTAACTACATCGAGAGAAGAGTATGTTTATATTGAAAAAAAAGGGCTATTAGATAGAAAAATAACACGTATGCGCCCAGGTACTGTTGGTATTTGTGCATCGTTAAAATATAAATACAATGTAGATGCAATTCCGCATGTATTGTGTGGAGGATTTACCAAGGAAGAAACGGAATATGTGTTGATTGATTGTCATTATTTGGGATTAGATAATGTGATGGCTTTACGTGGTGATGCCATGAAACATGAAAAATATTTTGAAACCACGAAAGGAGGGCACCAATATGCAGCTGAATTGGTTACTCAAATACATAATTTAAATAAAGGAAAATATTTACATGAAATAATTGAAACTCCTTATAATGCTAATTTTTGTGTTGGGGTTGCCGGATACCCTGAAAAACATTTAGAATCTCCAAGTTTAGCGGCAGATTTAAGAAGATTGAAAGAAAAAGTAGATGCAGGTGCCGATTATGTGGTTACCCAAATGTTTTTTGATAATAATAAATATTTTGATTTTGTTGATAAGGCACGAGCTATCGGAATTAATGTACCCATAATTCCAGGGATTAAACCAATAGCTATAAAACATCACTTACAAATATTGCCACAAGTTTTTAAACTAGATTTACCTGAAGAATTAGTTCAGGAAATAGAAAGTTGTAAAAACAACAAACAAGTTAGGCAAGTTGGCGTTAATTGGGCTATTGAACAATCTAAAGAATTAATTGCAAAAGGTGTGCCGGTTGTTCATTTTTATTCTATGGGAAAATCTGATAATATTAAAGCTATAGCTAAAGAAGTATTTTAAAATAAGTTGAAATTACTTTTTCTAATAGTTTTATAAATAAAAGTAATTATTAGTAAAGTTGTTATGGTAAAATAATTGCTTATTTTTGTACAAATTAATAAGATAACGTATAATTTAAAAATATAGATTATGGCTGTAGAAGTAACAGATGCAACATTTGAAGAAATAGTTTTAAAATCGGACAAACCAGTAATGGTTGATTTTTGGGCAGCTTGGTGTGGACCTTGTAGAATGGTAGCACCAATTTTAGAAGAGTTACATAAAAATTATGAAGGAAAAGCAGTAATTGCTAAAGTGGATGTTGATGCAAATCAAAAATATGCTGCTCAATATGGAGTTAGAAATATTCCGACTGTTTTAGTATTTAAAAATGGTGAAGTTGTTGAAAAACAAGTTGGTGTTGCTCCTAAAGCAACCTACGAACAACATATAAATGCTCATTTATAAATTATAGCTTTTATTTAATAATACGCAAAGCTTGACCATATTTGGTCAGGCTTTTTTATTTAAAGCACTATATTTACCTAAATTATTTTTTTAAATGAAAGGTTTACAAGAAATAAATATAGCTGAATTAATAAGTATAGAATTATTAGCTAAACAAATTGTTGAAGGCTTTATAACAGGAATGCATAAAAGTCCGTTTCATGGATTTTCAGTCGAGTTTGCTGAACATAGATTATACAATACTGGCGAAAGCACACGTCATATTGATTGGAAACTATATGCCAAAACAAAAAAGCTATTTATAAAAAAATATGAAGAAGAAACTAATTTACGTTGTCATTTAATTATTGACAATTCTGCTTCTATGCATTTTCCTAAAAAAGAAAATGGAACTTTATCAAATCTTTCAAAAATTAATTTTGCTGCAATCGCTTCTGCTGCGTTAATTGAACTGTTAAAGCGGCAGAGAGACGCTGTTGGGTTAAGTATTTATAGTAATATAAATGAATATTATGCACCTGCAAAAGGAGGTGAACGTCATAGAAGAAAACTCTTTGCTGAACTTGACACTTTATTATCTGAAGACTCAAATTCGAGTACAGAAACTTATCAAATATTGCATGAAATTTCTGAAAAAATACATAAACGATCTTTAGTGTTTTTATTTACGGATATGTTTCAAACTACAAAAAACCAAAAAGAGCTTTTTGAAGCATTACGACACTTAAAATATAACAAACATGAGGTTATTTTGTTTCATACATTCGATGGTGAACTAGAATTAGGATTTAATTTTGATAATTCACCCAAAAAATTTGTAGATGTTGAAACAGGAGAACACATAAATATATATGCAAAAAATGTACAAGAAAAATATAAATTACAAGTTCAACAATATTTTAATGATTTGAAACTGAAATGTATACAGTATAAAATTGAGTACGTGCCGGTAGATATTCATAAAGGTTTTAACCAAGTACTAGTATCATATTTAATACAACGAAATCGAATTTTATAATATTTTTAAAGAAAGTCTTTGCTATTAAAAAAAACGCTATTATATTTGCATCCGCTAACAGCAACGGTTTGGTAGTTCAGCTGGTTAGAATACCTGCCTGTCACGCAGGGGGTCGCGGGTTCGAGTCCCGTCCAGACCGCTTAATAAAGCAAATAAAAACCTTAACAATCTAATTATTAGAGAGTTAAGGTTTTTTCATTTTAGATTATTCCCATATTATCCCCACAAAGTTTTTAATTTTTTTAATCCGTTTTCTCTAGAATATTTTTTTAACTTTAATAGAAAAATGTTGACCTTCTATTCTACAAAACGTGCTTTAATTGATATTTTAATTATTAAAGAACAGGTAATCAGAGCTTTTAAAGATGAACCAAAATATAAAGCTTTTCTCAATTTAATTTTTGCTAAGGATTATTTGAATGATAGTGATTTAAAGTTACCTACAATGAAAGAAATTTCAGAGGCGTTAAATATTAAATATTCACATCTTAGTAAATTGATTAAGGAGTTATATTATAAATTATTCGATGATGAGGAACTTGACTTTATATTTGAGTTTAAAAAAGTTGAACTTATTTTCTTTGTGAGTTATTTTGATAATTATGCTCAAATAAAATGTAAGAAGTTAAACTACTTGCCAAGAGTGGGTGATCAAATTGATTTTTCTTTTATTCATTCAAAGGTTGGTAGCGGGATGTTTTATGTTGATAGTATTGAGCACACTTTTGAAGGGGAAACTCAAAGGATATATATAACTCTCCGTTCAGGTTATTATAATTCATATTTGTATTACAGGAGGCAAAAAGCTATTGAAGAAAGGGGAGTTGATAGAAAGGACTTTTATTCAATGTCTGATTATGAATTAAGAAAAGAATTAAAGATTGGTAGATACTGATAAAAAAAACCGCTGCAAATGAATGCAACGGTTCTTTGAAATAGTTATATAGACTCTAAAATTAAGCCGCCGTACCAGAGCCTAAATAACTACTATTTGATACTTTGCCATCTGCTGCAACAAAAGACATAAATATTTCAACTGTATCACCAGAGTAAGAAGTAGGAATATTTAATACTTCTAAACCTGTAGACCTGTCAACTCCACCTAAAATGTAAGTTGATTCTTTTTTCCCTGGATTGTAAACTAATAACATTGCTTTATCTGTAGCATTAGCGTTGCTTTCCGCTGAGTTATCATCCCAACTAAATGAAACCTGACCTAATGTTGTTAAGTCGGTTACAGGATTTAAAACACCAGATAAACTTCCTTTGCTTAATAAAGCTGCTGCATAGTTAACTGAAAAATCAGGAGCAATACCTGTAATTGCATTATTTAACACATTAGACATAGCAACGTTAAAAGCTGTTTTTTTGATTGCAAAACTTTTATAGCCAACATTGATAAAATCTTTGTTTGGTTGTAAAAATTCAATTGTAGCAGTAAACTTGTTTCTTTGGTTTACTTGACCTTCTGTTCTTGGATTTGCAACACTTGTAGGTTTGATTCTTATATAATCAATACCTTTCCAGCTTCCGCCAATTACATTTCCAACTTTTCCTGATAATCCTCCGAGGATTCCTTGACCTATTTTACCCATATTACTAAAAAATTAAAATTACACCTTTGGGGTTGGTACGGTTTTAATACGGCTTTTATTATTTAACGAGAAAGATACATTTTTGTTAGGCTTTTTTTTAGTTTAGAGCTTTGTTTACCGCCTTTTACAACCTTTTATTATTATCCCTAAAACAGCTATGGATAAAAGCGACTTTTAATTTTTTTATTGCTTCCAAATTTTGCTTTAAATTTTCTTCACGCTTTTGAATTTGAGAAATAATTTGAATGTGTTTTTGTATTGTCTCTGCATTGTTTGTGCGGTTGAAATATGCATTTTTAAGCACTTTTGAGCAATCATTTATCGTTATGGACGGAATAACACTCCCTTTTAAGTAGTATTCAAAATAACGACCTATTTTAAGTGATAAACACATATAAAAAAACGTTTGGATTTCTTCTGAATGTGTTGTAATTACAAAGCAATTCGGACAGGGTTTGTTCATTGGTTTTCCACTGTTTAAGCCTTTAGATAAAATAAAAAAGTGCGGTAAATTATAGGTTCTTCCGCTTCGGTGGGTTTTGATTTCATAAGTTGACATAGGTACGCATTTAAAAATTTACGCTTCGCGCACATAAATTTTTAAACAAAAAGAAAAAAGAAAGCAATGTTACTGGTTGTGGGGGTTAGCCTGTCAAGGTTTTTGAGAAAAATACGACCTGTGTTTTTATAAAAAATCGGAGACGAACATTTGTGAGGTGGAGATTTTTTTCAAAACCCGTAGGGCTTGACCTTGAAAGGTGTTGTGCGGCTGGTGAAGGGAACAACCGATATTTGCTAACTTTTTTATTTTTTTAATTGAAATTAACTTTAGTGTTTCAATCTTTGATTTTCTAAAGAATCTATAATTTCTTGTTTTTTGTAGTATACACGATTACCAAAACCATAAGATATTAGTTTACTACGTTTTGTCCAATTATGAACTGTTGAAAGGTTAACTTTCAAGAAAACAGCAGTTTCATTACGAGTAAGAAATAATTCAGCATCTTTAGATGCGTATTGATTTAAATAAATTTCAATTTTTGACATTAATTTATCAGCAACTCTATCTGCTAATTCATCAATTGTTATTTCTTGAATTTGAATTGTTTTAGTAATCATAATATATAGTTTATGGTTTAAATCAAAATTACAAAATGTTTCTATTCGCAGGTAATCGCACGACAAATGCGATAGCATTTAGGCGAGCCGCCAGCGAGTAGGAACGAGGGTGTTGTGGCAAGAGCACGTTGCCTTTTCGGCATAAGTGCGCGCAACAACTACGTGGTACACGCAAGGGTGGCGGAGTTTTTGATGCTGAGGGAAAGGCAAGGGCAATTTATGTAGAGAGGAATGAAGAGTGATTTGTACTTTGTTTTAATTGTTGGTTGTTTTTGTTTTGTGCTGAGGCTAAATAATTAAAAACATATAATACTTTTACTTATTTCACAAAGTACTTGAACGATGAATGAGGAACGAAATAGGTTGCTCTTGTGAGCGTTTGCAATATGTAATAATCCGTTGTGTTGTATGAAGTTGAAAGTTTATTTTAAACCGTTCTATTTTTTTACTTTCATTAAACATAATTAATACTTGCAACGGTTATTTTATATGCGAAATGGATGCTTTCAAAAACTGTGACACCCTGATTAGCCCGAAGTGACCAAGCAGGCGAGCCAAATTATGTAATAGCGGTTTGCCCTTAACAACATTCTTGCGTAGCAAAACATTAGAAGATTTTAAGGGCAAAAGAGAGCTATGCGTGAGGAATACGTGGAATGTGTGTATTAAAATAAATAAATAGTGCTAACGTAGGTGTGTCACCGAAGTAGTGCTATTTATGGTATATGCAAGTTTTATTTAGACGTTGGTTGGTAGTTGTTGGTATTTATTTTTTTGAATATATTTTGGATACTAAAAAAAACTTGCAGATATATTTTAAGGAACAAAATGGAGCGTATGACGAACACCTTATTACCTGCACGAATGTTTCTGATTTGTTCTAAAGTTCCTTATGGAAACGAATTTAAAAAGCGCAAAGGCAAAAAGTAAGTGCTTTTTTAAGCTCTTACTGTGCGGAATTGAAAGCTGTATGTAGTGCAATGAAATGTAACGAAATACTGCTGTAAATGGAGAAGTTTAATTATACTTTTTATTGCCAGGCATTATGCATTAGTTCAATTATGGATTTTAAGTCTTTCCAATCAGATTCATTGAAGTTGTTACTATCAAAAGATTTTACTTTTTTTAGGAACGCTTCTTGTACAACATTTTTTTTGAGAATAACACCTTGATATTTTTTTACACTCTCATCATAACCTTTCCAATGAATAGGAATTAGTTGATTATTATCCTCCGTTAAGCAATCTATACCTAAGTACATTTCAATACTACCTGCTAAACCATTAACATCCATATTTTGAATGCCATTTGGACCTAATGTTGGGTAGTTCTTTAACCATTCAATGTTAGGATATTGTAAAACTTGAATATTTGGAGGAAGTTTTACTTTTTTTAAATGATTAACTTCTTTTAGACCTGCGGTATCATTGTCAAATAGAGCTAAAATTAAATTATTAATACCTGAACCAACAAAAGATTTTATTGTATGAACTAAACGTGACGCACTCGCTTCGTATTTTGAAGATTCAAAGTCCATAAAATGGTAATAAATACTTAAATGTGGATAAAATATATCTAAACAATTTTTAAGATATTCAGAATCTGTTTTTCCTTCAGTAAGTACAATTATTTTTTCAATTTGAATGTTGTCCTGAGGAGAATCAGTTATCCAACCTCCTTCAATTATGTCTGTTAAATTATATTCAACTATGCTTTCAGGTTCAAACACATAGAAGATTGACCAAAGAGCTAAATTTATTGATTGATGCGCTATGAATAATTCATTTTCGTGGAGATAATCAATAAAATTGGTGTAATAATCATTGTTATATTTTTTTTGTTTGGATTCTATAATGGATTTAATACTTTCAAGATAAACTTTAAAGGTTAAGTTAGAATCTTCTGCAAATTCATAATATTCTTCTTGCCTTAATTTAGCAATAGCATTGTTAAAATCTGTTTCTGCTTTTTTATAATTTGCTCCAAATAATTCTAAGCGTTCTCTGCAAATTTGCGCAGTAGAAAAGAATGCTTTTACATTTTCAAGTTCATTATTATTGGTATATGCATCTCCCCAAGTAATCATATTTCTATTGGACAGAGGTCTTTCAAGTATCTTAAAATCTGATTTTTGAAAAATCATTTTTACAATATCTTCATAATAACTATTTTTAGAAGTTACTATTGGGTAGTCGGCAATATATAATTCTGAATAAGACCCCATTATAATATAAAACTATTTATGTGAATTTAATGCTTGAATAATTGTTGCTAATGTAATTACACCTACTAAAATACCACAAAAATAAGCGATAAAGGAGGGCGTGTTATTTTTAGCAATTAGAATAATAGATATTATATCGAATATAATAGGGAAGAAGAGGAATGTAAAAAAAGTTAGTGATAAAGGCAATTTAAGAAGTTTCATTACTTTTTTATTTTCATATTGATAATTCAGAATATGATGCAATAATGTGAAAGGTTTTATAATATTTACGGTATCTGTGTGTAAGCTTAAGCTATAAATTTTCCTGCTATTTCTTTCAAAGATTGGAATTAAGTTGATATTATTGTTCCAAAGAGTTATGTTTTTTAAATAAACAAATGAGAAAAAGATTGGAATTAAATTGAGTAATAGGTTGTTATCTTCAATTTTTACAAATAGTATTGAAATATTTGAAATTGCATTAGCATTTGTGTAAATTAAAAAATAGAGTACTACACTTACTATTAGAAAAAATGAATTTCGAGTGATTTGTCTATTGTTATTTCTTATGTTTTCGGTTACTAAGTTATGATAACTTAGTAAATAGGATTCATTTTCAATTTCTTGGTCGTGTTTTAGTTTTTCAATATTAATAGTTGCCTGATTGGTTATTTCTTTTAGAAGGTTTTTATCCATTTCAAATATGTTTATACTAATTTTATGTGGTAATTCATTGTGTTCATATTTTTATTGTATTGAATCAAGGATGTTCCTGTTTAAGAGTCTATTAACGGCTTGCATATCTGTAAATGTAGATTTTGCTCTTCCTATAATTTTATTGATTATTTTATGAGAAACTTCCATTTGACTCAGTAAACCTATTCCAACAACAAAATCTAATAAGAAGGAAATGTATAAAAGTTCAAACTCCGTAAAACATTTATCATTTGCATTTGTTCGATGAACCAAGAATTTACGTGTTCTAATAATTTTTTTTATATAACCTTTCAATTTTTCATATGGAATATTAGTGATTTGTTGTATTATTACTTGATGCTGTAATAAAGATTTTTCAACAGTTGAATTTTTAACTGTTTTTCCAAATTTTAAGCTATAGGCTTCAAATGCTGAATACGAATTTGTAAATCTTCTGCTGTGACTTGTTTTAACAGCTAATAGGTTTTCAATAATGATGTCTGCGCAAAACGAAATATCTTCATCAGAAAACCAGTGCGTTACTATTTTTGGTAATTCATCTTTTATTGAATCATAATCCAGTGTAATAAAATTTGAGATATTATTTTTTGAGAGATTATCTTGATAATATAATGAAGACCAATTACTACAACCTAAACATTTAAAACTAAAATATTTAAACTGAATTGACTTGCCATAAATAAAATGTAAGAGTTTTTGAAATTTATTATAAACTTCAATACATTCAATACATTCAATTATGGTTAATTGTTTCTTAGAAGTAAAATTGACAAAACCAATGTTTTCTAACTTAAAATACTTGTGATTTGTAGTTTGGGAGGTTGATTTTACAATCGTTAAATTGAGTTCTTTTTTGGTGATTTCAATGACGTTTTTTATTTCCCCTTCAATTTCAAGTTTATTTTCAATTGAGTTATACCAATGCATTTTTCTAACCCAGTTAACTATTGCAGAATTATCAACTTGAAATTCATTTATTTTTAATTTCAATGGTTCAATTTGATGAAATGCACTTATAAAGGTGTACTTAGGCTTGTATATTCTTGCTTCCGTAATACCCGAACTTGAATGTTTTATTGAGCAATTTACAAATGTAAGATGACCTAAACTTATGAAATTACCATAGATTATATCTATAAAATAGATTTTAAGTTTATCTATTAAATTGGTTTCTAATTGTATTTGACCATCACAAACTTCTAAAACGCAAAAAGATTTCTCATCTTCATTTGATTTAAGCCATATTTCGCCATAATATTTTTTGTCTTTAAACATATACTTTTACTTAACTATCAAATCCATTTACAAAGGTTTCTACAAAGTTCATTACTTTTTTAAGTATGGTGTCTCCTATTCTTTTTCTTTGTAATACAGATGGTTTATCACCTTCTATTAAATCTAAGACTTCATCTCTCAATGGTTCACGTTCGGCAAATAAATAATCTTCAATTAATTTTTGAGTTTTGTTTGAGGATAATTTCTCAACTTTTACCAATTCATTAAATGCTTTTTGCTGTTCAGAACTCCAAAATTTATCAAACTCTTGAGGGATAGTATCTATGTCTTCAATTTCAGGCAAGTTTTCTAAAATAAATTTTTCAATTAATTCTCGTTTGCTGCGTAAATGAGCTTCTCCAGCTAATAAGTCGAGTACTTCTTTTTTCTTGGTCTGCGTTTTTGGTTTCTTTTAAACCTGCCAAGAGTTTTAAGATATAAGTAACGTTTATTTCGTCTCTATGAATCAATTCTAACTCAAAATCGACATCTTCTAATATGGATACTTTTTCTTTATTATGGTCAAACTTTACTTTTTGCCATAAGTCTAAATATTTACTTCTAAAATCATTGAATAATTCTTCATTCATTGTAATATCACCCCAATCAAAATCAGCAAAAGTTGCCATTGTATTTTTAAGACGCATTAACGCTCTAAATGCTTGGATGAATGCTAATTCTTCTTCTTCACTTATTAAATTATTTACACTATTAATTGTTGGTGTTATTTTAAGTAATTCAATAGATGCAGTGTTAAATTGTTTTACATAATCATCGTAAGGTTTCATTATAATTACAGAGATAGCATCCTTATTGCTAAATAGTGTAATTGCCTGATCTGTTACTTTTTTGAGGTTTCTAAATACAACAATATTTCCTTGTGATTTTTGCTCGTTAAGGATTCTATTTGTTCTTGAATATGCTTGAATTAAACCGTGGTATTTTAAGTTTTTATCAACATATAAGGTGTTTAATGGTGGGCTGTCAAAACCTGTGAGAAACATATTTACAACTAATAGTATATCAATTTTACGCTCTTTTACTTTCTTAGAAATATCGTTGTAATAATTGTAAAATGATTGACTGTCTTTTGTAGAGAAGTTAGATCCAAACATTTCATTGTAATGTGTAATATAATCGTCTAATTTTTCTCTACTGTGTTTGTGCAAACCATACAAGGCTGGAGATTCTTCAACAACAGATACTTCTTCTGGGATAAAGCCATTAGCATCTGCATCATCTTCATTAGCGACATAGCTAAATATGGTTGCAATTTTAAAGTTATGTTTTCCTTCTTCCTTTTTACGCTGCAATATGTCGTAATATTTTATAAGAGAATTTACACTGCTCACACAAAACATTCCAGTAAATTCTTGGTTATGTGTTTTTCTTTTGTGATTTGCGATAATATAATCGGCAATTTTCTCTAAACGCTTTGGAGATTCCATTAACTCTTTCGTGTCAATATCTTCTACTTCAATATCAATTTCGGTAGCACTATCTTTTTGTTTATACTTACCTACATACTCAACTGAGAATTTGAGTACATTTTCATCTTTTATAGCATCAGTAATTACATATTTATGTAAGTTTTTCCCAAAAAGTTCAGCAGTTGTACGTTTACCTAATTCATTTTTAACAGCATTGTCTGCAAAAATGGGTGTTCCTGTAAATCCAAAGAGCTGAATGTTATTGAAAAATGCTTTTATACGATTGTGTGTATCGCCAAACTGACTTCTATGGCATTCGTCAAAAATAAATACAATTCGTTCGCTTTGAAGTTTTTCCATTTTATTTAAATACTGCTTTTTACTAATTGCGGTATTTAATTTTTGAATGGTGGTTACTATTAATTTGGTGTCATCAGAAAATTGTTTTACCAACGCTTTTGTGTTGTCGGTTCCATCAATACTTCCTTTACTAAAGCTATTGAACTCTTTTGTTGTTTGGTAATCTAAATCTTTTCTGTCTACCACAAATACCACTTTTTTAACTTGTGGCATTTTCATTATTATTTGGCTTGCTTTAAAAGAAGTTAGTGTTTTACCTGAACCTGTAGTGTGCCAAATATAACCGTTTTTGTTACTGTTTTTTACTCTATCAATTAGAGCTTCTACGGCATAGAATTGATAGGGGCGAAGCACCATTAATATTTTGTGGGTTTCATTTAAAACAATGTATTTGCATATCATTTTTGAGATATGGCAAGGTTCTAAAAAATCACTTGTAAAACCATTTAAAATATTGGTTAAACGCTTATTTTCTTTGTCAGTCCAATAGAATGTTTGCTTAAATGATTGGTGTCTGTTATTTGCGTAGTATTTGGTGTTAACACCATTGCTAATTATGAATATTTGAACATATTGAAATAAAGCAGCGTTTGCTCCAAATGAATGCCGTTGATAGCGATTTATTTGGTTGAAGGCTTCTTTCATTTCTAAGCCTCTACGTTTTAACTCTATTTGAACTAAGGGTAATCCATTTATTAATAAAGTAACATCATAGCGGTTTTTATATTTACCATCAATAGTAACTTGATGTGTTACTTGATACTGATTTTGACACCAATGCTCACTATTCAAAAATTCAAAATAAAGGTCGTCACCGTTATCTTTTATAATGTGTTGTTTTTCTCTCAATGTTTTTGCTTTTTCAAAAACAGAGCCTTTGCTGAGGATATTTAAAACACGTTCAAATTCTTTGGTTGAAAAAGTAATATTATTGTGTTTTTCTAATTGTGCTTTTAAATTAGAAATAAGCGAATTTTCATCTTTAATGATGACTTTTTCATAGCTTAAGTTTTCTAATTGAGCAACCAATTTATTTTCTAAAATCTGTTCTGGTTGTGTACTCATAGTTGTTTTTTTATTGCCATAAAGGTTCTTGTTGCCAGTCTGATTTCATTCCCAAAGCATTAGGGTCTACATTTGGATACAGTGTAAATAGGTTATTGAGTCTTTCTGTGAAATTATTATTTGGCTGAATACTGTTTATTAAATATTTCATTAAGCATAAATGCACATACAGTTTTTGAAATTCGTGTTGTTTCGGTACATTTTCCTTATCACGTATCCAAGCGTTAGGTGGATTTGATAGTAATTTTACTGTTCCAGGAAGATTTCTATTCCATAGCCTTGAATGGTGCGCACAATAGTTGCGTATTTGTGCCATAGATTGTAGCCAACTTGGTAAATAAGTATGGTTTACAGCGCCAAATTCTTTGGCAATCGTGTCTTTAGATTTAACAGTGTGTTTTAAATTACCATATAATTTTGATAAAGCTCCAAAACTTGTTTGTTCTAACGATTTCCAAGCAGGAGGGTAGCGTAAATCATCTTTATGCTTTTTCTTATGATTTTTTATAGTAACATCTTTGGTTCTTGAGAGTTCGTCTTCTAAATTGGCTAATGTTTTCACTAATGCAAGACTGTCATAAAAATGATTGAAATTTTGAAACCACCAAGGATCTATTTCGTGTGATAAATGGTAAATTAATTTAGTTCTAAGACTAATTTCAATTTTTTCAATAATGTCAAATAATAAAATGCGTAATTGTGCATCAAAGTTGTATAGTGATATTACATCGGCAAACTTACTATTTGGTTTAAAAATATGGTTTTCTTTATCTTCTTGCATTACATACCAATATTCACCTAACCTGTAATAGCTAATATGTGATAAGTATTTGTCTGCTCTATCATTAGGGGTAATTATTAAACCTCTTTCTTTTAGCAGCTCTATTTGTTGTGGGATTGTGGTTGCAATTTTCTTAAACATAGCTAATTTTAAAAACAGCTACTAATTTACTTAAAATTATGGATTAAGGAAGTGTATTTGCTAAGAAAATAAAAGGGTATAAAAGCAAAAGACACACCCTGGGACGCTGTTCAAATGGGTAGCGTGGTGTGTACTGTTGCTGCAAATATACGCTATTTGTACTAAAAAGTACAAATTTTCTGCATTTAATTACAGAATTGCTTTTGTAGCAAGGCTTTTTCTATATTGTTTTACTCACAATTTATTTCTTATTAATTGGTTGAATCATTACATTTCAATTAAAAATAACTCATCTTCATTGTTTATATGATAGGCTTTTTTTCAAAATTGTATGACAATTTGATTTTTAAGTAATTCTAACGTATTGTTTGTAGTTTCGTCTTCTTCAGATTTCTTCCAAACAATTGCTTATGTAGCGACATTATTTACTTTCCTTCAAGAGACAAATACTTCCAAATCTATTTTAATCTTAGAAAGATTAATACAATTTTTTATCAATAGAAGTTTTGATAGCGTATTGTTTATATTCAAAACATATTCTACCAAGAATAATTGCAGGATGTATTTTATTATTTTTTGCTGCATCAATTACAGCTGCTTCGGTTATATTGGATTTGTTATTTATATTTGACCAAATAGTTGGTGGGATTAAATTGTCTTTAGCAAACTCATTGGCTTCTTTTTCAATAGTTTCTAAATTCTTAGTTTTTATGGTCAAATCGAAAAAATGAAGATTCTTATTGTCTTTTAAATGTAAATCAATATGACCTATTTCGTGCATAATTGTAAAAGCAAAGTTATCAATCCTTTGATGTCTTAATGTTAATGCGATAGTAGGATTATTACCTGACCAAAATGTATAACCATCAATAGGTGTTTGCTCTAATTTGGGAATTAAGATAAATTTAATACCGTATTGATTTAATTTATTTTTAACTTGAATTACAGCATCTTTATTTTCAAAAAAAATTGCTTGAAGTTCCTTAACTAAATTGGGGATTTTTTCAGGATAGAATGCGTTAACTATTTGTTTATTTGCTTCATATTTTGCAACGACATTCCAAGCTAATACATTTTTTTCGTTTATTTTTAATTTATCGGATTTCCTAAATAGTGAAAATTTCTGTTTCGCTGACAAGCCTACCAATTCATCAACGTTATTAATGTTATAGACTTCTTTAATTTTGGTAATATCAACCGTTAATTCATCAACTAAATAACCTATTTTTCTGAAATAATTAACAGGAACATATTCTTTAATAATTTTCCAAATATCAATGTTGAATAATTTCTGGATATTTCTTTCTTTAATTCTTGATACATCAAGGTCATATTGTGATTGAAAATTCAACCAATAATCTGCTGGAATGTCTAACGTTCTTTCCAATAATATGGCTAAATCTGCCGTGACAGGTCTTTTGCCTTTTAGAATTTCATTCAACATTGTTTTTTGCATACCTATTTCAATAGCAAATTCTTTTTGGCTTATTTCTCTTGCTTCTAATTCAATTTTAAGTACTTCGCCTGGGTGTGTAGCTTCAAATGGAATAATATTATTTGCAGACATTTTTAAGGTTTTATTTGTAGTGATTACTCAATTCAAGTAATGAGCAGATAGTAATTTTATTTTCTGTCTCGTCTTGTATCCGACTTTCAAATTCAATACGGTATTGGGTATTAACATAAACAGCCTCAATACCCTTTTTATTCCCTTCTTTTTTTTCATAATGTAAGGATTTAAATTTGTACAGAAATTCAGTATCGGGTGCGCTTTTTAATATATCAACGGTTCTTTTATATTGCTTGATTAGTTGAGGTTGAAATCTATATTTTTTATTGGATGTTTTGCCATTTTCATATAATTCTTTCAGGTATTCTTTTTCAAATTCAATTACCATAAGCTGGTTTTTGGTGTTACAAATGTATAATAAATATTAATATAATTCACTTATTAAGTGAATTATTTAGTTATTTTTAAAAACGACTACTGTAATAATGGTTTAAAATATTCTACTTCTACTTTTTATGGTTTTATTTGAAGCAATTACATTTCTATTAAAAATAACTCATCTTCATTGTTTATCTGATAGGCTTTTTTTTCAAAATCATAAGACATTTCGATGCGACCGCCAACGGTAAAATTTAAAGGCTTTTTTTTAAGTTTATTTTCGGGCGTTCTTAATTCAAGATTTACAGTTATATATTGACTAATTACTGATAGGTTTCCTTTAAATTCTGATTTTTCTGAATCTACCAAAATGGAAGTTATTTGTTGGATTTCTAATTTATTTATTTTCCAACCTTCCCTTATTTTAAGGTTTTTTTGAAGTGCCTTTTCTGCATACACCTTTATAGGAATAGCAATTAATGCTTCCTCTTTTTTTACTAATTCATTCATAGCTTTTTTAATTTTAAAATAAGGACTAATTTACTTAAAATTATGGATTTCAAAAAAAATAAACATCATTTTAATGCCCTAAACATTTGGTAAATTGCTTTCTTTTTTTGTTCTAAATTGGGGTGTACATATAAGTTTAATGTGGTGCTTATGTTGGAGTGTCCTAACAGTACGCTTACTGTTTTATAATCGCATTTACTTTCAATGCAGCGTGTAGCAAAACTGTGTCTGAGTCCGTGAAATTTGAGATTTGGCATTCCTAAATCTTTCATAAATTTTTTGTAATAACTTCTATATGTTCTTGGTTCTGTTGGTTTTGCATCATTTGTGAGTGCAAAAAACGTACTGTTTACAATTTTTTTGATTGGTTTTAACATTTTCAATAAATCTCGACTCATAGGGATTTCACGAATTGAATTTTTAGTTTTCGGACTATCTATAATAAGTTCTGTTTTACGAATATTGTCTTCAATAGTGTAAATACGCTGTATGGTTTTGCTAACATTTATAATTCCTGTATCGGTATTTAGATCTTCCCAAGTAAGTGCGCATACTTCGCCAATGCGTATGCCTGAACTTAAGCATATATAAATGCCTAAATTACGAAAGGTAAAATGCTCTTGTATGTGTGTCATTACTTTTTTTTGATTGGCAATACTCAATACTTCAAGGTGTTGTTTTTCTCTTTGTGTGGGGTATTGAATATCGAGTTGTATATAATTTATCCAGTTGTGTTTAGCGCCAAATTTTAATATCATTTTAAATACAATTAATATGTCTTTTATGGTTTTTTGGCTAAGACCTTGTGCTAATTTTTGAAAAACAAAGGCTTGTACTTCTGTTTCTTCAATAGTGTATTTATTACCAAATGCTGGTAATAAATGGTTTTCAATTAAAAGCGAATATGCTGCATAGCTCGATTTTTTTACATATTGCTTTTTGTCTGTTTTCCATAAGGTTGTAATTTCTGAAATTCTTTTTTGTTTGTTCATCTGGTTTGATTTTAAGATTAATTATGTGAAAAGGTAGATAATGAGAAATTAGAAGCCTTAAGGATTGTAATTAGTGAAGGTTCCTAATTTGAGATTTAAGGATAAAGATGGAAATCATTTCGCTGATTGGGAAGTGAAAAAGTTGGGAAAGGTTTGTGAAATAAATCCTAAAAATTCAATTTTACCAAACTCCTTTATTTATATTGATTTGGAAAGTGTTTCCGGAGGTGTTTTATTAAAAGAAAATGAAATATTAAAAGATGAAGCTCCAAGTAGAGCACAGCGATTATTGAAGAAAAAAGATATTTTATTTCAAATGGTAAGACCTTACCAAATGAACAACTTATATTTTGAAATAGAAGGTGATTATGTAGCTTCAACAGGTTATGCACAAATAAGAACAATGCAAAACCCACAATTTATTTTTCAATATTTACATTACTCTAAATTTATTGATGAAGTAATTAAGAATTGTACAGGAACAAGCTATCCAGCAATTAATTCAACAGATCTTTCAAATATTAAAGTGTCCGTTCCATCACTTACTGAGCAATCCAAAATAGCAAATTTATTATATCTTATAAATGAACGTATTAACACTCAAAACCAAATTATCACAGAGTTAGAATCCTTAATTAAAGGTATAAGACAAAAAATATTTAGCCGACAATTTAGGTTTAAAAATGATGATGGAAATGAATTTCCTGAGTGGAAAATAATGAAGTTGGGCGAAATAGGAGAATATAAAGCTGGTGGGGATTTAAATAAATTAGATTTTAATAAAATAAAAAATGAAAATTACATTTATCCGATTTACGCAAATGGTGCAGGAGAAGGAGTTTATGGGTACGCAAAAACTTTCCAATATAATTCAAATTGCGTTACTGTAAGCGGAAGAGGAAATTTAGGTTATGCTAATATGAGACATCAGAAGTTTAATGCAATAGTAAGATTAATTGTTATTAAGCCTAAAAAGTATATGAACTCAAAATTTTTAGAGGAAGCAATTAATAATATAAATTTTGTTATTGAAAGTACAGGAGTACCACAATTAACAGTACCACAAATTAGAACCTATAAAATATTGATTCCTTGTATTGAAGAACAAGTACATATAGCTAATTTTATAACATCTATTTCAAAAAAAATAGAATCTGAAAAAAAACTATTAGCTGAATTTGAAAACCAAAAAAAATATTTATTGCAAAATATGTTTATATAAACAGTTGCTGTAGAAGGTATTGTTTTTGATCAGTCAAATGTTTTAAAATAGTTTTTTCAACTTGTAACTTTTCATCAAGTAATAAGTGAAAAGATGCTATTTTATTCTGCTCTTTTATACAAGGGACGAAACAGGTTTCATTTTTATAATCTTTGAAATAAATATGTGGAATTGTACTTCCTGTTACATATTTAATGAAATTAAAAGTACTTAACAAGCAAAATAAAAAATATGTGTTTATGTTAGGTTGTGGTTTAATAATATCCATTGTTCCTAATACAGAAGATTTGCTTTCACAATAAAAAAGCCTTCCAACACCTGCGCCATCCTTTACAATACTTATATAATTATTTTCTTCTTCATAGAAATCAACATTTTTTAATACCCCTGAAGCTCCATATAAAACATATTCTCCATAGTTATTTTCTATTTTATTTGCTGAAATATTAGAAGATTTCTTTTTAGAGATTGCTCCTAATTTCTTTTGACTCCATTTAGGAAAGTTATTTCCCATTTCATCCTTTAATCTTATTTCTTGTTTAAAAAGTTTCTCTCGAAAACCTTTAATTAAGGTTTCTAATTTTTGAATCAATCCTGTCCTAAATAAATTCTGGAACCACTAAATTTAACTATTTTACTGGTTTATTACATTGTTTTTACTGAATTTCAAAAAAGAACCCCTTGTATATATTTATTTGGCGGTGGTTGTTCCTT
>Ga0209633_10000087_pt1 | contig 105767 bp, 92 predicted proteins | sample Cruoilmetagenom1_FD_187290 | JGI IMG/M metagenome (GOLD analysis project Ga0209633, IMG submission 187290) | Oil polluted marine microbial communities from Coal Oil Point, Santa Barbara, California, USA - Sample 1 (SPAdes) (version 2) | ecosystem: Environmental > Aquatic > Marine > Oil seeps ... | reverse complement strand
TTCAAGCGCCTCAGGGCTTCCTTCAAGTAGAATGTCACGTATGGCATCAAGTGATTTAGCGCCGACTTTTGGGCCTACGGCTGAGGTTAATATGCAAAACGAGAGCTCCTCAAAAATCCTCCTGTCGTCAGCATTTTGATGAACTTTCTTAAATTCATCAAGCTGAGCTTTGATGGAATCCTTTTTCTCGGAGTAAAGTGCTCTAAGTTCTTCGAGTTTTTCGTAATTTGCCATTCAGCCTTAACTCAATCAAACCTTAAGCTCGATGAAGAATGAAGTAATCCACACCGCGACTGCCAGGCAGCCTATAGTCAATATAACAACTCCAAGCTTCTTGGAAAATGAGACCTCTGGTGCTTTATGTTTGGACATATCCATTGGTTTAGTTGCGTCAGTTACCGCCGACATCATGCCGTGTTTTAGACCTGATCCCACAAGCCATGAGTTAATAGGGTACGCGGTTATTATTCCGGCCAGTGTAGCCACGGACGATATCCCCCAGAACATAAGCCCTTTGGGGTCATCTCCTCCGGGGATGGTTCCTCGCATAATTGCCATAACCGGGATCATCCCTACCATAACCATGTTCATAGAGACGGTCTCTGAAAAAAGAGTTTTTTTGATTGCCAGAAAATAGTTGCCCCCCATCATTGATTTCATAAACAGGGCTTGGAATATTAATAGCCCCATTACAAAGGCGGTTATATATTCAATAATAAGATCGAGCCCGTTTGGCAGCCCCAGATGGAATGTAACAATTGCGGCGAGTATGATTCCCGTGGCGTCTCCCGCGACACAGTGCATCATGGAGCCCACGGACTGCTTCCAGTGCGCCGCAATGAACTGATCGTGAGTGCCCGGTATGGGTTGTCGGCATGAAAGAAAGAATATGAAAAGCCCCACAGGTCCTGTGTAGAGCACTATCAATATCCATGCTAGCTTCATCACCCACTGTGCGGGGGTGTTTGTCTCAAGATCATATATCAGAAATATGAGAGATACTCCGGTTAGTATAAACCAGAGAAGCAGTACGCCGCCTACGATTGTATCAGGAATAAACATTTAATCCTCCACTACCAAACTGTGTTATTATTGAATTATCTCATTTCCTTGGAGTATATGTCAATCTATCTAATTTAACTATGTCAGAGCTAACTTGATAAACTAAAACAATCAACATATGAATAAACTTACATTAAGAGAATATTTTAGAGCATTTAAAGTAGAGACATCGCTTAAGATAACCCTTGCCGGGGTAATATGCATTCTAATAAATAATATTTTTCATTTTGATAAGGGCTATCTCTCTACACTCTTTGTATTTTTGATTTTAGTGCTATTTCATGGAGAGGCTCTAAAGGTAGGTTCTCAAGCTCTTTTGGGGTGCGTCATCAGCGGCTCTGTAACCCTAATTATCACCTATTTATTTGTCGATTCTAAAGTCCTTTATCTCCTATTGACTGGATTATGGTTGTTCTTCTGTATTACCTTTGTGCAGAGGTTTTTTCTGCCGACTCTTCTAAGCGGTATAGTAGCAACTCTGACAATCTATGAGTCAATATTCAGCTCTGTTTCAGATGCCACAAGTTTGGTTGGGGGTTATATCCTGCAGCTCGTTATAGCAGTGATTGTTTGTTGGATTATAGACGGCCTTGTTTGGCCTCACAGGAGCCGCGGCTCTTTTCAGCTTACACTCAGAACAGTTTATGAAGAATTCTCAGAACTGTTCAGTAGTTATACCAAAGAGAGACTTGTCGATAGAAAAGATCACCACAGCATATCCACTTCTCTGATTACCTTTAGCAATCTGGTGACTTATATAAATAGGATGGAGAGCGAAGAACGAAATAGAGATTTTCCAACAGACCTTTATCTGAAAATTATTACATTCAGTAGAGCAATCTTTATCAAGACCGAAGTTCTCGAAGAGTTTGTTTTGAAAGAGCATTCTTTTCTTAGCGATGAGCTTGTAAAGCAAAATGTAAATCAAATTTTTAATATAATTTCTGAAATTTTCTCAATCTTAGCACAATCGATAGGGACTAAGAATGTTGTGAATATTGAAGATAAGGATATTGAAGGCTCCATTTCATCGCTGCATGAGTTATATAGAAAGATGCATGAGGCAGAGGGTATGGAAAGTGATTATTATGAGGATTTACTCGCTTTTGGGGCAATGCTGCCTGTCTTGGATGACCTTTCAACTAATATAAAAAGAATTTCAGAAGCTATAAATATTTTTCACAAAAATGAGTACCAGAAGATTCTACAAGATCGTGTTACCCGCACGAAAGAAGTAGAAAAAATTAAGGCAGGTTCTTTTTTTAGTATTAATAAAGAAACCTCAAAAGCGGGAATAAAGACTGTCGCAATCTTTATGTTGTTGATTTTTGCTGAATTTGCTATTGGTCTTCCTGGAGAGTCTCAAGTGGCATTCTACGCAATCCTGTTTGGAGTAGTTCCCAATCTCGGACAAGCCTATATGAAAAGTAAATATGGAATTTTAGGAGTTTTTTCGGGACTAATCTTTGGGTTTATTAGTTTAATATTGGTCTCTCAAGTCCCACATTTTCTGATGTTTTTATTCCTATATTGTCTTGGTACTTTTGCAGCTGCATACGTAGCAAGCAGCAGTAAGGATATATCTGTTGCCGGGCTCCAGGCTGGTCTTATCATCCCTTATGCGCTTTTATACAGTACTGGATATGAAGTTGATCTTGATACCGCTTTTACAAGATGTATGGCTTTGTTGTCCACCGTTTTAATAGCTGCCATAGTTCATCTTTTGCTTTGGCCGGTGAATCCCTATAAAGTGCTCAAACAGAAAATCTCAAAAGCAATAGCTATTTCAGGCCAAATATTGTCCAAGCTTCTTGTTCAGGATATTAAAGAAAAAGAAAAAGTGGAGAAACTGGTTCTCCCATTGGCGGCCATACTGCCGACAAGCACTTCTCTGCTTCACGATGCCGAATATGTTATTCGCCAAGATGATCTCCATGCTGAGGGGTTCATTCATATTATAGAGTCTATAGAGAGAATCTATGCTGACATAGAGACACTAAAAAGAACTATTTATGAAAATATTGATAGTGAACTTATCTATCTATATCTGAGTCATATGGAGCCTCTTTACGAAAAAACCTGCAGGGCTTTTGATGAAGTCTCCAATCAATTTAATTCAGGAAATGACATTGCAGCGGAAATAGCATCTATAATTGAGGGAATTCAGACGCATAGGGCGGAGTTTAGGGATACTGGGGTATGGCGTGAATTTCAGTCTAAAGATGTCGAACAAGAGGTACTAATTGCAACCAGTATAGATAGCTTGCTTGAATCCTTAAGTAAAATATCTCTAGCAGTAGGTGAGATTAATCAAGCGAAATTAGCTGCTAAATCAATTTTAGTAACTAAAGAGGTTTAGATTCTCTGTACAAGACATTATTAGTTTTATATAATGACTATTTAATATTCCTAAAAGGCGGGCTAAGGAATTAACCTAATTTCCTATATGATTATATGAGTCTTTTTACTGTATTTGCAATAGTAATCACACTGACTGCTATATTCAGTTTTGTGAATGAGGTTTATATCAAGCTACCCAGTACCATTGGGATTATGCTTGCCTCTCTTATTTCCTCTATTGTCTTTATTGTCCTCGGGTACATAGGGTTTGGACACGCAGAGTGGGCAGTGGAGCTTGTTAAAGCTGCCGATTTCGATCACCTGTTTATGGACGGGATGTTGAGTTTCCTCTTATTTGCCGCTGCGACCAGAGTAGATATTGATGAATTGAGAGAATACAAGGGGACTATCGCTTATCTGGCAACTGTAGGGATAGTTATTTCGTCTTTATTTATAGGTTTCTCCATGCATTGGCTATTAGGAAGCATAGGAGTGGCTCTTCCTGTTATCTATGCGATTCTCTTTGGAGCTATTATCTCTCCTATAGATGCGGTTGTGGTTATTAGAATCTTAAAACAGGCTAATGCAAGCAAAACGATGGAAACCGTTCTCACGGGGGAATCGCTTTTTAATGACGCAGCAGCGGTGGTGCTCTTTGTTTTATTATTAGGGATAGCATCCGGAAGCACCGAAATGAGCGGGCTTGAGATAGGGGGTTTTTTCTTAAAGGAGGCGCTAGGCGGTGTGATGCTTGGTCTTATCCTGGGTTATTTAAGTCATTTCATGATAGTACAGATTATCTATAAAGGCTCGGATAATCATATTGTGATAATACTAATAACTTTAGCTTTGGTTTCGGGGGGATATGCCCTTGCCCAACTAATAGGGGTATCGGGCCCGTTGACCAGCGTTATCACAGGGTTATTCCTGGCTAGAACTAGAAAAGGCGCCATTGGCGTTAAACATGAACACACCCGCTATGTTAGTGATTTTTGGGATGTTATAGATGAAGTCCTAAATGCCGTATTGTTTGTATTAATAGGACTTGAGGTGCTGGTGCTCAATTTCCAAAATGCTTATTTTATAGGGTGCGCTTTAGTGATACCGATTATAGTAGTGGCAAGATATATAAGCGTTGAATTTCCCCTGGTATTCTTAAGATTTTTTAGGAGTATACCGTCTCTTAAGGGATTTATTATGACTTGGAGCGGAATAAGGGGCGGAGTTTCAATTGCTCTGGCGCTGTCGCTTCCTGATTTTGGTCAGAGGGATTTGATTTTAGTGCTCACTTACATTGTAGTTGTTTTTTCTATTTTGGTTCAGGGACTTACATTGGGACGAGCCGTTAAATGGTATGAAAACAAGATAGGTGAGGATTGAATTTTAGGTGTTTGATTCTAATTATTTAAATGTTAGGTTACATTTAGTATAAGTCTTGTATGGATTGCCGAGTACTTATAAGTATTCATTTTGTCTAAATAAAGGAGAAAGATTATGATCAAAAAACTAAATGTGTTGTTTGTTTTATTCATTGTGGTTTCAATTGTAGGATGTGCAGCTATTCAAAGTAATAAAACGCAGAGCCAGGAACAGCTGCTTAGCGCTGCGGGGTTTATCATGGTTCCCGCTACTACTCCCGCAGAGTTTGAAAACCTTAACACGCTTACTCCTCATAAAGTCCTATTTAGCGTGAAGGATAATAAACCGCTTTACTGGTACGCTGATCCAACTAATTGCAGATGTGTTTATACAGGTGACCAGGAAGCCTATCAGCGTTATGAAAGGCTGTTAACCGAGTCGCAAATTGCAAATGAAGTAGAGGATGCCGCTATTAGCAATGAGGCCGCGGGAGCTAATATGTGGGGCTGGATGGGCGGTCCCTGGGGATGGTAGAAGTCTCGTGGACTATATTTATGAGATTTGCCAGGCTTGATTAAAGATACTTAAAGATAGTCCATAAAATTTTATATCCGGCTTTTATACTACCGCTTAGAGTGCCGGCAATTTTAGAGACGCCGATTCGCTTGCGGTAGCTAACAGGAACCTCACTACATTTGAACTTCTCTTTAGCAGCTTTTACCTGCATCTCAACAGTCCATCCGTATGTGGTATCTCTCATGTTTAGCTCAAGGAGCTTATCAAACTTTATAGCTCTAAATGGTCCGAGATCGGTAAATTTAACTCTATAGAGCAATTTTATTAATGAAGTTGCAAGTGCATTTCCAAATACCTGTTGAGGAAGCAGGGCGCCTTTCTCGGAATTTCCCAAAGTTCTTGAACCGATCACCATATCAACATCATTTTCAATAATCGGTTTTACAAGTCCCCGCATATCTTCAGGATAATCGGAGTAGTCTCCGTCTAGGAAGACAATAATGTCCGGGCGTTCATTTTCTTTTTTGTTCTTCGCATAGTAGATCCCCCTAAGACACGCATAACCGTATCCCATTTGAGCTTCGTCGATGACGGTAGCTCCGGCGGACGCGGCATTTGCTGCGGTTCCATCTGTAGAGTTGTTATTTACAACTACAACTTCGCTTACAAGTTCTTTTGGAATGTCTTCAATGACTTTACCAATAGATTCTTCTTCATTGAATGCGGGGATTATTACAAGAGTTCTTGGGCTCATAGGGTTAATAAATTCCGGCTTTGATTTAATAGTACCTGCGTTATGAGATGATGAAAATTAGCCTCAATCCTAAAGGGCTTTCATAAAAGCTATATCTCAATAGTTTACTTGGATATAAACTCTCTCATAATGACAGGGGAGGCCTGGAGGCTGTCGATCGTAATTACTTCGCCGGTTTTCCTGTCTACCTGACCAAATTGAAGCACTCCTGTCGGACAGGACTGTACACACGCGCTACATCGCACGCATTCGGGGTCATTCATCGCAAGCCCTTTATTGGCAAAGTTCATAATATCTATTCCCTGATGACACACGGATGTGCAAACATTACAGGAAATGCATTTCTTTTTATTAGGAATGATTCTAAAACGGCTAAATCTTGCATATATATGCATCAGTGCCGCCAATGGGCACATAAACCTGCACCATACTCTTCCGCTATACCAGAAGTATAGGCCATATCCTATAATGCCGGCTAGTACCAGATCCACTACCCATTTGTAATTAAGCTGTATACCGAAAGGCTTCCAATCGTACAGCATGTTTGTATATACTCCGTTTAGGGTTTGTCCTATCGCGGTATTGGGCACGGACCAGCTGATAACCCTGGCTATAAGTATTATAAATGCAATTGCTAAAATCACTTGCCCTATCATGTTTACCCGGTTCCATTTAGAACCGTGAGGCATTTTGTGACGGTATGTATCTCCAAGAGTTTCAGCCATCGCCCCGCATGAGCATATCCATCCACAGTAAGCGCCCTTGCCCCAGTAGAAAATCATTACAGGGATAATAACGAAGGTTTGAATTGCGCTTATTACAAGCCATCCCCAAAGAGGCTGATCGCTGAACACGTTCCATATAAAAAGCGGCCAGGCTAGAATGAATCCAAATGCTCTCCAGTACTCACGTCCATGTCCGTAGTTGGCTTCGGGAAAAAGGGAGTCGGCAATAGTTTTCATTATCCCGGAGTCAAAAAATTCGTGACTGCCAAGAATTGGCAAGACAAAATAAGGCAATATGAATAACGGTATTAGCTGGACTAATGTAAGCGATACGGTCTGTATAGTAATATAAGGAGTTTTGCGCCGTCTAATTCTAAGAATGCCGAAAATTATGACAATTGAAGTGTAGAGAAGGGAGTAATAAAATCCAGGTTCTTCTAAAGTAATAGTCAGTGTTTTTACGAGATTTGAGCTGCCTAAGCTCTCAAAGAAAGGGATAAGGTTATAAGGGAACCACTGGTTTGCCTGAAAAAGTCTTGTCAGTGAGCCCCCGGCTTTCCAGTTGTAGATAAAAGTGAAGAAGATAAGGGAGATAATGAGCGCTGTTAATCCCGAAATACCTAACTCGCTTCTTATCTTTACTTTACTTCTGCGGAAGAAATCAAGCGGCGCCTCACGTCCTATCATAGTAAATACCGCGTCGTTAGGGATTGTAAGCTCATTCCCGTCTTTGTCTATTAGTGTTACTTCATGGTCCTCGATTTCCTTGACCTGACTTTTCATAAGCAGGTTTATTTTCCCGGGCAGATGATCGCCGGGCATAAAATCTCCGGTGCAGGTAGTAACTCGCTCAGAAGATGGAGTCTCGATTGAGACATCCGCCATGGGGTCGGCCATTAGCATGTTGATTGCTTCTACATTTTCGGGTTTTGGTCTTGAGAAGTCTTCTTTTCTGTAAGAGTGTGTTACCGAGCCGCCGGCTCTTGCTATTGCTATTGAAGTTTCAAGAGCGCTGTCTCCTCCGCCGACCACTAATACATTTTTACCTTCGAAATCTGTCGGGTCGTGGAGGCGGTTAAATACCTTGTCCTTATCCTCTCCCGCAACTCCAAGTTTCCTAAAATTACCAGAGCGGCCGATTCCGACTATGACCCTTCTAGCTTTTAAATTCTCCCCTTTTGGAATAATAATCTCGAAGTAATCACCTTTCTTCTCGACTTTCTCAACCCTTGCCATCTTGGGTACAATCCCCTTTCCAAGGGTTTGGGCCTTAATTTCCTCTACAAGCGGTTCTTTGATTTCTTGAGTAAACTGGAGATCCCCCAGCGGCACCATATCGGTCGGGTATGTGTAGATAGGTTTTCCCTTAGGAAAGTTAACTATTGTAGAGAAAGGCTCTGTGGCCTCTATTATTTCAAAATGAAGATCGTCTCTTTTGGCTTCAAGGGCCGCTGCCATTCCCGAAACTCCCGCTCCCACAATAACAAGATCAAGCATGTCAGAGGTTTTATCTTTAGCGCGTTGACTAAGGAAGCTCTTATCCATGCGGATGGATTCTACAGCTCGAGCGCCTGAGTCTGAGGAGAATTTAAGAAGCGGTATTCCTGTTAGATCACCTACAATGTATAGCCCAGAGATATTGGTGGAATAATCGCTGTTAACTTCAGGAAGTTTCTCTACAATTCCGGCCGGCCATTGAGTGTGAAGCCATTTCGTGTATTGTGTGATCAATCTAAACACTGTATTCCTCCTGAGCGGCTATTTCCGTGTTAATAATAATTACCTCAAAGAATTTAGATAATACAGCCCTAATTTGTCTTAGATGGCAGATCATTTAACGACCAGTCGTAGTTTGTATACTCAATTTTGAATTCCCCGGTTGCCTCATTGCCAAAGTAGGGATTAACAAACTCAATTACAGAGCCCGATTGCTTAATAAAATCTTCCTGATACCAGTCAAATATAGGCGAAAGCATCAGTATTTCTTGGTTTGTATCTATGGAGTTCTTTTCAGGGTCCATAAGAAATACTTTTGTTTGTTGATCTAGCTGCTTATCTAATGTCTTAGGTTGATAGGGTGTGTTCATTAAGTCTGGGCATCCCATTGCGGCGCAGATTAGTGCAAAGTGAATTCTGGGTTCAGGATAATTCTTTCGAATTATTTCATTCTCAAGTGTATTGAGTGTTATTTTTTCACCAAAGAGAGGTACTATTGGCTGCTCCCAGGGACCGCCTGAATCACTGGCGATATCTTTTATGCTTTTAACGGGGTAATTGTCTGCTATTAGATCAAGCGTTTGAGCGTTGTAGAGATTGATTAAGAATGCTAACTGCTCGTTTTTGCTCCACCCGTCAAAAGTTTCTTTACTTATAGATGCGGTTTGTTCCAGATATTGGTTTAAATCTTTGTGGTCAGACTTTAGTCCGGAATAGTCAACTAATCCACCCTTAACATAATTGTTCAGAACTTCCTGGTACTGTTGATTGGATTGATCTAAGGTGTCTGCATTTACGAGCTGACTGGTTAAGAGTAAAACAAATAAAATGATAGCAAGAACACTGCTAAAACAGGGTTTCATAAGACCTATCTCCATTTTTAATCCTAAAGGCAAATAAACTCTTTATTACCCTATACGGAAGCCTGGGGTCTTCGGATTCATTCTTCCTTATGAATTTTCCACCAGTCACCGGCTCTGTGTAAGAGCGCTCTTGCGTACTCGGCGTGAGACCACATAAGAGGCGCTGCAAACTGTATATATCCACCTTCAGCTCGGGAGTCATCCCTGATAATGCAGCTTTTGCCCGTTTCATAATAAGATTTATGCATGTTATTTGCTTCCTCTAAAATCTTATCGAACTCGACATTGTCCAGTAGTATCGGCTTGTAGAACTCTTTCTGAAAATCTATTCCGGGATCCCATTCTCTTTCCATAAATTCCTCAAACCGTTGGCATGTTGAAAGATGCTCGGGTATTTCACCCTTTTCATTCTTATAGGAGTCAATCATGCCGAGCAGTTCATCCCCTCTGGATATATTACCGTTCCAGTAGTGGAATTGAGCCAGAACCGCAGTGTACTGAAGCCACGGTCCGTTGCCGGCATGGACATGGGTTGAGAAATCCTTATAAAAAGGCAGATATCGCATTATCATCCCAAGCTCAGGGTCCCAGAGTTGTTTCTCAAGATACTGCACGCTGTTTTCCATCTGAATCTTGTAGTGCAGAAACCCGAAATAAAAAGGACTAAGGAGTGTAAAATCGGGCCTCATGTCCCTAGTGCCGTCAGGGGCCGTCCTTCTAATATATCTGTCGTCGCCAATGAACAATTCACTTACCGAGTAGAGAAACTGATGGCGGAAATTTAAGAACTCCGGTCTTATAATATTCTTTTTGTCTTTTTTGTCAGCAACCTCATTTGCAAGTGAGTAGGCGTATAGGAATGAGAAATTAACCCAGCATGTGTACCCCTCTTCCATCGCTGATTCATGTATGGAAGTCGTTGAATAAAACAGGTTCAATTCTTTCTCATAGAGTGTTGTATAGCTGTAATCAAGCGCTTTATTTATACAGACAAAGAAATCATCCATATTTTCTACCGGTCTTTTTAAAAACCTTGCGGTAAGGAGATAGTTGCAGATAATTGCGATCCCATGAGCAACATTGTCTTCCTGTTTATAAATACTCCTGTCTTCTCCTTCCAGGCTGTAACGCTGCCCCCAGCTCCCTTCTTCTGAAATACAGTCTTTCATAAAATAGGCCATGGACTTCATTATTTCAAAGGCCTTTTCCCTGCAGTCATAATCGTTTGCGGATCCTGCAAGCCTTCTCATTAGCTGAACGGCGCAGTTAGTATCTCGGGGATATACGTAGGGATAGCGGGATGAGGGGGGGGAGGCTAATAACAGCTTTCCATATTTCTTGTTCTCAACAGTGCATTTTAGGATTATATCCATTTGCTCATTGAGCTGATCGTTAAGTTTGGTTAGCTCTTTAGTCCGTTTTGCCATAACTTCTGTCCTCCCTGTCTATACGTTCTTTGGAATTTCTTATAATGATCCTACCAGGTAAGTTGCTCCTGTCGGATGGGGCATTCCACCCTCAGGTTCTAAAGTAATGAGCACTTCCATTTCTTTTGAGGGTTTAGGCATGGATTTTATCTCCATCATTTTTTCGCCGTTTTTATTTACTTTAAATGTTCCCAGACTCACAGGCGTGCCGTTTTCCACGCACCATACCTGGTATGTCATCCCCTCTTCAAGAGTCGGGATATTAGATACTAATAGTAAGGCGTCAGTGGATTCTTTATCCCAAAGAAGTTTCCCGGAGGAGTTTTGCTCAGACATTGTTCCTGCGAGTTTTACTGTTTCCACATTAGGGTTCATTACAAAATCCATTACTTCGGAATCTTTACCAAGATTCGCCTGGAGATTTCTTAGATTCTGATCCTGCATGGATAATTCATTCCGAAGAGACATGTTATTCACAAGAAGTATTATAAGCAAGCCTACAGCGATAGCACTACCCAAATTGAGCCAAATTGGCTGGATATTTTTCCAGAAGCTAAATGTCGAAGATTTTCCCGGAGCAGTTTCTTGGACTTCTATTCTATCAAAGATTTTGTTTTCAACTTGTGGAGAAAGCGGGCTATCATCCAAAGAATAGGCAAGTGAGGATAGAACAAGCTCGTTTTCTCTCAGCGCCTTCTCGCAAATCTCGCAACCAGCGTCTAGGTGATCTTCTAACTCTCTTAGCTCATATCCTTTTAATAGGCCGAGTGCGAAAAGATTTATCTGATCTTCGTATTTGTTTCTTTCGTGGGCCATCTAATTCAAATCCTCAATGTAAGGCATAATTTTATCTTTTAGTTTTAGAACTCCTAACCTGATCCTGGTTTTAATAGTTCCCACCGGTTCATCTAACTTCTCCGCAGTCTCCAAGTGAGTGAGTCCTTCAAAATACACCATTTCGATGGCGATGCGCTGCTTTTCAGGCAACGAATCAAGCGCTTGCCGGATTACGTTTTTACTTTCTTCCCTATCTTCTATTATACGAGACAAATCATCGTTTGAGTTCACTTTTTCTTCATCAATCTCAGTATTTCGATCTCTATATACGACAGTTCGTAATTTATCGATAGATCTACTCCTGGCTATATTCAATATCCAGGTAGATACCGCCCCACGTTCCGAGTCGTATGAGTATGCTTTATTCCATACTTGTAAAAAGATTTCTTGGACTACTTCTTCGGCATCTTCCTTGTCTCTGAGCATTCTGAGCGCAAGGTTATATACCACTTGAGAAAAACGGGAGTAAATTTCTTTAAACGCGGTTTTATCGCCCTGTTTTACTTGGTCGATTAACTGTCTATCTAATTCACGATTAGATTTTTGCTGCATAACCAGAGTGCCGTCCGCCCTTTGAACCATTGTAGTTAAATCAAAGTTTTTGTCAATCGTTGGTTTTGTCTTTAACTCTGGTGTTTTAGTGAATTTAGCAGTCTTGTTTCATTTAATTACAAATCGGATAAGATCCGCACCTTTTAGTCCAAGGAGCTTCGCAGAGAATAAATGAAGCTTCTGTTTGCTAAATATACGAAAAGGGCAGGGGTTCAGTTTGATTTTGGTGGGATAACAATTGATTCTTCTCTCAGGAGCGTAGTGGGCCCTTATGGTGCGGATTTTCCTCTTTATTTATGGTGAGTTAGTATGTAATCTAAGCATTACCGTTATCAATAACGCGTTATGATCATTTCTCAGCTTTCTAGGATATAGAAACTTTTTTCTGCAAGGAGGCAAAATTGCTAGGTAAAAAAAATAATGATAAGTCGAAGTTAAGTGTTAACAACTCGTTACGATCTGTGTACGAATCATCTAAATCGAATTTGGAGCTGCCCAGATATGAAATACCTAAACAGAGCATGCGGGCGGACATTGCTTATAACTTAATTAAAGATGAATTGTTTTTAGACGGGAATTCAAGATTAAACCTGGCCACATTCGTTCAGACGTATATGGAGCCTGAGGCCTCACAGCTTATGGCTGATTGCTTTGATAAGAATATGATTGATAAAGACGAATATCCGCAAACGGCGGAGATCGAGCTTCGGTGCGTAAATATTATTGCCAAATTGTGGAATGCCCATGATCATGAAGAGGCGGTAGGAACTTCAACGATAGGATCCAGCGAAGCATCTATGCTGGGGGGGCTTGCCCTTAAATGGCGATGGCGAAAAAAGATGGAAGCGCAAGGCAAATCCACTTCTAAACCGAATATGGTAATGGGCGCCAATGTTCAAATATGTTGGAAAAAGTTTGTAAAGTATTGGGATATCGAACCCAGATATGTTCCGTGTGAGGGGGACAGATTTATACTCGACCCTGAACTAGCGGTGCAATTAGTAGATGAAAATACCATTGGAGTCGTTGCAATCATGGGAAGCACGTACGATGGGAGCTATGAACCTGTTGAGCGGTTGTGTCAAGTATTAGACGATTATCAAGAAAAAACCGGAAATGATGTACCCGTTCATGTTGACGGGGCCAGCGGCGGTTTTGTCGCTCCTTTTCTGCAACCCGATATTGTCTGGGATTTCCGTCTGCCGCGCGTGCAGTCCATCAACGCGTCAGGTCATAAATATGGCTTGGTCTATCCAGGTGTGGGCTGGGTTGTATGGCGTGATAAAGCCGCATTACCCGAAGACCTGGTTTTTCATGTCAGTTATCTGGGTGGAGATATGCTGGATTTTTCTATGAATTTTTCCAGACCCGGCAGTCAGGTTCTGGCCCAGTATTTCAATTTCTTAAGACTGGGGTTTGAAGGTTACACCGAGACACAGAAGAACAGCCAAGATGTCGCTTTGTATCTGTCAAAGCAGATTTCCGAACTCGGTCCCTTTGAGCTGATTTCCGATGGCAGTGACATTCCCGTTTTTTGCTGGCGCATGAAAGAGCAGACAAATTACTCTCTCTTCGATTTTGCCGATCACTTGCGCACACGCGGCTGGCTTGTTCCCGCATATCCCATGCCCAAGAACCGTCATGACCTGATTGTTCAGCGCATTGTTGTGAAAAAAGGGTTAACACGTGATATGGCCGATATTCTAGTCGAAGATATGAAGCGTGCCATCGATCACTTTGCTACTCAGCCAAATAATGTTCCTAAAACCTCCGGAAGCCATTTTGCACATCTGTAAAATCCGGGATATTAAATATTAGGACTCGTTTTCGGTGACTTGGCAACAGGTGGAATCGCAATACGGTACAACAGCGACAGAATTCTTGCTCTTGGCATTCTCATATAAATCCTTGGTGTAAGGTCTTCTACTGTGGAGCATCGAGATGCCCATAAGAGCTGTTGCCGGCAGTCTCAAAAGAAGATATCTCCCCTAAGATGATCGCCGCGGTCCGGGTCCCGACTATAAGTATGGTTATAATTGCGATCCCGTCTATAAAAGCTGTCTTTTCTTTCTCTTTGTTACCGCTAATAATTTAAAGGTCAAACCACATGTATTCTTTAGAAAACTGGTCCAAGTATAGTTTTACATTATCTCAATTCTTAATTTGTCCCGAGTATTTAATCGGACAATCATGACGGCTGATAAATTATTTCTCTTGCCTATGGATTATTCATAGCTATATTATTGCTATTAGATAATCATTAAGGAGGCTTTATGAAACACCTGCTAGCAATATTTATCTTTATTCCTGTCTTGTTATTTTTAGTTATTTCAGTTGGTTGTGAAAAAAAGGACGGCGTAAATGTCTCTCAAGACAGTTCGGTTAGCGAAGAAGGAACAACAAACAAAGCAGCAACCGAGCAAGAACAATCCACTGAAGTTATAAAAAAGAGCCAAACAGTTTCAAATTTAGAAGGTACTCAGCAGTTCCCGTCTTTTGCTGATCTTGTAGAGGTATTACAACCTTCTGTTGTTAATATTAGTACTACAAGTGTTGTGCGCCAAAAAAGCCCTTTTCAAAGGCAACCCAATTCGCCATTCGGTGGAAATGATCCATTTGAAGATTTTTTTAAAAAGTTCTTCGGCGGGGATTCTCCTCAAAAAGAATTTAAACGGCGAGGGCTCGGTTCCGGGTTTATTATGAGTAAAGACGGATATGTCGTAACTAACAACCATGTTATTGATAAAGCTACAGATATTGAAGTTATTTTGCAAAATGGCGATAAGTATGAGGCAAAGATTATAGGTAAGGACCCAAAGACCGATCTCGCGGTGTTAAAGTTTGAACCGGATCAGGAAGTCCAAGCGGTTAACTTTGGTGACTCTGCTCATCTTAGAATCGGAGATTGGGTCATTGCTATTGGTAATCCGTTTGGATTGGGTTATACGGTAACGGCTGGAATTGTAAGCGCAAAAGGGCGTTCTTTAGGGCTAGGCGCATACGATGATTTTATTCAGACGGACGCGTCTCTAAATCCAGGAAATAGCGGCGGGCCTCTTTTTAACTTAAAAGGAGATGTAGTAGGGGTAAACACTGCTATAGTCGCACGGGGTCAGGGCATAGGGTTTGCTATACCTATAGATATGGCGGAGTTTGTCATAGAACAGCTTAAATCAAACGGGAAGGTTGTTAGGGGATGGCTTGGAGTTTACGTTCAGAAGGTAACGCCTGAAATCGCTTCAAGTTTCGGACTTAAAGAGGAAGAAGGGGCTTTGGTAAGTGATCTTGCTCCTGATAGTCCGGCGGAAAAAGCGGGGATTATAAGGGGAGATATTATAGTAGAATATGACGGTCAAAAAGTTGATGATGTTTCTGATCTAACTAATATGGCAGCAGTGACGGCTCCGGGGACAGAAGTGGATGTAAAAGTTATTCAAGACGGTAAAGCAAAGACCGTGAAGGTAACGCTACAAGAGTTTCCCGAGCAAGAAGCTCAAGCGGAAGATGAAGTTCGAAAGAGCTTGGGGCTTACAGTAAGGCAGTTAACTCCCAAGATTGTAAAACGTTTCAAAATCAGCCAGGATGAGGGAGTAATAATAGCAGGGGTTGATCAGGGCAGTACTGCCGGAGATGCGGGGCTTAAACCCGGGGATATCATCTTGGATGTCAATAAACAACCTATAAAGACTTTAGCCGATTATTCGGCCGCACTAGGTGATCTAAACCCAGGCGATACGGCACTGTTTCTTGTCAAGCGCGGCGATAATACTATCTATGCAGCTTTAAGGATCAAAAAAGACGATAAAGTCGACAAGAGTGAAGACAAGAAAGAATAGCCAATACACTCTTTAAGCGTTGGTCAAAATAGATGCAGCATGATATTATAGTGTTAGCATAAATGTGAATTCAGATTCGGGCTTTGTTGACAAGCAATTGCGTTTCATGGGACAATTAAAGGTAGGCGTATAAAAGCGGGACTTTAATACTATATGTTCAAGATACTTAATGCTTGAGATACTTAAGGAGGGCTAATCCTTAATGCCTGAAAACACTACTAAACGCGTCTTGATTCTGGGGGGAGGGTTTGCGGGTTTAGAAGCGGCGCAAACTCTTGAGAATATCTTTTCTGAGAATGATGAAGTAGAGATAACTCTGGTTAGTAAGGATAACTATTTAGTATTTACTTCAATGCTAGCTGAGGTGGTATCAAGCAGTATAGAAGCTAAACATGTGGTTATTCCCCTTAGAGAAGGACTTAAGAAAGCAACATTTAAAGAGCTTGAAGTACAAAATATAGACCTAAAGAAAAAAGTAGTTGCCTGCTATCACTTCCATACATGTGAGACTTTTAATCTAGAATATGATTACCTAGTCCTGGCAATGGGATCTATAACCGGTTACCACGGTGTGCCAGGTGCTGAGGAGTATTCTTTCCCGCTTAAGAACCTCGCAAACGCTATGGTTCTACGAAGCCATATTATAGATATGTTTGAGAGGGCTGATCTGGAGCAAGACCATGATGTAAGGAAGCGTTTGCTTACTTTTGCGGTGGTTGGCGGAGGCTACACGGGTATTGAAGTAGCTGCTGAGCTTAATGATTTTGTCTCTTTTAGCCGCAGATTTTATAGACATGTTAATGCCGATGAAGTAAGAGTTATTGTTATTGATCCTGGGGATCGGATAATGCATGAGATGAGTGAGGGGCTTGCGGAATATGGGCTTAACTTGCTTAAGAAGCGGGGTATGGAGTTTCGCCTACAAACCAGAGTAGCCGGTGTTACTGCTGATTCAGTGGAAATTCAAGACGATGAGAAGATAGATGCTCATACTGCCATATGGGCTGCTGGTACTTCTCCTCAGCCTGTAATAGCTGCCCTGCCATTTGCCGATAAGCATGGAAGGATTGAAGTAAACGAGTATATGGAAGTTCCTGGTAACCCCGGTATTTGGGCAGTTGGAGACTGTGCGGTTATTCCTGATTCGAATACGGGGAAACCCTATCCTCCTACAGCACAGCACGCAACTCGCGAAGGGGCAAGAGTGGGACACAATGCGGCGGCCGCAATCAACCAAAAGGATGAGGACAAAAGACCCTTCGCATATAAGACTCAGGGTATGCTGGCACCTCTAGGGCATAAATCTGCGGTAGCAGAGATTAAAGGTTTTAGGTTCTCAGGATTTTTTGCCTGGCTAATGTGGAGGGCAATCTATCTTGGAAAGCTTCCGGGATGGGATAGAAAGATTAGAGTCTCACTTGACTGGTTTTTAGATATTTTCCTTCCAAAAGACATTATTCAGCTTAAATTTCTAATGAAAGAGCGTCAGTCACCGCCTGAAGATAAGGCTTAATGATTCTTCTTGGTACGGGACTTGAGGAAGATCACAAGGTCGCTTAGCTCATTATTTGTCAGGGTTCCGCCGAATCCAGGCATATTGAGCCCGCCGTTCATGATACGCCAAGTTAGTTCATCAGCTGAGAGTCTATCTCCGATATAGGTCAGATCAGGGCCTCTTAAGCCTCCATGTCCTGAGATTGTATGACAGTAGAGGCATCCCTTCTCATTAAAGTCCATGCCGCCTTTATAGATAGGGCCGCTGTCAGCGCCAATTATCTGCACAGTAAGTGGCTTCGCATCAAAATGCGGTGACCACGGGGAGGTAATGCCGATTGCCCAGAGCCCTGAGATGCTGGCTATTGTAAGCGCTACTATCGCAACTGCCCAAGGACGCCTGAGCGGGCTTCTCTCTCCCTTATTTGAAATAAATGGTAGAAAGAATAGAAGCGCTCCGACAAGCAAGGGGCCAAATACCATCAAGTATGTTTCCATTGCGGGCGGCATTAGGGCCAGGAACGCGAAATAGAATACAAAATACCAATCCGGTACAGGAAGAGCATCTAGATTTGACGGGTTAGGTGGTGGACCTAGACTAGGTGGTCCAATAATTAAAGCTATAAGGAGTATTGTCGTAATAACAATAAATCCAAAAACCATATCTCGCCATGCGGCGTCTGGCCAAAAAGGTATACCCTTTTTCTTAACCAAATCTTCGTATTCTTTTCTATAAGTTTTTGGATCTACCACTTTGCCGGCTTTAGGGAATTCGGATATGCCGTTTCTGATAACAAGATATAAGTGAAGACCAATAAATAAAAATAGTAATGCGGGTACGATAAATACGTGGTACGCGAACATGCGGCTGAGAGTAGCCCCACCAATAGTTTCGCCCCCTATGAGAAAGTCCGCTACCCATGTTCCTATAAACGGTATTCGGCCTGCTTGCTCAGAGGCGACTATAGTTGACCACACAGCTGTCTGGTCCCATCTAATGACCTGACCTGAAAATGCCATAATTACTGTCAAAGCCCAGAGCACAACTCCGGATATCCAATGCATTTCACGAGGGAACTTATATGACGCGGTCATATACACACGTACCATGTGTACTCCAATAAGTAGTATCATTGCGGAGGCTCCCCAGTTGTGCATGCCCCTTACGATTCTTCCAAATGTGGTCTGATCGGTTATGTACTGAAGGCTTTGATAGGCTTCTCCGGCGGAGGGTACGTACATAAATGCGAGAGTTACACCGGTTGCGACCTGGAGAATAAACGCAAACAGCGTTGCGCTTCCAAAAACATAAAACCATGATGCGGAATTAGGCGGCACCGGGTGTTTAATTATCGGGCCGAGTGCGCTTCCAAGACCAGTCCGGTCATCAAACCATAACCAAGCGCGTTTTAAAGATTCCATTAAACAAACTCCCTATCCAACTTGATTAGAAACATTATCATTTGTCATTTATACCGTCGTAATTGGTATCGGACTCGTTAGTATTTCTACTTGACCGTTATGTACCCTTACAGGGTATTTGTATAATCCTCTCGGAGGAGGTCCCGCTGCAACTGAACCGTCTTCGTAGTAGACCCCACCGTGACACGGGCACATAAAAAGCTTAGCCCCGGCTACCCACCTCACAGGACAGCCTAAATGAGCGCAGTTTACAGAGAAGGCCGTGAATTCCTCCTGACCCTGCCTGTGTAGCCACGCGGCCGTTTCGGCTGTAACGCCTGCCCAGGGAAGAGGGGATGAATCAATAAATGAAACCTTAACTATGTCGCCAACTGTAAAACCCTTCAACTCGCCCACAGGTCTCCATATTGGTTTTGGTTTGTTAACTATTGGCGCTATTATGGAGCCAACGATAGGTATACCAACCATTACAGCCGCAATACTCCCCAGAGTTATGCTGATATGAGTAAAGAACTGTCTTCTTGAGCACTCTTCACTCATTTTGGTCTTTTCGCTCATTTCTTAAGTCTCCTATCCATCCTATTAGCGCTAAAACAAACAAAATAAGCCCAATGAAAAATAAAATAATAATAGTACTAACCACTTCGTTAAACCCAACAGCCAATGCCCAGAGGATAAAACTTATTCCTAGGGCCATAATGGCCGGCCAGTACCCCGGTGTGGGTAGATGCTCAGGCAAGGGTTTGTGCCAACCTTTGGGAATATTCCCACTTACCGGACTCGTGTTCGCTGAGTGAGAGTCCGCACTTGGGGCTTTGCTGCCGGGAGCGTTGAATTCACTACCATTACTCAAAATGCTATCTCCTTAATATTATTAGTTGATATCATATTCATTTGTTTTTGTGTGAGGCTGTAGCCAGTCTACCCACTCCAGAATTTGGAATTAGCTCAGACTCTTCGGGCGCACCGTACCATCTCGCAATGGTAACCATGCTTGCCACAAGATAGATAAGGCACCCGGGTACCCACATTGTAAGACCGCCAATTTGCTGGTCCACACCGGGGGTCAAGCATAACTCTCCCCTTAGCAGAGGCAGAATTCCTATCGAATCGGCCGGATTCAGATATGCCGTATAGAGCCCCGCTCCGGCAAATGTAATTAACATTCCTAAAATAGTGCATCCCAGACATGCCGAGGATAGGTAAAGTGTTGACACCAGAGGGGAGAGCCTTCTGGATTCAACCGGCGAAAAAACAGGCCACCAGAATATCATGCCAATCAATACGAAACTTATTTGCTGAACTATATATAGATTGTCGTTTGCCACCACCGTGTTGTGAAGAGATGGTAGGTGCCATACCCACATTGCGCCCACACCTAAAAACCAGGCAATTATAGGGTTGCCCAGCACTTTCATTGCTGAACCGAGCGGCTCTATCTTTAGAGCTCTTTCCGCCAGAGCTTTGGGAATTCCCAATAGAAGTAACAGAGGTACTATAAGTAGAAGCAGTATGTGCTGTATCATGTGCGCGCTGAATAAATAGGTCCTTCCCAGATAATCAAGAGGAGAGACCAGCGCTAATACAAAAATTAATACGCCTAAGATGTATAAAGCGGATAGTTTTGTAAACCTAAAGCCGGTAGTAATTCCATAGCCGACTAACAGAGCCAGAGCGGTTATTAAAACCCAAGGCTCCATATTCCATGTTGAACTCAATACTTGCCATATATTCATAATATTATCCTCTTATTATCTCGTGTTGATTATAAAAACGCCCAGAGATAAATAACTGAATAAACCACTATCCATACGCCGTCAACAAAGTGCCAGTAAATCGAGACGCATTCCACGCCGTCCGACTTGGGGCCCTTAAAGTCCCCGAACAGCGCCAAACCCAGCAGGATTGACAGCATAATCAGTCCTACGCACACGTGAAAACCGTGAAATCCGGTTAGTGTAAAAAATGTAGTGCCGAATACGTTTCTGCTTATTGTAATGTTCTGATCGATTAAACCAAACCATTCACTTGCCTGACCGTATATAAATATCGCACCAAGTACAATCGTTACTAATATCCATATCTTGAGCATTAAGTGGTTCTTCGTCGAAAGACTTCTGCCCGCAAGCCACATTGAGAAGCTGCTCGCCAAAAGAAAAAGGCTGAATATCCCTGTCCTTACGGGATCTAAGCTGTTAAAAGCTGTAGGTCCGTCCGTTACGGAGTTATGAAAATTGACATAGGCCAAAATAAGCATAACAAAGAAAATAGATTCTGAGGCTACGAAAAAACCTACCAGCATTTTATTATTAGCCATTGAAAATTCTCCTAAACTACCTTCGCATTGGGTTCATCCGGCGTATCGGGGTGCTCTAGGTCCCATAGAGGCCGTCTTCCCCGTACGGGCGGCACTAAATCAAAATTATGTACAGCCGGAGGAGAAGAAGTAGCCCACTCGAGCGTCCATGCGTGCCAAGGATTATTGCCAGCTTCTTTTCCACTGCGGAGGCTGACGAAAATATTCCAGATAAATACCAGGATTGACAGCGCCAGGATTAATGCGCCGATTGTCGATACCAGGTTCATTGACCCCCAGTATGGGAAGTCCTGGTAGGTATATGTGCGGCGAGGCATTCCCATGACTCCAAGAAAGTGCTGAATGAAAAAGGTCATATTGAAGCCGACTATCGTTAGCCAAAAATGCCATTTCCCGAGGGTCTCTGACATCATACGTCCTGTAAATTTGGGGAACCAGTAATAAACACCTGCAAATATTGCGAATAACGAGCCCCCATAGAGTACATAGTGGAAATGCGCAACAATGAAATAACTGTCAGTTACCACCCAGTCTATAGGCGCTGAGGCTATAGCAACACCAGTTAAACCACCCATAACAAATTCTATAATAAATGCTACAGCAAAGAGCATCGGGGTCGCAAAATAGATTTTGCCTCCCCACATAGTGGCAACCCAGTTTAGTACTTTAACGCCGGTTGGAATCGCGATCAGCATGCTTGCTAGTGAGAAATATAGGTTTGCAACATTGCCCAAACCAACTGCGAACATATGGTGAGCCCATACCCCCACACTTAAAAGCCCTATAGCGACCGTGGAGCCGGCAACGAACTCGTAACCAAAGATAGGCTTGCGGGAGAAAACGGGAATGACTTCGGAGATTATTCCAAACGCCGGAAGTATTAAAATATAGACTTCAGGGTGTCCGAATCCCCAGAAGAAATGCTGCCAAAGTATTGCCGAGCCGCCGTGTGCAGGGGTGAAAAATGTGGCCCCCAGGAGCCGGTCAAGGAGCATCATTGCGAATGCTGAGGCGATAACAGGAATTACAAAAACAAGTAAAAAGGAGGTTACGAGTATCATCCAGACAAATAGCGGAAGCCTCCTTATAGTCATGCCCTTGATTCTCATAGTTAATATGGTAACGATGTTATTTAGTCCTGATGCGACCGAGCTAATACCGACCGCGAGCAATCCTAGAACCCAGTAGGTCGGCCCCTTATTTAATGAAAATGGCTTCTCACTAAGCGGGGCATACGCGAACCATCCGACTTCAGACGCTCCGCTTTGGGTGAAGAAGCTGTAGTAGAGGAGGATTCCTCCAAAGATAACGAGCCAGAAGCTAAGAGCGTTGAGGCGGGGAAAAGCCATGTCTCTCGCTCCAATCATAAGCGGTACAAGGTATACCCCTACGCCGATCAGAAAAGGCATCACGACGAAAAATATCATCGTAGTTCCGTGCATTGTAAACATTTGGTTATATACTTCTGGCGAAATGAAATCAAACTCAGGTTGAGCTAGCTGGATACGGATTACGAGTGCCTCTATGCCTCCAATAACGAAAAACACCATAGAAGCTAAGAGGTACATAATCCCTATTTGCTTGTGATCTACAGAGGCTACCCAGCTTAGCATACCTTCATTTTCCTTAAGAGCAGGCAGAGGTTTTATGTTTTCAGGAACTAAAGGAATTTTTGTGCTCATTTTAGAGCCTCCAAATATGCGACTATTGCTTTTACTTCTGATTCCGTGAGTTTCATGTTGGGCATAAGCGACCCCTGTTTATATTTCTGAGGATCGGCAAGCCATTTAGCCAAGTTCTCCGGGCTATTTGTAAGCACCCCGGCACCAATTGTTTGTCTCTTATTAAGATGTGTTAAGTTGGGGCCTATTCTAGCTGCTGCCGGAGTCCCCAGGATAGTATGGCAGTTCATACAAGCTTTTGTTTGGAATAACTGCGCACCTTTTCCTGTAAGTCCGGCTCTTGGAGTCTGTGGTATAACAAGTTCCTGTTTTTGCCATTCGTTAAATTCTTCTTCGGTTTGGGCAATCAACCTTATTCGCATATTGGCGTGCTGAGTGCCGCAAAACTCCGCACAAGCGCCCAGGTATACCCCCGCCTCGCTGGCAGACAGCCATATATGGTTGGGATGTCCGGGGATGGCGTCAATTTTCCTTGCGAGCTCAGGAACCCAGAAGTCGTGTATTACATCAATGGATTCTATTCGAAGCAGCAGATTCTTGCCAACGGGAACATGTACTTCGTTTGCGGTAATCACTCCTGACTTGGGGTAGTATATCTCCCACCACCACTGGTGCCCGGTCACTACTATATCCGGTTCATGATCCCCTATCGGAGGATCAACAGCCCGCATTGTACTGCATGTAAGCTGGAACAGTACGGCTACAATCGCTATTGGGATTAACGTCCAAACTATTTCTAACCGTAAGTCGCCAAAATTTTGGAAGGGTTCGCTATTGTCTCCGTGCTGCTTTCTGTAACGGATAATAATATAAGTTACAGCCACTACTATAATTCCTAGTATCACGACCGATATACCTATAATATAATAGGTCAATCCTGCCATTGCCTCCATTTCGGGAGAACTCGGATTAAATATGCCGCCTAGGTTTTCCATAGTAGATTTCTTGTACTATAATTTCTTCGTTAAAGCTTTTTGCTAAAATTTCTTTTTCAAACGGGATCAACTACCCCTTAAGATTAACTACCTATTGAGACCGACTATCCATTAGTGCAGTATAAAGACTTTGATCTAATATTGTCAACCCCTTGCAAAAAGATATGTCTAATTTGCCGAAATTGTTAGATATATAGAATAATAATTTGTGGTATTATGTTGCATATTAGGTTAAGCTCGGCATAATTAAAGTTTAATTTCTCGTTGGTTACATCAGCAAAGAAAACCGAAGCGTATTTTATATGAAAAAATATACTGTCACATTCTTGTTCTCTCTCCTGCCCTTTGTTTTGTTTATGAATTATTCAGTTGCAACCCTCTCTCAAGAAAGCGAGGATGCGCAGCAGCAATTTGAAGATAATACTTCTCTTGAACAAGAATCGGATGAGGCCCCCGCTGCTCTAGATGAGATTCTTGATAACCAGGAGACTAAGAAGCAGGGCCCCTCAGATAGTTCCACTACAACTAAAGATAATTCTACGACAACCGAGGATTCTGAGGCCCCTGTTGAGGATGAACCGGCAGTCCGCATATCAAAAGTAAAAATTCATGGAGCAAAAGTAGTAACGAAACAACAGATCGAAGAAATTATAGGTACTGAATTCCCTTCTATTAAATTCTGGGTTAAAAAACCTCCGTTTGATGAGGAAGTATTAAAAGACGATATGATAAGGATCCAGAGACTCTATGCTAACAATGGATATTATGACGCTAAAGCAACTTATGATCCTAAATATAATAAAGACGAAACAAGGGTAGAAATTAAAATAACTATAGTAGAGGGAGAACCCGTAATACTGACTGATATCGATCTTAAGATAGAGGGTGATCTCAGTGATAAAGTTAAGAAGCAAATAAATAAATCGGTACCGCTTAAAGTTGATAAGACATTCTCCCCTAACGGATATCAACAAACCAAAGGTGTTATATCCGAGATTCTTTCTAATAACGGATATCCAAAATCAGATATTGAAGGGGAAGCCCTTGTAAATAGAAGGGAAAAATGGGCACGGGCAAAATTTGTTGTTAAACCCGGACTGATATATAAATTCGGTGTAATGAAGGTAGAGGGTAATGAGGATGTAGCAAGCCACATAGTTGAAAGAGAAGCGGGGTTTAAAGAAGGGGAAATATTCTCTTTAAGCAAAATAAATGAAACACAGGCAAACATCTTTCAATTGGGTCTATTTAGATCAGTTGTTATAGACCCAGTTTATAATGAAGAAGAGCAAATTGCGGATGTAGCAATTGTAGTTAAAGAAAGAAAGCAGGGGTCAGTAAAAATCGGGGGAGGGTTCGGAACAGAGGATAAACTCAGGGGGCAGGTCATATGGACCCAAAGGAACTTCTTTGGAGGAGGTCGAAGGCTCGAGGTGGCCGGCAAATTTTCTTTTATCACTCAAAGGGTTGAGACATCTGTAATACAGCCTTTTATAGCCGGTAAGAACTCTGAGCTCTCAGGTACTCTTAATTTCCAAAGAGATGATGTGCCTTCCTTTAAAGGCAGAAGCTTTCTCTCAACAGTGGCACTGTCAAAAAATTTCTGGAAATATTACTCCGTTTTCAGCTCTTTAAATTTGCAGTTTTCAAGAATACAGGACAGCGCCACTAGAACGCCTGAGGAGAAGAGCAGAGAAAATTTCTTTCTTACTTTTATTAATCTCGGGTTTTCAAGAGATACAACCGACAATATCCTAAACCCTACTCGTGGTACTGTCATTTCCACAGGGCTTGAGTCTTCGTTTACAGCGTTGGGCTCTGATGTTAATTACTTAAAAGGAACAATTGAGCTAAGGGGATATAAGAAGTACCGAGGTATTGTTTTCGCTAAAAAGTTCACAATTGGTGTTATTCAGCCATTTGGCTCAACCCAAACATTAGATGTTCCTATCTTTAAGAGATTCTTTGCCGGTGGTAGTACAAGTATGAGGGGATATCCATTTCAGAAACTTGGGCCCTTGGATGATAAGGATGATCCACTTGGTGGTAATTCACTCCTTGTAGGCAGCTTTGAAGTCAGATATCCGATTTATGGAGATTTTGGCGGTGTAGCTTTTCTGGACTATGGTAACGTCTATACCGACGAATGGAGTTTTCCTCTTCAGGATTTAAAGTACGCCCCTGGTCTAGGTTTGAGATACGATACGATTATAGGCCCTGTGAGATTCGATGTGGGTTATGCGCTTAATCCGGAGCCGGGAATAAGAAGAATACAGTTTTTTATAAGTATCGGTCAGGCGTTTTAGAGTATTGTGAGGTTTAGTCTCTGCTTTGCTTATATGTGAGCTCTAAATCAAAATCCTAGAGGTGTTTTGACGGCAGATTGTTTAGGTCATCCGGTGAATTGGAATCTTTCTTCGGTGGCTCTTCACTATCTTTGGTTTTTTTAGAATCAGCCTCATCTCTTTCTGCTTCAAACTCTATAGACTGTTTTAATTCGTCTTTTGCCCTTTCAAGCTCCCTCATCCCTCTTCCAAGAGTTCTTGCTATCTTGGGTATTTCTTTGGGTCCAAGCAAGAGTAGCGCTATTACGAGGACTATTAGTATTTCACCTGTGCCGATTCCAAACATGATTTTTTCAGTATCCCTGAGTTACTCTATAGTTATTATCAAAGGCTACCTCATTAAATTTATATGTTCAACAAATCGGGGTAGCCGCTAAAATGATATCTAAGACTATTGTTTTTCATTAGATGTAGTAAAATGATTCGGAGTAAATAAAGAAAAAAATATATTGCAGAGGAGTTTCGGAATGAAAGCGATTCGTTATCATGAAGTTGGAGAAGTTGATGTGCTCAAATACGAGGATGTACCAACCCCAGAAATAGGGGATGATGAAGTTCTGGTACGAGTGAAGGCCGCTTCACTCAATCATCTGGATTTAAGGCTCAGAGCTGGGAAATCACCAAGACCGGTGGAACTTCCTCATATTGGCGGTATTGACGTGGCGGGAGATGTGGAGGAAGTTGGGAAAAACGTAACTGATATAAAGCCCGGTACGCGTGTTGTTTTAGACCCGACAGTGAGAACACCCAAGGGGCCCTCTGTAATGGGGGTAAACTTTCACGGCGGATTTGCAGAATTCGTGAAATTGCCGGCGGCAAACGTAGTTCCTATTCCACAGGAAGTATCTTATGATGACGCCTGCGTTCTTCCCATTTGTTACGTAACAGCATGGTATGGTCTCTATGACAGGGGAGGGTTGCAAAAAGGTGAGACGGTTCTAATTCACGCAGCTGGGAGTGGTACGGGAAGCGCTGCCGTTCAGGTAGCCAAGGAAAGCGGCGCATATGTAATTGCAACTGCGGGTAGTGATGAGAAGCTAGAGAAGGTAAAAGAGATTGGGGCTGACGCTACGATAAATTATAATACGTCTGATTTTTCAGAAGAGGTTAAAAAGATAACCGAAGGAAAGGGAGCAGATCTTATTTTTGACCAGGTTGGAGCCTCCACCTGGGAAAACAATCTGAAATCGCTAAAGACAAAAGGAAGATTACTTCTTGTTGGTGTTGTAGGCGGAGGGCAGACAACATTTAATTTCGGCCCTGTGATCATGAGAGATCTGTCTGTGTTGGGAGTTACAGTCTTTAACGCTCCTAGGCAAAATTTAATTAATGTAATCAACTTCGTATCTCTTAACAGATTTAAACCGGTTATAGATAAGAAGTTGCCATTGTCAGAAGCCATACAAGCCCAGAAAATGCTTGAGGATGGAAGTCAGTTTGGGAAAGTGATATTAAATCCGTAGGATCGTGCTGTCGAATTGTTGTTTGAAAACTTGGGTTTGGAGTGTTTAAATATCCGGAGTATTAACCTAATACTTTCTCAAAGATTTGAGATAGATCTTTAATATCCGTATCTTCAAACCCATAAGTTTTTGATATGTTATTAACTGATGCCCTACCGCCTGTTTCCCAAATATTAACCAGAAGCTCGCCCGCTTGTCTTGCTCTCCACCACTGCTCATCAAAATTGTCTATTAGATATGCCCTTAGTTGAGGCTCTAAAATGGTCGCTTTAAAAGAGTCTGCCGAGCTTAAGTGAGGTTCGGTATCAAATAAATAATCGTGTTTATTTGCTTTGCAGTGGGTAGCGATCTCCATGATCTCTTTATATATTTCGGCTTTGTTCTCCTGTCCTTGGTAAAGCGCTGTTTCATATATGAGCTTTGCTGAGAGGATTCTTTCTAACATAAGCCGTCTTAAATATAAAAATTTGAGAAAGTCATTTGCTACATCTTGTTTTAAGTGCTTCTTTATCCATTCAGGCTCAAAAATAAGGTTTTTAAATAACTCTGAGAATAATCCCAAAAGAGATTTTTCTCTCAAACATTTATATTCAAAATGCTCATCTTGTTCAGTGTATCCATAGCTAAGACTCTTACCAAAAGATCCTAAGAAGGATTCGTAATCCTCTACACCGCCTTGAGAGTTGGTGGAGATTAGAATTTCGACTCCGGGATTTGAAGCGTAGCATATGCTGTCGGCTACATGTCCTTTTCTTTTCTTTCCGTCAAACATTATTTTAGCTTGTGGGTTTAGACCTGTTTCTTCTAAAATAGCTTTTGCTAGAGAGAAAGGTTTCATTTTTGGAAGCGATCCTAGTTCAAATGAATTAATGAGGCAAAACATGTTATTCAGATTGGCGTCTTTAAGCTTGAGATCCATTTGTTTTAAGAAAAACCATCTCAATAAATCTCTTGAAATATACTCCGTATCTCTAATAAATTCTTTTGCTTTTTCTACTAGTTCTGATGTGTTAAGCCCCTCGACTGTTTCATACATATGCAAGTAACTTGAAAATCCGAGGTCGTGAGAGTCTTTTTGTTTGTAGGCGTATTGCCTTAAATAAAGCTGATTGAGTTTTGATAAGATGGCTTCTCTTTTCTCCAGAATCTCTTGTGTTTCCTGCTTCTTGGACTTTTTTAATAGTGCCGCTCTAGATGACCTGAAGGGGATTTTAGTCTTGCCTACACTGAATATAGATGAAGCTTCTAAATCTAAAATACCATCCCTTATTTGCGAGGTTTTACTTAAGAGGATAGTTTCGGCCAGAAAACTTGACATAAGTTTTATCCCGTTTCTCTCTTCCTCCGTATCGGCTCTGGTTTCTTTTAAAGACAAAAAGTTTTCCGGTTCGAGCAGGTCTTGAAAAGATTTCAGTATTCCCGTAATATCGGTTTTGTTCTTTAATCCGGCATAGTTTAAATAGAGCTCCCTACTTAAGGCCTTATGGGCCTTCTCACCTTCTGCTCTAATATGTCTGATGGTTTCTTTGCTCATTGTTTTTGTTTCAGGCGCTAAATTATTGCAAAAAAGGTTTTTTAGTCTTTCATAGGGGTAGTGATATTAATCGACGGTCTCAATTCGTTTAGGTTTGTATATAGGGGCTTTTATGAAGAAAGCCCCTATTGCGGCTAAATAACAGGCGAATATGGCAAAAAGAAATGGATAGTTATAACTCCCGGTTACATCAAAAACATAACCTGCGAGAATTGGGGCGCTTATTGCCGCAATAGAATAGGAGGTGCCGAATATCCCGTAAATAGTTCCCATTGCCTTAAGACCATAAAACCTTGCCAGAAGAGTAGGAAAGATTGGTACACAGGCACTGTAAAAGAACCCAAACAACAACCCGAATAGATAAAATGCCCAGATTTGATCAAATGTCAGAAGAAGTATTATTGAGCTTCCCTGAGCTATGAGAGATACAAATAGGACCTTCCGGTATTCTAAGACTTCTGCCAATAGGGAAGTTAGTACAGTCCTGCCTATTATGCTTCCAAGCCCAATGGCTGCCGCAGGCCCGGCAGCTGCTATTGCCGGAATATTAAGATCGATTTCAAAATTGTAGAACTGTGTGACTATAATTAGGAAGGTTATGAATGCCAAAGTGTACATTGAATACATTATCCAGTAATTGGGTGTTGAAATTGCCTCAAGAGCTGTCCACTCTTTTTTATCGTTATTTGTATTCACCTTAGTTGTTGAAGCTGCATCCTCTTCAATGTCTTCTTCTCCGTAGGGTTTAAGGCCCAAATCTTTGGGGTATCCTCTTATTACAAATGCCGCTAAGAGCGCGATTAACATAATTCCGCCTAGGGAGAAAAGCGCGTATCTGAAACCGAAGTTGTTAATTAGGGAAGCGGTTAGCGGGTTGGCTATTAATCCGCTTAAAGGGACGCCGGTGGTAATAAGACCTATCGCAAGCGCTCTTTTTTTAGTAAACCATCTGCTTACTACAGCCACACATGTTATGTATAGAACAGTATCGCCTATTCCAACAAACACACTGTAGAACAATATCAACTGCCATGTATTTGCGGCAAATCCTGATAGAAACATTCCTATAGCGGCAACTAATCCTCCACCAAAAATGACTATTCTCGGATCGTATTTATCTATAAGCCGTCCTGCTATGATAAACCCGGGGGCCAAGATAAGGGATCTAAATGAAAACAAAGAAGATCCCTCTGCGCGAGACAATCCGAATTCTTCATTGATGTAGGGCATGAATACGCCAAAGGAATAGAGCAAAAGACCGTCAAGAATGATAATTAATAGCGATGCTGCTACAATATACCATCCATAATATATCTTTTTACCGAACATGTAATATCCTGAGAATTCCGTTGTATATGAATTGACCGCAAGACAAAAGGATTTATCCAAAAACCTATATCGTCATATGGGTCGTTTAAGCTGGGTAATAATACCTGAAAAACGGAAATTGTTTTATCCGCGGCCTTTCTTTGTTTAGGGCAGGCTCAGAGGATGGACGGAGGTTATCCTCCAAGTTCACTGATCTTTGAGCTTATTATATTAGCCTGATCCGTAAAACCTTTAGAATTAAGAGTATCCTCTGCTTTTTTTAGGGCTTCTATGTCCTCTTTTGTCCAATTGCCGCTCTTAACTACTTCTGATATAGCAACCACAAGGTCATCTCGCATTTCAGCGTTGGATTGGGTGAATTCCCAGCTATATAGAAGAACGTTTAGAGTCTGGGAGCTATTTTCAATATCTCTTTTAGATGCGGTTTTCTTTTTGCTTTTTCCTAGCCATGAAACCAGAGTTTCCGAGTCCTGATTTTCTCCTGCAGCAAAGTGAGCAAGGAGTCTGAGCTCAGCGGAATCAGAGGGGTGCAAATAGGACGACGCGAGGATAATTAATACAGTGTCTTTATCAAGAGGGGCCATCTGTTGAAGGGATCTCACTGCGCTTGCACGGATATTGGTGTTCGGGCCCATAAGGAGTTCTGCAACTATTGGTCCTTGCTCTTTAGCTGTGTTGCCTATATTGCCTAAAGCTTCCACTCCGGCCACAATTTTAACTCTGTTAGCTCTTTGATCCTTACTTTGTTCTTGTATAAATGAGCCGATCTTAGGCGCTTGTTCTGTTGCTGCAGGTCCAAGGTTCCCAAGCGCAATGGCGGCGCTTTTACTCGCGAGCTCATTTTGATCGCTCAGGAGCTCAGAAATCTTGGGGGCATATTTGCCAGCCGGAGCGCCGATTTTCCCTAGTGCCAGAGCTGTTTTGTAGCGGACCATTCTGTCCTCATCATTTAATAGCTGGGCAAGTTCTGATATTTGGCCCTCATCAAGCGAGTTAATTTCTCCAAGCGCCCATGCCGTGTCGGCACGTACATCTTGATCGGGGTCATTAAGGAGCACTATAATATTTTGTACCTGCTCACTAGCATTTGCCCCCATTTTACCAAATGCTTTAACACCTGATGAGCGGATAACAGGATTTTTGTTCTTGAGCAGTTCTTCTACATCAGGTGCCGCCAACTTGGCACTTTCTCCGAGTCTGCCGAGTGTGGATGCCGCAATGCCGCGCATTTTAACATCTTTGTTCACAAGTAATTCAACTATTTCAGGCAGTTGTGCGCTAGCTCTGTCACCAGCCGCACCTAAAGCGAGGGAAGCCCTAATGCGTAATACATCATTTCTGCTGTTAAGAAGCTCGGTGAATATCTCCGTATAGTCTCCGACAGGGTCACCCATTTTTCTTATTACCCGGATAGCAGTAAGACTTACACCTTGATCAGGATCTTGCAGTAGCTCCGCAATTTTTGGGGCTTGGGCCTTGCCAGACTCTCCCATTTCTGAAAGAGCATTTAAGGCTGCTTTTCTTACCTCAGGATTTGGGTTCTTTAGTAATGCCGCTATATCAGGGGAGCTGCCCTGGGCAGCCTCACCCATTTTTTCAAGAGACCTTAGAGACAGTATCTTTATCTTAGTTTCCGGATTCCTTAACTCCAGGGTGAGCATTCCTGCAGCCTCTTTATTTACCTTGCCTATATTTACAAGAGCTTCCATTGCCGCATTCGCCGCGAGCTTGTTCGTACTGTTTAAAAAGCTGATTACCAGTGAAATTTGTTCTTTATTTAATGTGCCTATTTTACCTAGAGATCTAAGAGCGGAGGACCGAACGTATGCATTGGAATCATTAAGCAGTTCCGCTACATCTCCAGCATACTCTGCTCCCGAAGGCCCAAAATCACCTATGGCTAGAGCCGCACTTGAGCGGACTGTAGGATTTTGATCTTTAAGAAGTACAAGGATAGATTTTATATTCTTTTTACCAGCCGGACCCATTTTACCTAAAGCACTTACCGCAGACGAGCGTATTTCGGGATTTTCATCCTTCATAAGCTGGAGAATCTGTGGAATCTGTTTTGTTGAAACTTCAGGATTATTTCTAATTATTGTTATAGCGGAGAGTCTGATCATATTGTCTTCATCACCCAAGAGAGCAATTACAGGCGGAATTTGATTGCTCTTTAACCCTCCGAATTCGGCAAGTACCCTCGCTGACGAAAGTCGTATTCTTTTCTCCGGATCACTTAGGTTTTGGACTATTAAGGAAGTTGTTTGAGGAGAAAACTTATTCATTGTAGCGACTGCTTTTATAGCAGCGGGCTTGGTATAAGGATTATCCCCCTCAATAAATTTCACTATTAGCGGCAGCGCGGGTTCGTAATTTAGCTCTGCCAACTCATTAATTGCTTTAGCCTGCACTAGGGGATTAGAGTCATCAAGCGCCGACATAAGTCCTTTTGTTTGAGCCTCGTTAGCCTCTTTAACCGCTTCCTCTGAAAAAGAATTACAAGGAGTGGTAAAAACAGCAGATAAATTTATTAAGGCAATTAATAGGAGTAATTTCACCAAGTGGTTTGTTCTTAGGTGTTTATAGAGTGAAACATAAGTGCTTGTGGTCAAATGGGACATCGTCTCTCCGTAAAGTAGAAATTTGTATAGAACAAAATTGTTTTATAGATTTATGATCTCGGGAGGTGCTTTGGATGTTTATATCTAAGAAGCTGAGCCGGTTTTGTCAAATGAAGTCTTTGCTTGTTAATTAAACTCCTCATTACTCAAACTTCTCGTTAAACTCCTCAAATTTTGCAGATTTAATAACAGAACAGAATATGGTAGAAAGAATATACAATCTTAATGTTCAGTCAATCACTTTTTCACGTTCTCAAGATTAATTTTTTAGAAGATATTAAATTCTGCTTTTTTAGCTAACTTTTGGTTTCGCCTTTATACATATTCAAGTATCTTATTTTGTAGATTCAAAGCCGAATTATGCATAAGCTCATCAAGGAGATCAAGTATGTCTGAAATGTCGGAAGCCCAATATTTTTTTAATAAAGTTAAAGAAGGGCTAAATAGAGGAATCAGGATTGTAAATGTAAGATCAAAAGAAGCTTATGATACAGTTTTAATAAAGAATCGTATAAGGAGCCTCAAAAAAAGGAGGACTGATAGCGTCTTGGAAATGGGCAATATAATATATAGAACTTTTAAGTATAAAGGCAAGATAAATCAGGACCTTGTTGAAACCAAGTGCACTGATATTGAAAGTATTGAAAGAGAAATTGAGAAGTGTGAAGACGAGTTAAAGGTAATTCATTTAGATGCCAACAAAGCACTTGGAAATGTAAAAGCATTAGTAAAGCCCAGAGTTGTATCCACATGCGAGTGTGGAGCCCAGATATATGAAGGGGCAACATATTGTGCCGGGTGTTCTAAGAAAGTGGTCTAAAACAATACCGGTTCGTCTCGCAAATACCTCAATCAAGTATAATAGGATTTTTGGAGAGCATAAGTGGATAAGGATGGGGTTATTATTTAAAAATTAGGATTGAAATGTTTCAGATAAATTTATAATATCTTCAAACTTTATATCTTCTTCTTTACTTTCTTTCATATCTCTAACCTTAACAACGCCTTGTTTTAATTCTTCTTCACCTATAATAAAAGTGAAGTTTGCGCCTAATTTATCAGCTCTTTTCATTTGGCTCTTTAGGCTTTTGCTTCCATAATCAGTCTCAACAGAGACTCCTTTTTTTCTAAGGTTAAAAGCTAGAGGAAATGCTGTTTTCTTTGCTTCTTCACCCAGGTACGCGATAAAAACGTCGACTTTCTTTTGGAACCCTTCGGGGAGTGCTATTTCCTGAAGAAGAACTATTCTTTCCATTCCCATTGCAAAACCAACAGCAGCCGTAGCGGGCCCGCCAAGTTCTTCTACCAGTCCGTCGTATCTTCCACCTGCAGCAACCGCATTTTGAGACCCGAGCTTATCCGTTGTAATCTCAAATACTGTTCGAGTATAGTAATCGAGACCCCTTACGATTTTAGGATTTATAGTGAATGGAATCCCTACGCTCAATAAATTTTCTTTAACATAATTAAAATGGGTTTCGCATTCTTCACATAGATTGTCCTGCATTGAAGGAGCATCCGCTGCAATTTCTTTACATCTTTTCTGCTTGCAGTCGAGTATTCTAAGCGGGTTTACCTGAAGTCGTCTTTGGCAGTCTTCACATAGCTCCTCTTTTTGAGACGCGAAATATTGGACCAGTTTTTCCTTGTATTGAGGTCTGCAGTTTTGATCACCGAGTGAGCTTATCTCTAGCACTAAAAACGGAGTTAGCTCAATTTCTTCAAAAAATCTCCAGAGCATTGCAACAAGCTCGGCATCTGAAGAGGGTTCTTGGGGCCCTATAAGCTCAGCTCCAATTTGATAGAAACCTCTGAAACGGCCTTTTTGCGGCCGTTCGTGTCTGAACATCATGCCGGTGTAGTAGAGTTTAGTGATAGAGGACTTGGCATGCATTGAATTCTCAATATATGCCCTTACAATCCCAGCCGTGCCTTCGGGACGTAGTGTTAGGGATGAGCCGTCTCTGTCCGTAAACGTATACATCTCCTTCTCAACGATGTCTGTTGTTGTACCAAGGCTCCTTGCGAAGACATCCGTGAATTCAAGTACGGGAATCCTGATTTCTGAAAAGCCGTAAAGCTCAAAAATATGCTTTGCCGCATCTTCTACAAAATGCCACCTTTTGATACTTTCTGGCAGGATGTCGTGAAATCCTCTAATCGATTTTATTTTCATAGATAAGGCCTATGTAATTGAAATCTATCGTGATTGATTGTGAATGGTAAAATTATTCAAGCTCCTGGAAATAATGGCTTATTATATCTTAGACTGATAAGTATTTCTAATTTCATAGTGAAATTAATATAGTGTTTACTGTTTTGAGATTGCTTATAATCATATAGACTGCCTTAATGCTCGTCATTTAATCAAATTAATTGGCAATTGGTCAAATCGTGAATAGAGATAACAAATTAAGAGTTATATATATCGGGAGCCCCGAGCTTTTTTCAAAGGGGGCAAGCGCTATACATATAATGAAAATGTGCCAGGCCATGGGAAAACTTGGTATAGATACCGAGCTTATCATCCCTTCAAATAGAAACCGTGCCGAATTGTTTGAATACTATGGTGTAGAGCCTAACTTTAGACTTACTCCCTTTCCTTACTTTAAAAACTCCTCAGTGAGAAATATTGTTCACGGCCTCCTTGGCTCTTTATACACTAAATTGTTTAGGAGAAATAAGTATGATCTTGTTATAACAAGAAATATTGTCTATGCATACCTATCAACGACATTATTCAATATCCCAACTGTGTACGATGCTCATCATCCCCTGGTTAAAGGCGGGGCTTCACTCTTCAACTCTTTTAAGGATTCTAAATATTTGATCAGATTCTCCACAAATTCCAAAGGGTTGGCGGATATTTATCTAGATCAGGGATTACCTAAAGAGAAGCTGGTTGTTGCACATAACGGAGTTGAGCTTGAAAGATTTCAAGATGCTCCGTCCAAGAGAGAATGTAGGGAAGAACTTGGACTCATGCCGGATAAGAAGATTGTTTGCTATGCGGGGAACATCTATGAGGGCAGGGGTGTTCAAAAACTAATAGATGTCTCTCTTAGATTAAAAGATACACTCTTTCTCATTGTTGGCGGTCTTGAGGAAGATGTAAATAGGTACAGAAGAATAGCGCAGGAGAAGGGTGCTCAAAACTTTCAACTAGCGGGCTTCGTCCCTCATAAAATGGTCCCACTCTACCTTTTGGCAGCAGATATTTTAGTAATGCCTTATACTACCAAGATGACTATTAAGGGAGGGACAAAGGCTGGGGAATTTACCTCTCCAATAAAATTGTTTGAATATATGGCGGCTGTGCGCCCAATTGTAGCAACGTCTATTTCCTCTGTTAAAGAGGTTTTGGAAGATGGCGTCAACGCTGTACTTGTTGAGCCTGACAGTGCCGATTCGCTTTTTGATGGGATAGTAAGAGTTATTGAAGATGACGGACTGGCTAATAGGATTGCTCTTAACGCAGGGGCGGACATAAAGAATTATACTTGGGAGAAAAGAGCAGGGAAATTACTCGGTATAGAGTAATTGCTTTAAATTTTCAAGTCTAGCATGTATGTTATCTCCCCAAACTTTGTTTGCACAAATTAAATAAGTTCTATGATCAAAACAAGAATGGTAAAAATAGTTAGCGCGTTATTAATTGTTATAGCCTTCTCAGGACTGCCCGGTTCTGTGATGGCGGAAGACGATATAGAGATTCGCGATCTGTATTATAATGAATACAGAGAAAATCTTCTTGTCGATAGTTCTGGAAAAACGGATAATCTCTCCGGTCCCATATCAAGAAAATACAACTTGGGAACAGAAGAATTTCTTCGTGATACCGCTATAGCCTACGGCGCCCAATGGGCCGGAAGGTGGTTTTATGTCAGAAACAAAAATAGCCGGATATTCGACACATCACTTTCTAAATGGTGGCATAATATTAGCCAATGGCCAGAATGGGATGACGGAGATGCGTTTTTTACCAACCTTGTAACCCATCCGGTAATCGGATCATTGAACTATCTCTATTATAGGCAAATGGGACACAGCTTTTGGGTCTCTGCTTTAGGCTCGGTTGTGCAGAGCACTCTCTTTGAATATACAGTTGAGGGGCTCGTAGAAACCCCGTCCGGTCCTGACCTAATATTTACTCCGCTTCTCGGTGTACCTCTTGGATACGGTATGGAGAAGACTTCAGACTGGCTTGTCGATACAGGTTTTGTTCCGGCTAAGATATTGGGATATATAATAAACCCACTGAAAAATTTCGTTCACGACAGACAGGTTGGCGTAATAAACCCGTTTTCAAGCCAATTTATGTCTGTTAGCGGTCCAATTAACTTTACCCCCAATAAAGCTAAAGCTATAGACTTGGCATATTCGTTTTCTTTAGAGTCCCCGATACCAACAGGAAGATTTGTTGCTGATATCCAGATAGTAAACGTAAAGGAGGATTTAGGGGGAGAGTTTGTTTTTTATTCACTTCGAATTGACGTACCCTCAGCTGATAATGATTGGGGTGTTTATGTTAAAATTGCTCAATCGGGTGTTAATGAGGTTAAAGTTGGTGATGACAACATAAGCGACGGTTTTGAGTTTGCCAATGTTTTGGTTGGAGGAAAGCATGTTTTCTTTCAAGGTAGGGATTCGGTCCTTACCGGAGGAATGAACTTAGTGCTTCCAACTGCATTTAAAGATAATATAGAACGTCTACAGACTGTTTTACTATACAGAAAAAACTTTCCTATAAACCTGCAATCGGCATGGACAATAACACCTTATCTCTCTGGAGCTGCTTGGAAGGGAATATTCAATGTTGTAGGAAACGTTTCAACCGATTATGTCTTAAACGCAGGTAAACTCGAAGGTAACGACTTTGAGTTTAGAGTGAATTACGGGGCATCCATAGGGGCAAACATACCTGTAGTAGCTTCACCTGTGTTATATGCTGAGTTTGACGGATATTCTCTGTTAACTTCAGATACCGTGGGTAAGACCAGCACATTTGTTTCATCCGGAGTACGTTTGGGAAGGAAATTCAGTCCCGGTTTTGGAATACAGGTCCCGGTTTCTGGTCCAGACAGCAATGTGGCGAAACTTAGCTTCCTGGCTGATATTCAAGTCCGGTTCTAGTTATCTATATTTCTGATTGTCCCCTGATGAGGTGTGAGAGTAACTGGGGTTTGTTATGGAGCAGCTGTAGGCATAAATGTTTAAATCCCTAGAGCAATTGGCGGCGTTACTTTGTTTGAAGAGAAACATACTCTTCTACATTGGTATTGTAGTTCTCTTTCTCCCCCCGGCATTTGGATTCGTCCCCTGAATAATTTGCCAGGCAATTGTCCAGCTCTCTTCTTGATTTCTCAACGTTCTGTCTAGCTTTACTAAGCGATTGTTTCTTTCTGGATTCTTTTATTGGTGAATCGATAGCTATATCTTTTCCAGTTTTAAAAGTGCCACATGCAAATAAGGGAAGAATTAGAATTAAGATTGCAAAGATAGAAAACCTGAACATTAACTGTCCTCCGAAATAGAATTTATATTCTGACTAATGAAACTCTAGGATACATTATTATAGCGATTATTTATAGGAAGATAACAAATTGCATGCTAACTGAAAATGGCAATAATTATTTCTTGGTATTATGAGTTAAGGGCCTATCCCTAAATTCTACAGCACTTCTTAATGAGAATCTTGTAAAGGAGTCAGACAGCTTGGGGTTAGTAAAGTCTTTAGTTTTGCCGAATAGATTCCATCATATACATATAGGGAACGCAGAGATACTGCGTTCCCTAATTTATTAGAAAAATTATTTTTTTGTTCCCGGCTCAGTCATTGACCATGGGTCAAGGAGCTCGCTTAATTTCGCTGCCGGAAGGACTTTCTTTTCAAGTGCGATTTCTCTTACTGTTTTTCCTCTTTCATATGCTTCTTTAGCAATTTTGGCTGCGCTGTCATACCCGATAACCGGGGCAAGACTTGTGCACATTGCAAGGCTTTTCTCGATCATTTCCTCACAGCGTTTTTTGTCAGCTTTAATTCCCTTGATGCATTTGTCCGCAAATACGTTGGACACTCTCGCTAAAAGCTCAATAGACTGCAGTAAGTTATGTCCTTTAACCGGCATCATAACGTTTAACTCAAAATTGCCGAACTGTCCGCCTATAGTTATCGTCAAATCATTGCCAATTACCTGAGCCGCTACCTGACAGACGGCCTCCGGGATTACCGGGTTTACCTTTCCGGGCATGATTGAAGATCCCGGCTGTACCGCAGGGATAAGGATTTCACCTATTCCGCATCTAGGACCACTTCCCAGCCATCTGATATCGTTTGCTATTTTCATGAGACTTACAGCAAGAGTTTTTAGAGAGCCGCTTGCCTCAACCACGGCGTCTTTTGCCCCCTGAGCTTCAAAATGATTATCGGCTTCTCTTAACTTTGCCTTGGTCATCTTGCTTAGCCTTATGGTTACAAGTCTTCCGAATTTGGGATGCGTGTTTATACCGGTGCCCACTGCTGTGCCTCCAATCGCAAGCTCAGATAACTCCCCCTTTGCGTACTGGACTCTTTTAATCCCATGCTCGATCATGCTGGCATAACCGCTGAACTCCTGCCCCAGTCTTATGGGTGTCGCATCCTGCAGGTGAGTACGTCCTATCTTTACTATCTTGTCGAATTGGCGCGCTTTTGATGCAAGCGCTCTGTGTAGGTTTTTTAGCCCCGGTAATAGAAACCGATCAATCGCTAATACACCCGCTACGTGGATTGCTGTCGGGTATACGTCGTTACTGGACTGTCCCATGTTCACGTGATCGTTTGGGTGCACACCTGACTTGTCTCCTTTTTTCGATCCTAGGATTTCGTTTGCGCGGTTTGCTATTACTTCATTGGTGTTCATATTTGTCGATGTTCCGGATCCTGTCTGGAAAACGTCGAGTACGAAATGATCATTTAATTTTCCATCGATCACTTCCTGGGCCGCTTTTACAATAGCTCGACCAAACTTCTTGTTAAGTAGCCCGAGTTCCATATTGGTCTCGGCAGCTGATTGTTTTATCATTCCCATGGCCTGGATCAATAGATCATGTTTGCGAAGTCCGCTTATTGGAAAATTCTCTATAGCTCTTGCGGTTTGAGCGCCATAATATGCATGAGAGGGGACAGTCATCTCCCCCATTGAATCACTTTCTGTTCTAAATCCTTTGCTAGCCATAACTAAACTCCTCCTTGAATGTCCTAATTTACGGAGTCTTAATTATGCCATAAGAAGGGAATTTTTCTATTGTGCTTTGTGGGAGCTGTCTACCTCAGCCCCTTGTGGCTTTTGGAAAGTTGCGGGATCAGGAGATTCTTTCTTAAAAGATATGTTCTCAAATGTCATGGAGCCAACTATTTTGTCTCCTAATTTATCATCACTCCATTCATAGAAGCTGATTTTTTGAGGAACAATAAGTCCGTTTACTTCCTGCCATTCATTATAGACAACGGCGTGCCGCTCTAACTCGTCTATAGATTTCCCCTGCATAAGTGGAGGGTATGTAACGATATAGGTCAGCGTTTTTAGCTGATTTGTGTCTTTATCAATGTAGGCCAAGTAATCGTCATCAGGGGTATCTCCTATACCTTTATCATAGGTGATTTTTACAACGTTGTACTCCTTTCCATCAAGCTCTTTTGCTCCCAAGTGCTCCAGATTTGCTCCAGGGTCAGCAAAAAGGAAAGGTGCGCCGAAGAAATAAAAGGGCGTCGAAGAATAAAATCTAGGCGGTAATCCTAAAGCGTTCATATTAGGTGCGATCCAGGCTTCTTTACCGTCAAATCCAAGTTTGTACGTGTCACCCGTTATAAGAACATTGCGGGAATGTAGATCAATAAGCTGATGATCTTTTAACGTAACAACTTCTGTGCTTTCCATTTCTAGATCATATTCAAGAGTCCCAAACTCTTTGAAAATTGCAATACCACCGTGCGCATCATAGGATTGCTCAAGCTGTGCATGTGATAATGTGGAAAATTGGATTACTAAAATGATGGCAAGTGTTATTACGAATAATAATTTCTTCATTTGCATCTCACGAATATTAAATTTATAAGCGATTTATTATAGATCATTTCTGTTGGAAGTAAATTAAGAACAGGGTGTCGTTTTAACGCTAATGTTTAAAAAAGATCCTTAAGTTCATCAAGAATTTTTTTGTCCAGACGTTTCTTTTTTTTCTTTGGAGTCGGCTGGGTTTGGTTCTCACTGTTTTCTTCCACAGGTTCTTCAGAGTCCGGGAGAATGCTGTCGATAACTTTACGCATTCCCGCGCGCTGAACCAGTTTGGCCAGGTAAGCTATATCAGGCTTTGGCTTGGCTTTTGGTAGGGTGCCCGAGATAGAAAAAGGTATTTCTACCCGGTCATCCCGGTTTGTTATATATCTTAAATCAGGCACATCGGTTTCTAGGTTCTCCGAGAATTCACGGGATAGTACAAGGACAGACTTGAGATCCACTTTCCCCTCAAGGTTTATCCACCCCTTTGCGGTAATTGCGTAGTCCTTTGAAGTGATTCTGAGATTGCGAGTCTTCATTTTACCCCTTTCGATGACAAAAGAAGACTTAAACTCTTCAAACTCCGTGTCCTGTGCGGTAAATACCTGAGGATATTTTTCCTTAGTTTGGGAGGAGAAAAATAACGTTAACCCGGGGACCCCTGTTATCCCTTTTAAGACCTCATCGGCTAAATTAATATCTAATACAGCCCCGTCCAGGATTTCAGCTTTAGCGGTTCCTTTTAGTGTGGATACTATCTCGCCCCATTCTGGTCCGTTTCCAAAAATATTGATATCAAGATTTGTTGTCCCTTCAATCTTCTCGGCGTTTTCAGAGTTAAGTGAGCTTAAGAACTTCCTTAAATTTAAACCACGAACGCTGGATATTAAAGAGAAGTCTGAGTCCGGACCAAATCCATAACTTCCCTTGCCCTTTATTGTCCCGTCATATGCCTTCAAACTAAAACTCTCTATTTTTAAGGTTTCACCGATCAGATTAAAATTGGTCTCCAGATCTTCTACCTCGAGATCGGATAAAGTGGCCTCAGGCGAAGATATTGCCCCCTTAAACGTAAGGAAATTATGTCTTTTTGAAATTTTCCCCGTGCTTTTAAGGTCTTTTATTTTTTCGGTTTTGTTGCCAGGGGAGAGCCCTTTTTTAATATCCGATAAGCGGAGCTCAGGCGAGGTGAGTTTGTAGCTAAGCACAAGGGGAGAAAAATTATCGATTTTTGCTGAAAGAAGTATATCGGAGCTTCCTAAGCGCAGCGTCATAGCTTTGATATCAGCTGATTTGCCCGTGAAATCAATTGTTGTATTTATGTTTTTTATGGGCTCTGGAATCGAGGGCGGATGAATACTTGCATTAGACAATTCTAGAGAACCTCTAATTTGAGGTGCTTGTCCTTTACCAAGCTCCCCCGTAAGTTTGGTTGGCAAAAGTTCCAACTCGCCGCTCGGATTGTAGTCCTTAAGAAAAGGGAAGGTCTCTCTCATATCTGATAAATCAACTTTGTTGGAACTTATAGAAAGGTTGATTAAGTTCGTTGTTCCACGGTTTATTTGTCCCTCTGTTTTTACGTTCAAGGAGTTCAATTTGATGTCCGAGTTTTTTAGCTCTATTGCTTTTTGTGAAATTCTTCCTCCGGCAGTGATTACAAAGGGGGCGTTTTTGGGTTTTAGAAATTTGCCTATGACGGCAAGGCGGCCCCGGGTTGCGTCCATCTTAATAGAATCAAATTTTAAGTCCTCAGGCGTTCCGCTGATTTTTCCGCTAATGTCCAGTGTTCCCTGAGTGGATAGGCTATTAGGGATTGAATCTTTTATTAAAGAAAATTTTCTCAGTTTGCTCAGGTTCGCATTTAGGAGTTTGAATTCAGTGTCGATGGAAAAATTCTCCGCGTTTTCACCTAAGGGTCCAAGACTTCCAGAGATATCAAGGTTAGGAATGCTTGCTCCAAACACTGATGCTTTCATGTCGATCTCTGAGAATGTTAAGGAGTCTATTCGGCCGGAGAATTTAAATTTCGCCTGTAGAGGCCCTGAGATATCAAGTCCTGCGGGTATCTGCTCTTTTATAATTGGTAAAAATTTCTTAAGAGTATTAATATTCAGATCAACTATTTCTACACTGCCTTTCGCGGGCAAGCTCGAGAGATCAAATTTGGGTGATACCGGGCCAAAATTGCCTTTTATTTTCACGTTCGGCTCGCCTGCCAATATTGCCGCTTCAAGATTTACCGGAACTTCTTTGTCGAAATCTAAATCCTTGATCCCAAGGTTGATTTTCTGTACTTGGAATTCTATTTCGTTTTGCTCATTCACATAACTAATTTGACCCTCTTTTATTCTTATAGATGATGCAAAGAGAGGGAGCTTTTGCGCTTTGCCTTTACTCTTATCTTCTCTGCTGTTTTCGGATTTGTCCTCTGATCCAAAAGTTTCAAAGTTGTATTTACCCTCTTTGTTCTTAATAACATTAATAACGGGCTTGTTAAGTATGAGCTTGGCGATATTGATTTTTTTGCTCAGCAGAGGAATAAATTCCACATTAATTTGTATGTCTAACGCCCGAATGAATTCGCCGTCTGAGAATGACTTGTCATCGGCAACAGAGAAATTCTTAAGCCTTATTCCGATGCCTTCCCTAAATCCTGTATTTATATCTCCGACTGTGATTTTACGGCCTATAGATTCTTCAATTTGTGATAGGAAATAGCCTTTATTACTATTTATAAAGAAATTGAGGTTCAGTACCGCAAGCCCGACAATTATGATAAATACTACTAGGAGTATCCCAAGAGTAATAATTATTCTTCGCATTGTCTTTTCTATCTAACCTTCCTAAGAATTTACTTCACCACTTAATGCAAAAGGATAATTGATAAGAATCTCGATACAATTAGAATTTTTTTAAGTATGTAAATTGATCGCTCATGAAAGAAATAGGATTAATTCATATTTTTTAGTTTTTTGTCCCGTTATGTCGGATGGAAGAGGGAGCAAGCTATTTCCTCTAAAGAATTTGTAGGCAAGGTTCTTTTCTATAATTTAATGTCCAGATATTGAGCTTTTCTAAATTTCCAATAGAATCTATACCATTAATAAGCTAAAGGAGTAAAGTAATTGGGTAAAGTCGGAACATTTCCGTTCGGTTGGGTCAGAGGGGTCAGAGGGGAGAATTGGCAGATTATCTGGGATCCAAAAACAGAAGTAATAATTGCTCAGGGTGCGGTTTCAAAGCAAATTATTCAATTGGGCGAATCTTCAAAGTGGATGGACGCTAAAGTCTACGCAGATAAAGTCATGAGCAATCCTGAAGCGTTTTTTGACGAGAAGCTTGAAAGTAAAACCGGCTGATTGCGCTAGTTGATTTACCTTAGATTTACGTTTTGAGAGATTGATTAAAATCTCTCAAAGGGTACTTTTGTACACTTGATATTTTGATCCGGAAAATGCTATGAAATATATGGAACAAGAGTTAGTATCTATACCCTTTGGAAAGAGCAAGATAGACGGCCTGTATTACAACAGTACTATTCACGATGAGGATAATAGGCCTAATGATACAGCTGTAATACATGTGCATGGTTTCCTTGGGAATTTTCTAGATGGGAGCCAGCGCTTTTTACCCCCGATTCTTGCGGAAGGGGGTTATTCCTCGCTTGCGATAAATACGCGTATGGCGAATTTTGGTCTGTTTTTCGGCTACGGTATTCTAAACGATACTATCCCGCAGATAGATAGAGTAGTCGAATATCTTGAAAAGCTCGGTTATAAAAACATTATACTGTCGGGTTACAGCCTGGGCACTAGTATTGTTCTTAGATACGCTGCCCTAAGAAACGATCCCAAAGCGTTTCCGCATCTAAAGGGAGTGATCACGCTTGCGGCGCCTTATTCCATGCCCGACTCTATACGACGCAGGTGGAACAGCTTGGGGAGTGAGCCTTCTTATGATGAAGTGTGTGAAGAGGCTAAAGAGATAATTAATCCTGGCCGGGAAGGCACAGGCCATGACCGCACAATCTTGATTTATAAAGCTCGCGGTGACTCCTACCGTCCTGAGCATACTGAAATATATACATACAGAACCTGGTGGTATCTAGCCGGTCCTGAAGCCCATACCGCCATGGGATATAAACAGATTGAGGAGATCAAGGTTCCGATACTGCTTATTCAAGGCTGGTATGATGAAATTGTAAAACCTGAAGAAACGCATGACCTTGCCCAGGTTGCGTTAGACGCCGGAAATAAGGATGTCTCGGCATTCTATGTTAATACAGGGCATAAGTTCGAGGGAAAGGAAGAGGAGCTGGGGGACATAATTGTAAGATGGCTCGAAAGAAGATTTAAGAGTTAAAATCACAACTATAAACTTTAAAATGGTTTCCAGACAAAGAAGACTATTAAGTTTCCCGGCAGAAGACGGCTTTCTCTTAAATGCACTTTTAGTTTCAGGTGAGTTTAATAGTGAAGAGGATTTATACGATGCTCCTATCGTCCTTCTTGTTCACGGAGTTCTGGGGCACTTCCTCGCCAGAGGTACGCCGAGATTATTGCCTAACGCATTTGTAGAAAACGGTATCAGCTCATTTTCAATAAATACCAGGATGGCGTTCACCGGGCAAATGTTCGGGGGAGCTATCTTTGATGAGTCCATCATGGATATAGAGGCTGCCGTAAATGCGCTTGTCGAAGAAGGCTTTCGTAAAATAATTATATTGGGGTGGAGTCTGGGAGCAAATATAAGTGTTTACTACGCCGTAAACAATCCTCATCCGAATGTTAAAGGTCTTATCTTGGAAGGCTGTTCTTCATCACTTCCGCTTTCTAACAAGAAAAGACTTGAGAAATGGAATAGCATTCCTTCCTATGATCATATTTATGATATAGCTAAAAAGGTGTTAAAGCCGGATCCCGTGACAACTCTAAATGACAGGGTTTTTATTGTTTATAGGGCATGGGGGCCTACTTTCGATCCTTCGGATATTGAGCTTTTTACATACAGGACCTGGTGGTTTATGAGGAGTCCTGAGGCGTATAATGCCAAAACTAATGAAATAATCTCTGGTGTTAAAATCCCCGTTCTATTTATTCACGGCGGTGACGATTATATAGTAGGCGCTGAAGAGCCCGAAAGTTTAGTGGATATTCTTAACAACTCCGGCAATCATAATGTGCAGTTGACTTTTATCCCCGATGCAAGGCATGACTGTATGGAAAACCCTAGTTTTACTGTCGATACTCTCATAAAGTGGCTTTCTAATTTTTAATACTAAATTTTAGTTTCTTATTGATGATGTTAGGTTATATATCGTGGAATATAGCTGTCATACTTTAATTGTGGGCGGGGGAATAACCGGTCTTACAATCGCAAGAGAGCTCATAGAAGAGGGTGTAGAAAATATTACAATTATTGAGAAGGAAAACTCTTTGGGGGCTCATGCGAGCGGAAGGAACAGTGGTGTTCTTCACGCAGGTATTTACTACTCTCCGGGTACCTATAAAGCCAAGTTCTGTGTAGAAGGCAACCGGCTAATGAAGGAGTACTGCCGGGAAAAAGAGTTGACTCTGAAAGAGACCGGCAAGGTAATAGTTGCAGAGCAAAGCCGCCAGGACGCTTTATACGATCTCAAAAAAAGGGCTGATCAGAGCGGTGCCCAATCCACAATTATTGATCGTAATGAGCTATTAGAGCTTGAGCCGTATGCAGCCCCATCGGAAAAGGCTCTTTATTCGCCTAACACCGCAGTGATAAACCCAAAACAAATATTGGCTTCAATTAAGAAAGAGCTTGAGGGCACGCGTAAAGTGAGATTTCTGTTTGGAACATCGTTTTTAGGTATTCGCGATAGCACCATTGCAATTACAAATCAAGGGTCGATAAGATTTGAAAAGTTTATCAATGCTGCCGGTAGTTTTGCGGACAATGTAGCCCACTCTTTCGGGGTAGGCTCTCAATACAAGGTATTGCCGTTTAAGGGTACTTACAAGAAGCTTGTCCCGGAGCGGTCTTATCTGGTAAGGGGGAACATTTATCCCGTACCCGATCTGAGAAACCCGTTTCTGGGGGTTCATTTTACAAGGGGGGTCCATGAAGATGTCTACATTGGGCCTACGGCGATCCCCGCTTTAGGGCGGGAGGAATATGGCATGCTAAACGATCTTTCAATTGAAACCTTGTCTATTTTAGCCAGAGATTTTGTTCTTCTTTTTACAAATGAAGGTTTCAGGGCAGCTGCGGTTAGTGAAACCAAAAAATATCTTAAACAGTATATGCTTGCAGAGGCTAAAAAGCTCTTACCTGAGCTTAAGATGGAGGATATTGAAGATACGTCAAAAGTTGGGATACGTCCTCAGCTTGTAGACTGGAAAAGCAAGAAATTAGTAATGGATTTCATTCTTTTAAAAGATGGAGATTCTCTCCATATATTAAACGCGATCTCCCCGGCATTTACATGCTCTATGGCATTTGCCAAGCATGTTGTGAAGGAGTTGTGATGTTAAGAGTTAACAATTGAAATACGGCTCATTAATGTATTTGTATTACATTTATCTTGACTGTTTTTTACACAGAACTTGCCAAGGTTCGGTAAACCCATATAAAATAAGACACTTGTTATTTATGATTAGAACTTGATTAATAAAATTTAACTAGAGGAATCAAATGCCAGAGCTTAGAATAATCCGCAATTATGTTGGTATCCCAGATTCTCACACTATAGAATCTTACTTGTCCAGAGGTGGTTACACTGCTCTGGGTAAAGCGCTTAGAATGGATCCGGATGAGATAATAGATGAAATTAAGAGGGCGGGTCTTAGGGGACGCGGGGGTGCGGGGTTCCCGACAGGTGTTAAATGGAGCTTTATACAAAGGGATTCCAAAAAACCTATCTATCTATGCTGTAACGCGGATGAAAGTGAGCCGGGTAGTTTTAAGGACAGAGAAATATTAGAGCAGGACCCTCATCAGATGCTTGAGGGGATCATAATTGCCTGTTACACAATAAACTCACATAAAGCATATATATATATTAGAGGAGAGATGCCCTACGGCGCAAGTATTATAGAGGGAGCAATAAAAGAAGCGTACGAAAAAGGTTATCTCGGTCAAAATATACTTAATTCAGGGTTTGATCTGGACGTTGTTTTGTTCAGGGGCGCGGGGGCTTATATTTGCGGTGAAGAGACAGGGCTTCTTGAATCAATTGAGGGGAAAAATGGCGAGCCCAGACCAAAACCTCCCTTCCCGGCGCAGATCGGTCTATTCGGCTGTCCTACCATAATTAATAATGTAGAAACTCTTGCGTGCGTTCCCCATATTATCAATAGAGGGCATGAATGGTTTTCAGGCATAGGTCTTCCTAAGAACACCGGAACCAAGATCTACGGACTGTGCGGAGATATTAATAAACCCGGGCTTTATGAGGTTCCCTTGGGGATAAGTGCCCGTGATTTGATTAACGAATACGGGGGGGGGATTCCTAACGGTAGAAAAGTAAAAGCAATATCTCCAGGAGGCTCTTCCGCACCACTTCTTGCCGCTGATGAGCTTGATACTACGCTCGACTTTGACTCTCTGGCCGAAGCGGGGTCAATGCTTGGGACTGCGGGGGTAACTGTAATGGATGATACGTCCTGTATGGTAAGGGTTGCACAGAATCTGGCCCATTTCTACCGAGATGAGTCCTGTGGTCAATGTGTCCAATGCAGGGAAGGGACCTGGTGGCTTGAAAAAATGTTGACCATGATTGAGCAGGGCAGGGGAAAGATGGAGTATATAGATACATTGCTCGACGCTTGCTCTCAAATGAGAGGTACTACTATATGTGCGCTCGCTGACGGTTGCGCTATGCCTATCGAGTCAATTGTAAAGAAATTCCGTCATGAATTCGAAGAGCATGTTAGGCTTGGCAAGTGTCCTTTTGAAAATAAATACATGGGTGATTGGTCCTAGTTTTATACATTTACTAGTTCTCTCTAGATTCTCTCACTATAAATATAGATTCATTAACTGAATTTAGATCGGCAGCGAAATGCTATATCAAAAAACAAAAGGAATAAGCCGGCAGGTTTTTTGTTTGTAGATAGGGAAATCGCTGAAATACTGTGAAAAGACTTTTTCTTCATATCTGACTCTAAAAATTATTGTTGCCAATAAAAGAAGCAAGATAATTAGTCTCAATATTGTCAGGTGGTTAATTACTAACGCAAAGGTTATCAAAAGTACAGATGTTGAAAATGGATAGCGAATAAATTGATAGGGCCCTTTAGCTATGAGCCTTGTTTTTTGCTTGGGTCTGTATGATGGATTAAATTTGGATACTATATTTGTCCATAATACCCACAATAAGTGCCAAATTGCGATAACTTCGATAAAAATTAGTATAGGATTGCTTGGCAAAACAGGGCCGGTTGCTAAGACAACACCTATAAGAGCATATTCCATTATAATATATATATAGGTTTCACGGCGTTGATAAATCGATTTATCTAGTTTAACTCCATCTTTAGCAGGCATTTCACTCGCGCTGGTTCTTTTTAGAGAGCACTTAATTAAAAAGCGCCGAACCTATCAGTTTCAAATGTGGTCAGATGATTGCAAAAAAGTCCAAAGTAGGGTTTTTAAGTGACTATTTAACCTTCTCTTTGTTTTCAGCCGTTGAGTCAGCTTTGTCGAGGTCAGTGTCCTGAATTCGTTTGGAACTGTCATCTTCAGGAGTTACATCAATCTCATCATCCTTCATGGACTTTCTGAACCCTTTTATTCCTTTTCCCAGGGAAGACCCGAGATCCCCAAGCCTGCTAGGACCGAAGATCAAAAGAAGTATCCCCAAGATAATTACTAATTCCCAAACGCCCAAACCACCGATCATAATTGTATACCTCTCCCTATAAACTACCGATTAGAGCCGATAAAGTCAAACTAATCCGTGCAAATTAACAAAGTCCATCTCCGATTTAACCATGCTTATTTCTCATTCTTTTTAGTATCAATGAGTGGGAAAGGATCCTCGCCGGTAATTAGCCTTACTCCCCTTTTTCTGGTGAAGTAGCTCCAAGCCCACTTGAAAAGTACTACTACCTTGCTATCGAATTCGATCAGATATCTAATGTGGACAAATGCCCATGTTAGCCATGCGATAAAACCTGAGAATTTTAGCGACCCCAAATCGGCTACTGCGGAGTTAGTTCCTATGACCGCCAAATTGCCTTTTTCCTTGTATTTAAATGGGTCTGTATCTTTACCTTTGATTCTATTTAAAATAAGTTTCGCAACATACTTTCCTTCCTGCATTGCAACTGGCGCAACTCCAGGCAAGGGCCCGCTTCCCTGATAGGAGAGGTGGGCAAGATCGCCAATTACAAAAATATCGGGATACCTTGGAACGCTCAGATCCGAATTCACTATAACTCTTCCGTTTTTATCAAGTTTTGCCCCTGTATGTGTTGCCAATGCTTTACCCAGAGCAGATGCTTTAACACCGGCGGTCCATAAGATTGTTCTGGACTGTATAACTTCACTATCCCCATTTTTGCTTATAGTTGCCTTGTTGGGCTCTATATTGGTAACCATTGTATTTAGCCTTACGTTAACGCCTAGTTTCTTTAGGGATTTTTCTGCTTTTTCTGACAGCTCAGGGGGGTAGGTTGGAAGAACATGGTTCAATCCTTCGACTAAAATAATTTTGGCATCTTCTGTGTTTATATTTCTGAAATCACTTTTTAATGTAGTGCGGGTGAGCTCTCCAATCGTACCTGCAAGCTCTACTCCGGTGGGACCCGCTCCTATAATTAAAAAGGTCATCCATTCTTGTTGCTTCTCAGGGTCTGTTTCTCTCTCAGCGGCTTCAAAAGATAGGAGGATCTTTCTTCGCATCTCTAAAGCGTCTTCAACTGTTTTTAACCCCGGTGCGATATTTGCCCAGTCGTCATGCCCAAAGTAATGATGATGAGATCCTGTGGCGACAATTAGGGTGTCGTATGTTATCTCCCCGTCTCTGAAAATCACCTTTTTTTCTTGGGGAAGAATATCGGTTACTTCTGCCTTAAGCACGTAGGTGTTCTTATAGTCGGTTAGAACGACACGAAGTGGAGAGGCAATATCCCCGGGTGAAAGCCAGCCAGCCGCAACCTGGTATAAAAGCGGTTGAAACAGGTGAAAGTTGCGCTTATCAATGATAGTAACCTTCACCTTTCCGCCCGAGAGCATTTTAGCCGCATACAAACCGCCGAACCCGCCTCCCAAAATTACAATATGGTGAAGTTCATCGCTTTTTGTTTCAATTTCAGTCATTTCTAACGAATAACCATCCTTTCTAACGAATAACCATCCTTTCTAACAAACAACCACCCTTTCTAACAAAAAACATACTTTTATCTAATTCCAGTAATTTTACCTCGGCGCCAAAATAAAACTTTACCTGTAGATTTTATATATGGAATTAAATGCTGTCTTGAACATATCTAAGAGTTTTTCCAATAATTGTGATCAAAAAGGATGTATCTATAGATTAATAGCCAATTATGATATGGTTTCAGTCTGTGAAATTGATTTTCATCTGGTAACTTAAGTAAGAATACGATACACGAAGTCATTATAATTTAGATTGCGGGAGTAATTAAATGTCCGAGCATTTATTAGTGGGTTTGGCGGCCATACTAGTTTTGGGTATTGGTGCGCAGTGGTTAGCTTGGCGCATAAGCCTCCCCGCAATTTTGCTTTTGCTGATTTTCGGTTTTATAGCGGGTCCTGTTACCGGTCTTATTAATCCCAATCAACTTTTCGGCAACCTGCTTCTTCCTCTCGTATCTATCACCGTAGCCATAATATTATTTGAGGGTGGATTAAGTCTTAAGTTCTCAGAAGTTAGAGAGGTTACGGGAGTAATTAGGAATCTGGTTACTGTTGGGGTCCTGGTCTCATGGGTCTTAACTTCAATTATCTCCTACTTTATCTTTGGGCTTGGACTACAGATTTCCGTGCTTTTGGGAGCTATTTTAGTCGTTACCGGTCCTACTGTGATTATTCCACTGCTCAGACACGTAAGACCCTCCGGAAGGGTGGGGTCTATTATAAAGTGGGAGGGGATAATTATTGATCCCATAGGTGCTATATTAGCGGTGCTTGTATTTGAAGTTATCATCTCTGGGGGCTTTGAAAAAGCTACAGAACTAGTAGTGATAAGTCTTTTTAAAACTCTTGTTATCGGCGCCGTACTGGGGTTTGCGGGGGCACAATTAGTTGTTGTGATACTTAGAAGGCATTGGGTCCCTGATTTTCTTCAGAACCCTGTGTCTTTAATGATGGTTGTTTTTGTCTTTGTCTGCTCTAATGTGATACAGATAGAATCTGGCCTTTTGTCCGTTACCATAATGGGTATTGCCCTTGCCAACCAGAAGCGGGTAAGTATCAGGCATATAGTTGAGTTTAAGGAGAACTTGAGGGTTTTATTTATTTCAGGTCTATTCATCCTTCTAGCGGCTCGTCTTACTATAGATGAGTTAAATCACGTATTGAATTTTAGGGGCCTTATATTCCTTGTCTTGTTGATAGCGGTAGTGCGGCCGCTTAGTATTTTTATTTCTACTTACTTCACAGATCTAAATTTGAAAGAGAAACTGTTTATGTCATGGATGGCCCCAAGGGGTATTGTCGCTGCGGCCGTAGCTGCGGTATTCGCGCTTAGACTTGCCGAGGCGGGATATGAACAGGCGGAGCGTATAGTGGATATAACGTTTTTGGTTATAACCGGCACTGTTGCTATTTATGGACTTACCGCATTTCCATTGGCAAAGCGTTTGGGTCTCGCAAAGCCTAACCCTCAGGGGATTTTGATGGTCGGCGCTCACAGCTGGGCAAGATCTATTGCAAAGTTTCTCCATGAAAACGGGTTTCAGGTCTCCCTTGTTGATTCAAACTGGGCCAACGTTTCTGCCGCACGTCAGGAGGGGCTGAAGACATACTACGAAAATATATTGCTAGAGGATATATCAGAAAATATTGAGCTTGATGGGATAGGAAAGCTGATTGCGCTCACCAGGAACGACGAGGTGAACTCTCTTTCGGCTCTTCATTTTATTGAGGATTTCGGACGCTCCCAGGTCTATCAGTTGCCCAAGCTATCTAAGTTCAGCGCCAGGAGTGAAGAGGGTATCCCGCAGCACCTGCGCGGGCGTCTATTGTTCGAACCTGAAGCAACGTTTCCTTATCTTGACTCAAAATTTGCCTCCGGCGCTTCGTTAAAAAAGACTCCGCTTACCGATGAGTTCAACTATGATTCTTTTAAATCTTTATACGGAGATAAAGCCCTTCCATTATTTTTGGTAAAAGAGAGTGGAGAGCTTGTAGTGTTCGCCTTGGATAATACGCCCACACCTTTACCGGGCCAGTATTTGATCTCTTTGGTTGATAAAGAGGATGAGGATTAATTCAAAGCTATCAGGTCTTAGAGGCTATCCGTTTACTACGGCTGCGGTGGCAAAAATCAGACTTACTACAACGAATGCGGAGACTATGAGAAGCATAATTATGGGTGGCGTGCCGCTGTAACCTTTATGAGCGTTAGGGACGCTTGATTGATCAAAACTTTTCCTTCTTTCCATTAAACCTTTTCTCTGGGCAGGAACCTCTGCTGCAGTTTCTGTTTCTGCTTCAACTTCTTCTGCCTGCTCCTGGGTATCTTCAGCTGCTTCCAGTTCCCGGGTTTCTTCCTCTACGGTTTCTGCTTCTGCATGCACTTCTTCTATCTCTTCAGAAAGTTCTTCTTGTTGGGTTTGTTCTTCTTCTATTTCCGGATTCTCTTTCTCTGACATTTATTTCCTCGTCTAGTTTGTCTTGGTAGGTCCTTATTGTTTTAGTAAGGTCCAAATGCGTACTCCTGAGCCATTTTGAGTTGATACTTGAGCTCTTTCACCAATCTACTTTGCAGATCCCTCCAGGCGATCATACCGTGGTACTGTCCCTCGTCATCATGTATCAAAAGATGAGAAACGGTATTTTCATCCATGAGGTGCATACACTCTAAAAGCGATGTGTCCAATTTTACGGTATGAAGCTTCGTGCTCATTATCTCGGAAACTTTTACTTCTGTAGGTTTTTTTCCCAGGGCGACGGCCTTATCGGAAAAATCCGAGTGCCCAACAATACCGACTATTTTCCCTTCACTCATCACACCTGTTGTTCTGACTTTAAAATTTCTTAGTTTAAGAGCTGCTACGTTAGCCGTGTCTTTAGCATCCACAAAGAAAACCCTATCCCTTGCTCCAATTAAATCGCGTACTTTTAATTCTTCTAACATGGATGCTTACCCCCTATGTCTAGATTTACAAAAATAAACGCAACAATTTAAAACCAGTTTTCCCAACCAGTAATAGAATATCATAAAATCAGTTATGTATGAAGACCTTTTTTTTAGGCCGCTCCAGGCAGGTAGCACCTGCTGGCAAACGATTTCTACTTACCTCTATTGCCGGATTGAAACTCCATTGTTAATCCAAAGCCCTCTTCGAATATTTAGAACCCCTTACGTATCCGCATTCTAGTTTAATCCCAGTTTGGCTAAAGGGGAGCGGTGCATAAATGAGTTTTAATTATGAGAGTTGTTGTTATTCTCAAACAACTTGCATTTGGGAATGCTAGTAAATAGAATATCAAATATGGGTTTTGAAGCAATTTATGTTTTTTAGCATCTAAAAATTAAGAAATTCAGTATCAGGAGGAATATAATGGCGGAATACGTGCATCCGGAAGTATTGGTGAGCGCCCAGTGGGTGGCTGACCATATTAATGACCCTAATATCAGGATAGTTGAATCTGATGAGGACATACTGCTATATGAAGTTGGTCATATAGAGAATGCTTTAAAAGTAGATTGGCAGACAGATCTTCAAGATCAGTTAGTCAGGGACTATATTGATAAGGAGAAGTTTGAGCAGCTACTTTCAGACAAGGGTATATCTAATGATTCTACAGTCGTTTTTTATGGGGATAAGAGTAACTGGTGGGCATGTTACGCACTCTGGGTATTTAAGCTCTTTGGACATGAAAACTGCCTTATTATGAACGGGGGGAGGCAAAAGTGGATAGAGGAACAACGCCCGCTAACAAAAGATGTGCCTGATTTTCCTAAAACGGATTACAAAGTATCGGGGACTAATGAAGCAATAAGGGCTTTTAGAGATGATGTGGTAGCTCATGTTGGCTCAGACAACCCGCTTATTGATGTCCGCTCGCCTAAGGAATACTCTGGAGAACTTCTGCATATGGAAGCATATCCTCAGGAGGGCGCGCTTAGAGGCGGTCATATTCCCGGTGCCGATAATGTCCCATGGGCCACAGCAGCCAATGAAGACGGCACATTTAAGTCAGCCGATGAGCTGAGATCCATTTATATGGAAGGTAAGGGGCTCAAAGAGGGTGATGATATAATTGCTTACTGCAGAATTGGGGAGAGGTCCTCGCATACATGGTTCGTATTGACTTATTTACTTGGGTTTGATGATGTAAAGAACTACGACGGGTCATGGACAGAGTGGGGTAACCTGGTAAGAGCGCCAATCGAAAAGTAAGAGTCTCTAAAATAAAGGATACCGAAAAAGGGATGCTGCGCTTGAAGAGCTGCATCCCTTTTTAAATTAAACAATATTCATGACTAAGATAGAAGAAATAATAGAAGCTTTTCAAGCTGCCGATTATCAGGAGACTCTTGCGATGCTCCTCGATTATTCGGAGAATCTTCCTAAACTGCCTGAGAAATATATAGAAGCCCGGGATGCAGGACTTAACCGAGTTCCGGAATGTGAGACTCCTGTATTTGTATGGATTGATTTAAATGACGGGTTAGTTCAGATACATGTGGATGTGCCCGAAGAATCACCCACCGTGAGGGGGTTTGTAGGTATTCTCGTTGACTCATTTAACGGTACTACTCCCGAGGAGGTGCAATCGGCACCTCAAAATCTTGTTCACAGTCTTGGTCTTGATCAAAAGCTCGGAACAAGACGCATGTTCGGGCTCAGCGCGGTGTATAACAGAATCAAAAGCGGAGTAAAAGAAGCGGGCGGGCGGCAGCAATAGGTACAATGTTAACATTCTACCCCTCTATGAATTACCGGCGCTATTTAAGATGAATCAAGAAAAGATAATGGAATTGGTCTTAGATCATTACGAGAATCCCAGGAACTATGGAACGAAAGAAGATTCCAATGTGGTTTATGAAGGCGGCAATCCTGGTTGCGGTGACATAATTACAATTTATATGGACATTGATTCAAATGGAGTAGTGAGTGGCATTAGTTTCTCCGGCGAGGGGTGTATGGTAAGCCAGGCTGGAACCTCTATGGTCCTTGAGAGAATGAAGGGTAAGACCCTAAGTGAGCTTGAGGCGATGCCGGCGGATATTGTTCGGGAAACTTTGGGCAAGAAACTAGTATCTACGCGCCCGGGTTGTGCTCGACTGGGATTCAATACAATGAAAAATGCAATTAAAAAATGGCGAAGATTAAAGACACTCTCCAGTATTGAAGATTCAAAAGAGACTTAATCCATAACAACTATTTCGAAACTAGCTTATTTCTCAATCCCTTTTAATCAGACTTTGATTTCACCACGTACATATTCGGATTCTGCAGTCGGACTGCCTGGAGCCTTTGCTGCATTATGAAAGCAAATCTTTTTATCAGTTCATAACCCAGGTCGTGATCCTTTTCGCATTGTTCGAGTATGAATTTTGCGTCTAATGAGACTGCCTTGGTGGGAGCTACAGCCTTAGAGTCAAAGTGCGCTTTATAGGGAGGGAATAACCAACCCCAACCTAAGATATCACCTTCGCCGAGCATTTGGATCGTAATAGGGTCCCTGTCGGGGGCAAGAGTTGTTTCAAGCGCTACGATACCCTCCTGGATTATATAAAACTTATCAGCCTTTTGGTTTTCTCCAAGAATAAGCTCCCCCGTATCAAAACTTACGTTCGAAGCCTTTTCTATGATCATGTCCAGATAATTTTGATCCAGTCCTTTGAAGCAGTAATGTTCACTGATTACGGATTCGAGTGTCTGCATGGCCTATCTCCTGATCTTAGGATTCTCATCTAATTACTATTATATCATTTTTAGATGTCCAATATAGGGGAAATTTTCAAATATTTTATATTATCGGGGATATGGAACTAATTGAACCTTCTCCCAATTAGTTCCATATATGTATCTTGTCAGAATTTGTTAATTTAGTTTAGACCCACAAATACTATTAATTGATATATCCCAGAGATAGAGTCTCTCTCAAATTGACCGGTATTAAGGATGAACTGTCAATTTCTGCATCATTCCTACGTCTTCATGGGTAAGAATGTGACAGTGAAAAACGAAATCTCCCGGGAATAACGGGTCCAAATAGGTCCTGAAAGTAACTGTGCCGTAATCTGCCTCATTTATGTTGGTGCTTCCAGTAGCGGCAGGTACTAGGATTGTATCCCGCCATTCGGGCTCCGGGAGTGCCTGACCATTTATATGAGTAATCAGAAACGGATTTACATGAATATGAAACGGATGATCGGAGTTTGTACGATTTATGAGTGTCCACTCTTCGAAATTACCACCGAACATGTCGTCAAATAGCGGTTCGTCCGAAGTAAAAAGCCCTTCTTTTTCGTAGTCTATACGTGGCATTTCCGGGTCGACAACAGGATTGGGAATTCCCTCATCATCAGCGTCCCTTGCCATTAGGATATTGGTGAAAGGCAAGCCTCCCCAGTAATCGGCATCATACAAATCGAAATACCATCCACAGGAAGGCAAACGGTTTTCCGGCATTGCTTGTCGTCCACCCTGACCACACGTCTCAAACGCCATGTTGCGCTCAGCGTCTAGAGGAGCGGTTAGCATTTGTTGTCTTGTGGGAAGCCCTGAATTTTGGGGCAGTGGTCCGTCCGGTAAATCCATGTTCTTTTCGCTTCCCTCAACTACAATAGTAGCAACCGTTACAGGGTAGGCTGGCTGAGGGAAATCAAGCCCTATACGAGCTCTTCTAGGTCCCGGTGCAATTCCCTGGGGTGTAACTGAATAGGTGCCCGCAGGATCCAGCACCTGTAGTTTATATGTGCCCGGCTCACCAGCTTTAACAAGAAGGTCGACTCGGTTCCCGGATCCCATGACATAGGCTTCTTCCACATTCAGAGATATCATTTCCGGTTGGTTGATTCCGTCATTGGCTAATATATGAAGGCTCTGACCCTCAAGAGCAATTGGAAACGTCTCTCCCGATGCCGCGTTTAAAATCCTCCAGCGCTGTACCTCGCCTGGACGCATCTTAAGGGTTGGGTTCGTTACTCCGTTTGTTAGATAATATAAATTGCTGTTCTGAAAAGTAGACCAGAGACCGTTTGCAGCTCCCATATCCGAGTTAGCTTGATCTGCGTCTTCGTTTACAAACGGAACTTCGCCGTTTGCATCTGTTCTTATCACCGAGATAGCCATAAGGGTTTCTTTGGCAGCGGCTATTTCGGGGACTTCATTTAAATCCCCCGGTCCGCCTTCAACTATTAAAAACCCCATCATCCCTCCGAAGAACGAAAAGCTGACCGAGCCGTGCTTATGCGGGTGGTACCAAAATGTTCCACTATGGTGATCGGATCCGACATCGATTTGAATCTCGCTTGTAGTGTCCGGTTCCATGAGGCGGAATACATTATCCGAAATGCCGCCAGGGGATACGATCAAGCCGTGTGAGTGGAAATTTGTTGTAAAAGGGTTTTTAGGAAAAGCTCCCAGTCTTTGGTCTTCTGGATTATCAGGGAAATTGTTTATTAAATCAATTTGTATTGAGTCGCCGGGTTTAATGCGAAGAGTAGGACCTATTAGATCTTCGTTATATGTAGGAGTGTTAACTTCATCAATTTCACCGGTCTCTGAATTCTCAATAAAATTTGTTGCAATAATAGTCTCCAAATCAGTTTTAAGTACACCGTTTTTGGAATTAACTTCCGGGGGCTGCGGAAAATCGTCCCCGCTGTTATTATTGCTGCTGCAGCCTCCCATACTCCAAAAGGATATTGTTCCAATTAATAGAAATATGCCTATGACTTGGAGTAAACTAGTCCTGGTAACCTTAAGCAGGTTTTCTCTGGACATCTTATCCCTCCTCTAATTTAAGTAAAAGAATTATCTATCGCCTATCTGGTTTACAAATATTTCACCAAACCGCGGCTATGTCAATATGCTATTATATAGGCGTATTTATCTTGCCTATGATTACGACTACGCAATATAAACGGATGAGTTAAAAAATGAAAAAGCTTTATATACCGTCTAATGAATCGGAACTTGTATTTATAAAGAGCGTGCTCGAAGCCGACGGTGTGCCGTTTTATGTCCAGAATGATAATTTTGGCTCACTGTATTCAGGGGCATACATGAGTTACTTTAATGCAAAAACTGTAATGGTGCCTGAGGAGTATTATGAGGATGCAAAGCAAATAATACAAAGTGTAATAAAGGACGCGGAATTTGTAGACTCTAAAGACAAAGAGCCTCCCGGCGTATCTGATTTATTTAACAATCTGATCAGCGTACTTACTCTCGGGCTATATTCTCCCGGCGGCGGAAACAATAAAAACTCCAAGAGTAACGAGGACGAGTAAACTCTTAGAATTGCTGTCGCAACAACATAAAACCCTCTGTCATTTTACTCCGCGCGATCCACCTGATATCAACTTTCTTTATCTTTAGCTAGCCGGAAAGTTAAACAAAATAATCTGACTATTCTAAATCAAGTTGTGAATATATAAGATAAAAAAGGTTGTCGAAATTTTTCAACCTAAAGTGATACTGCCGGGAGAATCCTCAATTCAAAGGATATTGTCTCTTCAAAAGAATGAATTCTGATTATTTAATTCAAACACTAAAATTAAGCATTGTGTTCTTCTTGGTTTACAGGTATAAAATTGAATCCTAATTTTTTATTAAGGTCATATTAAGGGAATAAGAGTAAAGCCATGATAGTTGGAATTCCAAAAGAAACATTTCCTGGCGAGAGGCGGGTCTCGATAGTTCCTGGTACAGTCCCTTCTCTCCAAAAAGCTGGATTTATAGTTCATCTTGAATCCGGTGCGGGACTTGAGGCAGGTTTTCCTGATAAGCTCTATGAGGATCAGGGAGCGGTGATCTCAGATCGTGCGGAAGTCTTTGCCAAAGCGGATGTCATTTTGCAAATTAGAGCCGTTGGTACAAACCCCGAATCTGATACCGAAGATCTCAAGGCTCTTAAAAAAGGGCAGATTGTTATAGGTGTGACGGAGGCTTTATCAAACGCGAATGCCGTTAGTGCCCTTGCTTCTAGTAAAGTAAAAGCTTTTGCTCTTGAACTTGTTCCCAGGATTACACGCGCACAGAGTATGGATGTTCTTTCTTCTCAGGCTAATATAGCGGGGTATAAAGCTGCTCTGATTGCTGCTGATTCACTTCCCAGAATGTTGCCTATGATGATGACCGCTGCAGGTACAATGACCCCCGCTCGTATCTTAGTGATTGGAGCTGGAGTTGCGGGGCTTCAGGCTATCGCTACTTGTAACCGTCTTGGGGCTATTGTGTCGGCTTACGACATTCGCCCGGCTGTAAAAGAACAGGTGCAAAGTTTGGGAGCCAAATTCGTTGAACTTGAGCTCGATACAGGAGAGTCTGAAGATAAGGGTGGTTACGCCAAGGCTATGGATGAGGAGTTTTATAAGAAACAGCGTGAGTTGATGGCAAAGGTAGTCGCAGAAAACGACGCGGTGATTTCAACCGCGGCTGTGCCTGGCAAGAAAGCCCCTATTTTAATAACAGAAGAAATGGTTGCAGGTATGAAACCGGGTTCTATAATTGTTGACCTGGCTGCTGAGAGCGGCGGAAACTGTGAAGTTACAAAAGCCGGAGAAACTGTAGATAAAAACGGTGTTAAGGTAATTGGACCTGTGAATGTGCCTTCAAGCGTGCCCTTTCATGCAAGTCAAATGTATGCCAAGAATATTGCCAATCTTCTCCTTCTGATGGTCGAAGATGAAGAGTTAAACATAAATTTAGAAGATGAAATACTAAAAGAATCACTTGTTACTGACGATGGTAAAGTTGTTAATGAGCGAGTGAAGGAAAGCTTGGGTCTTTAAATACTTTACGTAGGAGGCGCATTGTCATGGATAGCTTTGCAATGGTTTTTACAATATTTGTATTAGCAGCTTTTATAGGTTTTGAAGTTATTGCGAAAGTTCCTCCCACGCTTCATACGCCACTGATGTCAGGTTCAAACGCTATTTCCGGAATTATTTTGATTGGCGCTATTCTATCAGCGGGCGCTCAACACACATGGCTTACCGCGGGGCTTGGCTTTATTGCCGTAGTGCTCGCGACTATTAATGTTGTAGGCGGTTTTATGGTAACAAATAGAATGTTAGAAATGTTTAAGAGGAAGGACTAAAGTATGTCTTCTGGACTTGTAAATATTGCTTATCTAATAGCGGCTAGTTTGTTTATTTTCGGCCTTAAGGGTCTTACGCATCCAAGGACTGCTGTAAGGGGGAACCTCCTAGGCGCTCTCGGGATGTTATTGGCTGTTGTCATCACTTTACTTGATCAAAGCATAATTGGTTACGAAATTATAATAGCTGGAATAGTTGTAGGAGGCGGTATTGGAGCTGTTTTAGCTGTCAGGATTAAAATGACCGATATGCCGCAGCTGGTTGCTATCTTTAACGGTTTTGGGGGACTTGCCTCAATTCTAGTTGCTGGAGCCGCATTATTGGAAGTTGCGGTTCTTACAGGGACTTCGAGCGCTATAGCTATTAATGCCCAGTTTTCTATCTCAACATTCGCCTCGGGTTTTATCGGAGCTATTACTTTCTGGGGCAGTTTGGTAGCATTCGGGAAGCTTCAAGGACTAACTAATGACGGCTCTGTACGTTATCCCGGCGATCAAATCGTAAAGGTAGTACTCACGATAGTCATTCTTGTTTTAGGCTATATGATGGTTATGTACCCTGATTCCTCAATTCCTTATTGGCTGATGGTAATAGTTGCCTCAGTGCTCGGAATACTTTTTGTAATCCCAATTGGCGGAGCTGATATGCCGGTTGTGGTTGCTCTCCTTAATTCTTTCTCAGGACTTGCTGCTGCTGCAACGGGATTTGTGCTATTTAACAGCGTATTAATCGTCGCGGGAACTTTAGTAGGAGCTTCTGGAATAATACTTACAATTATCATGTGTAAGGCGATGAACCGATCGCTGGCAAATGTTCTTTTTGGAACTTTTACGGTCACGGAAGGCGGACCTTCGGCTGATGAAGTATACGGCGGGAAGGTCAAGGCAACTTCACCTGAAGAAGTTGCAATGCTGCTTGAGGGAGCAAAAAGAGTTTGTATAGTGCCCGGATACGGAATGGCTGTAGCTCAGGCACAGCATGCTGTTAGAGAGCTCTTTGATCTCCTTGAAGGACACGGCGCAATAGTGGAGTTTGGAGTTCATCCGGTTGCGGGGCGTATGCCCGGACACATGAATGTGCTCTTGGCTGAGGCTGACATTCCCTATGAAAGACTAAAAGATATGGATGAAATCAATCCAAGCTTTAAACAGGTTGACGTTACAATTGTTATTGGTGCTAACGATGTTGTTAATCCTGTTGCCAGAACGGATCCCGATAGTCCAATAGCGGGTATGCCGATTCTAGACGTGGATTATTCCAAGACTGTCATAGTTATAAAACGAAGCCTAAGCCCGGGATTTGCGGGTATTCCTAATCCTTTATTCGCTGCTGATAATGCTCTAATGCTATTTGGTGATGGAAAGAAAGCTATCGAAGAGATGGTTAAGTGTGTTAAGGAAGAGCTTGGTTAGTTTTTTCGAACCGAATTCCCTTCTTTGAGAAACTCCATTCTTCTTTAATGTTTGCTTAGCTTTGTGCATTGGCCCGGATTATATTCAATTCTCGAATTCCCCGATAGAAATAAATTGCTTGCTGGTTTCCCATTTGATAATCTTAAGATCAAGGACAAAAAATGCGTAGAATACAGGGACTAGTATCAGCTCAAGAACAGTCGCCAGCGCAAGACCTCCTATCTGGGCATAACAGAGCGGGCCTCCATCTGTAGCAAGAGCGAACTCCGGTATTGTATACTCTTTTTTACCCGATCGACTATATCCAGCACGCTTGCTCTAAGGTCTTGGTCGTAGAGAGCTTTTTGTAACTCTCTTTGCTTGACCAGCAGCGATATCTCGTATAGTTGAGATATGGGCTGTTGAGTTATCAAGTATAATTCTGAGACTTTTTCGTTGTGCAGTGCACAATAGATATTTGTTCGGCTTTGGACGGGTCAATTCTTTAGAAGAGATTGCCGGTGCTTTCTATTGTGCAGTGCACAATAAAAATTTTGTTCAAGTGAGGTTCTAACCTCTTGCCAATACTGGGAAATATATTGGCTTTTAAGTCTGGGCAAACTCAAATTTGATTTACTTGTTTCTTATATTATAATGATAAGCCTAATTTTTTTAAGTTGTGTGAAGTCATAAAAGCCAAGCAAGGAGACAGGACATATGAGCACTGTTAGGAATTTGCCCAAAGAGTCGTTAAGAGTCGTTTCGGGAACTAAAGGGTTGCAAATCAGAGATAGTTTGGAGAACGATTATCCTGATGTATACACACCTGAAGTGATAGATGCTTTAAAAGCCCTCTCAGTTTTCAATAAGGATCAAAAGATGCTTATGGAAAAAAGATATGGAAGAAGGGCTCAGAGGTTTCGTAATAAGGAAAGTATAAGGTTCCTGGATTCGCATGATTTTATACCACGCACTAACATTAAGGTACAGGATGCTAGGGATGGTAAGTTTGTAGGTTCTGAGATCCCTCATGATTTGCAGAGGCAGTGGATACAAGGGACGGGACCCGCGGCAAAACCAAATTCCCCTATGGAAAGCAGCATACGAAACGTTGCATACGCACTGCTCTCAGGGGCTGATGGCTGGATGTTTGACGGTGAGGATGCATTGGGTCAGATACAGTCAATGTCGCTTGATAACCAGAGAAACCTAAAGCTTGCGATTAAAAGAGACCCCCAGTTTCTGAAAGTGGCAGAGAAGGTCGCCGGAGAGATGAATAAGTGGGGTAATGACTTTTTTGGCCATGACATAATAGAGGACTGGAAAAAACAGCTCGATTTTACAACTATAATCTTCCGCGCTAGAGGTCTTCATCTTGATGACAGACATCAACGTGATGAAAATGGTCTTGCCCTTTCAGCGTCTATTGTAGATATAGTTCTCTTTGTTGTTAATAACTATCAGGAATTACAGAAAAGAGGGGCTTCAATTGTTCTATACCTTCCTAAAATTCAGACAGCGGAAGAAGCGGCATTCTGGAACGAATTGCTTAGTGCTTTAGAGGATCATCTTAATATTCCAGTCGGATCTATCAAGGTTTATGTTCTTATTGAACAGCTGGAAGAAACATTTCAATTGATGGAGATTCGCGCAGCGTTGGGAAGACACTTTGTTGGATTCAACACTGGAAGATGGGACTACATTAATAGTGTGTCCGATGCTATGGCTTGGGATAAATACTTTATAAACCCTAATATTGAACCTATCACAATGACATACGGTTATATGAGAAATTATGAAGACCGCGTGCGCAGAGCTGTGAACACACCGGACATAAACGGTAATTTCGCACTTTGGCAGGGCGGCATGGAACCCAATATTCCGGTCGGTTCAAAAGAAGGTGTTGAAAGCAGTATGGAAAAGGCGCTTGCGGGAGCCGTAAGAGAGCAGAAGGAAGGAGCAAGTGGAAAATGGGTTGCTCACTGGAAGATGGTTCATATTATTAGACCTGTTTGGGAGAAAGTGGGCGAGGATAATCAATTGGGGAGGGAGTTTCCACCTCTCACCTATACTGATGAAGACGCACAGGGGCTTACACTTCTTGAGCCTGCGCCTAGAACCATCAGAGGGGCGCGTAACCTTATCAGCGTAGCAGTGCAATATGGGAACGCATTTGGTCAGGGATTTCAGGCTGCAGCGCTTAAGCCTGCGGACTTTTTTGGAAACGACGACATCTTGTATTTAATGGAAGATGCCGCAACTGGCGAGATTCGTTTAAGCATTCTTTGGGAGTGGCTGCATAAAGGTGGAAAACTCAATGAAGACGATAAGGAAACAAATGTCAAAGCCGGGGATGCTTTCACGGTTGAGCTTTTCGAAAGATTACTCGAAGAAGAGTATGACAAATTACTGAAAGCTAAAGATAAAGACGTACACGACGATTCAAAGCCAACTACCTTACCAATAGCAAAAGAAATAGTAAAAGCTTATGTTTTAGATGAAGTAAAAACTCCGTGGTACATAGATCTGCTTAATATTAACCTCAATAACCACGATCTAGCCACAGCAAAAGAGAGGATAAAACAATATATGGATACATTTAGAAAAGATGGCACAAGGATTACAGAAAATCTGGATTTCGTTCCAAAAGAGGGGATTGATACATCTTTAGAAGACGAAATGGATGATTTTGAAAGAGAAGTTCACGAGATGAAAGAATATTTTGCCAGCCCTCGTTTTAAAGGGATTAGACGTCTTTATTCTGCGCGTCAGGTAGTGCAACAGGCGGGTACTCTGGAGACTGATTATTCTGTTGCCAGAATATATTCTGCGCAATTTTATGACAGATTAAGAGAACTTTTTGCCAAAGGGGAGCAGATCACAAGTTTTGGTCCATACTCACCAAGCCAGATTGTTGCCATGAAGCGTATTGGTATTGAAGGTATTTATCTAGGTGGTTGGGCAACGTCGGCTAAAGGGTCCAAGGATGAGGATCCGGGGCCTGATCTTGCAAGCTATCCGCTTAGCCAGGTGCCGGATGAAGCGGCTACATTGGTTAGAGCGCTTCTTACTGCGGATAGGAACCAGAAATTTTTCAGATCCAGAATGTCTGAGAAGGAAAGAAGAGCTACCCCTAAATACGACTTCAGACCATTTATTATTGCTGATGCGGACACGGGACACGGGGGAGACGCACACGTAAGGAATCTAGTACGCAGATTCGTTGAAGCCGGCGTAACCGGATATCACATTGAGGATCAAAAGCCCGGTACAAAGAAATGCGGGCACCAAGGAGGCAAGGTGCTTGTTCCAATAGATGAGCAAATCAAAAGACTAAACGCCGCAAGGTTTCAGTTGGATATAATGAAGGTCCCGGGAATTATAGTTGCGAGGACTGATGCGGAAGCTGCCAATCTCCTGGACGGAAGGGGAGATGAACGTGACCATCCATTTATTCTCGGAGCGACGAATACGGATGTTCCGGGTTATAAGAATTGCTACCTGGCGATTTTAAAAAGATTTTATGACAAAGGAATTACAGATGTTAACGGTCATCTGCTTTATCAAATTTCAGAAGGCGAATATGAGCAGGCCTATAAATGGTTTGATCAGGTTGGTCTAACAGCAATTATCGATGAAAGCATACAGGCGCTTAAGGATGGTAAGGAAAGAAGCATTACCAAACCACTGGATAACGCTGCTTCCAAGTTCGTCGAAACTTGGGAAGTTGAGTCGGGGCTTATGACATTTGCTCAGGCTGTGGCGGAAAAAATGGAGTTTCAAGTTGAAGAGGGTAGAGACCTGGATATGACCATTGAAGAATGGCTTGATTTTGCAAAGCAGGTTTCTTTCCATCATGCAAGAGAAAAAGCAAGAGCTATGGGAATTGAGGCATCATGGGATTGTGAGCTGTCCAGAACACCTGAGGGATACTATCAGGTTAAGGGCGGCATCGAATACGCTATAGCAAAATCTCTTGGTGTAGCACCATATGCTGACTTGATCTGGATGGAAACTAAGACAGCAAACTTAGAAGAAGCCCGCGAATTCGCGGAAGCCATTCACGCGGTTTATCCCGATAAGATGCTTGCTTATAATCTCTCTCCTTCCTTTAACTGGGATACAACAGGTATGACAGAAGATGAAATGCGGGTATTCCCAAAAGAGATTGGTAAGCTCGGATTTGTTTTCGACTTTATTACCTACGGAGGGCATCAGATAGACGGACTGGCTGCTGAAGAATTCTCCACAGCGCTACAACAAGACGGAATGCTTGCTCTTGCCAGGCTCCAAAGGAAGTTCAGACTTGTGGATTCGCCTTATAAAACTCCTCAGTCTCTTGTCGGAGGCCCTAGGCTTGATAGTGCGTTGTCAGCGTCTTCTGGTCGTACGGCGACTACAAAGGCAATGGGCAAAGGGTCCACTCAGGTACAGCATCTTATTGAAACAGAGGTTCCACCAAGACTCCTGGAACAGTGGCTTGAAATCTGGAGAGATTATTATAACTTCCCAGGCCACTTCCGAGTACAGTTAAGACCCCATACGGCAGGTTCAGAACTCCTTGAGCTTGCAGTCTTTGATGAAGGAAACAATAAAATAGCTGATGTTATTTTCTCAACCATTCATGACCGTATGAGAAAAACATTTATATCGGTAAGAGATCAGAACACATTTGATACGGAATACCGTCAGAAGCGGTTAAATGCGTTACTGTCCCTTTTCTTGATACACCGATACAAGGGAGTTGCTATTCACTACGTCAGCCCGACCGATGATAACCAGATGCAGACCAAAGGTATGCAGAAACAAGGAATTTTCGGCGATGTGCATATGGAAGTTGGGGACATTATTGTCGCTGAGGTAAATCCAACTCGTGTGGCAGAACTTCTTAATGCCAATCAGAAAGAACTTAAGAAATTTATTGAAAAGAAACCAAACAAGGCTACTGCTAAAAAGAAAAAGTAGATTGCAGAAAGTTAATGTTTTGCCGGAGACTATAGACATATGATCTCCGGCAAAGCATAATATCTTTATAAAACTATTTAGGGGTACTGATTTTACAAGATGGAAATTTTAGGTCCCGTAATTTATGCACTTGGTCTTTCAGGTTTTGTCATCGCAATTATCTTGCGTGCGAGAAAGGAACAAGATAACGACCAGGATTAAATTAGTTTAAGCCTCAAGTGTGAATATTCGTTAACAATCATACAAATCTTGTTTATTTACAGCTATTCCTTCCATTCCATAAAACTAGAAGCTTCTTAATAAAACTTTATTACTTTGTCACTTGCGGGCGGGCTTCAGGTGAAACGGCCCCGGATGAAGATGTAGCGCTGGCTTCTGTACTTGTTTCAGTCTTTTCTGTGCTTTCCGGCTCAGTTTCTTTAGTGTCTGGTCCAAAGGAAGTGTCAAATCCGTAATCCGCTATTATTGAGTCATACATCTCACAGGCTTTGTTGTATTCCCCTGCATCAAGCGGTTCTTGGGCTTCTTGAAGGCGCTTGCCAATAGCGTCCCCGATCTTGGCATTCATCTTGCCCTCAAAGTTAAGGTCCATCATTCCTTTTATTATTAGCTGATGTTTGTTGAATGCTTGGAGGTAATCTGTGCATTCTGCGAATGCAAAATTGGCTAAAAGGCTTAATATGGCAACTATTGTTAAAACTCTCATCCTATCTCTCCTGTAACTTATCCTTGCTTTTATATCCTTGTCTTTCTCTTGATTTGCGGATCGTATGGGATTTATATTCTTCTACACATCTATCCGAGCAGCAGGAGTTAAAGTCTTCACTGCATTTCTCACATAACACTATGAAGTCGTCGCATGTGGGGTTCTTGCAGTTGTGATAACGGTCACAACTTTGACTGCAATGAATACAATGTGTTATAGGTTCGGAATCCGGGTCAACGTGGGAAAGAAGCCTCTGGTCAAAGACAAAACATTTGCCCTCCCACAGTGTATTTGGATACTGCTGGCAAAAATTGATAATACCGTTTTGTAGTTGATAGACATTGGAAAAACCCTCTTTAATCATATAAGAAGTTGCCTTTTCACATCTTATTCCGCCGGTGCAGTAGGTGATAATCTTTTTGCTTTTTTTGTCTTCAAGCGATTTCAGTGCGTCGGGGAATTCGCGGAATGTATCTATATCAGACGTTATGGCATTCTTGAATTTGCCCACATCAGATTCATAATTATTCCGGGTATCGAGTATTATAAATTCTTCGTCGCTTCCATACAGTTCCATTAACTCTTGAGGAGATATATATTTACCTGTTTTGTTTAAGTCCAGATCTTGATCCATCCGAATAATCTCTTTTTTTTGACGGACGATCATTTTCTTAAAGGGACTAAAAGTACCTATCTCTTCTTTGAAATTAATATCCGAGAATTGGCTTTGGCCGCTTAAATACTCTTTGTATTTCTCGATCTGCTCTTTAGATCCGGAAAGTGAGCCGTTAATACCTTCCTTTGCTACAAGTATTTTGCCAAGCAGTCCCTCATTAATGCAGAAATCTAGATGCTGCTCTACAAAATCCTCGGGATTTTCTATCTCGGTAAATTTATAGAAGAGAATTATATATATCTGGTTCATCACAATTTTGTTAATTATAACTGATTGTGATTAAGTTCAATATCTTTCCCCTTAATGTGAAGTAAAAATACCTTAAATAAAGAGAAGAGGAAGCAATTCTTGTTAGATTTGCTTCCTCTTTCTTAAAGGAGGATGGAGGATGATTTTAAGTGCGTTACTTAAGTTTCATAAATAATATAAAGCACTCCTCTTAATAAGTCAAGCGTTATTTTACTCTTCTTTTCTAAACGCGGTAACGGCACTGTGTTTCCAAGTGGAATCCTTGCGCTTACTTGCTCGCTGCCGGTTACACAGGCCCGAGACCATAGCATTGGGAGAAAGCGGGAATAAAACCAATTGGAATTATTCTAATTCCGTACAAAAAAATAAAGCGGGGGAATTTCCATCAGAGCACATTTCGTCTTCTCAGGTCTGAAAATACGACTATTATATAGAGAAAAATTGCAGTACCCATCAGTGCACCGCCGATGGAAACTGAGGCAAGAAGTGTAAACGGCGTAAAATTTAAAATAGAGAGGATGATAAATAAAAGAGCCAGTATATTCAGCACACTGGCTAGAATTACAACTTTTCTCGACCATCCTATTCCTATTGTCCATCCTCCTTCTACATGTGAGACTGGCAAGTTTCTAGAATTCATTGCTCCCTCCAGGCCTCATCAGGGTGTGTTCTAATATGACAGTCCATTCCGAGGCAGGACATTTCATTAGATATTATTTCGGATGCGTTCTCTTCGTGCTCTTCTATTTCCTGAAATGAAATTACCGGCGCGTGGCATCTGAGGCAAATATGGCTGTTGTAGGTATCGTACAGCTCTATGGGGGTTTTATAACCAGTGTAATAAGCCCACACATGTTTTATTCCGGTCATTTTTGCTTTTGCGTTACCGAAAAGGCCGTAATCCGAATGACAGGTAAAGCACTGGTCTCCTGCAATCCATCGGTACTGATAGTGCATTGATGCCAGATACTCGCTGTCGGGATCCTCAACATCGTTAACATATCCGTTCATGATGTGGCAAGAGTTGCAGAATTCCACAGTCTTCGAATCCTCTACGGCCACAGTGAAATTGAGCAGGTAAATCATTGGGGAAAGAACGAAGAATATTAAGAGTAAAAGCCACTTTCCGAAAGGCTTTGTAACTTTTTTGGGGTCTTGAACTATGATTCTTATGATTAAGAAGATGCATATAAAGCTCAGTATAAGCACGATCCAGCCTACAAGGGACAAGCCCGAACCGTTTGCTGCATTTACACTTTGTTCAAAGGGATTCATTTTCTTAGTCCATCCGATTCAGAATTTTTAACTTTATAAATCTGCGCCTATATTCTTATCTTTTATCATTTCTTTGGCCAAATATGTCTGGCAAATTTTACCCTTCAAAACCTATAATATAATACCCCTTTATTAATATCAAAACAACACTATAAAGACATCTAATAACCCGGTTTAATTATATAAATTCTTATCCTTGCACACGTTCCGTTTTTTGAATTATTGAAGCGTGTTTTTCTGATTTTGAAGCAGTTCCTCAAACTACCTATGTTCCGGACGTGACAGCTCTTCTTCGACCATCTTGCGGTACTTTTTCTCCATACCGGGCCCTTTCTCAGCCGCCGCATCTATGACCGCGGGCAAGAACCTGGAATAGAAGGCTTCTGAAACCTGATACATGCCCTGCCGTGTAATGCTTGGGCCCATCATGCTTGCGCCGAGCTTTGCTTGTCTTCCGCCGCGATGCCATATATCCCAGAACGCCCACTGCACCTCTTTTTCAAACGGAGCTTTCGGGTCTATCAAGCCGTCCTCCTGTAGCATGTTCATGAAATTTTGCGCGGGCTCGGCAAATTTTTCGTTGTAATTTTCTACAAATTGATCAAACTGATCGTAAAAATTATCTACATAGGTGTCGTTGTGGCAATTAAGACAAGCACCTATCATCGTCTCTCTTCTGTCTTCCCAGTAAATAACCTCTGCGACCTTTCTTGTTACCTCCTTGTTTATGGCCATTTCATTTTCAACCACTGTCTCGGTCGTGACCACTTCATCGCCTATGGAAGGCGCATCTAAGTCTTCAGGATAGTTCTCTTTGTAACCGTCCTCAAAGATAACGAGGTTTACTCTGGTGCTTATTGTGGGCAGAAGTTTCCAGCTTATTCTCTCTCCCACATCGTGGGAGCCGCCCTCTACGAATCCCTGGGCCGACATATATGAGCCTATATGACAGGTAGAGCAGGTCGGAGATGCCGAATAATCCCTTCCCAGCACCCATTCTCCTCTTTTGTTAAGGTCCATCCTCTCGCGGTTTGCATAGAACCCGATACCGTGTTTCGACTCATTATAGATTTCCATCTGCGGGTGATCCGGGCCCATATGGCATTTGCCGCATGTGGTGGGTGAACGCGATAGTGAGGCCTGGAACGCATGGCGTGCGTGACATGCATGGCACGAGCCTTTAGAGCCGTCGGGATTGAACCTGCCCATACCGCTGTTGGGCCATGTCTCTGGGTTTATAAAAGGTTTTTTCTGTGAGCCGGTACGTATTACCTGTCCTTCTTCATCTCTCTCAAACTTGATAATGCTTCCGTGGCATTCCTGACAGGTTCTCGCTGTATTCGACATATGGGTTTGGCCGGCGGCTTCAAGTGTATCTTCCGCCAATATACTATCGGGATTGAATATGAGTTCTCCGGCCTTGGCATGGGCAGAGTTTTCGAATTCCTTGTATTCCTTTTCGTGACACTCCGCACAATCGAGCGGGGTAACCAGTGAGGACATATATACCCCCTCATGCTTCCAGGCGTCAACGTCATCTCTCTGGGCGCTATGACATTCTACACAGCCTATGCCGACTTTAGCGTGTCTTGAGTATTCCCATTCTTTAACTAATGCGGGGGAGTCGTTCTTGTGGCAATCTATGCAAGCTCTACTATCCGCTGTTACTACCGCGATTTGCATTTCCTCAAAGAGTTTTCGCTGCGATTCCTTATAAGCAACTAACAGAAGAGATGCCAATAGAAAAAATGACAGACCGGCTACAATCCACCTTTTTGTGTTTAGAGACATTATCAACCCTCACATACATCAGTTTTCTAAAGCGCAAAGCTTTCCCATAGTGTAAAGAGCATAAATATCAAAATAAAAACTAGTCCTAACATAACCGACAGGACATCAGGGAATTTGAATTTCTTCTGCAAAAATTCTTCAATAAAAGGCCATAAAAAAATCCCCAAACACAGAAACAATGTGAAGACTACGCTCACGTTGAGAGAGGTTAATTTGAGAAGCCGGAAATTGAAGTAAAAATACCATTCCGGCTTTATGTGCTCCGGCGTGATATTCGGGTCGGCCGGAGTGCCGAGACCAGCCGGAAAAATCAACGACAGAATAGTAAGAATGTAAAGAAGCAGAACTCCGAGCATAAGCTCGTTTATTACATGATCGGGTAGGAAACGGAAAAAGCGTTTCTCCTCCGGCACTGTCTCCCCCTCAAAGTGTAATTCCGTAACACCGTGGAGACGAATTAAAAGAATATGGAGTCCAATAAAGATGAAAGCCAATGTTGGAAGAACCCCTATGTGGAGTATGAAGAACCTTGTCAGGGTATTGTCGCCGATAACGGGTCCGCCGCGTAAGAAATACGCAAGCGTAGGACCGACAAACGGCACTGCCTCCGTGAGATTAGTCGCAACGGTAGCGCCCCAGAAGCTCATTTGCTCGAAAACAAGCGAGTATCCTGTGAACCCGAATGAGAGGGTGATGAATAAAAGCATGAAGCCTATTAACCAGTTAAGCTGCCTGGGTTGCCGGTAAGCGCCGGTAAAATAAACACGGAACATGTGCAGGAACAATGCAACGATTAAAAAATTCGAAGCCCATCTGTGTAAAGAACGGATGAACCAGCCGAATCTTATTTCCTGGGTAATCGTGGCAATACTCTGGTAAGCCTCTTCTGGGAACGGAACATAATAAAAGGTAAGCGCAATTCCTGTTATAACCTGGATTATGAAGAGATAAAGCACAGTGCCGCCCAGGCAAAACCACCACTTCTTTAAGTGATGGGGTACAGGCTCTGCACCAGCCTCTCTCAATATCTCCCAGTCAAAGGGAAACATCTCGTCCAGCTTGTTTATGAGACCTGTTTTGCTGGCGGAGCCTTTGTTGTTCATTAACCGGTCCTTCTCCCGGGTTTGTCTACTTCTATATATACTATTTGGCTTTTTTCATCGACTTCTACAGATACTTTTTTCAGGCTTTGATGGGCATCGGCGGGGGGGCCTGAAATCGCGACCCCTTCGGAGTTAAAAATCCCTTTATGGCAAGGACAGAAGAACTCGTTCTTATCGCCTTCCCAGTGCACCCTGCATCCTAGGTGCGGGCAGACCGAGCTGAAAGCCCTGAGTCCCGATTCCCCGAGTCCCGATTCGTCGTTACGCATAATTAAAATTTCATTACCTTGAAGGTCGTAGAAAGCCCTAACGGTTCCTAACTTGTACTGCTTTAGCCGTCCTCCGTATATCTTTATTTTGTCTGTTTTTCGTTTTTTTGGTATGATGAAAAACAGACCCTCAAACGCGAGCAGTCCATAAGCAAAAACTACTCCGAATGTTATAAAAATTTTAGAGAGGAAATCTCGCTTGGAGTTTCTTGAGTTATCGTTGACGGTCTCTGAAGGAGTTGATTTGCTGTCTTCCCTTTCCATGGCTCACCCTGTCCGAAAAGCAAATTCAATACATACCTTTTAGTGCGTGATTCTAATGAAGATGTATGCTGTTCTCTAGAATTTATCCGCTAAAACCGTTATAAGTACTATTCTTCTTTTAAGCAAGAGACAAAATCCTCTTCCATATACGAGTCGTAATTGAGGCTGGAAAGATAAATTACCAGAACGTCTAGCTCTTCAGGCGAACCCTTAAACCTTTTCCTATATTTCTTCTTTGCGTTACTCTTGCATACGGGAGTGTCTTTGAAAGATTTCTTTGGATTTTTTAGGAACGCTGTAATTGCTTCCGTATCCCTTTTGGTGCCTATGTCGGAAAGGTCAGGGGCTATGCCTTCATCGTCCTCGTCATCCGGTTTTAATTCCACGCCTTTGGACTTCGCAAAAGCTACTTTTTCCTTTTGAATAGCGTCTGATTCCGCATTTATAGTGTGGCAGGTGTAGCATCTTTTCTCTATAAACATCTTTCTCCCGTTTTCCGCAACTTCGTTGTCCTGGGCGAAAGCCATGCTAGATAGGATAATCATCATTACCGGCAAAAGAAGAAATCCGACATTCTGTCCCATAATATGCACCCCCGTGATTTAAGCGTTTATTCTTCTATCAGGCAGGATTCAAAGCCCTCTTCCCGCATATCTCCGTATTTGAGTGTTGTGAGATAAACAATCAGCACTTCGTAGTGCTCGTCTGATCCCTTAAACCTTTTTCTGTACTTTTTCTTGGCCAGTTTTTTGCACTTGGATCCACTCTTGAAAAATTTCTTGGGGCTTTTTACATAATCAGTAAGCCATTTTTGATCTCTCTCGTTGCCTATATCCGAAAGGTCTCCGCCCTTGGATTCATCTTTCTCATCCTCATCTTCTTTTAACTCGACACCCTTTGACTCAGCAAATGCCGCTTTTGCGGCTTCGATCTCGGTTGACTGTGCCTTTATGGTATGGCAGGTATAACATCTGCTCTCGACAAAGACCGCAGGTCCATCAACTGAGGCGTCCTGAGCGTATGAGGCTGTGGAAATCAGGAATAAAAAGGCTAATACGTATACATATCTGTAAATTTGTTCCATGGTGGATGACTCCTCCAGTCTTGTTTTATTGGTGCCTCATGGCATGTTACGCATATTTTATTAGAAGGCTCTCTCAAATAGACCTCGGTCTCCATGAATTCGGGTTTTATCTCTTGTCCGAGCTCCTCTTTGAGGTTGGGAACTACAATAAATTCTATAAATTGTTTAGATCTCTCACTCAGCTCCGCATCATAGACTGTCCTACCTTCGATTACGCCCTCAGGATGGGGGTCGTGGCAGGTGAAACAGGCTATATTGCCGTTCTCATCCTTGGGCAGATTCTCAACCTCAACCTTTTGCCCTTCGTGCTCCTTGGCCCCGGCGTGCTGTGTTTCATCGTGGCAGCCCAGACAGTTCTCAGACGGTGCGTCGACCAGAAAATAAGTCGGACTGGTCTGCCCTTCTTTCGGGATATCGGTATGGCAGTCGAGACACACGAACTCGTCGTCAACCATCTCTATGTGCGGATTCTCCTCTTCCTCTTCCTCCTCCTGAGAAAGAAGGGCAGCGGGGAACGACACTACCATGAAAATGATTAGTAGATATTTAATAATCATATCCGCCCTCTGTGTGACAAGTATTGCAAAATGTAACTTGATGACAGTTGCCGCACTCTCTGGGATTAGCCCTTGCCTCTATTCCGTGTATAAATCTGAAATTCCTGTCGTGTACCGTGAGTGTCGGCAGGTCTCTGCGCTTGTGGCAGTCCTGGCAAAAAACGGGTGCGTGGCAGCTCTCACAGGACTCTTCGTCCGCTTTAGAGAAGACCGCGTGTTTGGACATCCAGTTAAAATTATGATTCTTCGGCTGTATATCCGCCATGTTAATGTGGCAGGTGTCGCACTGGCTTGGAGCTATATTTCCAGCCTGGGGGTTGAAGTGACAGAAGTGGCACGTCTCTTTACCGGGGAAAAAAGATTTGTTCGATATTTTAATCATTTCCTCCAGGCTTAATTCCTCTTCTATCTCCATATTCATCGGATGGCACACGAAACAGTCAAATTCTTCTTTATCCATAACATTTTTATGCACATCATGCGAGTAGTTAACCCTTACGTCTCCGGGGGCTTTAGTCTTCATGTCCTCCGAGCCGTCGCCCGTCTTCTGAGTGGGGCAGCCGATAAGACCCAGCATTAACATTGAGAATGTGATAATCGCTATTGTTCTGTTCATAGGTTCCTTGAGAAATAATAACTTAAGCCGAGGTCGACTCTAATGTCTTTATTAAAATCCGGGTTAGTATTGAATTCCAGACCTGTTCTCATCACTAAATTCCGGAAAATCAGGTATTCGCTACCTATTATGTAGCTGAATGCGTTTCCGTCTTGATTCGTAATCTTGTCGTAATACGCGTAAGCGAAAGCAAATTCAAGCTGCCATTCGTCTGTTACGTTTTCATACAAGCTCGTATTCATTCCCACAGCATAATCGTTATCATCGGCGCCTTCTACGAAATAGAATCCCTGAAACGCCCTGAGCCCGATTTGCTGCCAGAAATCGAAGTTGAACCCAAGTCTCGCTATATTTCCGTTAGTGGATTCGCCTGCCGGCACATCGTAATGAGAGAATGCATAACTGCCGTTAATCACGAGGTACGTAGTCGGAACGAATTTTACGCCGACTTTAGCCTGCTGCATTCTGCCCTTGGAAAATAAGTCGAATATGGGGTCCAGCTGGAACTCGTCTCTGTCTTTGTCCAGATTGTACGTATCGTATTCAAGGTTTAGATAGAGATTCCTGAGCACTGTTATTCCCAAACCTGCGGTAAGAAGCCCGAGATTTCCTTCCCCGACGTCTATTTCCGCAAGCCCGTAAATATCAGCATAGTCCGTAAAAGGGACAACTCTGTTAAACGTTACATTTACAAACTGTCTGCTGGAGTAATCATCCGGGTCATATAATTCGTATCCTACGGATATCATCGATCCCAGTATCGCATCTGTTTTGAGTTTTATACCGTAAATGCCAAAGCTGTCGGTTGGCTCCTCTGGGTCAGGCTGAAGCTTCTTTACCTGGTACCCCCCGTAAGCTACGAGCTCAATACCGTCTATAGGCTTAATTCTAGCAAGAGCGCCGTCCATAAGAACGTAGTTAACGCTCTCAGTGTTTATCAGTCTGCCTACCCTCATCTCATAGGTTTTTTCCTTGTTGCCGAAGTCGAGGTAGAGGTTGTAGACATCAAGGGATTGTTCTTCCCCGTTAAATACTTTTCTATACCTGAGATAAGAGTTAGATGAAAAATTATGTTGCGGGCTTACGATACTAAGGTTGGCATACTGGTAAAAGGGGTAAACGAATTTCTTATCTCTAAACGCATTTAATAATGGGGTCGGAGCCTGAAAAAGGGAAGTGGTGTTTCCGTAAACTCCTACGGTATTGGGCCTAAAAGTCTCCTGCTGGGCTTTTGCCGCAGCTCCACCACAGATAAGTAGGAGAAGGACAATTGTTGAAGTGAGCGTATTTTTTCCCATTTAGGGTATTACTCCAATAGTTCGGGTATCCCGTTATCACCATGGCAAATCGGACAACTTGCCAGCCCCTCCATTAACACAAATTCCTGTATTTCCTCAAGGAGAAGCAAGCCTGTTCCCGAACGGTCCACCTGGTGTATTACCTCGAGCGGATGACACGCAAAACAATCCTCTCGCATCCATCCGTCAGGGTGATCTTCTTCCGTTAGAATCAAGCCTTCGTTAGAATCAAACAAATTTCCGAAGTCCTGCCCCTCGTTATCCTCTCCCACACATGAAACTAACGCTACAAAAAATATCAGTATCAGTATCTTTTTCATTTTCTTCATTTAAGAACGGCCCGGTTAAAAATACCAGGCCGCTCTTTTTCTTCACTATACTATATTTTATATCTTATATCTATATCCTATTCTGTCTCCGGACGATTTATACGCTCACTAGGCGGAAGCGGAGGCAAATGAACCTCTGCAGCTCCTAGCGGTTGGCCCGCAGCATGGCACCCAACGCATGCGCTTTCGGTCTGAGCACCGCCAGCATGGTTTTCTCCCGTTAAGGCGTCTCCCGCTGCGTTGACGCCCATGTTGTCGTGGCACGATACACATGCGTCTATAACCGGCGCTGTCGAGAACGTGGCAAGTACCACATTTTCGTCATCGACTTTTTCAAACTCCCTGAAAAATGAAGCCTGGATACCGTTTCCTAAAACTCCCATACCCGGATCAAGAATGTTTGTATCGATCAGGTGACACGTGTAGCAGTCACTTCTGTTTCCAGGATAGAGGACGTTTGAGTAATCATGCAGGCTGCCTCTGAAACCATAAATTATATAAGGCTTAATGGTGAGCTCCTCGCCTGTATGGATCATATGTATCATCTCTTTAAAGTCTATAGCAGCCGTAACCGCGGTCGTTTCTCCCTCGGGTATTGGTCTTACTGCTATATCATCGGCCGAGGGGTTATGGCACATTACACAGTACTCCGTGTTGTTTCTTAGATTTCCGTGGATGCTGAAATCCTTTGAGAAAGTACCGTGACAGGCGTTACAGAACTCGTCTTCGGTGGTGTTGTCTACTACCATTCTCCTTGGTACCGGCACAGCGTCCGTAACCGCGAAGTACTGGACGACGTTTTGACCCGCTTCGTTGACTGTTTCAAAGAGTATTAGGCCTTCGCCGCCGATCTCTCTTGGGATCCTTCCCTCCATACCGACCGCATAAGTTCCGCTTGCGTTGGTGGGGATCATGCCGCTGAATGTGTAGACAAAGTTGCCGTCCTCGTCAGGTCCGACCGCGCTTGCGAGTCCAGCCTCTCTGAGGAAATAGTCCTCACCAGGTACGGCTCCCGAGCCCTCGTAGTTCTGTATGAAGTAATCGGTTGTGGGACCGGAGATAACCATACTGACGGAACTCATCTCTTCAGGGGTGACAACCACACCGGCATCTGTCTTCATGCTGAACGTGACCTGGACATGCTCGCCGGGTCCTACCCGGGCAGAGCCGGTCTCGGCGCTTCTTACGTCTGAAATATCAAAATTGAGTCCGGGAAGGCTCTTTGCCCTGAGGGGAACTGTGTGTGATCCGGTCACAGAAATATCGAAATCCGTATTTGACATAGGAATGTGACATCCGGAGCAGTTGTTATCGTTTAGCTCCACAAAAGGATGGTTGGTGCCGGTCGCGAAGTCCACGTCATCATGACATGATCCGCAGGCCGCTCTTGTAAGATCTTCCTTATAAGCGCTGCTCTGAATTGCCCCATCGGTATGGCATTTAGTACAGGTTCTTATGTTCTGAGGAAAGATCACTTCTGAATAATCGTGAACTGTACCTCTGAAGCCCACTATGAAATAAGGCGTTCCCGCTTCCACACTCGGAAGTAGCTCTCCCATATGTATCTTGTGAATCATGACTTTGAATCCGATATTGTTGCCGGAATCAGGATCGATCTGATCTACCTCTTCACCCGTATCCGGATCTATGATTTTGGTGGTGTGGCAGGTAATACATACCCCGGTATCCCTTCTTATTCCGCCGTGAAGGGCCAGAGGGTCGTGACAGCTGTTGCATGCTTCAGTCACAACAATGTTTCTGATTTTAGTTATGGGCCCTCCGTTTGGTACGAAGTCGAACGTCGCATTGGAAACCCATTCCTCGTTTCCTACTACCCTTCGCGCGTATATGGCGCATGTGTGAGTTTCACTGGCGTTATAATCCTCGGGGAGTATAGTCTCGAATGTGTACATGACCACCCCATCGCCCATTTCGTCGTATGTTCCGTCTCTTTCGGAAGTTGCTTGTGTTGCTCCTTCCTGATCCCGTGTTATGTAGTCGATATATTCGCCGCTATCGACGATTCGGGCAATAACGAAGTTTATCTGGTCAAGGTTGTCTAAGCTTAACGGGTTGTCGTTCTCGTCTACCATTCTGAACGTACAATACACCTGACGGTCTGCGTCTACAGAGGCGTCCAGTATTTCTATGTTAAGCATGTTTAAGGGTGAAGGTGTTGGCTGAGGCGGTGGTGTAATGCCCCCCCCTCCATTATTGCAACCGCCGTAAATAAGTGTTAGAAGAATTGAAACTAGTAAAATCCGGTTTAAAACATGAAAGCTTAAAATAGTGTTATATTTTATCCTCATCTTCAAGCTCCTTTACATAAAATATAAACCACTTATTCCAATCTATTTATGAATGTAACATGTATGAAAGTAACATGATTGTCAAGGCTTATCTAGGATTAATTTTAATGTTAAAATTTAAGAATTAAAATCCGTTCTCTTTAAGATATAATATCTTTTGAATTGACAATTTTTCCGGCGGTATTTCTCATAAGTTAAAAAATATTGGCAACTCTTTTCTATTTTATCTATTCATATGTGAAAGTTCTTTGTTGTGGTCTGTCCGTTGTGCGAAAATAAGACAGATATTTTACAGCGAAATTAGAGGTTATTGAATGATAACAGCATGTTACACTTGGCATGCAAATTGCAATTTAACTACTTTTATGAGAAATAGCGCGAAGATTAAAATGAGAATTATCGCAATTTACAATTCATTTAGTGAAAAGCCAAAGAATGTGGCAAAAGAACACTCAGCGCTTTACCACGGAGCTTGTAAAGTTTTCGGTTCATGGAGAGAAGCTCTTAAGCAGTGCGGAATCGACTATGAGAAAGCTCGGAATCACAATAAGTGGACGCGTGAAAAGATTGTTAAAAAAATAAACAGACTTCATAATGAGGGTAAGAGCTTAAGGCCCTCACGATTGCGCAATAACGGAGGGGTAAAATTGCTTTCTGCCGCGGAGTATCATTTCGGCTCATGGCGGAGAGCGGTTGAGGTTAGCGGATGTGATTACTTAAATGGCAGAAATTCACACCAAAGTATAGATTCCTTAAGAATCAGTAAAAGCTCAGATACATATGAGACAGAATGAAAAAGAGGTAGTGCCTGAGCCTGGGGATTTAATACAGATAGATACCCCCGGATGTAAGACCGCTGCCTGGGTATCATTTTAAGATTTTCCGCAACCCAAAAACGCATATCCTAAATAATAATTATAAGAAACTCCAAAGCTTAAAAATAAATTTGCTCCTATCTAATTACTAAATGTATTAAGAGTAACTAAGTTGTAATTTTCGGATCAATTTTCTTCCTCGCAGGGGCCTCGCCTCTACTTATGACCAAAAAGAATGAGATAATTCTCTACAAGAAATGAGAAAAGGAGCCACTATTAAAAATAGGGCTCCTTTTCTTTTAATAATTTAGCAAAAACAAAGAATTCAAAAACTAGGGAAGTAAGAACTCAAGCGTTAACTTGGTTTTCCCTATGTGATTCTTCCCGTCGTTGTCCATAAGAGCGACTCCGAAAGGATATTGCTGAGATGTATCGAACTGGGTATCATCGTCGAAACCAGTCTCAAGGTCTCTGATCATTACTACGCAGTGTCCAGACTGTTGGAATTTATATCTGTTTAAGTACTCGTTAAAGTCCGGAGCCTGAGCAACGGTAATCGGTGTGAGACTATTGATGCCGTCTTCAGAATAATCGAGGGCGCTTATCGTTGTGACATCTGCTGCGCTTCCTTCCGGCATCTTTAAGTAATAGCCGGGAACGCCCCAAAAACCATCTATTCTTAGTCTTAAATCAGCTTTGTCCGGCTCGCTAAGGGCAGCATAAGCTCCAGCTCCCGGGTGAGTACCTGCCGCTATAAGCGCGTCAAGTTCCGCATCAGATGTGCGTCCGTACTTTATGGTATCGAGAGCAGGTCCTATTCCACCCTCGCCGTCTACGCCATGACACGCAGCACAACTTGCCTGGTATATAACTTCTCCATCATCGGCGTCTCGTCCTTCAGCCTCTACGTCGAGAAGGTGTCCATCAAGCAGGATAAAAGCGGGGTCGAGCATTTCGCCAATCCTGGGTCCGAACGAAATAATTTGCTCTGTTCCATCCCAGATAAGCATGGGGCCGCCGCGATTGCTGCCACCAGCCCTATTTCTGGACTCAATTGAAACGCCCGCATCGGTTTGACGACCGCCAACTGGATCAGCAAACTGGTCGTTAACGTACGCCACTGGTTCACTCCGTGAAGTTTTCCAATGCCAAATATCCGCTTTTCCGGTTTCAGGACGCATATCGAGACCTTCCCCTCCCACGTTGTGGCAAACTGCGGCGCAACCAACGTCGTCGAATGTCCCGAACTCGCTTGATGTTCCGGGGTCTATTTCAAATGCTAGTCCTATCTTGTCGTCGTTTAGTTGCGAAGTCCAGCCTTCCGGATCATCCACTTTGTCAGGGTCTGCAGGACCGTTATAAAGGGCTCTTCTGCGATCCAAATTGAATATCCCGTCGTCCCAGCTTGCCCTTATGAAAATTTCACCGGATCCGAGTGTGTAAAGCGCTGTTAGTTTTAGGTTAGCTGGGTTTCCGCTGTTAAAATCATTCGTACCACCCAGTGTGCCTGACATGTTTAGCTGACCGTCACCGTAAAGCATGCCGGCATCGACAGTTGTAGTAGTAACGGAAATTTCTTCCGCTACATCCCAAATGGGGTCGTCACAACTTACAGGCTCATCCCCCATGTCTATAAAAACGGCACCCAGTACATCACTAACAGGAGGAGCAGTGGGAGTTGGGGTAGGAGTCGGGGTAGGGGTAGGTCCCCCCCCATTACTATCACTACATCCACTGATGCTTCCGAGAACGACATAAATCGAGAACATTAATATTATTGGTATATACGAATACTTTCTAATCATGTTAATCCTCCTTTGAAGATTTAATTGCTACAAACTGAAGACACTATATATGTTTAACATATGAGTGCATTAACTCTAGGGGTAATTTTAGTGTTACCCTAAAATTACCTGCGCATCTGCGAAGTGCTGCTTGTAATATTGAATTTGGTCAAATAACGGCATATGAGGGGATAAATCTGAAATGCCGATTGATTACATGCGGAAGGAAATATTCCGGTTGGTTCCTTGACTGTTCTTTGATAGGCTTGCTTCTAATATAGCAGGTGGGGAAGTTAGGATTTGTTTACAGCCGCAGGAGCATTGAGATCGCGGGAGTTCTCAGAAGAAAGAAATCTGCTTTTACATATCCCCCACAGCTCTCGTATTATTCATCTCCCTTCATCACTAAGACCCTCAGGCTATTCTTGCCGATTCAAATTAATTCCACCGGGCTTTGCCTTGCCTCTTGAATGAGAATTATTTGTCAGGTGTCAGATATTACGACATGTGTATTTTAAAATATGACGGGTAATTCAGTCTTGTATTTGATTGTGGAGGTCAGAATTCCCAACTTTTTTAATCTATTGAAAAGCAAATATGGGTAATTTGATCACAAATGGGCAACAAAGTCCCAGTTGGTACAAAGATTGCATGTTTACAAGCTAAGGTTATATAAAAAATGAAGGAGTATCCAACAGAGTTAAGCCTTATCGATAAAACCAAGGTAATTACAAGACCAATTGAACCTGTGGATGTAGAGGCTTTATATAATTTTTTTTCGCGGATACCCAAATCAGATCTTCTTGTTTATAAAGATGATGTAACAAAATTGGAAAATATGGAGCACTGGTTTGCCGCCTCTAACAATAGAAAAATATTTCAATTAGTCGCTTTGGCAAAAGATAGGGTTGTGGCAAAGGGGTCACTTCACTCGGAGGGGCTTTTTTGGTCACATGCAGCAGAGCTAAATTTGATTGTTGATCCTGATTATAGGGGAAAGGGGCTGGGTTCTCAATTGTTTAATATCTTATTATACGAGGGGTTAAAACAACATTTTGAGAAGATAATAGTCAGATACATATCTGGCAATATTAGTTTTATGAAAATACTGAACCATTATGGTTTTAAGCCGGAAACGGTGCTTAGTTGTTATGTGAAGGATGAATCGTCCAGTCTGACAAAGGATTTGGTAATCGCATCCTTTGACCTTGAAAACTGGGAAAGGAGATTCGAATTTTATAGCTCTATTTATAGACGATAGAATTTATTTCAAATATTGTAAGCTCTTTCACAAAGTGCTAGTCTCATAGGTAGTTAAAGCGCGGGACTAAGGCACCATCCAAAATGGCAGATACAAATAAAACGAAAAAAGAGCTTATGAGTGAATTGGCGGAGCTTCGGCTACAACTCAAACATTTTGAGCGGTCAAGTGAGCACGGAGTCGATATACCGGATGAGGCCTTTCGGTTGATTGTAGAATCTGTGCCTAATGGGATAGTAATTACGAATAATATAGGACAAATCATTTTTTTAAATTCGCAGGCTGAAAGGATGTTTGGTTATGAACAACGCGCTTTGCTTGGCAAATCTGTTGAAGAATTAATTCCAGAGGGGTTTAGGCAGGGTCACATTAAACATAGGTCTAGCTATGTGAAAGATCCTGGTACGAAACCTATGGGAAGAGGTAGAGACCTCTTTGCCTTACGCTCGGACGGCAGTCAATTTCCGGTTGAAATAGGGTTGAATTTTGTAAAATCGGATTCAGCTCTAGTGGTTATAAGTACTATTATAGATATTACAGAGCGCATGAGAACCGAGAAGCTTCTTCATGAAAGAGAGGAAAGGCTCCGGGAGATTATGGATAACACAACCGATGCAATCATTGTTTTTGACGAAGATGGTGTTGTGGAGACGCTAAACATGGAAGCGCGCCAATTATTCTGTGGAAATAAAAAAGCGGACATTAATCAGATTTGGGAAATTATTACGCCTGAAAATAAGGACAACTTTTTAGAAAAGCTTAATAAAGCAAGGCAAGGGATAAGAATAACGGATTTTGAAACTGAGAAGATAGGGAAAGACGGTAAAAGGATATCGGTCAGTATCAGTCTTGTTTATCTAAGCGAAGGGCAGGGCAGGTTTATTGAGACTATAAGGGATATAAGCGAAAGACTTGCAATGAGAAATAAGATTATAGAGATTGAGAAAGCTCAGATAATAGGGAAAATGGCAGAGGGTTTTGCTCATCACATGAGCACGCCGCTTGCGTCTATGCTGCTTAGGGTCCAAATGTTAAAAGATGACGTATCTGATCTAGAGGAGGACGGTGGCATTGAGGACGGTGGTATTAAAGAAAAACTCGATTCTATCGAGAGGCAGATTTTATATGGACAGCGGGTAATTCAGAGACTCCTTAAGTTTGTAGGCCGTCCGGGGAACGAAAAGAGCCCGGAGAGAGTTTCAAGTCTGCTTGAGGAATCTATAGAGATGATAAGACCTTTGGTTAAGAAAAAGGGGATAGTTCTCGAAACCGATATAGACCACGCGCTTAAAATATTCGCTGACAACAATCTTATTCATCTTGTCTTTTCTGACACGATGATGAATGCGCTTGATGCTATGCCCGAAGGCGGTGTGATAACAATAAGCGTATTAGAAGATGAGGCCGGTCAATTCGCCGACATGAAAATTGCAGATACCGGAATTGGTATATCGGAAGAGACGATTCCCTTTGTTTTTGAACCTTTTTTTACAACCAAGCCTGCCGGAAAGGGAACCGGTTTAGGGCTTTCCGTGGCCAAGCGTATTGTTCATGACCACGGAGGTGATATAAGAATAAAAAGTAAACAGGGAAGCGGGACAACCGTGTCGATTAGGCTTCCGATATTTAGAGAGGAGAACATAAATTGAAAAAGAACGAGTTCAAAATATTAGTTGTAGATGATGACGAAGAGTTTGTCGAAGCTGTAAAGGAGCTTCTTGAAAGAGATAACTATGATGTGATTACAGCTTTCTCAGGGCGTGAAGCTCTTCAAAAAGTCTCAGAGTCACAGGATATCAATCTTGCGCTGCTTGATCTTGTTATGCCCATGATGGATGGTTTCACTTTACTTGAGAAGCTAAAGGGCATAATGCCCGAGCTGCCTATAATGATCGTAACGGGGCAGGGTACCGTGCAAACTGCGGTGGATGCAATAAAGTACGGCGCTTCTGATTTCATAATAAAACCTTTTGATAAAGACATACTTCTAAGCAAGCTTGAAGTAATTAGGAAATCACATCAGCTTGAAAGCCGACTGGGTGAGCTACAACAGTTAATTTCCCAAAAATACGGTTTTGAGAGCATTATCAGCGGTTCTAAAACCATGAAAGCTGTTTTTGAAAAAGCGGCAGCTGCGGGGAGAAGCAACGCGCCGGTCTTTATAGTCGGTGAGACCGGGACGGGAAAAGAGCTTCTATCAAAAGCGATACATCTCAACGGAGACAGGTCAAATAAGCCTTTTATGGCTGTTAACTGTGGGGCCATTCCCAAGGAGCTTCTTGAGTCTGAGCTCTTTGGTTACAAGAAGGGAGCATTTACGGGGGCGGTAAAAGACCACGCGGGTCTTTTTATTGCGGCCAACGGCGGGACGATTCTTCTCGATGAGATAGGGGAGATGCCCAAGGAGCTGCAAGTCAGGCTTTTAAGAGTTCTGGAGGATTACAAGGTAAGACCCTTGGGGCATACAGATGAGGTATCTCTTGACGTTAGGGTGATAGCGGCAAGCAATCATTCCATTGACGACTTAAAGAATAAGTATTTAAGAGAGGATCTGTTTTTCAGACTTGCCGTAATAGTGATTGAACTGCCTCCTCTTAGAGACCGCAGATCGGACATTCCTCTACTAATAGAGAATTTTATTAATACTTTTAACCAGAAATATTCCAAGAACATAAAAGGTCTTTCTGAAGAGGCCTTTAATTCTTTATACAGTTACAATTTTCCGGGAAATATCAGGGAGTTAGAGAATTTAATCGAAGGTATATTAGCGGTAGCTCCGTCTGATAAGGATATGATTACCGATAGGGATTTAAAATCACACCTTGTATGGCAACAGCCCAAAACTTCTGAGCATCAGATACTTGCCTTGGACAAGCTTGAAAAGTTTGCGCTCGAGCAGGCTCTTCGTGAATCAGAAGGCAATAAATCAAAAGCGGCTAACCTTCTTGGTATTTCAAGGGATACGCTTTATAGAAAACTTAAGCTGTTTAATATTCAATAACCGCCTTATAAGGCTGTATGGTAGCCTCCAGCACTCAGAAGACCGTAAGCTCCGGTTTGTTTAATATTAATTTCCAGTTATAAAAAACCCTCTGAAATTTAAGATGTGCTTGTTAATCTTACGGCACAACTCTATCGGCGCCGAGTTTTTTTGCGTATTGTGTCTTATGTAATATTTTTGTACAGTTGAATTTTGACCTCCATTTTGTAATTGCCTGCAAACATTGACTTAATTGTTTTGGCATTCACCTTGCACATAGCAGGGTTAAATATAATTAAAGGAGGATAGTAGGATGTTAAGAAAAAACATGTTTGCGTATGCGTTGTTATTGTTGTTAGCTGTGCCGCTGGGCTTCAAGTCTTATGATGCTCATGCCGCAAGCGATCAGCAAATACAGGAGCTCAAACAGATGATTGAGCAGAACCAGAGGGAGAATGAGCAGAACCGCAGGCAGAATGAATTGTTGAGTCAGAAGATAGAACAGTTGGAGGCCGAAAAAGCGGCTAATCAGGCCCAGGTGCAGGAATCTGAAGCCCAAATGCAGAAGTCTGTATCCAAGAAGTCGGATAATCCGATCGGGGCTGAGTTCGCGCTCACTATTGGAGCTCAGAGTGGACCGTTTAAAACGGGAACGGGATTTTACATGTCTGGAGAGTTAGGAGTGCCGCTTATGAAGAACTTGGGCCCCGGAAAATTAATGGGCTTGATTAATATCGGTTGGGCAAAAACGGATGATGATATTACGTTTGAGCCAACTATTAATGCGGTGGCTCCTGGTGCTTTGCCTACACAGCACACAGTTGATTTAACAACTCTATCGATCGTTTTAGGTTTTAAATATAAGGTTGAAGCTCATAATATAGTTCAACCCTACATCCTTGCCGGACCGAGCTTTAACGCATTTTTCAACAACAGCGATCCGGGTAACCAAGTTGGTGGTATTGCTCCGCAACCAGGTACGCTTCAAAATAGAGGCTATCCCTCAGGTCAGGGGAACGTCGAGTTAGGTATTGCCGCTGGAGGAGGAGTGGATTTCAATGTTACCAAAAAGATCTTCGTAGGCGCCGAAGGACGTTACAACTATGTAGACAGAAGTAACGGATCTTTCGGTACATACGGTGGAAGACTAGGATTTAGATTCTAATTTCTTGTATTCTCCTGAAGCCGTAAGGGCTTCACTCCCTTGGAACAAAGAGGGTATGCCGTTAAGGGTGCCCTCTTGTTGGGGTTATAGGTTTTTATTCAAGAGTTTCATTAGAGTCTTTCCAAATGTGGCTGCACAAATATTCCCGACCATATAAACGGGACTAATTAGGACTGTACTAGTTTCTGACACCTTACATTCATACGGGTTCTAAGGGGTAATAATATCGACGGATTCTCTTGGCATCTTAATTGCAATACTATAATGTATTTATAATATGATATTCTATTATATAGAATACAGGCTTATATCAAAAACACATTGTTAAGGAGAAGAATGTATGAGAGTTGGTCTGGGATTTAATTTTTCAGTTTGGCTTCTGATAGTTTCAATTGCCATTGTATTTGTAGCGCCCGTTTCAAGTAGCGGCGAAGAAGATAAGGCTGCCCCTAATATGGAGAGTGTAGAGAAAGGAAAAGAGCTTTTTCAATCAAAGAGCTGCGTTGCGTGTCACACGATCGGAGGCGGTAAGCTTTCGGGCCCCGATCTTCAAGGTGTTACGGATCGAAGAGAACAAGTGTGGTTAGAGAAATGGCTTATGTCTCCCGACACCATGATTTATACGGACCCAATAGCGAAGGAGCTTCTTAAAGAGTATTTTGTTCCTATGCCTAACCAGGGTCTTACAGTTGAAGAAGCAGTGGACATTATCTCATATTTGAAATTTGAGGATTCAGAGAAATAAAAGAACTATCAATAAAAGGAGGTAATTCTTTATGTTTATAAGAAAAGTAATGGGATTCAGTAGTTTGGTTGTCCTGTTGATAGCCGGGCTTTTTATTGTTTCATGCCAAAACAATAGTGCCAATGGCGATAAGAAAACAGGCGATAAGAGTTCCGTCGAACAAAATGGAGATATGGCCGCAGGTGCCGAACAGATTGCAAAGGACCGTAATCTAAGCCCGAAAGACGTGGAAGCGGCGTTAAAAACATATACCCCTTCAGGGAAATATGATGATTATTTAATGTTTTCATCCGGGGGGCATTCAGGGCAGGTCTTTGTAATAGGAGTACCGTCTATGCGTCTCCTAAAAGTAATAGCGGCGTTCACTCCTGAGCCATGGCAGGGATTCGGATATGGCTCAGAGGAATCCGCGAAGCTTCTTAAAGACGGTGATATGAAAAGCGGAACGAAGCTCAGATGGGCTGATACGCATCACCCGGCTCTTACCGAGACTAACGGTGAGTATGACGGTCAGTATCTGTTTATAAATGATAAAGCCAATGCTAGGGTAGCCCTTATTGACCTTCGCGACTTTGAAACAAAGCAAATTATTAAGACTCCTAACATTATTTCAGATCATGGTTCTACCTTTGTAACTCCTAACAGCGAGTACGTGATTCAGGCTTCTCAATATGCAACACCTCTCCCCTTTGAAGAATATGCTACTATGGATGAATATCAGGAGAAATTCCGTGGGGTAATGGCTCTTCACAAATTTGACCGAGAAAAGGGGAGGATCGTAGCAGAGGGCTCATTTCAGATAGAGCTTCCTCCATACTGGCAGGATCTATGTGACGCTGGAAAGAAAGTAAGTGAAGGATGGATTTTCTGCAATTCGATTAACACAGAACTCGCAACAGGTGGTATAGAGCAGGGCTTGCCACCATTTGAAGCCGGTGTGTCTCAAAGGGATATGGATTATATGCACGTAATCGACCTAAAGAAAGCCGCGGAAGTTGCAAAACAGCCCGGGAAAACCAAAGAGATCTCCGGCGTTAAGGTTATTTCTCTTGAAACGGCCATCTCCGAAGGTCTTCTTTACTTTATTCCAGAGCCTAAGAGTCCTCACGGTGTAGATGTCGCTCCTGGAGGCGAATACTTGGTAGTGGCTGGCAAATTGGATACACATGCTACGATCTACAGCTTCGATAAAATACAAAAGGCGATAAAAGACAAAAATTTTGAGGGAAATGACGTCTATGGCGTGCCGATTCTCAACTATAACGATGTAGTTGCTGCTCAGTTGGAAATTGGTTTAGGCCCTCTTCATACTCAGTTCGATAACGAAGGCAATGCCTACACAAGTGTTTTCATAGAAAGCACGCTTGCTAAGTGGAAGCTCGGACCTCCTTACAACGAGGGTGAAGAAGCTTGGACGCTGACAGAGAAAATTCCTGTTCAGTACAATATTGGACACACTGTTTGTGCCGAAGGAGATACAACTTCTCCGGACGGCAAATACTGTGTAGCGCTAAATAAGTGGTCTATTGACAGGTTTACGGCTGTCGGTCCTCTTTTGCCTCAGAACTTTCAGCTTATTGATGTGTCAGGCGAGAAAATGCAGCTCCTCTACGATATGCCAATTGGTATAGGAGAGCCTCATTATGTGCAGATGATCAAGGCCGACAAACTTAATCCATGGTTTGTTTATCCTGAGGTTGGATTTAACCCCGGAACGATGAGCGTGGATCCTGACGCCGCCAAATCCGGCGGTGAAAAGATTGTTCGCTCAGACGGAAAGGTAGAGGTATGGATGACGGCTATAAGAAGTCACTTTAATCCTGAGCATATCACTGTTAACCAGGGAGATGAGGTAATTCTCCATATTACAAATGTTGAGCGAGCAAGGGATGCTACCCATGGATTTGCAATTGAGGGTTATAACGTAAATCTCAGTCTTGAGCCGGGTGAGGCCAACACGGTCAAGTTCATAGCGGATCAACCGGGTGTATTTCCTTTCTACTGCTCTGAGTTTTGTTCTGCTCTTCATCTGGAAATGATGGGGTATTTGCTCGTAGAACCCGACAACACATAAAGGGTCTAAAAAAACTCTCTTATCCCCCTTAATGATTTCTAGTTAAGGGGGATGGAGTACAAGAAAGAATCTTAGTGAGGAGGTAAGAATGAGAACACTTAACACCTTATTTATAGTAATGTTGATTCTTGGTTTTACAGGTATTGCCTTTGGGGCTCAAAACGAAGAGACCGCCAAGTCATGGCAGCAACAGGCTACGAGCACCAGAGAGGCTGTTATGAATGTATACGGAGAATTGGAAAAAATGGGTGACAAGGACAACCCTGTCGCCAAGGAACTTATCGCGGATGCTGTCATCCAGCTTGGAGAAGGGGATAAATTTCTTAAGCAGGGTGATGAGGCCATGGCTGCAAAAGAATGGGAAAAAGCTAATTTCGGTTACAATATGGCATGGCAGTACTATGTAAAAGCTGCAACGGCGGGCTTAAACGCTAAAAGTATTCTAAGCGGACAATAAGAAGAGTTTACAGGATAAACGGGGGAGTGCTCATAAGATGCATTATTATAGAGGGCTCCTCTAAACACAATTATTAAGGGTTGCCCCTGCAAAATAAGTGCTTGTCACAACGGAGGTTGCAGATGAATGAACCAATAAGAGAAAATGACTTAATATTCGGTCCTCGTATACCGAAAGAACTTTGGAAAAAGGAAAAGGGGAGATTTCTGCTCCCCTCTATCATAATGGTATTAGCCGCCTTTATACTGTTTATTTCAATCTTTTTCCCTTACTGGAAATTAACCCTCTTTGCACCTCAGTATCCGGAGGGTCTGCAAGCAAGTATGTATGTAAACCGTCTAACCGGCGATATTCAGGAAATAGACGGGCTTAATCACTATATAGGAATGAAACCTATGGGTGAGGCAGCGGTGTTGGAGCGGACGCTAAGTATCTTTATGATTGTGGGGCTCGTCTTGCTCATAGCCGGTACTATCTTTGTACATAGTCCCTTTGCCCTATTTCTATGTATTCCAGCCATATTGTATCCGCTATTCTTTTTAGGGGACCTCTATTTTTGGATGCGGACCTTTGGTATGAATTTGGATAGTAGAGCGGCGCTTAGTAGTGCCATACAGCCTTTTGTTCCTCCTTTGTTAGGCGAGGGTAAGATTGCGCAGTTTCTAACAGTCGCAAGTTGGGAAATAGGCTTGTATATGTCTATTGCGGCGTCCATACTAATTATTATCGGACTCTACTACCACCGAAAGGCATATAAGCCGCTAATTGTGGGTTCTGTCCCTAACTCCTAATATTAAAATAAGGAGGCGAATTGTAGCAAGGAAATAATATGGCTAGCTATATCTCGGTGCTTGTTTTTCTGACTGCCATTTCGACCTCTATAGCTGTGTCGGCGGAAACAGTTCATGTCGTCTCCCCTAAAGGGCCGTTTACCTCTATATCTCAAGCCATATTGTCGGCAAAGAGCGGCGATACCATTAGGGTTAATGGCGGCACTTATAATGAGCACATAATCGTTGATAAAACTTTAAATCTAATCGGTATAAATGAACCTAATATTGACGGTGGCGGAAAAGGAACCGTTGTTTTAATAAAGGCCCCGGGCGTTACTTTTAAAGGGTTTCATGTAAGTGGAAGCGGTGAGAGTCTGACTGTGGAAGATACGGGAATAGTTCTTGATTCCGCTCAGGGCTCAATCATTGAAGATAATTATTTGCATGATGTGCTGTTCGGAATATATTTAAAAAACTCTTCAGGAACACTCATACGCAACAATACAATAGTCGGCAAGGACCTCCCTATTCCTGTTAGAGGGGATGGGATTCGCCTCTGGTATAGCTCAAAAACCAAGATCCTGGATAACACAATTACAGGAGCCAGGGATCTGGTCATGTGGTGGTCGGGTGATACTCTGATTAAGGGTAACAAAATAGAGCAGGGGAGATATGGGCTTCATTATATGTACAGTGATAACAACGTATTTGAAGACAATCTGTTCATTGGTAATTATGTAGGCGGCTTTCTTATGTATAGTAATAATATTGAATTCCACTACAATATTTTCGCGCTCAATCAAGGACCGGCAACCGGTTATGGAATCGGATTTAAGGACCTTGACGACATAGTTGCTTCAGAGAACCTCTTTATAGATAACCGTATAGGAATTTATATGGATAACTCCCCTCATTCAGTAGATTCCTGGAACACATTAGAGGACAATGTAATAGCTTTCAACGATATAGGCATATCTCTTATGCCGTCAATACAGAGAAATATTATAGTCTCAAACAGCTTCATTGATAACGTTGAGCAGGTGGAGGTAAGAGGGGGCGGAGTTCTTGCGGGTAATAGGTGGTTTGAGGAGAATAAAGGGAATTACTGGAGTGATTATCGAGGGTATGATGAAGATAAAGACGGGATAGGAGAGATCCCGTATAAGGCTGAAAGCCTTTTTGAGGGTCTCATTGATTCAAATCCGGTGCTCAGAATATTTATATACAGTCCTGTAGCTCAGGCCATCGAGCTTGCTTCTGATGCCTTTCCGGTAATGAAGCCGGCGCCAAAAGTTACCGACAATTATCCACTGATGTCCTCTCCTATCAGTGACCGGTTTGATAGTCCCAAGGGGAAGTTCTCTCTTAATCTTTTTATTGTATCCGCCTTTATGACACTTATTCCTCTTTTTGCGTTTTTTTACATTATCAGGCGGTGATTGGAGAAAATATTGATTAAAGTAAAGGATGTAACAAAGCGTTTCGGGAACATTACGGCTGTTGATAGGGCTTGCTTTAGTTTAAATGCAGGAGAATCTCTGGCGCTCTTAGGCGTTAACGGTGCCGGGAAGAGCACTCTTATCAAATGCGTATTGGGGATACTTGATTATAGCGGGGAAATAACACTAAACGGTCTCAATATTAAAGAAAATGAAAAAGAGGCAAAATCACTAGCGGGTTACGTCCCACAGGAGCCCCTGTTTTACGATATGAGGACCAGGGATGTGCTAGGGTTTTTTGGCTCGATACGACGGGTTAGATCATCAAGAGTCGATGAAGTGCTGGATTTGGTAGGGCTTAGAGAGCATGAGAGGAAATCCACCTCGGAGCTCTCAGGGGGGATGAGACAGCGTCTCTCTTTTGCAATAGCCTTACTTTCCGACCCTGAGGTGCTGATACTGGACGAGCCTACCTCAAACCTCGATGCGGGTGCAAGAGGGGACTTCCTTAATCTTATAAAAGAATATAAAAATAAAGGTAAAACTGTACTTTTTTCATCACATAGGTTGGATGAGGTTGATTTACTGGCAGACAGAGCGCTATTTATGGAATCGGGGAAGGTTGTTTTTGAGGGTCGGCCGGAAAACCTACAAGAGCTCTTGGGGCTTAAGATCAACATCAATTTAGTTGTGCCTCAGGGTAGTGTAGAAAGAGCGATCGGTATCCTGGCCAGGGAGGGATTTCATAACGCTGAATCTAATGGCAGGGGGCTCAATATAGAGACTGACAGCAAGCAAAGAGTAGATGTCCTTAAAAAACTTTTACAGGAAGAAATACCCATTTCTGATTTCAAAATACAAGAGCCCTCTATGGAAAACATCATAGATAGGATAAAAGAAAATGGATATTAAGAACGTCTTATTAATAGTGAGAAAGGAAGCAGGGGAATCTATAAAAAACAGATGGTTTTTGCTTTATACGATCTGCTTTTCGCTGCTGGCTCTTCTTGTTTTATTTCTCGCTTCTTCAAGGAGCGAGATTGCGGGCTATTCGGGATTCGGCAAGACTGCCGCGAGTTTAATTAATCTCGTATTATTATTTGTGCCTTTAATCGCGCTTGTAACAGGGGCAATCAGTATTTCTTCCGAGAGAGAAAACGGCACGCTTTCTTATCTCCTATCTCATCCGATAACAAAGTCTGAAATATTTGTGGGGAAATTCATAGGAACCTTAATTCCGATCTGGTTCTCCATATCCTTGGGATTCGGGCTTGCGGGAGTCGGCGTAGCCATAGGCGGGGGAGAAGGGGATGTCTCAAAATACATTACCACCGCCTTTCTATCCGCTCTTCTTGCCGCTTCTCTTCTCAGCATAGGCCTATTAGTTTCGGTTTATTCCAAAAGGGCGTCGAAATCCATTGGTATTGCGGTCTTTCTATGGCTCTTGTTTATAATTCTGGGAGATCTGGGAATTATGGGGACAACAGTTGCTATGGGTCTGGGAATTGAGCAGGTTTTCGCATTGGCTCTCTTGAATCCTGCAGAGGTTTTTAAGATAGCCTCGGTTTTAGCGCTTAGTCCCAGGTTCGAGATTCTGGGCCCCGTGGGGATTTATGCGGTCAGGACCTTTGGGAAGGAGGGAGTGTTTTATCTCCTGTTTGGAATCATGCTTCTCTGGACCCTGATCCCTCTTGGATACGCATATTTGGCCTTTACACGTTTTAGGAAGGAGGAGATATGAAGATAAAATTAGTTCTTTTGTTTGTTATGGTTTTAGTGTTTTCCTGTAAAAATGATCCTCAAACAGGACCAGTTGAAATTTATTATGGAGAGAATGTATGCGAGAGATGTAAGATGATAATCAGCGAGAAGGATTTTGCTGCCCAGTATCAATTGTCCGCGGGTGAGGCCGTAAATTTTGATGACCTGGGCTGTATGTTTCATTACATGGCTGAGGTGCACAAAGATGGCATATCTGCGATTTATGTAATGGATTACGGCTCCAAAACGTGGATCGACGGGAAAAACGCGCACTATGTCTGGGTTCAAAGTATTGCTACCCCTATGGGCCATGGAGTAATAGCTCTGGGGAACGAGGGAGAAGCAAGGGAATTTGCCGATAAAGAAAACGGCAAATACCTGGGCGGTCTAAGCGAAGCAACAAAGTGGGTTATGAAAAAATAAATTTTAACCCCGGGGGTGCATTATGGAATATGTCAATCTTCTAAGTGGTATTGAATATAACGAGAGTCATCCGATAGCCCGGTCGATTCATGTTGATAAAAATGGAAGACTTTTACAGTTCGCTCTCCTGCCGGAGCAGGAAATTAAGGAGCACAGCTCTCCGTCCTCTCCCGTTTATCTCTTGGTGCTAAAAGGCGAAGGAGTTTTTAAAGGCGGTGACGGCTCTGAGGAAACCGCCGGGGCGGGCTCAATCCTTATCTATGATGTTAATGAAAAGCATTCTATTAAAGCGGGAGATGAAGAGTTGGTTTTTGTAGCTATTCTTCACGGATCTCCTAGGAAGGGAGACTGAGTTGCGGGGTCGAATCTTGGTATTGTTAAATGTGTAAATTTTGACAATATACGCCCGGCATGCATCATTTATAAGTGATGATAGCAGTGAGCAAAATTGGCATTGTTTTGCGCTATATGCTGCTGTAGTGTCAAATAAATACAATAGGGGTGAGAGATGCTTGTAAAAGAGTATATGACTAAGAACCCTATTGTTTTGCCTCCGAATGAAAATGTTAAAAATGCATTTAATTTGTTGCTGGAAAAGGGTATCCGTCAAGCGCCGGTTGTAGACAAGGGAGAATTAGTCGGCATAGTAACAGACCGCGATCTTCGCATGGCTATGGTTCAAAACCTAAAAATGAACGATCTAACGGTGGGCCTTATTATGACCAAGGACCCTGTAATTATTACAGAGGATTCGCAAATAACCGACGCTGGTAAGCTAATCAGTATTGGCAAATTTAATGCTATACCTGTAATTGAGAAATCCGGTGAACTGACGGGGATAATTTCAACAACCGATATTCTTAAATGTTTTCTGGAAGTAATGGATGATAATTACGTGCCGTTAATTACAAAATAATTGCACCGAGCTGATTTCTAGCAGCGCTCTTCTTATTGATTTGTTTTATGTACTTGATGATTATGATGGTTCTCGCCCGCTACAAGATGGAGCGTAATATTTGTTAATCCAACCGCAATTAACAATACACCCGCAGCAATCGCCAGTGTCCTCGGGGCTCTCTTAAATGTCTTTTTATATATATAAGGGAATGCCGATAAAGCAGGTACTGTACCAAGCCAAAAGATAAAAAGAATTCCTGCGCTGTAAAGAGGACTCTTAGTTGTAACCGCCCCGATCACAAATATGTAAACCCATCCGCAAGGGAGAAAACCGTTTACTATTCCCAGAGTGAGGGATTTAATAGGTCTTCGCTGAGAAAGAGACCATTTGGCGGGTTTTGAAATTAGGGACGCAATCGTTTTACTCGGTAGAAATTCCAGGGGTTTTCCCGCAACGAGCTTATACCCTGTATAAATAAAAAATATGGAAATTAAGACTATGGAAATAGTTGAAATAAGAGGGAAATTGTTAGACAGAAAAGCCTCACCTAAAAACCCGGCCAGTATTCCAAGGATCAAATAACTTATTAGTCGTCCTATATGGTAAAGGCTCATGTAGCCGTTGCTATTATTTACAGTTATAGCTATGGGACCGCACATTGTAACGCAGTGCGTGCTTCCCAGAATACTTGCAACAAAGACGGCAAGCGGTACAGAGAGGAAAGACCAGTGTCTTATTAGTTCCTCAAATTGACTTAGGTCCGACAAGCTTTACGTCCTCCTGTGTTTTAATTTTATTGCTTTTTGTATCTAGGAAATCAAGTTTTATGTTTCTTGATCCCTCTACTCCCGTAACAGAGGGGGGGAACTTAATGAATATATGTAAAGTAGAGTTCTTTCCTCCCCCAAGCTCAATTGCCTGTGTCTGGGATACAATATGAATATTCTTTTCTTTCCATATGTCAGGCAGTGCCATCTCAAGGTCTAAATCTTCAAAAGTCTGATTTTTTAAGTGCAGTTTGAAATGATTTATTACTTCTTCGCTTTCTCCATCCTTTTTTATTACTTGGTATGGGCTGTCTTTTCCTCTAAGCACAGTTATCACTATGTCCTCTCTTTTGGAAACAGAGAAAATAAGGGCAGAAATTACGGCGATAAGTAAAACGGAGTATATCGCGACTCTAGGTTTCAGAAACTTTGATTTGATTCCTCTTAGACTGTTCCCGGTTGCGTACCTTATGAGTCCCTTGGGTTTATCTATCTTCTCCATTACTTCATCACAAGCATCAATACACGCCGTGCAGCCTATACACTCGAGCTGAAGCCCCTCTCTTATATCTATTCCGGTCGGGCACACGGCTATGCATTTGTAACAGTCTATACAGTCACCCACGGGCTCTTCTGATTTTGTTTTTCCTCTTCTGGGCTCTCCTCTCACCGGATCATAGGAAACTGTTAAGGAATCGTCATCCATTAGGACGGATTGAAACCTTCCATAGGGGCACATAATAATACAGAACTGCTCCCTGAACCAACCGAAATCAAATAGGATTACAGCCGTTATGAATCCCATGACAAGAAAAATTGTCCAGTTCTCCTCAGGGTTGTACTGGGTCATTTCGACAAGACTGTCCGCACCTACAAAATAGGCCAGGAAGCTATGCGCAATTATCAGGCTAACTATAAGAAATAACGACCATAGCAGGCTTAATTTAAAGATTTTTTTTATGTTCCAGGGGGCTTTGGCGAGATTTCGCTGTTGTATATGACTTCCTATAATCCAGTACTCTAGTTTTCTGAAAACCCCATCAATAAATACAGTCTGAGGGCACGCCCATCCGCACCATATCCTGCCCCATATGGCCGTGATAAAAGCCAGACCTATCGTAAGGAACGCAAGTAAAAAAAAGATAAGGGGAGCGTCATGAGCCCAAAATGTAAGGCCGAAGATAGAGAATTGCCTCTCTCCGATATTAAGCAATAGAGCCTGATGACCTCCGATCTTAATCCACGGAAGTATCAGGAAAAAGATTATAAGGAAAATCTCTACAATGCTCCGGCTGCGCCTCCAAAAACCGCTTACAGGAGCTGGGAAAATAAAGACCCTCTTCCCGGACTCATCCATGGATGCCGGGCGCTCATCCGGCAGGTTTCTTTGATCGAGAACTCTCACTTACGCTCTACTTTTTCTCCTTGGGGTGGCCTTGCCCCTGGGGGATTAGTCCCCTGGAGGCTGTAAATATATACGGCTACCGCTTCAAGCGTTTCTTCGGGAATCACTCCTTTCCAGGCGGGCATCCCTTTGTCCGCTACCCCGTTGTTGGCAACCTCAAGTATAGCGGCTACCGAGCCGTCTCCATTGATCCAGTACTCGTCGGCAAAATTTGGCCCGATAAGTCCTTGTCCCTTGTCACCGTGGCATGCAAGGCATTTTAGTGCGTATTCCGCTTTACCTTGTTCAAGCACCTCCTTATTACCCAGGAGTGCAAGATAGTCTTTTTCCGACTTAACCGGAACCGTCTCCTGTGCTAACTGCTGCTCCGAGCTGATAACGCTCATCTGTTGCGCAAGCTCCTCATCCGAAGTCGGCCCGCCAAAAAAAGTGTAATATGAGTAATAAATAACAGCGAACACAATTGTTATATAAAAGGTCATTAACCACCAGCCGGGTAGGGGGTTATTTAACTCCTGTATGCCGTCATAATCATGATCTTTTATTAGTTGGTCTTTGTCACTCATTTGTTGTCCTCCTTTAACTCATATTGCTCATCTTCAAGAGGTAAGCGTTCCATTTCCTCGTATAACTTTTTATTTTTTTTACTCATTACGCTGACGACAACAATAAGAAATGCCACCAGGAACAGAATAAGAGCCAGATTGGTAAGCTCTATGTTTTCAAAGTACGAAAGCGCTACTTGTTTCATTGTGTCTCCCCCTCACTTAAGTTCTTTTTGCCAAGGCATTGAAGATAAGAAATTAGCGCGATGATCTCCGTATCCTTTGCCGATTCCAGGGATTTGTCCTGGCTCAGCAATTCTTCGTATATCCTGGCAGCCTCTTTTTCGGCGATGATATCCGCGTCTGCAACTTCCTCTTCATTATAGGGGACCCCAAGCATCTTCATCACGCTGAATTTCTTTCGCAGAATGTGATAATCGATCTTTTTAGCCGCAAGCCATGGATAAGAGGGCATGATCGAGTTTGGTGTGATCTCCCTTGGATTTATCATATGACGTACGTGCCACATATCAGGATACTTTCCTCCCACCCTCGCAAGATCGGGTCCTGTCCTTTTTGATCCCCACTGAAATGGATGGTCATACATTGACTCCGCGATAGTTGAGCTTGGACCATAACGGAGGACGTCAAATGGAAGCTTTCGTATCATCTGCGAGTGGCATACATAACAGCCCTCTTTTATGTAAATGTCTCTGCCGGCTAACTCAAGCGGGGTGTAAGGCTCTGTCTTTTCACTTGAGGGGAGGTATTTGTAGATCGAGAGCGTAGGCAGTATCTCTATGACTGAGCCTACAAGTACCGAGATAAAGAGAATTACAGTGAAAACAAGACTCAGCGCCTCGAGCTTTCTGTGTCCTGTTCCTATTGCGGTCACGTCTGCCTTAAGAGGGGAGACCTCAACATATGATTTCACCTTTTTCGGTGCATGCTTTATTGTTACCCAAACGTTATATATTAGGAATAGGAAGCCTATCAAAAACAGAGAGCCGCCTATAAATCTAACCCAGTAAAGGGGTACTATTCTCATCACTGTTTCAACAAAATCAGGATATACAAGCTGCCCGTTCTCTCCAATTGCCTGCCACATGAGTCCCTGAGTGATACCGCTTGCCCACATGGAGATGTAGTAGAGCAGGATTCCTAAAAAGCCGATCCAGAAATGCCAGTTCATGAGCCTTTCACTGTGCATCTTCGTGTTCCAGAGCTTTGGTACGAGATAGTAAATTACCCCGAACGTAAGAAATCCGTTCCAACCGAGAGTGCCTCCGTGAACGTGCCCGATAATCCAGTCCGTATAGTGAGCTAATGAACTTACGGATTTAATCGATAAAAGCGGACCTTCGAATGTAGACATTCCGTAGAATGTTACAGCTACAGCCAGGAATTTGATGATAGGATCGGTACGTAGCCTATGCCATGCTCCTCTTAATGTCAGAAGACCGTTAATCATACCACCCCAGCTGGGAGCCCAAAGCATTACGCTAAATACCATGCCTATCGTCTGTGCCCAGTCGGGAAGAGCCGTATTTAAGAGATGATGGGGCCCTGCCCAAATATAAATAAAGACCAAGGACCAGAAATGAATGATAGAAAGTTTGTAGCTGTATATAGGCCTGTTCGCCGCTTTGGGGACATAGTAATACATCAACCCTAAAAAGGGCGTTGTCAGGAAGAATGCGACCGCATTGTGTCCGTACCACCACTGTACTAATGCGTCCTGAACTCCGGCATAGACAGGGTAGCTTTTAAACAAAGCAACAGGTATTTCAATTGAGTTCACTATGTGAAGAAGCGCAACAGTCACAATGGTTGCTATATAGAACCATAGGGCGACGTAAAGGTGTTTTACCCTTCTTATTGCGATTGTGCCGAAGAAATTTATCGCGAAAACCACCCATATTACGGCGATCGCTATATCGAGCGGCCATTCGAGCTCTGCGTACTCCTTACCCATCGTATAACCTAAGGGCAGTGTGATCAGTGCGCCCACGATGATTAGCTGCCAGCCCCAGAAATGGATCTTGCTCAGCATGTCAGAGAAATTTCGAGTCTTAAGCAGTCGTTGGGTCGAATGGTATATGCCCGCAAATATTATGTTGCCGCCAAATGCGAAAATGGCGGCATTTGTATGCAGAGGCCTGATCCTACCAAACGTAAGCCATTCAAGTTCCAGGTTCGCTGGCCAGAAGGCTAACTGGAGGGCCGCAAGTAATCCTACGACAAATGCCGCGGCTCCCCAAAATATCGTGGCATATATAAACATTTTTACGATGTCGTCATCGTAGATGATTCTGTCCATGATTCCCGCGTTAGGTTTGATAGTTGAACTCATTTAACTTGCTCCTCCTTTTCATCCTTCTTTGTTTCTGTTATTTCGTAATCATCAAGTAACATTCTTTGGCTTGGTGTTGTAAGGTCGTCGTACTGACCTTTTTTGGTAGCCCATATGAAAGCCGCCAGGAATAAAAGCGCTATAGCAATAGAGACCCCGAGAGTTAGAAAAATTATATTCATAAGATTGCACCTTGCCTCTTTTGATTAAGATTGTTCTGCCCGTATAGGCTTGAGCCGATTAGAAGTAGAGAGCTTAGGGGCATTAGCACTGCTGCAGCTAGAGGATTAATATACCCAAGTAGAGCAAGTGTGCCGGCTGTTATGTTATAAGCTACTGAAAATAGAGTGTTTCTCTTTATGCTTTTTTTTGTGATGTTCCCATGTTCTAAAAGATCCGCGATATTAATAAGGTTGTTATTTAAAATATAAGCGTCTGAGACCTTAAGGCTTTCCTCCACGCTTCCCTGTACCGAGACCCCAACATCCGCAGAGGAAAAAGCCGAGGTATCGTTTAAGCCGTCACCTATCATCATGGAATGTTTAAGCCCTTTAACAATTAGAGCTTTTTCCTCAGGAGTTTGCTCCCAATAAATATCCTCCTCCGCAATTCCGAGTTTGAGCGCGGTCTGCTTAACATTATTCTCGTTATCTCCGGACAGGATATGGAGCTTATAGCCCTTGTTCCTGAGTAGATTGACTACAAATTTTGCATCTTCTTTTAAGGAGTCGCCCAGGTATAACTCCGAGAGGGTTTCTCCATCCTTATTAATGACTATTTTTGTGGTTATGATTTCGTTGATATCATTTGAACTCTTAATATCTTTGTCTGACATAAACTCATAAATATGATTGCCGACCCGGGCCTCTATTCCTTTTGTATAGATGTGCTTAAAATTTGTTACTCCCGGTAATTTAACGTCTTTGTCACCAAGGTGAGATACTATGGCTCGAGCGATTGGGTGGCTTGATTCTTTTTCAATTGCCACGATGGCTGCCTGATCATATTCTGAGAGTTTCTCCGTGTTCCATTTGAGGATTTTATACACACCTTTTGTCAGAGTGCCTGTTTTATCGAAGAAAATATTTGTGACGTGAGGAAGTTTCTCAAAAATTTGCGTACTTTTTATAAGTATCCCTTTTTCAACTGCGGAGTTTAGAGAAAACCCCAATGAGAGTGGTAGAGCAAATACAAAAGCACAGGGGCAGGCTATTAATACAAAAGCCATTACTCTACTTAAAGCAGTTGCCGGGCTGATGATCGTAGAAATTGTAACGAAAGAGATAATTGCTATAACACCGACTAAGAGCGTGAAGATTGTTGCAAATTTGTCGCTATAAGTAGAGGAGCTGATTTTGCTTCTATAGTTTTTCTCAACCTCATCTAGCAATTTGCCAATACGTGTGGAGTCCCCGGTCTTTGTAACCTCTATAATTGCTTGTTCTGATTCCAGAATTGATCCGGCGTAGATAACGTCATGTTTGAGTACAGTTTGTGGTATGTTCTCTCCTGTCAGGACCGATAGATTTAGCTCGGCGTCAGGAGATAAAAGTTCTCCATCTAGAGGAATACGCTCACCTTTTTTAAGCTTCACCTTTTGCCCCGCTCTTAGATCTTCAATGGGTTCAAGAAAGAATTGTTTGTTTTGGTTATCCCAAATCAGTATCCGATTTTGAGAGAAGAGTAATCTGCCTGCCGGCTCTTTTTTGGTAATTCTCTCTTGTATTGATTTAAGGAAATATCTGCTTGCTAGAAGTAAAAATATAAAGGTTGTAACCGAATCAAAGTAGACTTGATCGTTTCCGTTTAAATAGTTATAAGTGCTGAGAAAAAATCCGACTACAATTACAAAAACAATTGGGATATCTACTGTTACGCGCCTGCTCCTGAGTGAACTAATTACGCTTTTATAAAACGGGACGGCGCAATATGCGACTACGGGCAGAGATAATAATAGATTTAAAAGCCCGAAGTGTTTGGCAAATACCCCCTCAGCACCTGAATAAATTGCGGCTGACAGGAGCATTATATTTCCGGCGCACACTGCCGCGATTGATAACCTAATAAGGGATTTTCTGTTTTCTTTCCTCTTTAGTTCCTGGGCTTCTTCATCAATCTTGATTGGATGTGCTTTATACCCGAATCGTTTTACTATTTCGGGAAAGCTTGAGAACTTCTTTTCGTCTTTGAAATTTACAGTAGCAACGCTACTTGACATGTTTAGAGAAACCGACTCGATATGAGGCGCGTAATCAGGGATTTTCTCAATCAGCCAGAGACAGGCTCCGCAGTGGATACCCTCGATATAAAAATCCATCTTAAGCGGATATTCAGAACTCGTGTATTGATTTATAAAATTGTCTTGATCCAGGTATCCGTATTCTTCAGCTTTCTCAGGATCAATTGGACGCCCGGTTTTCTCTATATTTTGCTCTTCTTTGATTTTATAGAAATTACCAAGCCCCAGGGTGTTAAGCAGCTCAAAGACAGAGCTGCATCCCGTACAGCAAAAATAATTGCCATTGGAAAAAACTACATTGGATAGACCAAGCTCTTCCCCACAATGCAGACAGTGAGCGGCTTTGGGTAAACCTCTAGGGATTCCAGGCGAAGATGCGGTATTTTTCATTATCGTATTCTTATGTAGATAATACTGTTTATTATGTAGGTAATATAATTATTTGCAATAATCATGCCAGTGTGTTTCTTAATAATTACGGAGTGCTGTTAATATTTGGAATGTCAGATGTGCGATAATCTGACAATTTTGAGTCGATTTTTAAATATATTGCTGAGTACTGCTATTTTGTTGATAATGAATTTTAGTATGCGATTTGCGAAAAGGTCGTAACAGAGCCGTTGATTCCTCTGTATACGAAATCTGGTAAATAAGGGCTGATTTTCACTTCTGAGTTTTTTTGCCCTATTCTATAAACCTATGAATCAAGATTTCCAAGTATTATATCTTTAAATATAGATTCCATATTATTCAAAAGGGGCCTAGTCGCATCTATAGTTATTAGGTTTTTTCCGCTGAGCTCGACAGGTTCTTCGAACTCGCTAATAAATCTGTCCAATATCTCTAGTCTGGCGTCTGAAATAGATGTTTTCTCCTGCTCTCTTTTTATGAGTCTTTGCTCGATTACATCTTTAGGAGTGTGTGTTTGTAAAAAATATAAGGGGATATTTAAACTTTCAGCCCTCTCTACAAGAGACTCTCTCCATTTTCTTTTTGAAAAGCTTGCATCAAGAATCACCCCTCTGCCGTTCTTGGTTTTTTCTTGTGCTCTATCAAATAATTCTTGATATGTGAGCTCAGTAACCTCCTTTGAGTAAATCCCGCTATCATATTTCTCATATCTTCTTTCATTGGCGGGTATACCCGAGATCTCTTTTCTCACTTTGTCTGAGGAGACAATCTCGCATGATAGCTCCTCTGAAAGCAACTCTGCAACAGTAGACTTTCCCGAACCTATAAGTCCGAAGGTGACTATAATCACAGGACCTGAGCCGAAAAGCGCATATTTCAAGGCCAGCTTGAAATATGACTCGGCTTTTTTGTGCGCAAGGTCTCTTTCTCCCGCCGGCACCTCAGGTTCATGGGCCTTAATGCTTTCTAC